>Ga0207061_1003_pt2 | contig 106700 bp, 99 predicted proteins | sample Alteio_BWMinCont_31_FD_153275 | JGI IMG/M metagenome (GOLD analysis project Ga0207061, IMG submission 153275) | Enriched cells from forest soil in Barre Woods Harvard Forest LTER site, Petersham, Massachusetts, United States -... | ecosystem: Environmental > Terrestrial > Soil > Temperate forest >... | reverse complement strand
GAGGCTTTGCCCGGGCGATTTGCCGTGGTGGCGCTGGCGGCTGGAGCCAACCTGGACGAACTGGTCGGCCAGATCGATCGGCACCGGCCGGAAGTGGCCTCGGTCGGCGACGCGAAGAAGGCCGATGAGCTTTCCGCGCTTTTGCGCACAAAGGGAATTTCGCCGCTCCCCGCGATTCACCATGGCCGGGAAGGAATGCTGGCGGTCGGGACTCATTCGAAAGCGGAGATCGTTGTTTCCGCGGCGGTGGGCGTTGTGGGGCTGGAAGCGACCTACGAGGCGGTAAAGCTCGGTAAAACCGTGGCGCTTTCGAACAAAGAAGTGCTGGTGGCCGCGGGCGAACTCGTTATGGCCGCAGCAAAAAAGGCCGGGCGCGAATTGCTTCCCGTGGACAGCGAACACAACGCAGTGCACCAGTGCTTGCGCGGCGGAACGCACGGAGAAGTGCGGCGGCTGGTGCTGACCGCGTCCGGCGGGCCGTTTCGAAAGACGCCACTGGCGGCGTTGGCCAGCGTGACGCCGCAACAAGCTTTGGCGCACCCGAATTGGCGCATGGGAAACCGCATCACCATTGACTCCGCCACGATGATGAACAAAGGATTCGAAATTATCGAAGCGCGCTGGCTCTTCGGCATGCGCCCCGACCAGATCGACGTCGTGGTCCATCCCCAATCCACGATTCATTCCATGGTGGAGTTCGTGGACGGTTCCGTTTTAGCGCAACTTGGCCCCACGGACATGCGCATGCCAATCCAATATGCGTTAACCTATCCTGAGAGGCTGGCATCTAATGAGGTAGCCCTCGACTGGACCAGGTTGAAAAGGCTGGATTTCGAGAAAGCTTCGACGCGGCGGTTTCCTTGCCTGCGTCTTGCCCGAGAAGCGATGAAAAAGGGCGGGGCATTGCCGTGCGCGTTGAACGCGGCGGATGAGATTGCGGTGGCGGCTTTTCTCGAACAGCGGCTGCCATTTCTGGGAATTCCGGAAGTGATTGAGCGGGTGCTCATTCGAACGCCACGCGTAAGATTTGAGAAGATGGAAGACGTGCTTACGGCGGATGCGGAAGCGCGTCGAATGGCGAAGGAAGAAGTGGCGAAACTTGCGGTGTCGGCCGCAGCAGCGTCCTAAGGTTTCGAACGAAAGGATTGACTAGAGTATGGCAATCGATGTCCTAATTGGAATGGCGCTCGTCCTGGGCGTATTGATCCTCGTCCATGAATGGGGACATTTTATTGTGGCGCGCCTTTTTAAGGTGCGCGTTGATGTGTTCTCCATCGGATTCGGGCCGCGCCTGTTCGGGTGGAAGCGCGGGGCCACGGATTATCGCGTGAGCGCGGTGCCGCTGGGCGGTTACGTGCGCATGGCCGGGCAGGATTTGTCGGAAGTGGATTCGAACGACGTCGCGCCGACGGGGGCGCCGGATGAACTGATGAGCAAGCCGCGCTGGCAGCGCGCGTTGATTTCGTTTGCCGGTCCGGCGGTCAATCTGATTTTCCCGATTATTCTTCTGACGGGATTTTTTGCGCTTGTGGGCATGCCGTATTCCGCGTACCTCGATAAGCCGGTGCAAATCGTCGCGGTGCCTGCGGACAATCCTTCTTCCACGGGCGCGCTGCAACCCGGGGATCAGGTCGTGTCGATCAATGGCGCGAAGACTGCGACGTGGGAGCAAGCCGAAACCCAGCTTGTAAAAACAGGACCAAAAGAAAAGCTGCATTTGGAAGTGGTGAACAACGGGCAGACTCGTACGGTAGACATGATGCCGAAGAGTTTGCTCGAATCCGATACCGCGATCGCATATTTGCCCCGGGCGCCCATTGTTGATTTTGTCGAGTCCGGAAAGCCCGCCATGCGCGCGGGAATCAAAGCCGATGACAACATTGTTTCCGTCAACGGAAAGAAGATTGAAGTGTGGGGCCAATTCGTCGAAGCCGTTCGCGGCTCAAAAGGAAGCCCACTGGATCTGGTGATCCAGCGCAAGGGAGAGACCCTCCACAAAACGGTGACGCCGGTTCAAGCTTTGACCGAGACGGGCGAGTCTTATTACCAGATCGGGATTTCGCAACAAGAAGACGTCATTTACAAGCGCGTATCTTTCAGCGAAGGCTTTCACGTAGCGCTGGCCAATACTGTCGACGTTACCGGAAGAATTCTCGGTGTTGTCGGAAGGCTTTTCAGCGGGCGAATCTCGGTGCGCCAACTGCATACCGTGGTGGAGATTTCGCGCGCCGCGGGAAATGCGGTTCATCGTGGACCAATCTCAGTCATCCTGCTGCTGGCTGGCATGAGCATCAATCTCGGGATTTTGAATCTGCTGCCCATCCCCATTCTGGACGGCGGAAACATCTTGTTGCTCACGCTGGAAGGCATCCGCCGCAAGGATTTCAGCCTGCGATTCAAAGAGCGCTTCGTTCAAGTGGGGCTGGTCTTCCTGTTAGTTCTGTTTGCCTACATTATGTACAATGACGTGGTGGGGTTGCTCCCGACACGTTCCTAGGCCGGAGCGGCCGCGCCAGCGGAGAAACTTAAATGGCTGCATCGCCATCTCACCGAGTCTCTACCGGCGAGCGTCTCAACACAGCGGAAACAACCGGAAAACTTCAGCAAGCGTTAGCTGCGCGGGGAATCCGCATGACCCGGCAGCGGCGCGTCATCCTGCAGGTGATGGATGATGCGGAGCAGCACTTGGATGTGGATCAGATTCTTGCCAAAGCTCAAAAAATTGACGCGGGCGTTCACCTGGTCACCGTGTACCGCACGATTGATCTCCTGAAAAAACAAGGCCTCATCGATGAGCTGGATTTGCTGCATCTTCGCGGGGACCGGCACTATTACGAGACGCACGGTCCCCGGGACCACATCCACGTGGCTTGCCTGCGGTGCGGCAAGGTGCGGGAGTTCGAAAGCCGTTTGTACGAGCAATTGAAGGATCAGATTGCGCGCGATTTCAATATGAAGGTGACGGTGTCGCGCACCGAAGTCGGCGGCTATTGCGCGGAGTGCCTGCGGAAAATGAGTGGTAGCGAGTGACCCTTCGGCTTCGCTCAGGGTAAACGAGTGGCGAGCAGAGTCGTTAAGAACGCTGGGCTGGAGCAGTGACGCCGCTCGCCTCATCTCTTCCTTTGTAGCGCCGCGCAGTTCTCGTATCTTTGCTATAATGTCCTGCGAAGGAACCTCCCATGAAGCGGCAAGAGCACCTCGCGGAAGTCGAGGAAGTGGCCATTCGGGTTCGCGTCGAGAATTTGAAGAATGGGCGCTATTTGGGTACCAGCCCGGATGTTCCGGGATTGGTGGCCGAAGGCCGCAGCGTTGCCGAAACGGTCGAAATCGCCCAAGGCCTCGCCAGAAAAATCGTGGAATCCTGCCGGGAACACGGCGATCCTCTCCCCCCGGTGTTCCGGAGCAAGGTTCGGTCGAAGCGCGAATTCCGCGTTCCTGTTTCTGTCTCTTAAATGGGACGCCTCGCAGGATTTTCCTACAGGGAAGTTGCCCGCCGTCTCAGAACATTTGGTTTCCAATTCGACCGTTCCGGTGCCGGCAGCCATGAGGTCTGGCGCCATCCCCAAACAGGGAGAAAGGTCACGCTTCCGCACCATTCCGGAGACGTGGCGGAAGGCACGCTGCGCGCGATTCTCCGCGAAGCTGGAATTAACGTAAACGACTTCCTCAAAGCTTGAGTTGCCGCAGTGTTCTCTTGCTCGCCAATCGCCACTTCCTTGCGGAAAACACCTCGTCTGTCCCTGGATTCCAAGCCAGGACTCTAGGAGAGAGCGGACAGAAGAATGCGCCCTCGCGGTCGAGTGACCCAAAACCTCGAGTATCCGGTGTGACAGTGAATGGGAGCGGTTCAAAAGGATTAAACGCCGTATAATCTCGTGCGCGCAACTGGGGAGCAGAACCTATGAACGTACAAGAACAAATCAAGAAGTATATTACCAGCCAACCGGAGCCAAAACGCAGTGACATGCGAGAGTTGCATCGGCTCACACTTCAAGTGTCACCAGAATGCAAATTATGGTTCTTCGATGGTAAAGACGGCAAAACTCATACTGTTTCCAACCCTACGATTGGATATGGATTTCACACCATAAAATATGCCAATGGAAAAAGCAGGGAGTTTTTTCAAATTGGTGTGAGCGGAAACAAAACCGGAATCTCTGTCTATATTCTTGGTCTCAAGGATAAGAAGTACTTAGCCAAAACGTATGGAAAAAAACTAGGCAAGGCGAGCGTGACCGGATATTGCATTCGGTTTAACGCTCTAAAGGATATAGACATCGATACGCTTGAAGCGGCAATACGATATGGGCTTGCAGCTCAGAATGAAAAAGGCAAGCTGACGAAATAACGGAAAGCGCCCTCTCTCCATTTCCGGCTGAGCCAGCACACTCGCGGAAAACGCCTCGTCTGTCCCTGGCTTCTAATTCAGGACTCTAGGAGAGAGCGAAGAGATGAATGACCTCCGACAGGGTCGGAGCGCGCGGGAAGCAGCGCCACCCTTTCAAAAAGCAAACGCGAAAGGGTGAGGCACCCCCGTAGTTACGTTAAGGGTGCTCCACCCGCTGGCTCTCTCAGTTCTTGTTCAGCCCAAATTCTCGACTCATCAGTTTTTTCTTCCATGATTCTTCCAGTGCGATGACTTCCGCCTCAGAATTTGTAATCTCCAGTACTGAGACTTGATAGTGCTGCGGGCCACGGGCTTTCAATTCAACGTTGCCGCCATGTCCGGTCCGGGCGTAATCAAGAAAGCGACCCCATAAGCTCTGATCGCCCTTTGCTGAGCCGACATACTGCTTCCCGGTTGCCTTACATACCAGCAGATAAACACCTTTTACGTTTCGTAAGATCTCCTGCCATTTCTCTGGTATCTCAGAAATTTGCGCTAACTCGTATGTGAAATCGGCGAATCCGGGGAAAGGTGGCTCGTTGTCGTCTTCTATTCCCGCCACTAGTTTGTCCTGTTTGTGTGCACGCTGCACCCAAGCTTGCCCTGCGCTGCCCCAATTGATCGAGAGGCGTCTAGCGTATTCCGAGAGCCTTGCATCAGCTTTTGTTTTGTAAAAATTGAGACCGCCGACATCTTTTCCACTAACAGGGTCGAGAACACCGTCAGGTACAATGCCGAGGCCGATCACCGAATACAGCCCGACAAAAAGAGTTCTCTTGTTGGGGCTAACCACAAAGGTTGCTAGAAGCTCACCGACCTTAAACCTTCTCTTCCTTTGAATCTGTTGATATTTCTCTAAGCTGCCATCGTTCCTTTTCCATAGTTGGTATGGCGTCGGACGCTCTGGATGTCCGGTGAAGTGATGTCGCACGAGTCGCACCGATTTAGGGTGTATCTTTTCTTTGCGCAGAATGTCATTGAAAGTGAGCATGGATTTCGCCTCAGTCCTGATTTTAGTCTTGACCGTATAGGTTTTCTTGGTTTCAGGGGGTTTCCGGGGACGGTTTCCGGGGACAGACGGAACATTTTCTCATATTGTTTGAAGTGGTACGACCGCTCTTTTCTTAGGTGTTTTGGATAGTCCTCTCGATGATTTCAGCAATAACGTGTAAGCGACTCTTATAGCGCGCTGGGCTAGGGGTCCAGGAGTCTTTGGCATGGAGAAATTCGTCAGGACCTGGAGCTGAGCGTATGTCATAAACCTTCTTAAGATGCAGCTTGTACGCGGCGACTGAAGCCTCACTGCCGTGAACAACGTAGTTTCGGATTGCGGTTAGGCAGTCAATGAATGATCGGTCCTTTTCCGAGAGAGACTTAAATGGATTTGAAGTGCGTCCTAGCCAACGGTTTGCCTTATCGATTAAATCCGCAGTTGAACGGGAGTCGAAGAAGCGGCGTCCTCCTCGAATGATGTAGCGTGCAAAACCAGGGGAGATGGCGGTGACACCAGTTATGTTGTGCTGTTCTAAAAAGTGTTTCGGGCTGTGGTTCAAGGCAGCCACCAGGCGGGTTTCAACATAGCGTTCCCAAGTCGAGTGAATCTCGACCGCTGTCATTCGCGCGATCCAGCGTCTCCAGCCGTAATGCATCCCCTGGCTAGCCTCGTATCGCTGCACGGCCAAGTGGAGTTCTCGCACGGAGTTTTCTCGCAAGCGTCGCAGATCAATCTTTTTTGACATTGTAACTCTCCAGCTGTTTTGACAGGCGGGTGGAGCATATACTGGAGCTTAGATTAGCAGGGGCGGGTGCCTGATCCGCCGTTTTGCGCGTGGGTTTTGACGTTTTCTTGCTCCCGGCGTGTGGGAGACCTCCGGCCACAGCTACGCACCCGCAGAATGCCCGGCCGGGACAACCTGTTGGGATTTGCGTTCGATGTGAGATTGAAACCCTTGCCAAAAGGCCCGCGGAGCCTGGCTGAAAGCCGGCGCTACAAAATGAGCCCCCTATCGCATTGATTGATAAGCACTTATAAAACTTTAGTTTTGAATAACTTTTTCCTTGACAAGTACACGAAACTGTGGTAGTATCAAAAACGTAAGAAACTGCGCCCCGACTCTGTTCGGGGCTTTTTTATTTTGTAGGCGCCGGCTTCCAGCCGGCGTTTTTTGTTTTCTCCGTGTCCTCTGCGTCTCGGTGCCCTCTGCGTTCTCTGTGATCCCGTCTTTGTGCTCGGCGCCTGCCCCGGCCTGGTCGGGGTGTTGAGTCTTTGGCTTTTCTTCCCCGGTCAGCCGTCTGCTGCTTGCCCTGAGCCTTGTCGAAGGGTGAACTTCTCTATCCCACTCTCTGGACCTAAACGATGCTAAACAAAACTCTGAACCCCAAACTCCTCTGGATACAGTTTGAAGATGTTCTCGTCCCGCGTCTCGGCCTGAACGTCTGGGACCGCGCCGTCTATTCCTATCTGCTGCGACATTCTCTCGTCGTTGGCAAGCGGCGCTTGCACTTCGCGGTGCTGCCCGTCGCCCGCGATCTGGGTATTTCTAGCGGGCCGGTGCGCCTGGCGATCCGCCGTCTCGATGAGCTGGGCGCCTTGCGCTTGCTCGAACGCAGCAAAACCGGCCACCTCGTCGAGATGCGCCTGCCCGGGCAAATCCGCGCCCTCCGCCCGGGCAACTTCCCGGGAGCGCCAATCGCCAGATTGGCAAACAGTGCCTCTTGCGCCGGGGGAGAACAGCCTGCTGCTTCGATCGAGGCCACGGATTTCCTGAGTACGCCGGCACTTCGCAAGTCCATCCACGACCGTGAAGCCGGCACGTGCTTTTACTGCCTTCGCCGCACTCCCGTTCACATCCGGTGCATTGACCACGTTGTTCCACGCGCGTGCTCCGGACGCAACGGCTACCGCAACCTGGTTTCCTCCTGTATGGAATGCAACTCGTGCAAGGGCGACCGTCCGGCCCCGGATTTTTTGCGCACCATCTACCGCAAGGGGCGCTTGACGGCGTCCGATCTCGACGGACGCCTTCGCGCCTTGAAAGCCCTCGCCGCCGGCAAGCTCCGCCCTGTGCTCCCGTTGTGCCGGTCTTCTGACAGAAAGGCCGCCGCAACGCACCCATCCTTATCATTCCGGCCGGTTGGCAGTCGTCGTCTGCGTTTCGTAGCACCGCGCTACGGCACAATTCCGACTTCCACGAATTGACCAGGTTGGATCGTCCGCAATGCCGTGAGCGCCTCTGGGACATGCGGCCTTATGTCTTCCAGGTCGCTGGAAACCGGCCGGATAATCAGGACAGCGATCTTCCGCCCTGTTAGGCTTTGTTGGTGCCGAATGTTCTTGTCGATGGTGAGGAGGACGTCAAATTTCTTGTCCGCGGCAGCAAGAAGCTCTCCGTTTTCTTTTCCGCTGAATCCTGCTTCTCGTACCGTTTGGCAATCGTGCCCTGCTTCGGCGAACAAAAACTTCACCCTCTGCGGAAGGCACTCATCAATCAGCAGCCTCATTTCAGGGCCGCTGTCAGGCTGATCCTTGCCTCTTCCAGCGCCGCAATGGCCTCCTCACGCGTCACACTCGGAAAATCCTCCAAAAACTCGTTCAGGTTCCGTTCGTGCTCCAGATAGTCGGTCAGCGCCTTGAACGGCACACGCGTCCCGCGAAATACCGGCTCACCGCTGAGAATCGCTGGGTTCCGCACGATAATCTTGAAAGCCATACGGTGTCTCCTCTCGGAAGTGTAGCAAATCTGGCTATTCTCGCCACTCGCCACTTCCGCTCAACCTCAGCGGAAAACACCCCGTCTGTCCCCATCCTCCCCGAAGCTTCGGAGAGAACTGAAATGGCGGTTATTGTTCAACGGTACGAAGGAGGGGACCTCAGTGTACAATCTTTGCAGTTTTCAAAGTCAAGATGGAAATTCTGGCTCAACATCTCGCCCTGCCAAAATCATCATTGTTTGGGCGGACCAGTCCTGCCGAACCGGCTCTGATTTTGATCCGCAATTTGTAAAGGAGTGCAAATGAACTATGCAAGTCTCGGGCTGGCGGCGCTTGGTGGCACGGTCGCGTCTTTTGCCTTTGGTTTCCTGGTGTTTTGGCTGGTGCCAGGTCTTATCAAGGAAGGCCACAAGTACCCGGCCGTATTCCGGCCTAAGGAAGAAATGATGAAGGTTATGCCAGTTGGATTCGTCGCAACTTTCCTATCGATCCTGGTTGCCGCCATAATTTTCGCGATGAACCATCAGGGCGGATCGGGCACTACGGAAGGTGCGCGCTTCGGCGTTCTCCTTGGCATTTTCGTGGTTTGCGCATTTGTGCTGCACAACTACGTAAACCTGAACATCGGGCTGAAACTCGCTCTGGGACAGGCCGCGGTTTACTTCGTCCAGTGGACGATCATCGGAATAGTCATCGGTCTTATTTACAAACCCCTCGCTACGCCATAATCGCGAATATATCTTTTGTTCCAAGCGCCGTTAAATCTTTTTTTGCCGGTTTGCCTTACCGTTCCGCGTTCCTCAGCATCTCCCGCTCTTCGGGAGAGAAATTACTGTAGCGCCCATGCTCGATTTCCCGCTCGCGCGCAAACGGCGGCATTTCGTGCAACACGCGCATAGCGTTCAACACTTCGCGCCGCGGTGCCGAGGAACGCTCAAGCTGGCCATCCGAAATAATCGCGGGCGCGGCCTCGCTTGTGCTAGCCGAGGCCGGCGATCGAAACGCCGCACTCGCCCCCGCGCTGACGATGCTCACGCCATTCGCGTTCGGCGGACGGTTGGGATCCGACGACGGCGCCCCGGAATCCTTCGGCGCGGCTGCCGGCAGCCGGTCGATGGATTTCACTGGAGCGCGCGGCGGTGGAGGATTCGTGTCCCTGCTGTTGCGATACCGATACGGGTATGCAGGTGGCGGGTCGTCGTAAGAATCGTATGAATCGTCAGAATCATCGTAGGGATCATAAGAAGGAACACTGTCGTAGGTCGTAGGCCACCAGGGGTCGTACCCATACCCGTAGGGATACGCGTATCCGGGCCAATATCCATAAGGCCAGCCCCAGCCGAAACCGAAGCCCCAATCGTCCCAATCCCAACCTCGCCGGCCCCAACCTCGTCCTCCCCAACCTCGTCCGCGCCAGCCCCGGCCGCCGCGGAAGCGGTCGCCACGAAAGCCGCCGCGAAAGCGATTGCCACCACGAAATCCACCGCGGAACGAACCTCTGCGAAATCCCGTTCCTCCTCGGAACGAGCTGCCACGAAACCCGCTGCTGCCGCGAGATCCCATTCCGCCGCGGAAGCCGCTCCCGCCGCGAAACCCGCCGCCGCCGTGGGACCCGCCACCTCCGCGAAATCCTCCGCCACCGTGGAATCCACCTCCACCATGGAAACTGCCTCCACCGCCATGAGACCCACCGCCTCCATCGCCGCCGCGCTGGGCGAGTGCCGGCGCGGGCACACAAAGAACCACGAACGCAACAATTGCAATGAGAACTGCGGGTGCAATGAGAACTACAGGCAGGGTCTTCTTCATTTCAGTCTCCGATCCAACCACTCGGGACCGCCGGGCAGGAACAAACTTCCGCAGGGGACACTTGCGTTGGCAGTCTACCTACCGCCCCATCTTACACCCGCGCCGCGCTTCGAGCCAACCTCCTCCCGACGCAAACCACGAGTATGAGAGAGCGAAGAAGGCTACAGGTTCGCGCCGAAAGCTAGCAGACGGCCATCGCAATCCTTTACCACGAACCCCCGCTCGCGCCATGGCGTGTTGCCAAGTTCCCGAGTGAATTCCACGCCTCGGGCGGCGTACTCGGCATAAAGTGCGTCGGCATCTTCAACGGACAGGTGCGCGTCGAGCAATTCGTCCGCGTATTTGTCCGGATTGGCGGTGGGCGGCTCGGCGCAACGGAAATGAATCGCCTGCTGGTCGCGCGCCACGATGGCGTAGACCGGGGGATCCAGCCACGTCCCCAGACATGCGAAACCAAGCTTGCCTGTGTAATAGGCGAGCGTTGCGGGAATGTCCATGGTGAAGAACACAGGCGCAATCTGACGGATCATGTGCCAAGTGTACCGCAGATGTGAAGGCCGGTGACGAGTGGCGAGAAAACGAAAAGCGGATCCCTCACCCCCGTTCGCCAAAAACAGGCGACCGGGCTCGGGATGACAAGCTTAGGGAATGGACTGTGCGGAAGCGGCGCAGGCGGGAGAAGAAGGCGCGGGCGCGGGCGATGTCTCGGGCGATCTGGGTGCGCAGCTCTTCGGGGCTGTTGAATTTTTTTTCTTCGCGAAGGCGTTTCCAGAATCGGACTTCGATTCGTTTCGGTTTTGTTGTCATCTCCAAATCGAGCAAATGCGTTTCGACGCTGAGCGCGGAACCGTTAAAGGTCGGGCGCATGCCGATATTTGTGACCGATCGATGGCTGCGCGTTTCGCCCTCGAACCACGTGCGCGTGATGTAGACGCCGCGGGCGGGGAGCAGTTCCTGCTCCACGGCAAGGTTCAGGGTAGGGAAAGTGAAGCGTCGCCCCGTGCCCGTGCCGCTGACGACTTCGCCGGTGAGAGCGAAAGGCCGGCCAAGAAGGCGCGCGGCGTGCGAAACGTCCCCGCAGGCGACTTCGCGGCGAATGATGGTGCTCGAGACTACTTCTCTGCGATAAAGCACGGGCGGAACGATTACGACTTCAAATCCATATTGTTTTCCAAGCGCGGACAGCAATTTCGCGTCACCGGCCTGCTTGTGGCCGAATTTAAAATCTTGGCCGACCAAAACCGCTTTTGCGTGCAAATCGCGGACGAGGATTTGCAGGACAAATTCTTCGGGTGTGAGCCGTGCGAGATCGAGCGTGAACGGGAGGACCACGACGGCTTCGAGGCCCAGCGCGTTGAACCACTCCATGCGCTGTGCGTTGGTGGAGAGCCGCGGCGGCGCAGACTCCGGGCGGAGCACTTTGCGCGGAGAAGGATCAAATGTGAGCGCGGTGGAAACGGCATTGAGAGCGCGAGCGCGTTCGACGGTGGCGCGCAGAATGGCTTGATGGCCCAGGTGAATGCCGTCGAAGTTGCCGATGGCTAAAACGCTAGAGTGGCCAAAAGTTGCGTAGCGGGACGCCCAAGCCTGCGAAGAGGAAAATGCGGACATTCTGGCAGGCCGCGATTCGCCGGCGGCGATTCGCAATCCGCGAGAATCCCGTTGCTCGCGTGAAACTTCATCGGCGGCATCCACTTGTACTTCGAATTGCAAGCCATCGTAGGCCAGTTGAACTTGCGGGTATCCCATTTTTACGAGGCGCTCGTTCGTTTCGGCGTGCGGCAAGTCGTGGGCGATGTGCGTGAACCACGCGCGGCGCGGCTTGAGACGTTCGATGAGGGCGAGCGCTTGTGCGACGTTCTGGTGCATGGGATGCGGGATGTCACGGAGGGCATCGAGAATCAGTTCGTCGAGTCCTTCGAGGAGCGCCATCGAGGAATCGGGGAGCGAGCTGAAGTCCGTGAGATACGCGGCGCGGCCAAACCGGAAACCCAGGACGGGCATTTCCCCATGGAGGAGAGGCACGGGAACAAACTGGATGCCGAGCAATTCGAACGGGTCCTCTACCGTCTTCAGCGTGACGCTCGGGATGGTGCTGAGCGTGGGTTTGTCGTCGAAAACATAAGCGAAAACGCGGCGGATGATTTGAAAGGTGTCTTCGTTGCTGTAAATCGGAAGCGCGGCGCGCTGCCGGATATTGTACGGCCGAATGTCATCGAATCCGAGAATGTGGTCAGCATGGCCGTGGGTTAGGAGGATCGCGTCGAGGCGGTTGAGCCCTGCGCGAAGGGCTTGCTGACGGAAGTCCGGGCTGGTATCGATTACGACGTTCTGGGCGCCGCGCGAGACCAGCAGGGAAGGGCGCAAGCGTTTGTCATGCGGATCGGGGGAACTACACACGCGGCAAGGGCAGCCAAGCGTGGGCACGCCCATCGAAGTGCCGGAGCCAAGAACGGTGATTTTCAGCGGAGTGCGAGGCATGGTGAAAGCGCCGGAAGCGATCCTGCGCAAGGAAAGCAGGCCGCGTCGCGCATGTTACGGGCGAGTCTTGGCTTTGGCCTTCGCGGCTTCGGCCGCCACCGCCTGATTGATCTCCAGATAGGTCATCTTCAGTTTACCCAGGAGATCCAGGAGGAGCGTGTCTTCTTCCGGAGCGAGATTGCCCTTGGTCTTTTCGTGCAAAGAGTCGAGCATGTCGATGAGTTCTCGCGCGGCATCGGGATCGATCATGGGCTGGCCCGTGCGCGGATCGGCGTAGGCGCCCAGCACCATGGCTGCGTTGCTGCCGAGCATGCGGACCAGGTTTTCGAAGGCCGGGATGCGTTTGGGAGCTTCGGCTGGAGGCGGAGTAGGCACAAGTTTTGCCGAATCAAGCGGCGCTGGTGGAATTTTCGCGGCTTCACGCTTGGCTTCTCTTTCGGCTTCGCGCTCTGCTTCCGCGACGACTTCTTTGCGCAGTTCGCCCTCGGAAGTGAAGGGGCGGCGGTCGATTACGCGAAATGCTTCTTCGTGTTTGTGTTCTTTAGTGTCGGACAAGGTGCTTTCCTCTGCGATTTCTCTCAGAGGCAGTTTATCACGGGTTGTGAATTTGGGGCTGCGGGAGCTTGTCTACTCGGGGTTGTCAGGACGGGCGGCATGCAATGGCCCACGATGATGTCCCGCAGCTTGTCAAAGAATCCGTTGCACCTTAAAGTGGAACGTCCGATTCACTTTGGAGACGGCCGAAAAACGGAATGCCTACGCGCGCGAAGCAGAAGCACAAGGCGAAGAATCCAGGAAAAACACGCCACGGAAAAGTACAGCCGGCGAAACAGAAACAATTAAGTCCGGGAAAATGGTTCGAAAAACTGGTGGCCGTGCAAGCCCGGTTGCGCGCGCCAAATGGTTGTCCGTGGGATCGCGAGCAGACACATCAATCGCTGCGGACGTATCTCATCGAGGAAGCCTACGAAGTGCTGGAGGCTCTCGACAGCGGGAACGACGCGAAATTTGCCGAGGAGATGGGCGACTTGCTGCTGCAAATTGTTTTTCACTCGCAAATCGCCAGTGAAGAGGGCCGCTTCACGGTGGCCGAGGTGATTCGCGAGATTCACGACAAAATGATTCGCCGGCATCCGCACGTTTTCGGGGAGACGCGGGCGAAAGATTCCGCAGAAGTGTTGCGCAACTGGGAGCAGATCAAGGCGGAAGAGCGCCGTTCGAACGCCGGCAGCGGTGCGCCAAAAGCAGGTGCAGAGCATTCGAAAGAAGCTTCTTTGCTTGACGGTGTTTCACGAGCCCTTCCGGCGACGCTCGAAGGATTCCAGCTCACGCGGAAGGCGGCGCGCATCGGTTTTGATTGGGAGGATGCCGGCGGGGTCATTGAGAAGATGCAGGAAGAGACGGAAGAGCTGAAAACGGCGCTGAAGACCGGAGACCAGCGGAAAATCGAGGAGGAACTGGGGGATCTGCTTTTTGCGGCAGTCAACCTCGCGCGTTTTTTGAAGACGGACCCAGAAATTGCCCTGAAAAACGCCAATGCCAAGTTTTCCGGCCGATTCCGCATCATGGAAAAAATGGCGCGCGACACCGGCCGGGAATTCAAAGATCTGCCGCGCGAGGAGATGGAAGCTTTTTGGAACGCCGCCAAGAAGGCAGAAGGGGATTCGAATTTGCGGGAACGAAGCGGAGCGCAAACGAAGAAATGAGCCAGGAAATCATTGTACGCAAATGCTGGAGTCTTGGGGAATTTCACCGCTGCGTGGAGCTCCAGCGCGAGATCTGGGGCGAGAAAGATCTGGAAGTCGAGCCGGCGACACTGTTCGTGGTCGCCGCCCATACCGGCGGGCAAGTGCTGGGCGCTTTCGATGGCGACCGCATGGTGGGCTATACGCTGGCGGTTGTCGGCCTCGAAGATGGCGTGACATACCTCCATTCGCACATGACCGGCGTGCTCCAGGAGTATCGCGATCGCGGAGTGGGCCGCATGCTCAAGCTGTTTCAGCGCGACGAAGCCTTGCTCCGCAACATCCGGCTGATCCGCTGGACGTTTGATCCGCTCGAACTGCGCAACGCACACTTCAATTTGAATCGCCTCGGCGCTATTTGCCGAAAATATCTTCCCAATTTGTACGGCCAGACCACGAGCCCGCTGCATCGCGGCCTGCCGACGGATCGCCTGGTGGTCGAATGGCATCTGGATTCCGCGCGCGTGGTGGCGGCCATCGGAAATCTCGTCAAGGACCCCATTGAAGCGCCGGCGGTCATCGAGTTACCGTCTGAACTGGAGCGCTGGCAGCGTGAAGGTTCGCCGGAGGTCGGCAAGGTCCAGGCACGTCTTCGAGAAGAGTTCACCAAGTGGTTTGCCAAAGGGTATGCAGCCGTGGCGCTGAAGACGGGACCAGGGAATCGCTCTTATCTGCTCGCGCCATGGAGCGACTTTTAGGGATGCCTCTATCCAACGGAGAAAAGTGTGATAATCTTCGAATGAAATTATAAAGATGATTAACGCCAGCCGCTCAGCTTAGGCAGGAGGAGCCTTGATCCTCACGCGCAACCAGTTCCAAAGACTAGCAGAGATTAGAGCCAGAGAGGCAGGCTCACTCTCTAAGAGCCCAAGGAATCAGCTCGGAGCCTATTATCTGGCTGGCTATGCTGTCGAATGCGCGCTAAAAGCTTGCATTGCCAAGAAAACTAGGAGGCACGAGTTTCCCAGAGACAGGAAATACGTGGAGAAGGTCTATACTCATGACTTGCAAGCATTGATGAAAGAAGCCGGGCTAAACAATCTGTTGGAAAGAGAGATCAAGATTAATAAGGCTTTGGGAACAAACTGGAACACCGTGAAAATCTGGAGTGAGCAAAGTAGATATGAAATCTCTGGACTCAAAGGCAAAGACCTCTATCTCGCCGTGACGGGCACGGACGGAGTGTTACCATGGATAAAGAGACTTTGGTAAAAAGCGACCTGGAAATCGGCGGACTTGTTCTGAATGCTCTTAGCCGCGACCGCATTCCAGTCACATTGTGCGTTTGGAATTACGTTCCCCAGCTTGAGGAATGGCAACTCGTGATCGCGACTCCATGGTATGACACCAGGGGGCCACGTGAAGCGAACGACCGCGTTCTCGCTGCACTGGCAACCGCCGGCATATATCAAAGTGTTCCGATTAGGAGGCTTGTGGTTCTGAGCCCACATGACCCGCTCGCGCGAGATCTTGAGCACGACGTGCAAACCAAGACTGAGGGGGAACTCTTCATCATGAGAGAAGATCAAAACCATCCCACGATGGGGAGGCATTACTCTGCAATATTCACTCCCTTCGCCAGCTCCCAAGGCGCAGTTCCGGTCAAAAGGATCATAGGAGTCGAGCAATTGCGTCACTTCCTTGGCTCTCAGCTACAGATTTGGCCATCTCTGGTTAACGAGGCCATCGAAGAGCTTGACCGCAGGGGAAGTGCCTCGCTACACATCCAGCTAATGCATAAGGAAGCGAGAAGGTTCGGTTTAGCTTGACGCCGGAAGGCGCTGGACTACGACCAAAGGTGCGCTTCAGCAACGTCGTCGCTTTGATTGCTTCAAGTTCGTTCTCCTGCTGCGACAACCCGAATAATCCAAAGTTCCTTGAGAGGAGACGTACGCGGGTTTGAAGACGATGCTGATTCGAGAAATCACACTGCGAGAAATTTCCATGAAGCTGGTGGCGCCCTTCGAAACCAGCATGGAGCGCACGGAAGTCCGCCGCATAGTCCTGGTGGAAGCGGATGCGGACGGAGTGATCGGGTGGGGAGAATGCGTTGCGGGTGAGACGCCGTCGTACAGCCCCGAAACCACGGATACCGCGTGGCAAGTGCTGCGCGATTTTCTTTGGCCGCTGATGCGGGGGAAAAAAATCGGCACTGCCGCGGAAGTGTGGGATCTGCTCGGGCATGTGCGCGGGCACAATATGGCTAAAGCCGCCCTCGAGGGCGCCGTTTGGGATGCCGAGGCAAAACAGAAGGGCGAGCCCTTGGCAAAACTTATCGGCGGCACGCGAGACGAAATCAGCAGTGGGGTATCCGTCGGGATAAAGGAATCTTTAGATGATCTTGTCATGGCCGTGAAGAAAGAACTCGCCGCCGGATACCAGCGCATCAAAATAAAAATCAAGCCGGGAAAAGACTTGGAGCCGGTGCGGCGCCTGCGGCAGGAGTTCCCGCGCATTAAGCTGATGGTGGACGCCAACTCCGCGTACACGCTGGAGGATTGGCCGCTCCTGAAACAGCTCGAAGGCTTTTATCTGATGATGATCGAGCAGCCGCTCGGATGGGACGATCTCTACAGCCACATCGAACTGCAGAAAAAGCTGGACACGCCGATCTGCCTGGACGAATGCATTCATACCGAGGAGCAAGCGCGCGCTGCCATCGAACTCGGTGCGTGCAAAATCATCAACATCAAGCTGGGCCGCGTCGGCGGCTTCACCGTCGCGCGGCGCATCCACAATCTCTGCCAGAAGCACGGGATCCCCGTCTGGTGCGGCGGCATGCTGGAAGCCGGGATCGGTCGCGCGCACAATATCGCGCTTTCGACACTTCCGAATTTTACGCTTCCCGGTGATGTGACGGCCAGCAAGCGTTATTGGCACGAAGACATCATCGCTCCTGAAGTCACGGTCTCGCCGCAAGGCACCATTCGCGTGCCCACGGGTCCGGGCATCGGTTTCGAACCGCGGCTCGACCTCATCGAGAAACTCACCGTTCGAAAAGAACGCCTGGTCTGACGCTGTGCAGATTGAATCCGCCAGCGGACGAACCCCCGGCCGCATTGTCATCGCCGCATCCATCGGATTGATCGTGGTGGTATGGGCGTTCAATTTCATCGCAGCAAAGATCGGGCTGCAATATTTGCCGCCGCTGGCCATGGGGTCGTTTCGAGTGGTCCTGGCGGGGGCTGTCATGGTTCCCGTTTATATCGGATTCTCGCGGCTGCCGGCTTTCGCGGAAGCTTCCAATCTCCGCCAGCGCGGGTTCGTTGCGCGCGACTTCTGGGTATTTCTCTATTTGGGTTTTTTCGGCGTGACGGTAAATCAGATTTGTTTCACGACTGGGCTGCGCTTCACGTCCGTGAGCCACGCCGCGATCATCGTCGGCATGGGCCCGATCTACATCCTGGCGCTGGCTGTGCTGCTTCGACTGGAAAGCGCGACCAGTCACAAGGTGATCGGAATGCTTATCGCGCTCCTTGGAATTGCGGTGTTGGCCTCCGAGAACGGAATCTCGGTGCATTCCGCTTCGCTTGAGGGTGACGCCATCACTATGACGGGCTCGATCGGCTTTGCCATGTATGTGGTTCTTGGCAAGCGCGTAGCAGGGAAGTACGACCCGTTGACCATGACGGCCTTCAATCATTTCGCGGGAGCGCTCATCGTCCTGCCGGTGGCCATCTACGAAGCCGCCAATCTCTACCGCACTGGGAATTGGAGGCTTCCCTGGCAAGCGTGGGCGGCGGTTCTCTATATGGCGATCTTCAGTTCGGCGTTGGCATACGTTTTTTATTTCTGGCTGCTGGGCTATCTGGAAGCGTCGCAGTTGGGCGCCTTTACGTATCTGCTTCCCGTTCTCGCTACGATCCTAGGGATTTGGTGGCTCAGGGAAAAAGGCTCGTGGAGCCAGGTTCTGGGCGGAGTGATTGCGCTCGGGGGCGTGTATTGGATTGAATCCGGCAGGGCTCCTACGGTGAAAGATAGTGCTGCTCCGTAAACGCTTCGCCGCAATGTCATTGACCCTGATGTACGCGCGCTCTACCATCGATTTAAGTCGGCGGTGCAGTGCCGAGGGCCATCCGGAAGTCCATTCACCCGTAGCAGGAAGTTAAGAGACCGGCGCAAACCGGCGTCGGCTGATTTTCGCTCCGAAAGGTTCGATTGATGCGGACCAAGCTCATCATCGCCGGACTGCTGCTCGTCTTGCTGGGCGCTGGAGTGTATTGGTATTCCCGCGGCGGAACGAAACTCACGGACTCGGACTCGCTTCTCTTGGCTGATTTTGTAAATTCCACGGGCGACCCGGTGTTTGAAGGCGCTCTTGGTGAAGCGCTGGCGATCAGCCTTGGCCAATCTCCGGTGCTGAACCTGATTTCGCCGGAGAAAGTAGCGGAGGCGCTGCGGTCCCAAGGACTCGCGGTCCACGCTTCCGTGACACGAGACCTCGCTGCCAAGCTTTGCCAGAACCTCGGCGCGACGGTTTATCTGACTGGGAGCGTGGCCAAGGATGGCAGGAGTTACGTGCTCCGGCTCGAGGCGTTTCGGTGCGCCACGGCGAGTGAAATCGCTAGTGTGAAAAGCGAAGCGGACAGCCGCGATCAGGCCGTACACGCTCTTGGTTTGGCAGCCGCGGAACTCCGCAGCCAGTTCGGGGAAGATCCGGCCACTCTACAGAAATTCAATTTACCCCTCGAACGCGCCACTACTTCTTCTCTGGAAGCCCTGAAAGCGTTTACCGAAGGGCGGCGGCTTTCGCGCGAACAAGGCGCCATCGAGGCTGTCGCTCCGCTTAAGAAAGCCATTGAAGGGGACCCGAGATTTGCCCTGGCTTACTCGAATCTTGCGGTTTCTTATTACAACTTGAACCAGAATGCGCTAGCTGCGGACCGCATTCGCCAGGCGTTCGAACTCGCGGACCGCCAAACGGTGCGCGACCACCTGCACATCACTACGCTGTACTACGACCTGGGAACCGGCGACGTTCAGAAAGCCATCGCCAGTTATAAGGATTGGGTACAACTCTATCCGCGCGACGACATCGCCAAAGGCAATCTTGCCTCAGAGTATTTTTTGATTGGTGACTACGAGCAGGCCGCGAATTTCGCGCAGCAGGCGCTGCGCCTCGATCCGGGCAGCTCCGCGTGGTATGAGAATGTCGCGACGGCCTACATTGCGCTGCTGCGTTTGGAAGAAGCGCAGAACGTCATCAATCAGGCCTTTGCCCGCAAACTCGACGATGCGGCCATGCATTCCGATCTTTATGCGTTGGCATTTTTGCAGAACGACGCCGTAGCCATGCAGCGCGAGATGGATTGGTCGGTCGGAAAACCAGGCGGCGAAGATGACATGCTTGCTTTGCAGGCCGACACGGAAGCTTATGTGGGCCATGTGAAAAAGGCGCGCGAACTTTCCCGCCGCGCCGTGGAGGCGGCGCAAAGTGCGCAACTCGCGGAGCCCGCCGCTATCTGGCAGGGCATCGCCGCGCTGCGCGAAGCGGCCTATGGCAATATGCAGGAAGCGCGCACGGGTGCGGACAGAGTCCTGGAGATTGCTCCGAAGAGCCGCGACGCGCAGACGCTCGCAAGCCTGGTGCTGGCCCGTGCGGGGGATGCGCGCCGCGCGCAAAGCATGATGGATGATTTGTCCGCGGCTCACATTTCGAATACGGTCGTCCAGTCGGCCTGGCTTCCCACCATCCGGGCGCAGGCAGAACTGATTGGCCAGAGACCGGGCAAAGCCATCGAATTACTGGAAGTCGTGAAACCTTACGAGCGCGGCCAGCTCATCGGCAACCTGAGCTATTCCTGCATGGTGCCTGCGTATCTTCGCGGGGAAGCGTATCTCGGCGCGGGGCAGGGGCCTCAGGCGTTCGCGGAATTCCAGAAGCTGATTGATAGCCGCGGAGTGGTGGGCAATTGCTGGTCCGGTGCGCTCGCCCTCCTGGGGCAGGCGCGCGCACAAGCGTTGTCGGGCTCCAAGAGCGCCGCGAAGAATTCTTATCAGAGATTTTTTGAACTTTGGAAAAGCGCGGACGCCGATGTGCCCATCCTTAAGTCCGCCCGGGCCGAATTCGCCAAACTGAAGTGAAGCGCAGCTGATTCCTCAGTGCCAGGTGGCTTCTACAGTTTGACGAGACACCAGTCCTCGCTCCATGGCAGCCGCGACATCTGGCGTGACGGCCCTTCCGGCTGAACCACAAAAGCATCCGAAAAGTTCGAGCCGATTCCGTGCTCTGGGTCGTAGAGTCCAGGTTCGACCGAGAAGTTCATGCCCGGCTCGAGCATGGTGGTATCTCCGAGCGCCAAGTAGGGAGGCTGATGTCCCTCCCAGCCTTGGCCGTGGGCCGGCCGGTGATAGATGTATGGCGCGACGCCGCTCTTCACCTGGTATTTGTGAATCTTGTAGGCTACGGTCGAGCAGGTCACGCCGGCGATGGATTCCTCTTTTTGCATCAGGCAGCAATCGCGGCTCACGGTCCAAATCTTTTTCATTTGGTCGGTCAGCGGATGAATGAACATGGCGCGGTAGAGTTCTCCTCCGCAGCCCGCGATGTTTACTCCGCCTTCGATTTGGATTGCCTGGCCGCGCGCTACTCTATTGTGCTGAAACTGATTCGGGTGCGGGTATGCGGTGGAACGTCCAGTGCGGCAGCCCAGGTCGATTTCAATGCCCACGGCCGTGTGCGGCGCGCCGTCGCGCTTGATGTCTGCCATGATGAGGTCGGTTCCGTACTTGGTGGCGGCGCTGGCGATGTCGAAGTCAGTCAGGTCGGTGCCGTGCTGCAAGAGCATGTCCCGGGCGAAGGCGTGCATCTGGTTGAAATAGTTGTAGGACCGCCGAGTCAGTGCCAGTTCCTCCGGAGTCTTGCGGATACGCATGTTCATGCAGGCTTCTTCCTCCGAAGCCATCTCTTTCCCGAGGACGTTGACGACTTTCTTTTGCGCCGAGGGTGCAAGCTCTGTGTCTGCCGCCAGTTTTCTGTCCGCGTAGCCACGCTTTTTGAGCGCTTTCAGCATCCATGCAAACAAGTCCACTTTGGCGCCCATCTGCACTTTCCCTTCGTTCGGGAAGGCGCCCTCCGCATGGTACCAGTCGAAATACATCTCGCCGTCGCTGTACCACCAGGACTTCACCAGGTCGCGGTCCAGCGCGGCGTTGAACCACACCGGTTCGCCCTTCACTGGCAGAAAGACGTTTACCATGCGCTCGGTGGTGGTGTGCCACAGCCCGGTGAAGTAGATGATGTTCCACCTGTCTCTCAGCAGGATGCCTTCATAGCCGTCTTCCGTGAGCTTTGCGCGCAGTTTGTCCGCGCGCTGTTTGTGCCATTCGAGCGGGAGCCGGTCGAATGTTGCCGGCTTCAGGTCATCTTCCGGCAAAAACAGCTTCGCCGATTTTTCTCCGCCTGCCGCACCGGCTGTGGGCGCACTCATCGCCGCTCCAGAAACACTCGTCGCTGCCACTGCCGCCCCCGTCGTTGCCAGAAACTCGCGTCTGCTGATCATCTTCGTATCCCTCCACTCGCCTTGCTTAGAGTTCACCGGTAAGTCTGACTGCACGCGTGATAACACAGTTTGCGAGTATTGCAAAGGCGCAGCGCTAAAATTCGAGCGGGGAGAAGACGGCGTCAAATTAAATTCAGCTATGGAAGAAGTGGCGCGATAAAGGCTTAGGCGGAAGAATAGCGCCCGGTCCTTCCAGTCCAGGCTATCAGGCTCGGCGGCGCGTATGAGATTGAATCCGTCCGCACTGCCGTTCCGGCCTGAAGTACCGCATACGTACTATTAACCATTAAGCACGGCTAAGAAGGGGCTGCGTTGCGATGTGGTACTGGTATCACTAGTATCAGTCTTAGCGCTTTCTCTTTAAGGAAATTCCGTGACGAACTCATCCACACACTTCGCGGGAGGATCCATCGGGCGAGTCTTCATTACGGGCATGCTCGGCTTCCTGATTTCCTTCGCGGGATCGCTCGAATTATGCTCGGCACGTGCCGCGCAAAGCAATCAAAACCCTCCTGAGAACCTAAAACAACTGAGCCTGGATCAGCTCGGCAACGTCGAGGTAACTACTGTTTCCAAGGACCCGCAGCAAGTTCAGAAAACACCTGCAGCGATCTTTGTGATCACTCAGGAAGACATACGTCGTTCTGGAGCAACGAGCATCCCGGAGGCCCTGCGTCTGGCGCCGGGTGTGGAGGTTGCGCAGATTGATGGGAATCGTTGGTCCGTCGCGATTCGCGGGTTCGGAGGCCAGTTCTCAAAGTCATTGCTGGTTTTGGTAGACGGCCGGAGCGTGTACACGCCGCTCTTCGAGGGAGTGTATTGGGACTTGCCGTACGTGATGCTCGAAGATGTGGAGCGCATCGAGGTGGTGCGCGGACCGGGTGGTACGATCTGGGGATCCAACGCGGTCAACGGGGTGATCAACATCATTACGAGCCGTGCAAACAACACCCAAGGTACCTTGGCCACGCTGGGGGCAGGCAATGTGAATCAGGGAACGGGCGACGTCCGTTATGGCGGGTCGGCGGGGAAGGACTTCAACTATCGCATTTACGGCATGGGTGCTATTCGCGGACAGGAATTTCATCCCGACGGGGACGCCTTCGACCGCTGGCGGATGGGGCAGATGGGTTTCCGTACGGATTGGAAGAGCGGCGAGAAGGACACCTTCACCGTGCAGGGCGACATTTACCGTGGGGAAAGCGGAGAGAGGGCATTCATTGCCACGTTTTCTCCTCCAGCGGAGATCCAGAAGGATGGCAAGGGGTATGTCTCCGGCGGCAATCTGCTGGCACGCTGGCAGCACACCACAGGGGAAGGCTCCGACATACAGATTCAAGCTTACTTCGACCGGACTAACCGGCAGGATTTTGAACTCGGTGAGACGCGCGATACGTTTGATATCGACCTTGTGCAGCATGTGCGCGTGCGTGACGGCCAGGAGTTGACGTGGGGCCTGGGGGCAAGGGTGAGCCCCAGCAACTTCCTGCAAACTTCGCAGGGCGTGAATTTTCTGCCGAACAAGCAAACCGACAGTATCTACAGTGGCTTTGTGCAGTACGAACTGCCCATCGTGCGCGACAGACTCACGTTGACGGCCGGAACCAAGCTGGAGCACAACAACTTCAGTGGTTTCGACTACCAGCCCAGCGTGCGGCTGCTGTGGATGCCTACGGCTCACCAGTCCTTCTGGGGCGCAGTGACGCGGGCGGTGCGGACACCATCGCGGCTTGACCAGGACGTTCAGTTCGCCATCCTGGTACAAGCAACGCCGCCGCCGCCGATTTATTTCGAGATACTGGGGAATCCCAAACTAAAGGCGGAGCGATTGATCGCGTACGAGGCGGGATACCGCGCGCAGATCAACAAGAACGTATATCTGGATTTCACCGCATTTTACAATGTCTATAACGACCTGCAGGGGTACGGGCCACCCTTTCCCGCCCTGGCGAACACGCCGCCCCCGCCGCACCTTTTCTTCGTCCTGCCTTATGCCAACGTAATCGAGGGCCACACCATTGGCACGGAAATCGCTCCCAATTGGAAAATCACTAGCTGGTGGCAGGTGCGCGGCTCCTATTCGTTCCTGCATATGTCGCTAAGGGACAAGCCGGGATTCACGGATGTGGGGAATTTGCTTAGTTCTTACTTGGGATCGAGCCCTAGCAGTCTGGTGGCTTTCCAATCGCTCTTCAACTTGCCAAGACACTTCGAGCTCGACGAGACGTATCGATACTCAAGCGCTCTTCCCGCGCAAGCCGTACGTGCCTATAGCACAGTTGACGTCCGGTTGGGATGGCATGTTGGAGAGTATCTCGATTTTTCAGTTGTTGGGCAGAACCTTCTGCGGCCTTCTCAAGCGGAATTTGGAGGAGATCCCGGCCCACTGGTGGGGATCAGGAGAGGCGTCTACGGAAAGATTACGTGGAGAAGGTGACCCCGGCAACAGCCATGGCCCATGTCAAGAGAGCAGACGTCATTCGATACGCCTCGGAAAGTCGCTTCTGGCGGCGATGTCGTGGCATCGTGGCGGCACTTGCAGCGACCTTGTTCTGGTCGCTCCTGGTAGTCCCGTGCCTTCGCTCTCAGCAGTCAAAACCGAGCGAATACCAGGTCAAGGCCACCTATCTCTACAATTTCGGCAGGTTCGTCAAATGGCCCGGCACGGTTCCTGCCGGCAAAGGCGACTCGTTCCCTGTTTGTGTGCTTGGCCAGGATCCTTTTGGCACTATTCTCGATTCCACTCTCGCGGGTGAGGCCCTGGATGGCAAACCCGTTGTGCTTCGGCGAATCTCAAAGCCGCAAGAGGCCGGGGAATGCCGGATCCTGTACATCAGTTCGACGGAAGAAAAGCATTTGAAAGAGATTTTCACGGTCCTCGATGAAAGTGGCGTTCTAACGGTGAGCGACATGCCGGGCTTCACACGGCGAGGCGGCATGATCCAGTTCGTCCTGGAGGGCGACAGGGTTCGTTTCGAGATCAACCTGGCGAGCGCCGAAAGCGCCCGGCTAGTCCTGAGTTCTGAGCTCCTCAAAGTAGCGGCGGCTGTTAGAAGAAGTTCCCGGTCGGGAGATTGACTTCCATGCTCAAGCCCCAAGAACATTCCATCTCCCGGAGGATTACATGGATGAACATGCTGGTCAGCAGTGCGGCTCTGCTACTGGCATGTACGGCGTTTATTGCGTATGACAGGGTCACTTTCCGAGAGACCAAGGTGCGAAACCTTTCCACACAGGCTCAGATTATCGGCTCCAATTCAGTCTCCGCGCTGCTCTTCAACGACCCGCAGTCGGCGGAGAATACGTTGTCAGCCTTGAAGGCTGCTCGGAGCATCTTGTCCGCGGGGGTCTATACTCCCGATGGCCGCCTTTTCGCTTCCTACTCACGTGATCCCGGAGGCCGGATACCGGCGCTTCCTTCGATCCCATCAGGGCAGACAGAAATCCATTGGCTCCAGAAGGAGGAGATCGTACTGGTTCGCTCGATCGTATTTCAGGGAAAGCCGACCGGAACGGTGTACATCCGGTCCGATGTGGACGAGTTGAATCAGCGCCTGGAAAGGTATGCCGTCATTGCGGCTATCGTCCTTTCAGGGTGCCTGATGGCGGCGCTCCTTGTCTCCTCAATATTCCGGAAGGCACTGGCCGACCCCATCGTACATTTAGCAGAAGTAGCAAGAGCCGTCTCCCGTGATAAGAACTATTCCGTCCGTGCAACTCCGACGCGCAGTCCCGGCGAGTTGGCCATCTTGATGGATGCCTTCAATGAGATGTTGGTGCAGATCCAGCAGAACGAGGAAGCCCTGCGCAAGGCTCATGATGAGCTGGAACAACGCGTCCAGGAACGCACCGCAGAACTCGAGGCTGCCAAGAAGGAGGTGGAAGAGTTTTCTCATTCCATCCTGCGTGCGAAGGAGGAGGTGGAGCGCGGCAGCAAGTTTAAGGATCAGTTCCTATCCACAATGAGCCATGAACTGCGTACGCCGCTCAATGCAGTCCTGGGTTTCTCTGACCTGCTCGCCGATGAACGCTATGGCCCGCTGAATGAGCGGCAGCAGCGTTACGTCAGTCACATCCACACGGGCGGTAAGCACCTGCTAAGCCTCATTAGCGACATTCTGGATTTGTCAAAAATTGAGGCAGGGCGCATGGAACTGGCCATTGAGAGTCTGAGAGTCGCGACCACTTTGGGCGAAGTTATCAGCGTCATGCAGCCGCTTGCAGAGAAGAAATCACAAACCTTGACAAAGGTCGCCGATCCAAATCTCTCTGTGCGCGCCGATGCCACAAGGTTCAGACAGGTGCTATTGAATCTGGTGGGAAATGCGATTAAGTTCACGCCGAATGGCGGGTGCATCGAACTCTCTGCTCGTTTGACAAAAGACACAGTTCGAGTGGAAGTGCGCGACAACGGTCCGGGAATTCCTCCCGAGGAGCAGCAGCGCATTTTTGAAGCATTCTATCGGTTGCGAGAGACCGGCAAGAAAACCGAAGGAACAGGGCTCGGTTTGGCTATCACCCATCGTTTGGTTGAATTGCACGGCGGGGAACTCAGCCTTGAAAGCCAAGTAGGCCAAGGAAGCTGCTTCTATTTCTCTCTTCCGATGGCGCCCACCATGACCGAAACGTCGCCGTCCAGGGTAGAGGCCACCCCGAAATCCGTCCTTCTACCACGTGTCTTGGTCATCGAGGACGATCGGACCGCCGCACATCTGATTCAGTCACAGCTAACGTCTGCCGGTTACGAAGTCATGGTCTGTCTAGAGCCGCAAAATGCTCTTGAGGCTGCCGTCCAGTTCCAGCCTGGCGCGATCACTCTGGATATCGTGATGAAACCCAAGAACGGATGGGAAGTCTTGTCACAATTAAAACGTGACCCGCGCACCGCGCAAATCCCGATGATTGTGGTCTCGATCGTGGATCAACCCGGTATGGGAGCTTTGCTGGGCGCGGACGAATACCTGGTCAAGCCGGTAGAAAAGAAGACTCTCCTGGCCGCTCTCGAACGCCTTATCAGCAGCCGGCCTGCATCTGCCCCCGTGCGGCCCATCCTGGTGGTTGAAGATGACACGGCTACGCGCGAATTCATCGCAGAAATGCTCGTCGCACAGGGTTACACCGTCGCTACAGCGGCAGACGGAGCTCAAGCTCGCGCCCAGGTTGCCGCGAACTTGCCCGAACTCGTAATCCTCGACTTGGTGTTGCCAGAAGTGAACGGTTTCGAGTTGCTCGGGGAATGGCGCGCCAGCCCTCGTACAGTGGACCTTCCGGTTTTCGTACTGACGAGCAAGGACTTGAACCAGGAAGAGCAGCGGTACCTTCGGGCACACGCGGAATCGCTGTTCCGTAAACAGCAGGCGTGGCACGAAGAGCTGGTGAAGCAACTCGCGCGCATGGTATTACGGGGTTCGCCGGTGAAAGTGTGAAATACCTCATACTGGTTGTGGAAGACAACCCGATGAATCGCGAGCTGCTCTGCGACTGGCTCGAAGCCGAAGGGCATGAAGTCCTGAGTGCAGAGGATCTAAGCTCAGCGCGTTGCCTACTCCAGGAACGACAACCGGATGCGGTGCTGCTCGATGTTCAGCTCGGCAATGAAGATGGTCTTTCTCTAGCTGCGTGGATGCGAAAGCAGCCGGAGTTATGCCATCTTCCTGTGATTGCAGTAACCGCTCACGCCATGGTGACGGAACATCAGCGTTTTCTCCAGGCAGGATGCAATGCCTGCGTCTCTAAACCCATCAATTTTAAATTGCTTAATGCAGAACTCCAACAGTGGCTGGCCCCAAGCGAGCGGCTGCCCTCCACTCGATAGTCCATCCGCTTCGCGGTGGTGGCGCGAACGTTCCTTTGATGAAAGAATAGCGACCGGTCTGTTAGTGAAGACCAAGCTCTCGAGGAGGAAGGACTTTGCCTGGTATTCCGTTGCGAAATGGAGGTTCGGCGGCACGGATCGCGGTGATTCCCGGGGATGGCATCGGGAAAGAGGTCACCCCGGAAGCCGTGAAGATCCTGAAAGCGGTGACCGGACCTGCCAAACGACCCATGGAGTTTGTGGAATTTGACTGGGGCGCGGACAAGTATCTTCGCGAGGGCGTTAGCCTGCCGGCGGGCGCGGTTGAAATGCTGCGGGACGAGTTTGATGCCATTCTCTTTGGCGCGCTGGGCGACCCGCGGGTGCCGTCGAACCAGCACGCCGCGGACATTCTGTTGGGGCTGCGCTTCAAGCTGGATCTCTACGTCAACGCCAGGCCCGTGGAACTGCTGCACGACCGGCTCACTCCGCTGCGCGACCGCACCGAAAAAGACATCCGTTTGATGGTCATCCGCGAGAATACCGAAGGCTTGTACGTGGGTGTCGGCGGTTTCTTCAAGAAGGGCACCCCGGACGAAATCGCCGTCCAGGAAGACGTGAACTCCCGGAAGGGCGTCGAGCGCATTATTCGCTATGCGTTCGAATACGCCCGGCAAAACGGCTTGAAGCGCGTGTGCATGAGCGACAAATCCAACGCCATGACCTTTGCCCACGACCTGTGGCAACGGGTCTTCAAGGAAGTGCGGCAGGAATACGCGGACATCGAATCGCGTCACCTGTACATCGATACTCTCGCCATGGAAATCGTACGCGACCCGCGCCAGTTCGACGTCATTGTGACGTGCAATCTTTTTGGCGACATCATCAGCGACCTCGGAGCGCAGCTCGCCGGCGGCCTGGGCCTGGCGCCCTCGGGAAATATCCATCCGGGAAAAACCTCTCTATTCGAGCCGGTGCATGGCTCGGCCCCCAACATCGCTGGAAAGGGAATCGCCAACCCGTTGGGATCAACTCTCGCTTCCGCGATGATGCTCGAGTTTCTCGGCTGGAAGCCGGAAGCGAACGCGCTTCGAAGCGCTGTGCGCGCCGCACTTCGCGAAAACTACGTGACGCCGGACCTTGGTGGAAACAAGAAGACGGCGGAAGTCGGGGACTGGCTGGCGAAGCAATCCGCAAACCTAAAGTAACACTTGAACTACATCACGCAGGTGTTTTCCCTAGCGCTTTCGCGCCATCGCCGTTAGCATCATGCCCAACAGGAAGCCTCCGATGTGCGCCCATACGGCCACTCCCCCGGTCACTCTTGCACCAATCGTGCTCAGTCCGGCGAGGAACTGCCCGACATACCACAATCCAAGAAAGATCACGGCAGGGATGGGAATCGGGAAGATAAAAACCAGTGTGAGAATGCGAGCACGGGGATAGAGCAAGATGTAAGCGCCCATTACCCCAGATATGGCTCCGCTTGCACCGAGGGCCGGTACGGTGGAGTGAAAATTGAAAAGCACGTGCAGCAGACCCGCTCCGATCCCGCAGGCCATATAAAAGAGGAGATAGGTGAAGTGCCCGAAGAAGTCCTCGACGTTGTCGCCAAAGATCCACAGAAAAAGCATGTTTCCGGCGATATGCAGGAAGCCGGCATGGAGAAACATGCTGGTAACCAGAGGCAGAAACGCAATTTCGAAGCTTGTGTGGCCTGCTAGAAAGGCGGGAATTCTCGCGGGCACCGTGCAGTAAGGGAGAAAGAACGCGGCGGTGGCACGCTCCGAGTGTGTGGCTCCTATCCCAAGCTGATAAACGAACACCGCGATGTTGCCCAGGATAAGGGTGATGTTGACGAAGGGATAGGTGCGCGAAGGGTTGAGGTCCTTGAGAGGGATGAACATGAGAAAAGGTCTGGAGCAGAGTAGCGAATCGCACTCGAAATGAAAAGAGCAGGGAACTGCTGCGGTTGCGCGTCCGATAATATTGGAGAGCAAAAACCTCAGGTTAACAGAATACTTTTCCGGTCCCGAAACCGTCAATTTATTGGCTTTTTGCTGCTCTTGGCCGTGAGAACTTGTTTAATCCAGCCGCTTCAAAGAAATCATTTGATGGTTCCTTGGGGTCTCTAACTTCCCCTTATCCCAGGTGAATCGAAGGATCTCAACCGTGGCGTTGCCCGGGCATACAAGCGATAAGCGAAATTACGCCTTGGCGATCGCGTCTTTGGAAGGGCCATCGTGCCGTCGCGCACCAAGATTTTCGTGATTTTATTCACGGAAACATTGCGCTGCGGTGTCGCGTGTGGTAATTAATTTAGTTCCGCGTGTGCGCGCGAATCGGACTGAGTCGCTTGATTGGTCCGGCGCAGCGTCGGCGCGCCGACTGCTCATGCCTGCCCGGGAAACGGAAGCTATCATCCTGAAGACATTTCCACTGGGCGAGGCGGACCGCCTGGTGAGTTTTCTTGGCCGTTCTTCCGGGCGTGTTCGCGGCGTTGCTTCGGGAGCGCGGCGGTTGAAAAATCGCTACGGCTCGACGCTGGAGGTGCTTTCCCACGTGCAGCTTTGGTACGTGGAAAAGGAAACGCGAGACCTTGTACGCATCCAGCAGGCCGAGTTGCTCGAGTCTTTTCACAAGGCGCAGAGCGATTACGGGCTGAGCACCGGGTTGGCAGTGATCAGCGAAGTTTCAGAACTGGTTTTGCCGGAGCACGAAGTCTCCGAGCCGATGTTCCGGCTGATACTCATGGCCGTCCGCGAAATTGAGCGTACTGGGGACTGGGCTTTGCCGCTAAGCTACTTCGCGTTCTGGACGGTAAGACTAGGCGGCTGGCTACCTAGGTTTGATCGCTGCGCGGGGTGCGACTCGCCCTTTGGCGCGCAACCGGCCTTTTACGGCGTACAGCAGTCCGGTCTTTTTTGCGGGAAGTGCCGCCGGCCGGGAATGCAGGTTTTGCACCATGAGGCGCGCGTCTTGGCGGAGCGGTTCACCAGCGAGCGGCTCGATCGCATTGCTCCTGATCCGGCGATGCAGGGAAGCGCGAAAGAATTGCGCGAAGCCTCGCTGGCATGGATCGAATTTCATATTGAGCGGCGGCTTCCGACGCGAGAACTTTTGGAGACGGCTTGAAAGTTAAAGTAAAACTTGAGAAGCGGCCGAAGGGCCTGACATTTCAGGATTTGATTTTGCGGCTTTCGCAATTCTGGGTGGAGCAGGGCTGCGTGCTGCAGCAACCCTATGATGTGGAAGTTGGCGCGGGCACCATGCACCCGGAAACGTTTTTGCGTGTGCTTGGTCCACATCCCTATCGCGTCGGATATGTCCAACCCAGTCGTCGGCCCGCCGACGGCCGCTATGGCGAGAATCCCAACCGCCTCTACAAGCACACGCAATTTCAAGTAATCCTGAAACCCTCGCCCGTGGACATCCAGGGCATGTACCTGAAAAGCCTGGGCGCTCTCGGCATCAACCTGAAGGAACACGATATTCGCTTCGAGGAAGACAATTGGGAATCGCCCACGCTCGGCGCGTGGGGCATCGGCTGGCAGGTGCTTCTCGATGGCCTGGAAATCACGCAGTTCACTTATTTCCAGCAGAGCGGCGGTATTGACCTCGACCCAATCTCGGTCGAACTCACCTACGGCCTCGAGCGCGTCTGCGCGTTCCTGCAAGGCGTGGAGAGTGTTTACGACCTGCGCTGGTCCGCGGATAAGAGTTACGGCGACATCCGGCTGCTGGAGGAGCAACAGTTCTCGGAATACAGTTTCGATCGCAGCGATGCGCCGGCCATTCGGGCCGAGTTCGAATTGCACGAAAAGCAAGCCAAGGAACTTCTAGACGGATTCAAGAGCGCGGAAGGGAAGGATCGGGTCCGTTACCCGCTGCTTGTGGCTTACGATCATTGCCTCAAGTGCTCGCATCTGTTCAATCTGATGGATGCGCGAGGGGTGATCTCCACCACCGAGCGTGCCGCGCTCATGGCCCGTGTGCGCTCGCTCGCGTGCCGCACGGCAGGCGCGTATCTGGAACAGCTGAGCGGCTCGGGCCCGCGGCGTGAGGTGCGCATTTGAAGGCCCGCGCAAAAGAAAAGCGTGTCGAACTCCTGTTTGAAATCGGGTGTGAGGAAATTCCCGCCGGGATGCTCCCGAAAGCCGAGGAAGAGCTTCGCGCCAACATCGAAAAGCTTTTGGCGTCGGAAAGTCTGTCCGAGGGCGTTACGGTGGAAAGCTTCAGCGCGCCCCGGCGGCTGGTCGCCTGGGTTCACGGGCTTCCGGCCAAGCAGCCGGACATCGAGGCGGAAGTGACCGGCCCGCCCAAGTCGGTGGCCTATGATTCCGTCGGCGCGCCGACACGCGCCGCGCTGAGCTTCGCTGAGAAGCAGCGTGTCCACGTCAACGACTTGTACCTCGTGCGGACTGCCAAGGGCGAGTACCTCGCTGCCAAACAGACCAAGCTCGGCCGCACCGCGGAACAAATTCTTGGCACGATCCTCCCCCGCGCGGTGCACGACCTCTCGTGGCCCCGCTCGATGACCTGGACCGGCCTCGACGGCGCGCGCTTCATCCGGCCCATCCGTTGGATCGTTGCCGTGCTCGAAGGCAAAGCGATGAAGCTCCCCGTCGCCGGCATCGCGGCGGGGAACATCACTCGCGGCCATCGCTTCCTTGGATCAAACGCGATTCGCGTGGACGACTTCGCCGGCTACGAAAAAAAACTTCATTCGAATGGTGTCATCGTGCGCCCGTCCCGCCGCCAGGAAAAAATCGCCAAGGAGCTACAAGCACTTGCCAAGCAGGGAAGCTTTCACATTCACGAAGACGCTGAGCTCCGGAAGCTCGTGACCTATCTCAACGAATACCCCACGGTGATTCAGGGTGATTTCGACCCCTCTTTCCTTTCTCTGCCCGACGAGATTCTTGTCACCGTCATGCGCGATCACCAAAAGTACTTCGCCGTTGAGAAGCGGAATGGGGAACTGGCTCCGCATTTCCTGGCGGTCATCAATCTCGACAAGGATTCCAAGGGGCTCATCCGCGCCGGCCATGAGCGTGTGCTGCGCGCGCGGTTTGCGGACGCGCAATTCTTCTGGGAGTCGGATCAGAAATGTCGGCTCGCCGACTATTTGCCAAAGCTGGAACGCGTTACCTACGAGTCGCGCCTTGGTAGCTACCGCGATAAAGTTGAACGCGTCCGTGCCATCGCCCGCTGGCTGGCCGAGCAGTGGTTCAATCTTGGCATGCTACAAGCGCACGTGGCGGAAGCCGATCGCGCAGCGGAGCTCGCGAAATGCGATCTCGCTACGGAGATGGTGCGCGAGTTCACGGAACTGCAAGGCATCGTTGGTGGTCTCTATGCACGAGCACAAGGTGAGCCGGACGAAGTGGCGGACGCCATTTACGATCACTACCGTCCCGTTGGTTTGGAAGATCCCATCCCGCGCAATCTCACCGGCTGCGCGGTTGCCCTCGCTGACAAGCTCGACTCCGTCGTCGGCTGCTTTGCCGTCGGAGTTGTGCCCACGGGTTCCAGCGATCCTTATGCGCTGCGCCGCGCCGCTCTTGGCATCGTGAAGATCATTCTGGAGAAAAGGCTGCCCGTCTCGCTCTCGCTAGCGGTTGGCGCGGCGTCGAAAGCGCTCCTCACTCACAAGCCAAAGCGCGGTGTCACGCCGGAGCAAGAGTCCCAGATACTGGACTTCCTTCTCGATCGCGCGAAGTTTGTGTTCCGTGAGAAGGAAGGCTTCGGCTATGACGAAGTCAGCGCCGTTTTCCGTGCCGGCGCGGACGATCTGGTGGACGCGCAGAAGCGACTGGGTGCGCTCAAGGCTATCCGCAAATCAAAGAACTTCGAGCCGCTAGCCGTCTCATTCAAACGCATTCGAAAGATTCTCGAGAAGGCCGGCGTAGCTCTTACCGAAGGTCAGCGCGTGAATCCAGATTTCTTCGAGAACGCGGCGGAACGCGAGCTCCACTCCGCCGTTCGTGACGCGGCGCTGAAAGTGCCCGCCTTGAAGCGCGCAGGGAAGTACCAGGAGGCGCTGGAAGTGATCGCCGGAGTTCGCCCGGCAGTGGACCGTTTCTTCGATGAAGTCATGGTGATGGCGGAGAATGAATCCGTTCGCAACAATCGGTTAACGCTGCTCGCGGAATTGCTTCGTGAGTTCACCACAGTTGCGGATTTTTCAGAAATCGGCGGTGAAGAGCGGCGATGACAAGTTCAAGTAGTACTTGAAGTATCGCAAGTCGGCGCGCCGACCATCCTTCCGGCCGCCATTCAGAAACAGCAATAGGCAATAGATGTGCGAAAACTCCAAAAAGGGTAAGCGAGGCAACCAGTGAAAAAATGGGTCTATTTCTTCGGTGCAGGCAAAGCGGAAGGCGACGGGACATGGCGTGATCTGCTTGGCGGAAAGGGAGCCGGGCTTGCCGAGATGACGCGCATCGGCCTTCCCGTTCCGGCAGGGTTCACCATCTCAACGGAAGCGTGCGATTACTTTTACAAGAGCGGAAAGAAGTATCCCGCGGAACTCAAGAAGCAAGTCGCGGACAATGTCGCGAAGCTTGAGCGCACCACGAAGAAGAAGCTCGGCGATCCCAAGAATCCGCTTCTCGTCAGTGTCCGTTCCGGCTCCGCGCGTTCGATGCCGGGAATGATGGAAACGATATTGAACCTCGGGCTGAACGACCGCTCGGTTCAAGGGCTCGCTTCTGTTACCAAAAACGAGCGCTTCGCCTACGACGCCTACCGCCGCTTCGTCCAGATGTATTCGACGGTGGTGATGGGCTTGTCCAAGGAGGACCTGGAACATCGCCTCCGTGGGATGAGGGATCGGCTCGGCGTCAGGGAAGACACCGCGGTGCCCGCTAGCGGCTGGAAGGAATTGGTCGGTGAATACAAGGCCTACTTTCGCGAAAAATCCGGAAAGGATTTCCCTGACGATCCCATCGAGCAGCTCTGGGGAGCCATCGGGGCAGTGTTCGGCTCCTGGATGGCGGAGAAGGCCGTCACCTATCGCCGCGTGGAGAAAATCACCGGGCTTCTCGGTACCGCGGTCAATGTGGTTCAGATGGTCTTCGGCAATACCGGCGACACTTCCGGCACCGGCGTCTGCTTCACGCGCGACCCGAGTTCCGGCGAGAAGATTTTCTACGGCGATTACCTTGTGAACGCCCAGGGCGAAGATGTTGTGGCCGGCATTCGGACGCCGATGCCTTTGCGCGAGATGCAAAAGACCATGCCCCGCGTTTACGGCCAGCTTGAGAAGGTTCGAGTAAAACTTGAGAAGCATTATCGCGAAATGCAAGACATGGAGTTCACCGTCGAAGACGGCACGCTCTACATGCTCCAGACGCGCACCGGCAAACGCACGCCCTCTGCCACGTTCCGAATTGCCGTGGACATGGCCAACGAAAAACTCATCACCAAGGAAGAAGCCCTTCTCCGCGTAAAGCCGGAAGACATTGAGCGGCTTTTTTATCCGGTGATCGACGCCAAAGTGGACAAGAGATCCCTCAGCTCCAAAATCCTGGCGACAGGAATCAATGCCGTACCTGGCGCCGCTGTCGGCAGAGTTGTCTTTTCCGCGCAGAAAGCGGAAGAGTGGGCCGAGCACGGCGAGAAGGTGATTCTTGTCCGCCGCGAGACCAGTCCCGAAGACGTTGGCGGGATGGCCGTTGCCCAAGGCATTCTGACCGCCACCGGCGGCAAGACCAGTCATGCGGCCGTGGTCGCCCGCGGCTGGGGCAAATGCTGCGTCGTCGGCGCGGAAAAGCTGGACGTTTACTACAAGTCGCTTTCGATGTCCGCCGACGGCAAGACCGTGAAAGAAGGGGATTGGATCACGCTCGACGGCAGCGAAGGGGTGGTCTACACCGAAGCTATGCCGCTGGTCGTTCCTCAGCTTCCCAAATCCTACGAAACCCTGATGAAGTGGGCCGACGAAACGCGGCGCCTTCGCGTACGTACGAACGTGGACACTCCGCAAGACGCGCGCAAGGCCATCGAATTCGGTGCGGAAGGTATAGGCCTCTGCCGCACCGAGCACATGTTCTTCACAGACTTCGAACAGCCTGAGAGGAGCCACGAGCGCCAGCGCGCTATCCAGGAAATGATTCTCGCAGACAACCAGGAAGCGCGTGTGAAGGCCCTCGACAAACTTCTCCCCTTCCAGCGGCGCGATTTCATCGGCATCTTCAAGGCCATGGACGGCCTTCCCGTCACCATTCGCCTGATTGATCCGCCGTTGCACGAGTTCGTTCCGCATGAGCGCGCCAAGCAGGAAGAGTTGGCGCGCGATTTGAAGATTGATGTTGAGACTGTCGCCCGTCGCGTCGAACAATTGCACGAAGCCAACCCCATGCTGGGCCATCGCGGCTGCCGTCTCTGCATCACCTATCCTGAAATTCTCGAGATGCAGGTGCGCGCCATCATCGAGGCGGCTCTCGAATGCCAGAAAGGCGGAGTTAAAGTATTACCTGAGATCATGATCCCGCTCGTTCTGGATCGAAAGGAACTCTGGATTCTCGAACAAGCTACTCGCCGCGTCGCCGATGACTTGATTAAGAAGTCCGGCGTGAAGCTTAACTATCTCGTCGGCACGATGATTGAACTGCCTCGCGCCGCCTTGCTGGCTGGAGAGATCTCCGAAGTGGCTGAGTTCTTTTCTTTCGGCACCAACGACCTCACCCAAACAACCATGGGCCTCTCCCGCGACGACGCGGGCCGCTTTCTGCCGGATTATGTGGACGAAAAGAAAGCCGCCGTATTCAGCGCCGATCCCTTTCAGTCGCTCGATACCAAGGGCGTCGGACTGCTGATGCGCTGGGGAATAGAACAAGGCCGCAAGACGCGCCACAAACTCAAGGTCGGCATCTGCGGCGAGCACGGTGGCGACGCCGATAGCGTGAAATTCTGCCACGCCATCGGCATGGACTACGTCAGCGCTTCGCCCTTCCGCGTGCCCATCGCACGCCTCGCCGCAGCTCAAGTTGTTGTTGAAGAAAAGGCTGTCAAGAAAAAGAAGGGCAAATAGCGGACAGGTTCGATTCAGATTCAGTTAAAGTAATACTTGAAGAAGTGCGCGAGCGAGTATTTTCGCAATTTCTGCTCGTTTGGCATCTCGCGTATTTCTACGTCGGCATCTTGAAAAAGAAGTTCATCCCCAGAAAAAAGAAAACAATGTCCGGCGACCACCCGGCCAGGAACGGCGGGAGCTGTCCCAATCCTCCCATCGCCTCCAGCAGCCGTGCCATGACCCAATAAACAATTCCGATGAACACTCCCAGGGCCACGCCGCTAACGGCTCCCCGCGTGCCGACCATGAACGCGAAGGGAATCGCCAGAAGCATGCTCACCGGCGCCATCAGCGGGAACGCCAGCTTCACGTGCCACTGGACGGTGAGGTTGGCGACGTCAAACCCCGCGCGGTGCAGCCCGTCGATGTACGCGCTCAGATCCCTCCAGCTCATCTGAAACGCTTGCCGGACTTCCCGGTTGAAATAGCTCGGCGGTTCCGTGAGTTCCGGCAAGGAAGTCACAGGTGGAAGCCGGTCATAGCGGACAATCGTGCCATCAGAGAAATCACGTACCCAGCCGCCTTCGAGAACCCAGACCTTTTGCGATTCGGACCAGCGCGCGCGCGACGCAAAGATGCGGCGCCGCAACTGGAAATCAGCCGGATCGATTTCCAGAACGCTCAGTCCGCCGAACAGATTTTGCGCGGGATCGAACAAGTCGTAATTGTAGATTTTGTTGCGCTCTCCGAAGATCCACTGTTGCGGCTGCGTGTAGGTTTGCGCCGGGCGGCCCTTGATCAGGTTGTGGAGCGCGTCCTGCCGCTGGTTGGCGTAGGGGAGATACGTCTCGTCAAGCACAACCATCGTTGCCGCCAGCGTCATTCCCGCCAGCAGCAGCGGGACCGCCAGCCGGTACAGGCTGGTGCCGCTGGCTTTGATCGCCACGATCTCATTGTTTTTGCTCATCACTCCGAGCGTTACCAGCACGGCCACCAACGCCGCCAGCGGGGCCAGGTTGTAAAGCAGAAACGGAGTCAAATAAAGGAAGTAATCCATCACGATCAGGAATGGCTGCCGCTCGATATCGTTCAACAGGTCGAAGAAAGTGAACACTTCAAATAGAAAAATGAAAATTCCCATCATCAGTGCGAAATAGAAGAAGAACCGACGCAGGATGTATAGATCCATCAGGCGCGGAAAACTGCCGCTCGTGGGCTCCACGATTTCCGCCGCAGTGCGCTCTCCATTGTTGGCGCGCGCCGCCGCGGCTCGCGCACGCGCTTGCGATTTGCGGCGCCGCCATAGGCGTATCCAGGTTTTGAAATAGCCGAAAGGACGCAGCCACCGGCTTTCTCCACGGAATTGCTCCATCCGCGGCAAGAGCGTCAGTCCCAGGATTAAAAGAATCGCATTCGGCATCCAGATGCCGCCGGCTGGTGGGAGCTTCCCCTCGCTGGCAAGCCTTGTTCCAATGACCAGCAGCAGGTAGTAGGCCGCGATGAGAATTATCGCCAGCAGCGAACCCGCCGCCCGTCCGCCGCGTCTGGGTTGCGCCCCCAAGGGAACGGCAATCAACGCGAAGACCAGGCAAGCCAGCGGAAAAGCAAACCGGCGGTGCAGTTCAATCCGCGCTTCTCGCCAGCCGGGACCCTTCTCGGACAATAGTTCGCGCAAAGATCGTTCCGGATTGCTCCGCTGCCGCTGCTGCGTGGAGGAGAGTCCGCTGACCTCAATGGGCCAATCGCTCTGCCCGAACGCGGTCACGCCGTAGCGATCGGGATCTTCGCGCGAGAATTCGTGTGTTGTGCCGCCCTGCAGATGCAGCTCCAGCTTTCCCTCTTTCGGTTGGGCAATCACAATGGCACTCTTTGCCAGGGTCAGGCGTGAGCCGCTTTCTCCGCCGGTCTCTGCGACAAAGATGCCGTGCCATTGCGTGCCGCTGGCCGCGACATCATTGACGTAAAGGACTTTTTTCGGGAAGCGCTCATCAAAAACTCTTGGTTGCACCAGAAACGAGATCTGCGAAGTCTTTAGCTCCGCCTCTAAACCGCGATACGTACGGATGGAAACGGGTCCGAGCCAAATCGTCATCGCCAGCGTGAGTAGCATTCCGGCCACCGCGAGCACGCCCACCGGCAAAAGAATCCGGCGGCGCCCGATCCCCAGAGCTGTCAGCGCGATAATCTCGCTGTCGGCGGACATGCGCCCCAGCCCAAGCAGTACGCCGATCAGCGTGGCCATCGGCACGGTGAACACCAGCACGCCTGGGAAAAGGCACAGAAAGAGCTTCAAGATTTGTGCGCTCGAACCCGTGTGACGCACGAACAGTTCCATCAGCCGTACAAGTTGTGGCACGAAAAATACGAAGGTAAAGACGATGAGTCCCAGAATGGCGTGACGAAAGACTTCGCGAACGATGTAGCGGTCCAGGATGCGCATGGCGCGAACGCTGAGTGTAACACGGTCACGAGGGCGCTCACGTTGCCACGTTTTTCACCCTTCTTCTAAAGCCCGCGAGCGCTTTTTTTGAAATTCCAAATCCAGTGCGCATGGACGAAGGCACTCCAGGTTAGCGCCGCCCTCCACGATCTGCCGAACTTGCGCTGTTCTGTAAGGAACAGTGTCCCAATTTGGTTCAGCCGATGTTGAACAAGAAAATCATCTCTGGATGTCCCGTATAGGACACTTCTGAATTCCAAAATTTGTTACAATCCGAGGCGTGATCCCCCCGACCCATCACAGAATCGGCGGACCATCGGATCATGAAACTCCTGAAATCCTTGTTTTCTTTTTTGTTTCTTGTGGCTTGCTTTGCGTCTAGTGCTCGCGGGCAAGTATCAGCGATCGCCTTGGTTCAGCATGCCAGTAAGGATGCCGGTACAACATCTTCTTCATCTCTTGCTTTCCCCTCGGTGAACCTCGCAGGAAACTGGATTGCTGTGGTCATTCGTGCGGGCCTGTCGGGTGAGTCGTTCACGGTGTCGGATTCCCGGGGAAACACCTATCGCAAGGCCGTGCAATTCAACGAGACGGGGAACGGGAACACGTTGGGCATTTTCTATGCCGAGAACATCGCGGGTGGTGCGAACACCATCACGGTATCGGATACGGCTACGGGTACGTTGCGGTTCGCCCTATTGGAGTATTCCGGGTTGGCCACGGCGAATTCGCTGGACGTAAGTGTAACTGCACAGGGAAAAAGCACGGCTGCCAGTAGCGGGAACACGACGACGACATCGGGTGGAGATTTATTGCTGGGAGCCATCCTGACGGCAAATCCTTCGAGCTTTACGGTGGGGAGCAATTACATCATCGAAGAGCGTGTTCCGGCGGAGCCGAACACGAAGCTCATTGTGGAAGACCGGTTCGGGGGCGCTGCCGGAGTTGCATCATCATCCGCAACGCTTAGCGCAACCGACAACTGGGCTGCCGGCTTGGCGGCATTCAGGGCCGCGGGAGTTGGAGGGACAGTACCCAGCATCACGACGTTGAACCCGGCGGCAGGGATTGCGGGCACTTCCGTGACGATCGCGGGTGCAAACTTTGGAGCAAGTCAGAGCACCAGCACGGTGAAATTCGGTGCGACAGCAGCGACAGCAACGAGCTGGAGTGCGACGAGCATTGTTGCGACCGTTCCGGCAGGAGCGTCCACGGGAAATGTAGTTGTAACAGTCGGGGGAGTAGCGAGTAACGGCGTGGCATTTACGGTCACAACCCCAGCGCCAAGCATTACCAATCTAAATCCCCTATCCGGAGTTGTAGGTACTGCGGTCACGATTACCGGAGCGAATCTGGGAGCGACGCAAGGAACGAGCACGGTCAGTTTCAATGGGACGGCGGCATCCCCGACAAGTTGGAGCGCGACGACTGTCAGTGTGAATGTTCCAACCGGCGCGACAACGGGTAACGTCCTCGTGACTGTGGGGGGCGTGGCAAGCAACAGTGTGAGTTTCACTGTGACGATTCCTGCTCCCAGCATCACGAGCCTGAATCCGGCCTCAGGAGCGGTGGGGACATCGGTAACAATCACAGGAACGAACTTCGGAACGGCTGTCGGCACAGTGACGTTCAACGGAACCGCGGCGACTCCCGCGAGTTGGAGCGCGACGCGTGTCATAGTGCCGGTACCGAGCGGAGCAACGAGTGGACCTGTCGTGCTCACGGATCCCGGCGTGGCCAGCAATGGCGTGGTTTTCACCGTAAACCCGCCGGACACGACGCCGCCGGTGGTGGCGATCACCTCTCCGGCCAACAATGCAACAATCTCAGGGACGACGACCATCACGGCAAGTGCGACGGACAACGTGGCGGTCGCGAGTGTTCAGTTCAAAGTGGACAGCGCCAACACAGGAGCAGCGGTCTTAACCGCGCCCTATAGCAACGCTCTGGACACAACCGCGCTCTCCGACGGAAATCACATTTTGACCGCGGTGGCCACGGACACTTCGGGGAATGCCACGACCAGCGCCGCTGTGACGGTCAAGGTCAATAATTCGCCAGCGGCCCCGGCCATCACAAGCCTGAATCCGGCGTCGGGATTGATAGGCGCAAGCGTAACGATCACGGGCACAAACTTGGGTGCGACGCAAGGAACGAGCACGGTCACCTTCAATGGGACGGCGGCATCCCCGACGAGTTGGAGCGCGACAAGCGTCGCAGTGCCAGTGCCGGCAGGGGCAACGACTGGTAGCGTCGTAGTGACGGTAGACGGCGTAGCGAGCAATGGCGTGATTTTTACGGTTACCGTTGCAGCGCCAAGCATCACGAGCCTTAATCCAATATCGGGATTGGTAGGCGCAAGCGTCACGATCGCGGGCACAAACTTTGGTGCGGCGCAAGGAACAAGCACAGTCACCTTCAACGGGACGGCGGCATCCCCGACGAGTTGGAGCGCAACAAGCATCGCAGTGCCAGTGCCGAGCGGAGCGACAACGGGAAACGTAGTCGTCACGATATCCGGCTCATCGAGCAACGGCTCGGCGTTTACTGTGCTCACTCCAGGCCCCATCGCGTTTATCCAGGTGAACTCTGCCACCCCGCAGGGCTCTCAGACAACCGTGGTGGTCCATTACACCCTGGCGCAGAAAGCGGGAGATCTGAACGTCGTGGTAGTGGGCTGGAACAATTCGACCGCGAAGGTCAGCTCGGTATTGGATTCCATGGGCAATGCATATTTTCTGGCAGTCGGCCCCACAATCCAAACAGGTGTAGCAGCCCAGGCGATCTACTACGCGAAAAACATTGCGCCGGCCGCGGCCAACGCCAATGCCGTTACGGTGACATTCGCAGCGGCAGCAAACTATCCAGACGTTCGTATAGCGGAGTACAGCGGAGCGGATGCGGTGAATCCGCTGGATGTCTCCGTGGGGGCGCAGGGAAATAGTTCGTCGAGCAGCAGCGGTACCGTGGCGACGACGAATGCCAACGACCTGCTGGTCGGGGCGACCCTGGTGCAGACGATGACCAGCGGACCGGGAACAGGTTACACGAAACGGGTGATCACCAGTCCCGACGGAGACATTCTGGAAGACCAACTGGTTACGGCGACAGGCTCATACAGTGCGACCGCACCGATTTCGTCTTCGGGACCGTGGATCATGCAGTTTGCTGCGTTCCGCGCTGCCAACAGCGGTGGCACTTCCCTGAGCATTACCAGCTTGAATCCTGCGTTGGGATTGATAGGCGCATCGGTGACCATCAGCGGCTCTAACTTCGGAGCGGCGCAAGGAACAAGCACGGTGAGTTTCAACGGGACGGCGGCGACACCGGCGAGTTGGAGCGCGACGAGCATCGTTGCGGCCGTTCCGGCAGGAGCGGTGACAGGAAACGTGGTTGTAACGGTCGGGGGAGTAGCGAGCAACGGCGTGGCGTTTACGGTTACAACCCCAGCGCCAAGCATCACGAGCTTGAATCCCACGTCGGGTGTGGTAGGCGCGTCGGTGACCATCGGCGGAGCAAACTTTGGAGCGGCACAAGGCACCAGCACGGTGAAATTCGGCGCGACGACAGCGACGGCAACGAGTTGGGGTGCGGCGAGCATTGTTGCCACAGTTCCGGCAGGTGCGAGCACAGGGAACGTGGTTGTAACGGTCGGCGGAGTAGCGAGTAACGGCGTGGCGTTTACGGTTACGACCCCAGCGCCAAGCATCACGAGCTTGAATCCCACGTCGGGGTTGGTGGGGGCGTCGGTGACCATCGGCGGAGCGAACTTTGGAGCGGCACAAGGCACCAGCACGGTGAAATTCGGCGCGACGACAGCGACAGCGACGAGTTGGAGCGCATCGAGCATCGTTGCGACCGTGCCGGCAGGAGCGGTGACAGGAAACGTGGTTGTCACCGTCGGGGGAATAGCGAGCAACGGTGTGAGTTTTACCGTGCAAGTCGATACTACGCCGCCCACGGTGTCCTTGACGGCTCCGTCTGCGGGCGCGACCGTGTCGGGCACGGTGTCCGTTACGGCGACGGCTTCCGACAACGTGGCCGTTGCCAGTGTGCAGTTTCAATTGGATGGAGCCAACCTCGGCAGTCTGGATACCACGGCGCCTTATTCTGTGTCCTGGGATACCACGACCGCCAGCAATGGTTCCCATACGCTGCGGGCGATTGCCACGGACACTTCAAACAACAGCACGACCAGTGCGAGCGTGACGGTTCAAGTGTCTAACACCGCTTCAACAATGGCGTGGCCCATAAAGGCCAGCGCCAACAGGCGCTATCTGGTCGATCAGAACAACGTTCCGTTCCTGCTGATGGGCGATGCGGCCCATTCGCTGATTAGTGGCGTCAGCGCGACGGATATGGTCACGTATATGACTACGCGCGCGGGTCAGGGATTCAACGCCATCCAGGTCTTCGCCCCGTGCGACACCTATGAAACTGGATGTCCGTCGTCGCTAGTCTCCTTTACTGGAGTTTCCCCGTTCACTTCCGGCTCAGACCAGTCCAACTACGATCTTTCCACACCGAACCCAGCCTATTGGTCGATCGTGGACAACCTGCTGTCCACGGCAGCCGCTAACAACCTGGTCGTCTTCCTGAATCCGATGGAGACTGGTGGGCTGCTGCCGCTGCTGGAAACCAACGGCACCACCAAGGTGTTTAATTACGGCGTGTTCCTCGGCAACCGCTACAAGAACACGCCGAATCTGGTGTGGGATTTCGGGAACGACTTCCAGAACTGGAACAGCAATCCGACAGACAATAATCTCGTCGAGCAGCTCATGGCCGGGATTGCTTCGGTCGATCCCAACCACCTGATGGACATTGAGTTGGACTACTACACCAGCTACTCGAACCAGGACACGGCCAAGCTGGCTCCGGTGCTCAGCTTCGATGCCGCCTACACCTATCTGGAAACCTATGACTATGTGCTCTTAGCCTACGGCAGTTCTCCGACGCTTCCGGTCTTCATGATCGAGGCGAATTACGAAGGCGAGAACAACAACGGCTTCTTCTCCGGCACGACCGGCCCGTTCATACTGCGGGAGCAGGCGTGGTGGACGATGACCAGCGGCGCGACCGGGCAGTTCTACGGCTCAAGTTACACGAATCACTTCAACAGCGGCTGGCAGACGAACATGAACACGCCGGGCGCTCTGGAGATGAAGTACATCAGGCAATTACTTACTACACTTCCATGGCAGAACCTCGTCCCGGACCAGACGCACCAGATCGTAACGTCCGGTTTCGGAACGTACAACGCTGGCAACGGAAATCTCCCAACGGCGAACTATGCGACGACCGCGTGGGTGACGGACGGCTCGCTGGCCGTGGTTTATGATCCCGCCGGCAACGCCTTGACGGTCAATTTGGCAAAGTTCTCCGGGCCGGTCACGGCGCGCTGGTACGATCCGAGTAACGGGACGTACACGGCGATTGCCGGCTCTCCGTTTGCCAATAGCGGCTCGCACGTGTTCTCCACACCCGGCGCGAACCATGACGCCAACCCGGACTGGGTCCTCGTACTGCAGTGACCTGCGCCAGATCAAGGCAAACCCGTAAACTGCCCGTCATCGCGAGAGATCAGCTGCACAGCCGCACGAATTGACGGGAGCATATGACACTTTCCGGCTCCGTTTCTCTTATCGATCACGCAACAGTTTTTCCTCGAGCCGTTCTTTATCTAAAACGAAATTAAAACACTCGAGTTTATGGAATCGCGTTTGAACTGTCCCTTCAATACTCAACTCCCCGCCGGGCAACCTGCGGCGACGGGACCGGCACGGGAGCGACTTATTGCATGCCGCCCCGTCGAACTTATTCAGGCAAGAATGCGTAATTAACAGAGCGCACGTAAAACCTTTTGCTTAGACAGCTCGCTCCGTGCTGACAATTGCGCGAGGCGAGTCGGCTTCAAACGATTTGGGGGGCGAACATGGGAACGTTGAGACAGGATTTCCGCTACGCACTCAGGAACTTGCGGAAGGCGCCAGGATTCGCCGCTGTAGCAGTCATCACCCTGGCGCTGGGGATTGGCGCGTCCACGGCGATTTTCAGCGTGATTGAGAACGTCTTGATGGAGCCATTTCCTTATCCAGATGCTCAGCGTTTCTACTCTATCCGAATCCACGACGCGGAACGGAGTGAGCCTGGAGGACGGGGAGGGTTCAGCGGGCCCGAGTATCTGGACTATGTGGAGCAGAATCATGTATTTGACCGGGTGATTGCCGCCAACAACCTGGACGTGTTGTACCGTGCGGGTGAAGGGACACAACGTTTCGACGGGGCCAACGTGACACCGGGTACCTTCGAGTTTCTCGGCTTGCCGGCGCTGCTGGGGCGGGTGATGCAACCAGCGGATTTCGAGCCGGGCGCGCCGCCGGTGTTTGTGCTGCGCTATACGACGTGGGTGAAGACCTTCGCCGCCGACCCGACGATCCTAAACAAAACATTTGTATTGAACGGTGTGGCAACGACGCTGGTGGGGATCATGCCGCCGCGGTTTGGATGGTGGGGTGCGGATCTGTGGATCCCTAAGAAACCGGACAAGGCCGTGCCGAGCAACTCTCTTGCTGGGGCGTTTCCGCAGTTTTGGGTTCCGCTTGGGCACCTGAAGCCGGGTGTCACGGTGAAGGAAGCGGAAGCGGATTTTACGGTGATAGCCAATGGGCTTTCGAAAGTGTATCCGAAGGATTATCCAAAACGTTTTACGGTGTACTTGGAGTCGCTGACGAACTCGGTGGTGGGCCGTTTCAAGGCTACGTTGTATATCGTATTGGGGGCGGTGGGATTGTTGGTGCTAATCGGCTGCGGCAATGTGGCAAATTTGCTTCTTGCAAGGGCCACGACACGTGAAAAGGAGTTCGCCATCCGTTCAGCACTGGGGGCAAACCGCTGGAGAATGGTCCGCCAGCTCCTCGTGGAAAGCCTAATCCTGGCGGCTGGCGGAGCGGCAGTCGGCGCGCTCCTGGCGTGGGCGGGGCTGAAGTTCCTGGTTGCCCTGATGCCTCAGAACATTATTCCGGCGGAAGCAGTCATTCGGCTGAATTTGCCGGTGCTGGCCTTTACCTTGGGTGTCGCCGCGATGACCGCGCTGGTGTTTGGGCTGGTGCCCGCCCTGAAGGTGGCGCGAAAGGATTTGAACGAGCCGTTGCGGGATAGCGGAAAAGGCATCAGTGGCGGATTCCGCCACGGACGCCTTCGTGACGCCGTGGTCGTGCTGGAAGTGGGGCTTTCGCTGACTCTGTTGGTAGGCGCGGGATTGCTGATGCGCAGCTTCGTGGCGCTTCGCGAAGTACACCTTGGCTTGCAACCGGATCACGTGTTGGTGGCGAGGCTTCCCCTGCCGCTGGACCGCTACAAGACGGCAAACCAGATAACAGGATTCTACCGCCCGCTGCTCCAGCGACTAAAGGCCCTGCCGGGTGTGGTGGAAGCCACTGAAACAAGTACGCTGCCGCCTTACGGCGGAATTCCGAGCGACATCGAAGTTCCCGGCAAGACCCACTCCGAAAAATGGAACGCCATGTTTCAGTTGGTGAGCGAGGGCTATTTCCCGGTGCTGAGAATCCAGTTCCTGGATGGAAGGAGTTTTACGGAAGCCGAGGTGTACGGAGCGCGCAAGCTGGCGGTTGTGAATCAGGCCTTCGTGAAGAAGTATCTGGGCAACGAAAATCCCATCGGCAGGCAGGTCAGAATCGCGCAGCTCTCGCAGTTTGACGACGCCGTGAAAGAGCCGCTGTTTGAAATCATCGGGCTTGTCGCCGATGTCAAGAACCAGGGATTGCAGGATCCCGTCGACCCGGAGATTTGGATCCCGTATACCGTCACTGGTTCGGCGTTCCGCGGAATTCTGGTGCGCACCGCTGGCGAACCGCTGCCCATGTTAAATGCCGTGGAACATGAAATCTGGGCCACCGATGCCAACGTGGCGGTGACCTTTACAGGGACTCTCGAAGGATATATCAGCCAGTTTTCCTACGCGGGCCCGCGCTTCGGTTTCTTTCTGATGACCATCTTCAGCTCCATTGGCCTGGTGCTCGTAACACTTGGCGTTTATAGCGTGCTCGCCTACACCACGGCGCGCAGAACCCACGAGATTGGAATACGTATGGCGTTGGGAGCGGAAAGCACGGACGTCCTGAGGTTAATCTTGCGGATGGGGCTGCGCTTGGTGGGCATCGGCGTGGGAATCGGGCTGATCGCCAGCCTGGCGCTCGGCCGCGTCATCGCCACGCAACTCTGGGGAGTGTCCGCCTATGATCCGTGGACACTCACTTGTGTTCCCGTGTTGCTCATTCTGATTGGGTTGGTGGCGTGTTGGGTTCCTGCTCGCCGCGCCGCGGGCGTCGATCCTCTCGTTGCCCTGCGCTATGAATAGAGAAAAATCCGGCGAAATGTAAAATGGCGTTTGCAACCTGACCACCGAACAAATCGGGCCCGAGGATACTTCCGCGCAGCAACGAACGGCGAAATCCGCTCGCCCCATGTACGGATATACGTTGCCGGACGCTATCTGGCCTAAGTAGTAGCTGGCTTCTGTTTCTAGAAGTATAATCCGGCCCAAATGGCATTGGCCTCCGGCACTCGCCTCGGACCCTACGAAATCCTAACGCCGCTTGGCGCCGGCGGCATGGGAGAAGTCTATCGCGCGCAAGACACGCGCCTGCGCCGCACCGTCGCCATCAAGATTCTTCCCGACGCAATTGCGAGCCACGCCGAACGCCGCGCTCGAATTCTGGCCGAAGCCCGCGCTGCTGCGGCCCTCAATCACCCCGGGATCACCACCATCTATGAAGTCGGGGAAGAGGGCGACCAGATCTTCATCGTTATGGAACTCGTTTCCGGGAAGACCATCCGCGCGATCCTTTCCGAAGGACCCGTGGAGTCGCGCGTTCTACTCCGTTTGGGTGCGCACGTGGCCGAAGCACTGGCGGCTGCTCACGCTCAGGGCGTGATCCATGGCGATATCAAGCCGGAGAACATCGTTTTGCAGGCGGAAGGGAGGGTGAAGCTGCTCGACTTTGGCATCGCCAGCCAGATGGCTGCCGAGACGGCTACTCTAACCCGCACGGACAGTACGGCTTCCTGCTTACCGGAATCGCATTTCGCGGGCACACTGGCCTACATGGCCCCCGAACTGTTGCTAGGCGCACCCACCGACGCTCGGGCCGACCTGTTCTCGCTGGGTGTCTTGCTTTACGAGCTCTCCGCCGGCCACCGCCCTTTTCCGGGTCCCGCGGCAAACGTCTTGGTGAACCAGATTCTGCACGATACTCCCCCGGCGTTGTGCACCGCCGCCTCCGCTGCTCCCTCTGAGCTCGGGCGCATCGTTCACAAATTACTCGAGAAAGAACCGGAGCGGCGCTACCAGTCGGCGCGCGAGGTGCAGGTGGACTTGGCAAATCTAAGCCGCAACCTCGAGCTTGGTGTGGTGCTTCCGGACGTCGTCGCCGGCAAACGGGGTGTCGCCGTCCTTCCCTTCAAGTTGCTAACGCCGAGCGCCGAGGACGAGTACCTCTCGGTGGCCCTGGCCGACGCGGTCATCAATCAGTTGGGGGCCAGAGGCGAGTTGCTCGTGCGACCGACTACCACGGTCATGCGCTACGCCAAACAGCCTGTGGATCCCTTGCTGGCGGCGCGTGAGCTGAACGTCCAGGTCGTCGTGGACGGCAGTATCCAGAAATTCGGTCAGAAGTTGCGCGTGCACGTTCAAGCCTGGAACGCCGCCGATGGAGCAACCTTGCTTTCCGCCAAGCACGATTCCGAATTGAGCGACCTCTTCGGACTGCAAGACAGAATCTCCGACGCCCTCGCGCGGGCGCTCGGCGCGAAACCGGCCGCGGAGCGCCCGTCAGAGCCGCCGACGAATAACCCAGCCGCCTATCAATTGTTCCTCCGCGCAGTGGAACGCATCCAACGGCTTAACCGCTGGGACACCCGCACTGCGATCGAGATGCTCGAGAGCGCAATTCAACTGGACGCGCGCTTTGGCGATGCCTGGGCGCGGCTCGCGGAAGCTTGTCTTTTAATGTCGATTTCTTTTGACCCGGATCCGAAATGGATTCGGCAGGCCGAGCGTGCGGTTCGCCGCGCATTGACGCTGGACCCAACCAATGTAAATGCACTTTGCGCCCGCGGACGCGTGCTATGGGCCCCAGCTAAGGGATTCCAGCATCGCGCCGCTGTGCGGTCTTTCGACCAAGCCCTGCGTTTGAATCCGGGCTGCCATCAAGCGTCGCTTTGGACGGGCATCGTTTATTGTCACGTGGGCTTGCACCAGGAAGCCATTGAAAAAGGTGCCGTGGCAGTGGCCAACAATCCCGACGATCCGATGACGATTTGGTCTCTCGGCCATTCCAAGCAGCTTGCCGGGGAATTTGAGGAGGCCCAGGAGTGCTTTGCCCGCACACTTAGACTTGAGCCCGCTCACGTCTGGGGGAATATTTTCTTCCCGGGAGCGCATCTTTATTCCGGGCGGTTGGACCGCGCGGAGGAAAAGATTCGCATCGCGACGCAACTTGTGCCAAAAGACCCACTGGTTGCCGGTTGGGAAGCTCTGCTATGGGCCAAACGCGGTGAGACTCGCAAAGCGGAGCAAGCGGCCCGGCGCGCACTGAGCCACCGGCGCGTTTTGACCTATTCCCATCATGCCTATCACGCCGTTGCTGCCGCCTTTGCGGTCATCGGAAATCCCGCGCGGGCTCTTTCCGTCTTGAAGAAGGCTGCAGGGACGGGCCTGCCGAATTACCCCCTGTTCCGCGACGATCCGCACTTCGCAACTTTGCGCAACCATCCAGAATTCCTGCGCTTGCTTGCTGGATTGAAGCGCGAATGGGAATTCTACAAACGCGAATTTGGCTACCCCAAATCCCGTTGACCCGCTTTGCGCCACTTTGCGGAACGCCGAATCCGGGCCAGAAGTCTGGTACAGGCAAGTCTAGACACGCGCCGCTATTCTTCTCGCAACGCGACCATCGGATCCACTCGAGTTGCTCTCCACGCCGGAATGACGGTCGCGGCAAACGCTACCGCCCCCAACAGCGCCGGCACGGTCCCGAAGATTAATGCGTCTGTCGTACTCACCCCAAATAGCAAGCTGGTCATCACGCGAGTCAACGCGGCTGCGCCCACAAGGCCTGCCACGATTCCAATTCCCGCCAACTGCATTCCCTGCCGCACCACCAGCCCGATGATATTCTCGGGCCGTGCGCCTAATGTCACCAGCACGCCGATATCGTGAGTGCTCTGCGTCACGAAATGTGACATTACGCCGCCGCAAGCAACAACGCGAACACCGCAAACGCACCCAGCATCGTGCTCGAAAACCGCTGGCGCGCCAGCGAATCGTGCAGGCGGTCTTGCATGGTCCGGATTCCGTAAACCACCACGTCCGGGTCGACAGCGTGGATTCGGTTTACGACCGCGGAAGATAGTCCTGCCGCCTCCGACGAGGTGCGCACCGCCAAAAACATTCTCTGATCCGGCCGCTGCTGTTGCGGAAAATAAGTCGCGATCTTGCCATCCGTCTCGAGGCCGTATTGCTTGACTACTCCTACTACACCCACAATCGTGATGGGCTTCTTGGGGTTGAACCACAAGTGTTTCCCAATGGCATCGCCGTCCGGCCAGAAGCGCTGTGCGAATTTCTCGTCGATGATCACGACTTGCGGTTTGTCCGCGGTATCATCCTCGGTGAAAAACCGGCCCTTGCGCAGAGGAATCTCCATGGTCCGAAAATAATCCGTGCTTGCCAGGCGATAGTCCACTTGCAACTCCTGCCCAGAGGGCGGAGTGTAACCCTCTACCTTGATACCTCCCCAACCTACCTCACCTGTCAGGGGGAGTGCGGAAACCAGTCCTTCCCCGACCACGCCTGGCAGATGGGCTACGCCGTTTTCGACTTCATTATAGAAATTGATGATTGGCTTATCGTTTTTATCGTCCTGGTACTTCTTGCCGGCTGCCGCCACCTCCATCGTCAGCACATGATCGGTGGTGAACCCCGGTGGCACGCTTTGCAATCGCACGAAGCTGCGAATCAGCAGTCCGGCCCCAATCAAGAGCATCAGTGAAAGCGTTAACTCCGAAACGACCAGCAAGCCTCGCAAACTGTGGCGGCGTATGTGCAAACCGCCGTCGCTCTGTCCGCTGCGCCCACCTGCTTTGAGCGAAGTGTTCAAATCCACTTTGATGGCGCGCCATAGCGGTGCCACACCGAACAAAATTCCGGTCGCCAGCGAGACGCCAAATGTGAATACCAGGACCGCGCTATTGATGGCGATGTCTTCCAATCGCGGAATGTTTCCCGGGTTCATCGAGCGCACCACGTAAATACTTAGTTGCGCGACCAGCAGCCCGGCTCCGCCGCCGAGAAGTCCCAAGAGAACACTCTCGGTAAGTAGTTGTCTGGCAAGCTGCTGCCAGCCCGCGCCCAAAGCCGTGCGGATGGCTACTTCTTTTTCGCGGCCTGCGGCGCGCGTGAGCAGCAGGTTTGCGACGTTGGCACACGCGATCAAGAGCACCAAGCCGACGGACCCGAGCAGCACCAGCAGCGCTCGGCGTACGTCCCCTACCACCTGTTCTTGTAACCCCACCACGTGCATGCCAAAGCTGGCGTCCCGCTTGTCCTTCTCTCGGATCCGGCTGGCGATGATGTCAATGTCCGCCTGAGCCTGCTTCACCGAAACGCGTGGCTTCAGTCGCACCATAATGTTGTAGTTTTCGTCGCCCCGATTTTTCGCTGCATCGGCTGCCAGGGGCAAGGGCGCAAAGATGTCCATCTTGTCCATGGGGGTTTCCGACGGCATCACTTCGTTGGTAAGCGCGAAACCATTCTGCAGTACGCCCGCTACGATGAACGGGTTACCGTTGAGCACGATGGTCTTACCGATGATCGCGGGATCTGCATTGAACAGGCGTTTCCAGACGCGCTCGGTAAGAATGGCAACGTCCGGTTTGCCGGGCTTGTCCTCCTCCGGCAGCAGCAAACGGCCAAGTAGAGGTTTTGCGCCAAGCATCTCGAGCAGGGTGGACTGGGTGCGCGCTCCGAAGATGCGCTCCGGCTGGTCGCGGCCCGTCAACACGAAGGTGCGGCTCTGGGCGAGGGCCATCTGCTCGAAGGAATGATTCTCGTTCTGGATGTCAATGTACTGGCCTGGCGACGGCCAGTCTCGGAGAATGCCAATGGCGGGAGAATGGAGCCATACGGCCGCGAGGCGGTCCGGCTGGGGATAGGGGAGCGGGCGGAGCAATAACGAGTCGACCACGCTGAAAATGGCGGAGTTGGCACCGATTCCAACCGCCAACGATGCGACAATCACCGCCGTCAGTAGGGAGTTCTTGCGAAGCATTCGCAAGGCGTACCGAAGGTCTTGGAACAAGGTGTGCATTATCATCCCTCCCGGCTTTGCATGAATGATTGTATGACCTGCCTGGCCTTCCCGCTAAGAAGGATTCTCGCTGGTGTTCAGCCCCCACTGCTCCGGTGCCCCACACGTGGTTTCGGGCTGGGAGACTTTTCATCGACAGCGCGCAGAGACTCAAGTAGTTGCCGGAGTGTCATTCCCCAGGGAATTTTATCGCTCATAAGCCCGCGTCAGGAGCCCGCTTCAGGCTTCACTCGAACTGCGACTTGCCATAAACGTACGGTCGCACACCCGATCACAATAGAAGCAAAAAACGCAACCCAGAACATGGGGTTGTGAATCGTTATCCCCGTGATGGCGCTCAGACCGATGGCCCTATTAGCTGCGAATGGCCCCATCACAGCAATCAGAAAAAGGACAGCACCAACAAGGAAAAGTCCCGTACCGAGCAGGGTTCCTTTCAGTATCCACATAGTCCTCCTCCTTTACGAGGGGGGCAAATCGCCCCTCTCTCCTTTTTGCGCTAACAGTTATGGATTGTAGGCATAATTTGCCAACGGCGGTATCGCCGTGTACATCTCGGCGGCGATCCCCGCTGGGGTGCAAACCCAAGATCGTAAATGCCCGGGACTACCGTAAGATAGGCCGCGCCGCGGGCGTGGATCCGCTAATTGCCCTGCGCTATGAATAGAGAAAAATCCGCCGAAACATAAAAGGGCGTTGACAACCTGACCACCGAACAAGTCGAGTCCGAGGATTACTTCCAGTTTGCCGACCATCTGTCCGGAACCCCTGCTCCCCAGCGCATTTTTCGTACAAACCTGGGCCGAGGCTGGCCCTTGACATGCAATTCGGCTCTGCCATAGTCTAACTATGTCAGAGGTGTTGCCTTGCATCGAAACGAAATTCCTCCGGGAACGCTCTATCTGCTGATTTTGAGAACGTTGGCGCGCTCCTGCGAAATGCATGGGTATGAGATTGCCAATTCCATTCAGCAGATATCCGATGACGTTCTGCGAGTCGAAGAAGGCTCCCTGTACCCCGCGTTGCAGCGGATGCTGATCAAGGGTTGGGTGACCGCGAAGTGGGGTACCACGGCCGGAAACCGCCGCGCTCGCTATTATCAACTGACCCCGGCGGGGCGCAAACAATTAGACGTAGAAATGTCGCAGTTTGAACGCGTCATCGGAGCGATCACGCGTGTGATTGAGGCTGTCTGAAGGAGCTCCGTTATGGACTGGCTGCGCGAACTGGCAAGACGCCTCAGCATGCTGATGCATCGCCGACAGTTTGATGCCGACCTCGAAGAGGAGGTGCGCCTGCATTTGGAATTGCGGCAAGAGGAACAGTTCGAGTCCGGCATGACGGCAAACGAGGCTCGGGCCGCTGCTCGGCGCCGGTTTGGCAACGCAACGTATCTGAAGGAAGAAAGCCGCATCGCGTGGGGCTGGGAATGGTTCGAGAACTTGGCGCAGGATGTTCGCTACGGCTTCCGCATGTTGCGCAAGTCCCCAGGCTTCACGGCTGTCGCCATCCTCACCCTGGCTCTCGGCATCGGCGCAAACACCGCGATATTCAGTGTGATCAATGGAGTGCTGCTCAGTCCACTTCCCTACAGGAATCCGAAGCAACTCGTCGTCATCAAGGATCACGATTCGCTCCCGAACGTGATGGATATCCGGAGACAGACGCGCGCATTCTCGCAGGGCGGCGGAATCAACGTCGACCGGATGGACTACACAGGCGGAACGGAACCTGTGCAAGTCCGTGTCGGTTTCATCGATGCGGGGTTTCTCGAAACGCTAGGCGTGCAGCCGATGTTGGGCCGGATCATTTCGTCCGGGGAAGATGTGCGAGGCGGGCCGCGCCTCGCCATGGTAGGCAACCATTTCTGGCAAAACTACCTTGGCAGCGATCCACATGCGGTGGGCAACACGATTCAACTGGGCGGAAACTCTTATACGGTGATCGGCGTCATGCCCGCGAGTTTTGCTCCGCCAGCGGAGCATGCCGACGTTTTCGTTTCACTCTCGGTCAGCGACCCGGGAGCGGGTGCTGAGCGCGATCTGCACTTCATGCATACCTACTGGCGATTGAAGGCGGGCGTCACGCTCGCACAGGCGCAGGCCGATATGGCCGCGATCGACCGCCGGCTCGCGGAGCAGTATCCGGCCGAAGAAAAAGAACGGAAGAGCCATTTAGTTCCGCTGCATGAATGGCTGGTAGGAGACGTGCGGTCCGCACTGCTGGTGCTCTTCGGAGCTGTAGGTCTGGTGCTGCTGATTGCGTGCGCGAACTTCGCGAGCTTGCTGATGATGCGGGCGGTTGCAGGGCGCCAGGAATTGGTGATCCGGGCGGCGCTGGGCGCGGGACGTGGCCGGCTCATCCGGAAAACGCTGACAGAGAGCACACTGTTGTCGGTCTTCGGCGGTGCGGCCGGACTACTGTTCGCGAAGTGGGGCACGAGCATGCTCCTGGCCTTGAGGCCGGAGGAGCTGGCGCGGCTGAGCGGGATTCACATGGATACACGGGTGCTGCTGTTCGTCCTGGTGGTCTCGGTAATGACCGGCATCGTGTTCGGAATGGCGCCGGTATGGATCGCGGCTCGTGCCGACGTTGCCGGGGCGCTGAAAGAGAGCGGGCGGAGCACGACCGCGAGCACGATGGGGCATAGCATACGGAAAATTCTGGTCATATCGGAACTGGCGGTTGCTTTGGTGCTGCTAGTGGGGGCCGGTTTGTTGATCAAAGGATTCTCACGGTTGCGCTCGATGAATCCCGGTTTCAATTCTACGAACGTAATGACGATGTATCTCCAACTGCCTGAGACGCGGTACGGAGAAATCCCTAAACAAACCCAGTTCCGCCGCGAGTTGCTCACCCGCTTGAATTCTCTGCCGGGCGTGCAAGTGGCGATGGTGAGTGATATACCCCTCGGCGGCAATTATGTAGGCCACCGTTTGGTCATCGACGGACGTCCTCCAGTGGCCGTGGGGGGTGAGCCGCTAGTGCAAACCCTTTCCGTGATGGGCGATTACTTCCACGTGATGCAGATTCCGCTGCGCGCAGGTCGCGAGTTCACCCCGTTGGATCGCGAGGGGCAACCACTGGTGGCAATTGTGAATGAAGAAATCGTTCGGGAATTCTTCCCGCATGAAGGCCCAATCGGTGTGCGCATCTGCTGGGCGGGCGACGCAGGGCCGCCGCGATGGATGACCGTCATCGGCGTGGTGGGCGACGTGAAACATTCAGGATTGAATCAACCGGCGGATCCCGCAGTGTATGAGCCTTTTTCGCAGTCCGACGAGCGCTGGAGACGATTTATGACGCTCGTCATCCGGGCGCGAGATGCGTCTCCTGGGCTTGTTGAAGAAGTGAAGAACCAGATCTGGCGCTTGGACAGCCAGATTCCCGTGAGCGACGTGCACGCCATGGACGAGCTCATAGCTGTGTCGCTTGCGCAGCAGCGATTCAACATGCTGCTCCTCGGACTCTTCGCCGCGCTCGCCGTGATCTTGGCTGCGGTGGGAATTTACGGCGCGATGGCCTATGCCGTGAACCAGCGAACGCATGAGATCGGCATACGGACAGCGCTGGGAGCGCAGCGAGGCGACGTACTGCGGCTGGTTATGAGAGATGGAGCGAAAATCGCGCTCTTCGGCATCGCCTCCGGGATTGCAGGAGCGCTTGCGCTGACTCGCCTAATGGCCAGTCTGCTTTTCGAGGTGAAACCGACGGACCCCGCGACATTCGCGGCTGTCGCAATCCTGCTCGCACTCGTTGCGCTCGCGGCTTGCTACATCCCCGCGCGCCGCGCAATGCGCGTTGATCCTATGGTCGCCTTGAGATACGAGTAGTCCTTCGCGCAAGTGACCGGCAACCCTTCCTGGAACAAGCTCGCATAAACCTGTAGAGACTTCTGAAGCCCTCAGCCGCACGCGGGTAGACGCACAGTCCGCAAGTCTGATTTGTGGATATTACTGGCGATTGTTCCCGAGTGACGGGCTAACCGGAAATTGACCTACTACCGAGATTTCTTTTTTGGCTTCGAAAACCGTGCCACCGTGCATACATCTCGCTTCTTCGCGATACCGTAAGGCAATTTTCATCTTGAGCACTCCCGGCGGTCTGCCATTCCCCAGCGAAGCACAGCTTGCGCGGCTTTGTTTCTCTTGCCACCAATTACATGATAGTTTTTCTTACGGCGATTTCTATTCTGAATAAGACTAGCAAGCCCCATTTGTTCGAACATTGGGCCTAACGCCGCGCAGCCCTCAACTGTCCGCCGGACATGGTCCGGTCAGCTCACGAGCACGGGAGAGACGCAAGCGATGAAGCGGGTTCATCTGGTTGTCTTGTGGCACATGCATCAGCCGCAATATCGCGACCCGGAAAGCGGGCGCTACGTCCTCCCGTGGACGCGCCTGCATGCCCTGAAGGATTACTGGGGCATGGTGGAAGTGCTTCGTGAATTCCCCAACTTCCACGCCACTTTCAACGTCGTGCCCTCCCTCGGCCTGCAGCTTGAGGAGTATGCCAGCGGCAATTTCAACGAGCCCTGGTTTTCGCTGGCGTTCAAGAACGCGGAAGAACTGAACCGCGAGGATAAAGCGGAAATCCTGGCACGCGCTTTTCAGGTAAATCACGAGCGCTTGATGTCGCGCTGGTCGCGCTTTGTCGAACTGTACGAATGGTCGCGGCCCGCCGGCGGCGCGCAAGCTCTCGTCACCTTCACGGCGCGCGATTGGCGCGACCTGCAACTTCTCTCGCAGTTGGCCTGGATGGAAGAATCCTGGCTCGAAAAAGATGACGTTGTCAGCCGTCTGGCCACGAAAGGGAAGGACTACACCGAAAAAGACAAGGCCGAGCTGAAAAAGAAGCAGCTCGAATTCCTCGGCCTGGTGCTCCCCATTTATCGCGACGCCGCGCAGCGCGGCCAGATCGAGCTCAGCACCACCCCCTTTTATCACCCCATCCTTCCCCTCATCTGCGATTCGGATATCGCCCGCGTGGCCAACGCCGCCACGCCGCTCCCCCGCCGGGCCTTTCGCCGTCCGGAAGACGCTCGCGAGCAGTTGCAACGCGCGCGCGAATATCATGAAAGAGTCTTCGGAACAAAACCCGCAGGCCTGTGGCCGTCGGAAGGCTCCGTCTCGGATCAGGCGCTGGCCATCGCCGCGGAAGAGGGTTTTCAGTGGTTCGGCACGGACGAAGGCGTTCTCGGCCGCACCCTCAACGTGGGCTTTTTTCGCGATTCGAACGGCATCCCCGCCAACGCCGATCGCCTCTACAAGCCCTGGCGCGTGCAACTCGGCGCGAATTCCATCAACGGATTGTTCCGCGATCACCATCTGTCCGATCTCGTCGGTTTCGTTTACAGCCGCATGGATGCCAAAGCCGCCGCGGCGGATCTCCACGTTCGCATGCGCCAGCTTGCGGAAAGAGCATCCGGCAATCAGCCGCTCACGATCAATCTTTTTCTCGACGGCGAAAATGCCTGGGAATATTATCCCGGCAACGGCCGCGCCTTCTTGCGGGAATTTTACAGCCGCGTCCAGGGCGATCAGGATTTTCGCGCGCTGACCGCCAGCGAAGCCATTGCTGCCGCGGGCGAAATCTCAACCACCACGGGAATTTTTCCCGCTTCCTGGATCAACGCCAATTTCGACGTGTGGATCGGAAGCGGCGAAGACGTCACCGCCTGGGATTTATTGTGGGATGCACGCGATGCCTACGCCCGTGCCTTCGAATCGCACCTTAAGGGCCGGCCCGGCGCCCCCACTGAAACCGCGCTGAAGCAGGCTTTCGAATCTCTCCTTGCCGCCGAGGGTAGCGACTGGAACTGGTGGTTCGGCCCCGAGCACAGCACCGCCAACGACGCGGAATTTGATGCCTTGTACCGAAAGCATTTGACGGCCATCTACCTCGCGCTGGGGCAGGTCGCGCCCGAAGAGCTGGCCAAGCCCATCAAGCGCAAGCCGGAACACGCCGTGCAACTCGCGCCGACCGGTTTCCTCCAAACAAAAATCGACGGACGGGATACTTCCTATTTCGAATGGCTCGGAGCCGGGTTGTATTCGCCCGAGCGCCGCGGCGGCTCCATGCACGGGCGCGTTTTTTATTTGCACGAGCTGCGCTACGGCTTCGAAGAAGGGCGCTTCTGCGTGCGCATCGATCCCTTCGCGGACACTCTCGCGGAAATGGAAGATCCTGAATTTCGCATCGCCATCGGCTCAGCGGAAGAGCTAACCATCGTCGCAAAACTACAGCGCGGCCGCTTGCAGGAATTCTCCGTGGAAAAAGGCCGCGTCTGCCTGCTGAAACCCGAAACCTTCGCCGAAGCGGCTTTCGAACGGTTTCTCGAAGTTGCCATCCAGAAGGACCAGCTCGACCTCAAAGGCCAGACCAAGCTGCGGCTCGGCGTCGCCCTCTGGCACGGCGGCTTGCCCGTCGACGTTTTGCCCTCCGAAGGCTTTCTTGACGTGAACCTCGGCGAAGAAAATTCCGCCTGGCCCCCCGAACCGTAGCGCCGCGCTCCAGCCCGGCCGTTGTAGCAAAAAGAGTGTTTCGCGCGATAGTCAGAAATTCTCTTTCCGATCTTCTTTCTTAGAAATAAGGAACTTCCGTTTCTTTGCTCTGTGTCCTCTGCGTTCTCTGCGACCTCTGTGTTAAGTTTTTTCCGCTGCTAAGAGCCAACCCTAAAACAATTTCACGGCCAGCTCCTGCGGATGCTCGCCGACCGGAATCATCGTTACCAAAAAATTCGTCCGTACGCGAATGACGGCGAGATCGCCGGAGCCTTGGCTCACCACCAGCAGCAACGTCTCATTCGGATCAAATCGCAACGCCATCGGCGAATCGCCCGCCGGAACAGGAAACCCTTTTCCGGGCTCTCGAATAATGCGGCGATTGTAAATATCTACGGGCGTGACGCGCCCCGCCTCGGTATCCGAAACATACAGCAGGCTGGCGTCCGCGCTGAGCACCCCGCGCGTTGGCGCCGACCCGAGCACCATGTAGTCGCCCACCTCGTGCGTCCAGGTGTTGATGGCCTGCAAGCCGTGGGCTTCCGGCGAAATCACATAAAGCTCCCCGCCATCAGGCTTCATCAACATGTCGGTTGGTTTTCCGGCCAGCTCAAGATTGGAGACCAGCACGCCACGGCGCAGGTCCACGACAGAAATGCGGCGCTCCGAACGGCTCAGCACGAACGCCACGGAACTGTCCGGGAGAATGGCGACATCATCCGGTTGCGGCACCACAGAAACGCTCGCGCGGAGAACGAGCGTCCCCGCGTCATGGAGGGCGAGCGAGCCGTCACCGTGATTCACTACCAGGATCGCTTTTCCATTGGGCGTGACTCGCGCGAGGACCGGCTCGTGCCCCGTCCGCGCGCGCGCAACGATCGCGTGCCGCTGCAGGTCGATCGCGAGGAGCGCGTCATTCCCGGAAGTTGTGGTGTAAAGCCATTTGCCGTCGGCGGAAAAATCAACGGCGTAGGGAAGAGGCCCCACGGGAATGCGCACGGTAATCTGATTGGCGCGCGTATTCAGCACCCAGACGTAACCGCCGGTGCTGCTGACCCCATACACTTCGGCGCGCGTGGGATGCTCGCGCATGCCGGAAAGGCCCGGCCCAGCGTAGAGGCGCGAGAACGCTTTCAGCTTTACCAGGTCGACGACGGTGACGTTGCCGTCGGCGGTGCTGACGTAGGCGTACAGCCGCAGGCCAGGACGGAGAAATGACGGCCGGTGCTCACGCAAAAGCACAATCAGTCCGGCGAACGTCAGTGCCGCGACCAGGAAGTACAGGCGAAAGTTTCGTGGGCGATCCATCTTGAAGATGGAATTGTCCCATGTCTCAAGGAAACGTCAAACGCTGGGCGGTCAATTCCGAAACGTGCGGCAATGTTTATCGTGGCGCGCGCAGGATGCGGATGGACTTTTTCTTAAGTCCGCTATGGCTTTGCTTCCGCCTTTATCTCCGGCTTTGCTTCTGAATCTGTCTTCGCTGCTACTGCGGTGGCAGTTTCTGCCGGTGGGTGGTCTCCAGGGCGCGTGAGATACAGGAAGAACGGAGTGACCTCGAACGGCATTTTTTCGGCTTCCGCCACAGTCCCTGCCGGCTTGGACTTCAGCAACTGTAGATGATCGTTCCACGGTTCGATCTTGATGCGTCCGCCGATCGGCAGCGCTGCAATTTGGTTAGCCGCTGGCGCATTACCCGCAGGCATGTTATCCGCTGAGGCGTTGGCCGCGGGCTTTTCATCCGACGGCTGAGGGGTGAAAACCGCGGCGAGGATGGACCATCGTGCCGGGACCCTGTCGCCCAGGTGAGGGCTGATCAGGTTGGGGATTTCCTTCGCCCGGTCCTTAAGCGCCTGGAGAAACAGCCGCGCGTTTCCAGACTGATCCTTGTAAGGCGATTTGCTTAGGATCTCGATCCCTTTCTGGTTCGCGGCGGCTTCTTCTTCCGGTGTGCGCGCAAAGCCAAAGTGGCGGAACGTTTCCTTTTCGTCGAAGCGCACGCGATTGAGGAAGGCGAATTGGGAGTCCATGCGATGTCCCAGCACCACGTGGCCCAGCTCATGCGCGAGGATGGTTGCGAGGCTGGCTTCGTCAGGCAGCACGTCCACCAGGCCGCGGCTCAGCACAATCGTGTGGCCGATGGTGAACGACTCCAGCGTGGAGATCATCAGCACGCGGCAGCGGACCTCCGGCTGGATGTTGAGGTCGTTGGTGACCTCCAGGTTGTTGACCACGGTCTCGAGCACTTTATCCACGGGCCCGTACGGCGCCAGCAAGCCCAGGCGCTCCATGCTGTCCGTGACGTTATCTTCTCCCTGGCGGCCCCAGGAACGTTCTGACTGAAGAGGGGAGTAGTCGTTGGCGGCCTCTGTCTCATCCTTCACCGGCGTGGACGCTTCGACGAGGACTTTGTTCAGCTCTTGTTCTTCAGCACCGTGGCCCAAGTCGTAGCCCCACAGGCGGGTCTGCGCCCTGAAGGGTTTGAAGGCCAGCCTCTTTGTCTGCTCATCCTGGGGATCGCCTTCCTGGCTGTAGATGAAAGCCGGCAACCATTGATTCTTCCCGGCATTGGTGCGCCAACTGTCGAAATTGAAATAATTGCTGATCAAAGACGAGCCGCCATACGCGCCATTGAAACGCACGATGTGATAATCCTGATCCTCGACCCAGATGCGGCCGACGAAGCGTCCTTTGTCATTCTTCCTCACGGGATCAACGTCAAAGACTAGACAGCGGACTTCGCCGAGGAATTCGCGGCGCACATATTCAAAGGTGTAGTGCGCGCGGTCGAAGCCAAACATGTCCACGTAGATCATTTGCAGGAAGCCCTGCGGTAGGTATTCCGTCGAAAAAAAGCTCCCCAGGCCGCCAAAGATCTTGTTGTGTTTGGTGCCAGCGCCACGGGTCAGCGGTTCGACCTCCACGCCGTTCGCCAGTGCGGCGCGGCCGAGAAAGTACTTGTCGCCTTCGGGCACCGAGCCGAGATGCTTGTCCGCGCGAAAACTCTGGATGTACGTCTCCACCATGGGCGAGTACTGGCGAAGCATCTGCATTTCCACCTGCTCTTGTGAAACAATTTTGTCGATTACCTGGCTCTCGGTTGTCGGTAGCTGAGCCGTCGCGGGGATCGGCAATGCAAGAAGGGTCAAAATAGCCAGGAGCGTCAGAATCGCGGGAAGAATCTTGAGGCTGCGCATTGTGCCTCCAAAGTAGGACCTTGGAGCTGGGGTGATGCCCCTCACAGTAGTCCGCGGAGAAGTGGCTGCCATCTGTACAGAGGAACAGATTAGGGACAGCCGTATTGGCGTTTGGCGAAGGGGAGTACCTAGAATAAAACGCAGAGGCACAGAGAACGCGGAGACGGAGTGGTCCCAAAATGGGAAGTACACCCCTCCCCTCTGTTTTTTGTAAGTGTTGCATCTAAAGGACTTAGATTTTCTGTAAGTCCTTTGGAATGAACACTTACGGGAACTCGTGTAAGTGTTGCGGATAAAGGACTTAGGGGAACAGGGAGAGGGAGGACGGCGAAGCGTTTTTGGCTTAAAGGATGTGTGGCTTGAAGTATGGCCCCCCCATCCCCCCATCCAGGGCATGAATTTGAAAAGAAAGGAGTTGCGGGAATGGCATCCTGTAAGCGTATGAAAATAAAAAGGTTGTTTTTTGCACAAGGCGTGGTGTATTCGGTTGATTCGGTGGCGAGAGGGTAACGGTCGGGAGTGGAAAGATTCTAAAGGAGTTAGAAGGACTACCTGGCGGGAGGCCATTTTGCCTAAGCGCTGGGAAAAGCTGGCCAGCGCAACGAAACCATTATAGCAGATCCGTACCGTTTGTCAAGAAATTACTTGTAGGTACTTTGTGTGCAGCGGGATAGATGGAACGTGGGGTGTATTTAGAATTGAAGAAAAGTCAAATCCCCATGGTTTGGCTATGCTCACCACAGGCACGCCAACCCGTGTGGGCACCGGCGCTGGATGGCCGTGCAGGCAGATTGTCTAAAATGGCACAGTTTCAGAAAACCTGGTGTGGTATCAATAAGACATCACCGGGCGCTTCCACCGCGATATGCGTCCCCTCAGGACCACGCCGCGATTCGGAAATGAAAGCGGGCTGATCTCGACGGTCAGCCCGCTCCCGGGCAAGCTCTGGCAAGGCACTTGGCCTAGATTTAGATATCGAGAAACATTTCAATGAACACCGATTTTAAAGTCGGAGATGTTGTTCGGCACAAGCCGGACGGCCAAGACACCATTATCATCAGATTCGAAGATGAGAGCGTCGATGGTGTTACCAAAAAACTTGCGGTTTGTGGCCGGTTCGAAGGCCAGAATTTTCACCAGGAGAAAATTCCAGTGGAGATGCTGGAGTTCGTGAATCGGTGGCTCGCCGCTGGCAGCTAGGCTAAGTTTGATTAACGCGGTATCGCACAGTGACAGAATCCCCTGCGCCAGTATCTCCGCAAGTCGCCGGAACGGACAAAGGCTGGTACACCCGCCGTTGTTTTTTGTTGGAGCGCGGGCCGTTTGGGACGACGAGAAGGAACTACAAACCCATGGCAAAGCAGGTGGAGGCTTGCTGTAGTTCGCCGGCGTCAATTTGCTACTGGTTTGTGGTCTCGGTGGTGGCGTGGGGAGTTATGAGCCTGATCGGTATCTTTTGGCTTCCGCTGCATACCCCGTCAGCGTCGGCGTGCCTATTCGCGATGGCTATCGGCTGCTTCGCCAACTGGGCCAGGAATCGTTCTTTTCACTGCGCTATCACTGGCCCGTTATTTCTGATCGGCGGCATTGTGTTCCTGCTCTCCGGAGAGCGATTCCTGCACGTTAACACCAATTGGGTCTGGACATTCGTGTTGATCGGAACAGGGATCGCATTCTTGCTTGAATGGAGATATGCGAAGCGGTCTGCGTTATAGCTTCGATTTTCAAACTACAAAAGCCTGCCCGGCCCGCCCGGGATTTTTAGCGTTTTGCCTTCTTGGCTCTGGGGTGTTCAGCACAGACATGGATTGCAAATTCTTTATCCCGCCGGCGCTCGAAGATCTCCTTCATTTCGTTGAGCGAATTGCCTGTCGGCGGCCCCGAGGGCTGGAACTCCCACGCGCATTCAGAGCAACCGTAGCCCTGTAAGTGCGGTTTTTCAATCCATATCATGTTGCGGAGCATGGTCACCTTGGCACGCCTCAAGAGGTCGTTGCATACTCACTGTAACGAATGGCCTCGTCTATCAGGTAAAACCCCCAAAAACAAATCGGGTAAAGTCCTCTAAAGATGGGCGCCGATCAGGTTTACGTCCCGAGCATGCTGCGAAACAGCCAACGATGGCCTTCGAGGTCCGTAACGCCGTACTGTCTTTCTCCATAGTTCGTGTTGGTTGGGACAGGGATCGCGTTTCTGCTGGAATGGCGGTATGCGAAGCGGTCTGCGTAGCTATAAACCAAACCCCAAGGGGTGCGTCACCCGCCACAGAGGTTCACAGTCGACAGTTAAAGGTTGAAAAGTACGGTGCCTGAAGAACCTCAACAGGAAAAAACAAAACCCCCCGGTGCTTGCCTTTGAACTGTGGATTGCGTATTGTCGAATCAACAGGAAATTCAATGAATCTGGAACGCCTCAATCGAATTACGGTGGAAGCTGGCAAGTGCGGGGGCCGACCTTGCATTCGCGGGCAGCGCATCCGCGTTAGCGATGTGCTCGAACTGCTCGCTGCGGGAGCTTCTTTCGAGGAAATCTTGAGGGACTACGCGTCTCTGGAGCGCGAAGACATCCTTGCCGCTCTGGACTACGCAGCCCATCAGACTGACCACGTCGTGCTTCCGACGTCGTGAAATTCATCGTTGATAACCAGCTACCGGTCTCCCTTGCCCAATACCTGCGCAAGAGGGGATTCGATTGCCAGCACGTCCTGGAAGCGGGATTGGGCGACGTCCTCGACAGCGAGATTTGCCGTTACGCCGAACTTCAAGAGCGCATCATTATCAGCAAGGACGAAGATTTCTTTTACCTTGCCAAGCAGCGCGCGGCGAAAATCAAAGTTATCTGGGTGCGCCTGGGCAACTGCCGAACGTCAGCACTGCTGGCGGCGTTCGAGCGGTCCTGGCCAACCGTCGAATCCAATCTGAAGGCGGGGGACCGAATTATCGAGATCCGTTAGTGTGTTAGAGATTCCAAGAACGCTGTGATCTTTGCTTACATTTGGTTGGTAGAGCCCTTCCTGATCGGGAGTTTGAACCTGAGGAAGAAAGCATGAGTGCCTGGAAGAGCCGCCTTGTCATGCTTACCATGATTTTCCTGGGCGTCTCGTTTCTGATCTTTCTCGTGACTGGCTATACCGCACTTTACTGGGCTTGGGCGCGCGCCAATTTGGAGACTGCTCGGCCTTATCTGCCGTGGGCCAGGAATTCCGGAATGCTGGCCATGGCCGGCGCTGCTGTGGCTCTCGGAATTTTGTTCTCACCAAAGACCTTTCCGGTTCCGCCGAAAATCCGCCTTTTGCTTTCACTGCTTGCCACGGTCACGATCGGCTTCTTTGCCGAATTCAGAAACGATGGCAAGTTCTATTTCAAAAACCTCCACCACTTTTTCGGGCCTGGAACGTGGATTCACGACGGACTGAATCGAATCGTTCCTTCGCTCGGTGATTTTCTGTACCGGCTCGAATACTCGCACTGGAACGATTTCCTCATGGGTCCGGCAATCGTCAGCGTTCTTTTTCCCCTTACTATCGTTAGCATCTACAGGGCTCTTGGGGATCGGGGTCCCATCCGTCTGAGCGCGCCGACTTGGGACGTGTCGACGGATCTCGACCAAGTGCTGCGGTTTGCGCGAATTCTCATGAATGTCGGACTCTTCTGGTTTTTCTGCACGGCATGGGCAGAAAAGGCGGGTTATTTGAGCAATCCTCATTCGAACGATGAAATCGACCTGCCGTTTGAGTTTGGAGGCACCATGTTGGGTTTCTGGATGGCGCGTGTCTTGACCAAGCCGTTCGACCAGCGGTCCGAGAAATTCAGATCCACTTTCTTCATCGATTTCTTGTCCTCGGGAGTGATCGGTCTTTTGTACACGCTGATCGTAAGCCCCTTGACGGAGAGCGTGTCCAGAACCGTTGGGCATGCTTTGTATCCGGTCGTTCCACCTTCATTAGAGGTCCATGAATACACCCCCTTTCAAAGGCACATGCGCCCCCTCGAGCTTCTTCTGCTTGCCGGCGCAACGTGGTGGAGTCTCAACCTGTCATCCAAATCTGAGGAAATGACGAAGCTGAGCGGCACTTACGAAGGGCCGGAAGCCGACTCCAAATGGAGTGTATTGAAAACGATGGCCAAGGTGTTGGGGGTGATGACCGGTTATCTGGTCATTCTCGCGGCGGTGTTCTCGCTCCTAGAACCGCAAGGGCTGGGTTGGACGCTGACGACAGCAGGAACGGGATTGGGGGCCGGAACCGTTGCGTTTTTGCTGGCCAAACGGGCCGGGCGACGAGGCTTAACGGGGCTTCTCAACAAGAACGACGGTAGGCCCATTGGACGGCAATAGGTACTGGCAGTGGTCCGGTCGGTCCCGTAGAACCATCCGGGATGCAAACGGCGCAAATGACAGTGGGGGGAGGGTGAGGGCTTTGATGGCTGTGTTATCCTTCGGCACCATGAAGGCGAAAGGCATTACACCGATACTGAACGTTTCCGACATGGCCGCGAGCTTCGCGTGGTTCGAGAAGTGGGGCTGGAAGAAGTGCTGGGACTGGGGAACGCCGCCGACTTTCGGGGCGGTGGGGTCGGGCGAATGCGAGATCTTTCTTTGCCAGGGAGGCCAGGGAGGCCGCGGCAAAGGTGCGAACGCCTCCACGTTTGGACCAGAGGGAGACGAAGAGGCCGACAAGGGCGCGTGGATGTCGGTGTGGGTGGAGGACGTTGACGAGGTCCACAGGCAGTGCGTGGCCGCGGGGCTGGATGTCACCTTCCCGCCTACGAACATGCCGTGGAAGGTGCGCGAGATGCACGTGCGGCACCCGGACGGGCACGTATTTCGTGTCAGCAAGGGATTTGGAGAGACGGGGGAAGGGTGAAGCTTGCTCCCGGCACGTTGAAGAATCGAAGAAGATAACGCAGAGGCGCACAGGAAGCGCAGGGAAGAAAATTGGAGACTAGAAAGCGAAAAGAAAAGACAAAATAGAAATTACAAAAGAGAAACTGGAAAGCCGAGAGGAAAGCCCCCACCTTCCCCGACGGGGGCCGGGGAAGGGTGGGGAATGCGGGGACGTCTTTGAAGCGCTCGCGATAGTGTCCTCGGAGGCATCCAACGACAGCCATCGCGGGCCTAGCTGCCTACGTTTAGTGACCTCCAGAAACTAAAACTCCGGTGTGTGTACCGTCTGTACAGAATTGAACACAGGCAAAGACAAACTAGAAATCAGAAACTAGAAGGCAGAAACTAGAAATCGGAAGGGAGAAGAGTAGAGAGTGGGCCACGAAAGAGGAAGAGAGATTTCTCTCTGCGCAGGCCGACGCTTTTCCGACCGGATCGGAATCCTCAATCGCAGGAGCGAAAGCGGAAGAAAAAATCGGCCTGCTTCGAAATGACGGGCAATGGCTGTGCCATCCAGTGCGAAGAAGACCGGCCACCTACGGGATGACGGTGATGCTCGAGACAGGATGGATCTCCATCCACTGGGCGTGGAAGGTGTCCTGGACGTAGGCGCCCACGATGCGAACGTGAGAGCCGACGGGCGGGAGGGTGACCTTGTTGGTGTAGCCCTGGCAGGCGGCTTTGGCATCGGCCTGAGTGACGGGGAACTTGCACACGATTTCGAAGACCAGGTTGCCGCCTTCATCGCTGATGTTTCCAGCGTTCACGAGATTCTGGAATTGAGGGTCGAGCTTGAGCCAGCCGTGAGTGTCGCCGTCTTGCTCATGGCGGACTCCGTCGTGCTCCTTGCCAGCGGTGGCGTCCACAATCGTTCCGGTCACGGCGGTGCACTGCTGCTTCACGATGAGGCGCGTGGGATGGTAGACGTGAGCCTGCAGGGTGGGGTCACAGGTGGTGTCCACTGGAGGGGCAGCGGTTGGCGGCGCAGGCGGCAGCGCCAGCGGAGCTTTGGAAATGGTAAGAGCCGCTGAGGTGATCCAGCCGACCTGGTCTTCCTCCGTCCTGACGTGGTAGAAGCCGCTGTCGGGATTTATGTCGACGAGGGTTAATCTGGCGCCCTGGGGGAGATGCGCGATGACGGGGCTGGTGGTCGTCGGGTCGCGGCGAAGGATCGCGCTGCGGTTGGTGGTGGCGTTTTGCGCCCGGATGGCAAGCGGGCAAGCGAGTAGAAAAAGAATGCCAAACGAGATTCGCCGGAGAATCAGGGTGATCTTGGACATAGTCGCTCCTTTCCGAGGAGTGAGGCGAAGGCGGGAAACGTTACAGAAAATAGTTCATTCTTTGGAGTTGGTCAATGCAGCGGCGTCGGCGCGAAGCGCACAGGCTAAAGCCTGTGCCGCGGGAAAGATAGCCGCTTGATGCGTGAGGTCGGCAGGTCAGTTGACGGTGGGCTACTGTTTTTCCGTTTTGCGAACTGCCGGCTTTGGCTTGTTTTGGATAGCCACGCCGTTTTGGCGCTGGGGAGCGGAGCGCTGGCGGTCCGAGGCAAGTTGCAGAGTGGACGATGCCTTGGACGCGTTGGTTTTGACCAGAAGATTCTTGGGTGCAGGCGCATGCGTGGCGCGGCGCGCGGGGGGCCTGGCAGCGGTTTCCCAGGAGTCCGTACCGTCGAAGTGGTCGGGGCTGACCTCGGATTGAGCGCGGCAGGACGGGGTGAACAGCAATACGGCGCCAAACCCGAGCAGGGGGACGGCTAACTTCAACATATTAAAAGGTTTCATGACGAGGCTCCTCGATGCTGTCTCGCCAGAGGCCGCCAGAACGGGTCGTGGGACCAGATCATGCGGGGCCTAGAGTTCTCTGAGCTTGGCTGATTGTCGCTGCGGCGACGAAAAGGGTCGATAGAACGGGAGTACTACGGTGTATGCAGTTTGCCAATAGCGCGCGACGGACACGTATTTCGTGGCCGCACGGCGGTGGAGTCGGATATGAAAAGCGCGCGCCCCCGCCCAGGCAGAATAGGATGGAGTGTTAATTGATTGTGATGGGAGCGGAGATGACGGCGGAGTGGGCGATGGGGAGTTGCGAGCGGCCGGGGCTGGTTTCCATGTTGGCGGCGCCGTCGACCCAAGCGACGATTTGAAAAATGTAAGTGCTGCCAGCGGCGAGGAGGGGAACGGACATGGAAGTCTTCGCGGTGCCGAATCTTGCGACGGCTTCGTACTGCGTGGTTCCGGTTGAAAGTGTGACGAGCTGAAAGAGGGTGACGTAATAGCCGAAGGGTTGCGCGCCCGCGGGGGCTGACCAATTGAGATTTACGGCGGTGGAGTTCAGGGTGGCGGATTGAAAGAAGGCGGTTCCATTGATCATCGGATTTTGCACGGGGCCGACAAGAGGCGCGATGGGGGCGGTGGGAATCGCGGTGGTTTCGCCGAAGGTCAGGAGAAACGTATCGGTGATCGTGGTGGAATTCGGCCGCGGAATTTGCACGGTGGCCTGCTGGCAGATTTCAAACATTCGCGGCCAGGCGCCTGGAAACGGATCGCCGTAAGAGATGGCGCCGAAATCCTGATCGGTCAGGATGACCGGAGGCGTGGGAACGTTGGAGGTGTTAGGGAACAGTCCACTGGATTGCTCGCAGAAATAGTTATTAATAACGTGGAAGAGGCCGGTTGACGGAACAGTTGGCACCAGCATGGTCAGGTCCGGGCCTGTGATCGTCGATAGTCCACTGGCAACGCGATCGGTAACAAACGGTTGCGCGAAAAGGGCGAAGTCGGTGAGCCGTGGCGTGAGCGCCGCGGGAGCCACGTTCTGATAATTGTTCGCCCAAGCCGAACCTTTGATATTCAGCGGAATCGACTGTTTCGGGCTGGGCAGCAACGCGGCGGTGATGGTATTCACGCCCCCATTGGTGATGGTGACGTTGGACTGTGTTAACGAAGGCCCCAAGGCCAGACCGGAAAATGTCCCGGAGGTTACGGGCTCCAACTGGTTGAAGAAGAGAGTGTGGATCTGAGAAAAGTCGATGTTGGAGGAAATGCGCTCTCCGAAGTTCAGGGTGGTGGCTCCAGGCACTCCGCCGATTACAAATGGGAACACACTATCGCGTGTATCGGGCTGGATCATGAATTGATCCTGAGACTGGATGGGATCCAGGCCTGACAAACTAAAGTTTATGGTTGTGGTGCTACTCTGCGGGGTCGTTTTCACTGGAGTTCCGACGAAGTCCTCCCCAGCGTCAAAACTGCTGGCGCTGGTCCAATAGTTTCCGGTCGTGGAAAGCTGGAGCCAGTAGTAGCCTGCGGGCACGTCGGGGATGCTGAAGGTTCCATCGCCGTTTGCTGACGCTGATCCTTGCAGCCTGGTCACGGAGCCGTCGGTTTGAGGAACGAGGACGGCGGGGAAGGGTGAGCCGGCAAGCCAGACTCTGGGGATGTCTATTTTGCCGGTGGGTGTCCAGTAGGTGGTGACGGCCGAGATTGCGATGGTGCCATTGGGCGTGACGCTCCAGGACTGGACGGCGCTCCCGCCCTTGGCGGTGGTGGCGGTCACGGAGAATGAATTGGCAGCGCGGGATTGCTGGTGAGTGGGAGTCCAAGAGAGAGTGCTTCCGCTGATAGAAGCTCCAGCCGGTCCCGTGGTCAGCGCAAAAGTTATGGCGCTCATGTCTGGAGACGTTGCCGCGATCTGGTAGGAATACGGGGTTGCTTCCACGGCGGCCATTGGCGGCGTGCTGGTGAAAGCGGGGATGGCAGGGGGAGGAGTGGTGGTGGTTTGACTACTTCCGCAACCAGCAAGAGGGATTGAAAATGAAATTAGGAATAGAAAGAGTCGAGGGAGAGTCTGGGGCATGGGAAGAATCCTTAGATGACCCGCGCGCGAGGCTAAGCGTACCCAATAATTCCTAGTACGACAAGACTGAGTCGGTGACGGTACCAGTTCGGTCGACGACGCATCTCTACCGGTGAGAAGGGCAGCTAAAGCGCTTGCTGCCGCAGAAGGGAGAACCCAAGCGTTGCTGGCGCGCTGGGGATTCGCTGAACGTTTTGGAGTTGAGGAGCCGGCGTTACCGGCGTTTGGTACCCGTCGGGAGTCGTTTCGATTCGACGGCCTCGGCGGCGGCGAGTTTGCGATCCAGATGGGGTTCCGTGCGGAGCCTGCCGGAATGCAACAAGCATCGCTGGCCGAGTGCGACACCGCATGTGGGACAGGGGACGGAGCTAAACTGTGCTGCCGTCATGTCGCGCATTCTCATCGGGACAGCTTACGGTGAAAATAAGGTGGAAAACTGTTCAATTTGGGACAGTCTTCGACACTGGGTTCAAATAACGGGCAGGAGACGGCCGACCTGACCCTTCGACTTCGCTCAGGGCAAAAGGTCGCCGCTACGTGCCCATGTAGGTGACGTGAACGTAGACGCCGGTGTGGACGTTGTAGAGTGTGTACCATCCATCGTGATCGGTATCTTCATAGATGACGAAATCGTCGGCACAATCCCAGCACCAATCGGCGCAGATGGGCCAATCCCAGGAAGCGACTTCAAAGTAGAATCCGCCGGGAAGCCAGAAGCGGTGATGGTCGGGATCGAAGCGCTCGATGCGGTAGCGGAAGGACGGGCCAACGTGCTCGAAGCGGCCGTGTTCAAAGGGATGATCGACGTGAAAGCGCTTATCGTTGGGGCTTGCGTGGCCGTACCAATGGTCATTGTTGACGTGCGGAGTGTCGTTGACGTGGCCGGTGGAGTGGCGTTCCGGTTCGGGCTTGGCGTGGGGATTGTCGCGCTTGGGAGGCGGAGGCGGGACATGGCCCTGATTGGCGCGCGGGGGATTTTGGCCGCGCTCTCCGCCGTGTTGGGCGACAGCGGGAAGAGTCACAAGAATTGCCAAAGCAACTAAAGCAGCCGGAAAAAACAGACGTCGATTCATTCACTCCTCCTCAAACATGCACAGAGCCGATGGATGTGCAAAAGTTGACTGGGCTAGGCCGGGCCTGCACGTGCGACGTGTCAAAAGGGCTCGGCGGGTACACCAGCGCGGAAATCCAAGATTGGAAACTCGAAAATAGAAAATCGAAATTGGAAAAGGCAGCACCCGGGCAATCGATTATCGACCACAAGGAATTTGACGTTTTAGAGCTGAGAAATAGGGCGCAGAAAACACTCGACATGGGAATGGGTCCCGGATTATTGTCAGCGCTAGTAAGACCACGCAAGCAGACCTTCACAGACCAACGGAGAATCACAACCATAATGTCCCAGGCGTTAGAGCTCGAATTCGTGCTCGTGTCCAGTGACTATACAACGATGACCGCCGTCTCCAAGGGCATAAAGAAGTTTGGAGCGCGTTTTGTGCTGGTGCCCACGGCGCACGACGCGAGGGATTGCCTGGGCCGGCGGAAGGTCGATGGAGTATTCGTGGACATGGAAGTGCCGGGGGCGATTGGACTGGTGGAATCCATCCGCAAAGGAACGTCGAACAGCAAGGCGGTGATTTTCGCGTGCGGGGCCAGCGCTAAGCAGTCCACGCTGACACTGAATGCGGGGGCCAATTTTCTGCTGCGCAAGCCGTTGAACGAAGAGAACGTGATGTTGCACCTGTCGATTGCGAAAGATTTGCTGGTGCGGGAGCAACGGCGCTACTTCCGGCACGCGGTGAGCCTGCCGGTGATGCTGAAAGACGGAGAAGCGGAACTGCAAGCACGCATGACGAATCTGAGCGGAGGAGGTCTGGCGATTCGAAGCGCAAAACCACTGAAGCATGCGGGGGTGCTGGATTTCGAGTTCGAATTGACCATGGGGGCACGCGTGAGCGGGAAGGGGCAGGTGGCGTGGACGAATGCGGAAGGGATGGCGGGGCTCAACATCCAGACGCTGCGGGGAAAAGGGAAGGAACATCTGGAGGCCTGGCTGGCGGCCAAGGAACGAGATTCGGAGAAGGGGAGCAAGCCAAAAGACTAGGAAGCGGTTCGTCAAAAGAGCCCGGGCAATCAAGGACGGAGGATCGCCCGAATCACAAAAACAACGAAGAACAACTGCGTCGAGCTCGCTCAGGCGTTGCTGTAGGCGCAATACCTGGACCAAGTGACTCGGCGGTCCTGGAAATTCAATCCGATGAGGTAGCGGTCGTCCGGAAGTTTCTGGCAATAGACGACCTTCCCGCGGATCGTGTTTTCATCTTTCAACGAAGTGACCCAGATGATTTCGCCAGTTTGCCACGGACGGTGGGCGACGACCCGGGCACCATGAGCGCTGACGTTATCTGTGTACGCTACTTCTTCTCCGTTGACGGAGTGATCCTGCGCGGGCGCTAGGCGCACAACAATCGCGACTGGTAATCGTTTTTCCATGCGTCCGACCCATCTACTCGTAGAGGCCATGTGCCCCTGGCCATGATTGATAGCGGAGATCCACGGCGCGGAGCTGGGGGGTGCCGTAGACGATTTGAAATTCCGCTCACAGATTAGATAGCACTGGAGGGGTTCGCCATCAATAGGGTGAATACCTCGAAGTAGAGTCGAGATAATTCATTAGTACTCCGGTAGTACTTTTCGGCGTCTATCCGGGTCGGCTGGAAGATCGCATCGTTGCCAACGAAGCATCCAATTTCAGCAGTTCATGACGAGTTTTCGTGGATCATGCTTTAACGTGACGTCCAGCCGTCAATTGATGGTGCGACGGAGGACGGCGGCGATTTGGCGCATTTCGTCGGCGAGGGCGATGAATTCTTCGGGGAGGATGGATTGCATGCCGTCGGAGAGAGCCTTGTCGGGTTCGTGATGGACTTCTATGAGCAGGCCGTCGGCGCCGACGGCGACGGCGGCGCGGGAGAGCGGGAGAACTTTGTGGCGCTTGCCGGTGCCGTGCGAGGGATCGACGAAAATCGGGAGATGGCTCCGCTTTTTGACGGCGGGGACTACGGCGAGGTCCAGCGTGTTGCGCGAAAAGTCGGAAAAGGTACGGACGCCGCGCTCGCAGAGCATGACGTTGTAATTGCCTTCGGAGAGGATGTATTCAGCGGCCATCAGGAATTCGTCGAGCGTGGCGGACATGCCGCGTTTGAGGAGTACCGGTTTTTTGGCGCGACCGGCGCGTTTTAGAAGAGAGAAATTCTGCATGTTGCGCGCGCCGATTTGGATGACGTCGGCGTATTCCTCGACGAGGTCGAGGCTTTCATTGTCGATGGCTTCGGTGACGATGCCGAAGCCGTGAGTGGCGCGGACTTTCGAAAGAATCTTCAATCCTTCTTCACCCAAACCCTGAAAACTGTAGGGCGAAGTGCGTGGTTTGTAAGCGCCGCCGCGGAACAGGCGCGCGCCGGATTTTTTGACGCGATCGGCGATGGCCAGGCATTGCTCTTCGGTTTCGACGGCGCAAGGGCCGGCGACAAGGGCAATGTGCTGGCCGCCGACAATGACGTCGCCGGAAGGCGTTGGAATGCGAAAGATGCTGTCTTCTTCCTTGGCGTCGCGGCTGACGAGTTTGTAAGGCTTACTTACGGGAATGCATTCGCCGACGCCGGGCATCGATTCGAGAACGCCGAGATCGATAGCGCCTTTGTTGCCGGTGATGCCGATGGCCGTGCGGATCGTCCCGGGAATCGGGTGAGCCTTGAGGCCGAGGCTCTCGATGCGCTGGCAAACGGCGCGGACTTCCTCCTCGGTGGCGTGGGACTGCATGACGACCAGCATGGATGGCTCCCCCGGCGCGGCGGACGAGGTTTGAGTTTACGGCAAGGGGGCGCAGGGCCGCAAATCACGGCGAGGGACGGGCGGTGTTGTGCGAGGAAGCCTACCGCGCAGTTTGTGCCGTAGTCCTGCTGCGAGAAAAAATGCGGAAGAGAAACAAGGCCGCTAGGATGACAAGCGCGGTGGTCACGAGCCACCAAAAAAAGGGAGGATCAAATATAAATTGTAGTCTTTCTGGGACTTCCTCCAATCCCCACAGGGTGCCCGAAATCTCCCGAAACGTCTCGATCGAGGCACCTCTCGAACGATATTGTGCAAACAAACGAGCGATAGGAAGAAAAGCCACCAAGAACGCGAAGGTAAGAATCAGGAATGAGGCTGGAGCATAGTCCGCCGTTCTGCAGAGGATTCGTTGCCAGACCGCGCCACGCTGGGGAAAGAAACGGGGACGAAGCTCTAGAATGAAAAAGCTAAGGGCCACCGTTACTCCGCAAACGAACAGCAGGATAGCGCAAGCCTGAAAAAGGATAGCCTTCCAGCGGAAGGAATCTGGCTCAACCATGTACGAGATCGAGTTAAAGGCCTGCCGACGGCTTTCTATCTCCTGCAATCGCGTGGAAGCCATTGAAGCTTCGCGCTCACGTCCGGTTGCTGAGTACAGATTCCGCAGTTCCTGGGTGGCCTGCCGCGATATACCAATGGCGACCTGACGCTCGAAGTTCGATCCGGCTTGTTCCACCATGCGCCCGGCAAACCCATCGACTTCTTGCAGGATGTTTCCGGCTTGTTCAGGATGGCCCTCCGAAAGCGCTTGCTGCGCATGTTGAATCTCTATCTTCGTAAAGATCTGCAGGTTTTGCAGATCAGGAATCCGGTGTGACCAGAGGCCGTGTCCGATGATGGCGGGGGAGAGCGCGGGATCGCGATCCCATTCATAGCAAATCAACTCCCAGTGTTTGCGAACGTAAGTATCGTAGCGGGGCGCGCGGAGTGCGGACTCCATCTGAGCCATCCATTGGGGATCATTGGCAAGCGTGGACTCAATTTCCCGTGGATCTGGGGTACGGTGCGCCAGCATGGCCCTATAGCGCGGGTGTGCGATGGCATCAGCAGCAGTGAGGTGAGTGAAAGCGTTGCCCGGGTCGTAAGCGCGGAGACGCGCAAGCCTTTCTGGTGACAACGACACATCCTCCGGGCCATAAAACCGGCTGGCGTAGACCCATGTGAGGCTGGGGTCGAGGGAGACAGCTTTATCCGCAAGACGCGTTCCTTCGTCCGGTCGCGGCATGGTCAAACCAACGAAGGCCAGGGTGCGCGCGTCATTTTCTTTTTCTGCGCGGGCCCCAAGCCTTTCCAGCGTGCCTCGATCAAAGACCCAAGGTGCGTATCCCAGCCAAGTTGCCCGAATGGTAGAAACAGCTTCCTGGCTGTGCGGGAGAAAAAGCAACAGTGCTGTCGCGACCAGGATCGCTGCGGTAAAGAGGCGGGAGCGCTTGGGGAGAATGGCCGGGTTCGTTCCGGGGGGTAGGGAAGCTGCAGAGAAGCCTGAGCCGGCAGGGAGCTTCAGCCAGGTCAGAAAATGCGAGGCAGAGGCGCGAGTGAAGAGCATGAGTCCTCCTATGGCCCAGTGCAGGGCCTCGAACGGCTTTTCGATTTCGTGGAGCTCAGCGGCGAGGGCGTGACCCCAGTGACGTGATTCCTCGGGCCAAAAGCGAAGGGCAAGCTGAAGAGAGGAATCAGCGACACGAAAGCCCAGGGATTGTTGCGAGGAAGCCATGGTCAGGCCTGACTCGCCGCAGGCTTCCAGAATTCGCGCTGCTGCGCGGAGCGGAGTTCTTCGCGGGCCCATTCGCGGCCGTTGCCGGTAAGGCGGTAGAGATGTCGCGGGGGCCGGCCGGCGGTCGGGGCGTCTTCCCAACGAGTTTCGAGCCAACCGGACTTATCGAGGCGCATGAGAATAGGATAAAGCGTTCCGGAGGGGATGCTGGTTTGACGGGAAATGGCGTAGCCGTAATGCCACTGGCTGGGACGAGCCAGGAGGGCCGCGAGGATGTCGAGAGTCTGATGGGAGATACGGAGGCGAATGCCCATGGTATAAGTCTACATAGGTAGAGATAATTTGTCAAGTCAAATTCACACGGGCGGGGAAGTGGTCAATCCCCCGGGAGCGGCAAATGGATCGCTGAAGGTGCCGACAAGCGTCAGCAGGGACGCGGGCGCTACGAATTTCATTGACGGTGGCGGGGGAAAGGCATCCAATAATTCTGTAGTTGTCTGCGATAGCCCCAGCCGGGAGGAAAAATTGCTCTCGGACCACGTTTTTTCCATTTTTGGCCGGACCATAACCATTACAAGTCAGGAAGAGTTGCTGGCGATTGTAGCAATCGCCGTTTTAGCGACAGCTTGGGCGGTACAGTTGTTTCGACGGAAGCGGACGGTAGTGGTGCAGCGATCGGCAGTGAGCGACCAGATGCTCTATGAGTTGTCGCGGATCGCGGACGCGCTGGAGCGCATCGCGAATCGCCCGGCAGACGAGGCGATAGCGGCGGTGTCACGTCGGCTGGTGGAGAAGCCGCCTGCGAATCCTCTTTCGATCTTCGGGCGGGAGCGACCGCAGGGATAGCTTAGTCCCGGCCCGGCCACCTGGAGAGAAGAATCGTCAGGAGAGGTGTCTGCGCCGCCAGGACTTCGATGAAAGAGGCGATTTGGCGCGTGTGATAGAATACTTGGTTTAAGACGGAGCAGAATTTCTCAACAGGCATGCCAGAACAGCCCATCATCCAGCCGATACAGTTCGACCCCGAAGACGAATACCGCCCGGAACCGGAACCTGAAGCGCTGCCCCCGTCATGGATGGATGGGAGCCTGCGGATTGGCATCCATACATCGATCGCGGGAAGTTACCTGAACGCGCTGGAAACGGCGCGGAAGCTGGGTTGCAACGCGCTACAGATTTTTTCGGCGAGCCCGCGGATGTGGCAGGGTGGGTCGGCGCGGATTCCGGAAGTGGATGCGCAGGCGTTTCGCGCGCGCCGGGAGGAGCTGGGGCTCGGGCCGCTGGTGGTTCACGCGAACTATTTGATCAATCTGGCGTCGGCGCAGCGGATGCTGCAGACGCGGTCGATCCAGGCATTCCATGATGAGATTGTGCGGGCGGTGGCGTTGGGAGCGGATTTTCTGGTGGTGCATCCGGGGGCGCGGGGCGAGGGGACCGCGGAGCAGGCGATTTCGACGATCGTGGAGTCGGTAAAGCAGGCGTCGAAGCGCGCGCCAATGGGCGGGCTGAAGATACTGATCGAGAATACCGCGGGGATGGGAACGGCCGTGGGGGCGCGGCTGGAAGAAATCGGGGAAATCCTGGCGGGGTTGCGGGATGTGCCGGCGGGGGCATGCCTGGATACAGCGCACTTGTTTGCGGCGGGGTACGACATCAAGAGCGAAGGCGGGCTGGCTTCGACGCTCGGGCAGATCGACGGGATGATCGGACTGGAAAATGTTCCGGTGTTTCACGCGAATGATTCGAAGATTGAGCTGGGCGGGCGGGTGGACCGGCACGAACACATTGGCAAGGGAAAAATCGGGGCGGAGGCATTTTCGAGGATTCTGCGGCATCCACGGTTGGGGGCAATGCCGCCGGAGGGATTGACGGGGCGGGCTTTCGTGGCGGAGACGCCGATTGATGATCCAGGGGACGACCGGCGGAACGTGGCGACGCTTTGGGAATTGGCGGGATTGAGGGAGCAGGCGCCGGCGGCGGAGAAGGGATTCTCGATGTTGACCGCGGCGCTGAAGAGAAAGATTTCGGAGAACAGAAAAAGCGAGAAGAACAGGAAAGATAACGCAGAGACGCAGAGGACACAGAGATTCGCGGAGAAGAAAACCCGAAAAAAGAAAAGTGGGGCGAAGAAGACCAAGCCAAAGAGGAAAAGGAGATAGGCGAGCGTGGCGGAGCAGAACACATCGGAGAACTCACAGAAGAGCGCTCGTGAGGCGGCGGGTACGACGTCTGGGTACGAACCGCAAAAAGTTGAGGCTAAGTGGCAGAAGCGCTGGGCGGAAGCACGCGTATTCGAAACGGAAGCCGATGCTTCGAAGCCGAAGTATTACGTGCTGGAGATGCTGCCGTACCCGAGCGGCACGATGCACATGGGCCACATGCGCAACTACGCCATCGGGGACGTGGTGGCCCGTGTCAAGCGCATGCGGGGATTCAACGTGTTGCATCCGATGGGCTGGGACGCGTTTGGGCTGCCGGCGGAAAACGCGGCAATCAAGAACAATACGCACCCGCGCGAGTGGACCAACAAAAACATCGCGGAATTTCAGAGAGTGCTGCGGCGGTTTGGATTCAGCTACGACTGGCGGCGGGAAATTTCGACCTGCGAGCCGGAGTATTACCGATGGAACCAGTGGTTTTTCCTGCGCATGCTGGAGCGCGGGCTGGCGTACCGCAAAAAGAGCCGCGTGAACTGGTGCCCAAAGTGCTGCACGGTGTTGGCGAACGAGCAGGTGGTAAACGGCGGGTACTGCTGGCGGCATGAAGACACGCTGGTGGAGTCGCGCGAGATTGAACAGTGGTTTTTGAAGACCACTGCGTATGCGGATCAGTTGCTCGACGATTTGAAGGAGTTGGAAGGCGGATGGCCCGAGCGGGTCATCCTGATGCAGAAGAACTGGATTGGAAAATCGCAGGGCGCGAAAGTGAAGTTTGGTGTAAAGGGTGTTAAAGGCGCGAAACCGATCGAGATTTTCACGACGCGCATCGACACGATTTATGGAGCAACGGCCATCATTTTGGCGCCTAGACACCCGGCAGTAGACAAACTGCTCAAAGGGTTCAAGGGGCCAAAACTCCTGCAACTCAAAACAAGGTTGAAGAAACTAGACGAAATGCGCCGGACTTCGGTGAAGACCGAGGACTTGGCGACCATGGAGAAGGAAGGGTTCTTCACTGGACGCTACGCAAAGAATCCTTTCACCGGCAAGGACATTCCGATCTGGGTGGGAAACTTCGTGCTGATGGAATATGGGACGGGCGCGATCATGGCCGTACCGGCGCACGATCAGCGAGACCTGGAGTTCTGCCGAAAATATAAATTGCACGTGCGGGTGGTCGTGCAGCCGCTCGACGCGGAACCAATTGATGCCAAAAAGATGAACAAGGCATTTGACGAGCACATGCGAGGGAAGCTGGTGAATTCGGGGCCTTTTAACGGGCTTTCACCCGAGGAAGCGATTGCGAAGATGGCGGCGTTCGCGGAGAAGAAGAAGTTTGGACGAGCGGAAACGATCTACCGGTTGCGCGACTGGGGGATTTCCCGACAGCGCTATTGGGGCACGCCGATCCCGGTCATTTATTGTTCGAAGGATGGGATGGTGCCAGTGCCGGATAAGGATTTGCCGGTGCTGCTTCCACCGAATCCGAAGCTCACTGGCGAGGGCGAATCGCCGCTGGCATCTACGCCGGAGTTCGTGAATACGACCTGTCCGAAGTGCGGCGGCGCGGCGCGGCGAGAGACGGACACGATGGACACGTTCGTGGATTCATCGTGGTATTTCTACCGCTACTGCGATCCACAAAACGACAAAGCGCCGTTCGACGCGGCGAAGGTCGGCTACTGGTTTCCGATTGACCAGTACATCGGCGGGATTACGCACGCAATTCTGCACCTGCTATATTCGCGCTTCTGGTGCAAGGTGATGAGGGATCTCGGACTGATCACTCATAACGAGCCGATCGGGCGGCTCTTTACGCAAGGCATGGTGCAAAAGGGCGGAGTAGCCATGTCCAAGTCGCGGGGCAACGTCGTCGGCGCGGAAGACATGGCGCAAAAGTTCGGCGCGGATACCGGACGGCTCTACACGCTGTTTGCGGCACCCCCGGAAAAAGATTTGGAATGGAGCGAGGAGAGCATCGAAGGGTCCTGGCGCTTTCTAAATCGCGTATACCGGCTGGTGGAAAAGCACGCTGGCTCAATCCGAACCGTCAAGGATTGGGATTTTGACCCCAAAGGGATGACTGAGGAGGAGAAAGATCTAATAAGGTTTACATACAATACGATGCGGCGGGTCACGCAGGATTTCGAGACGCGTTGGCATTTCAACTCCGCAATTGCACAGATCATGGAATTGACGAACGAGATTTACGCACTTGAGCCGTTAGAACTAACCATTCGTCCGGAAATCCGCAAGGAAGCTCTACAGATTCTCACCCTACTATTGGCCCCGATGACTCCGCATCTCTCTGAAGAGCTGTGGGAAATGTTGGGTCACGATAATGGCCTATGGAATGCAGTGTGGCCGGACCTGATAGAAGACGAGATTGAAGTGGCGAAGGACAAAGAGGGTGAAATCCCTGTTCAGATGAATGGGCGCCTGCGTGGCAAAGTGAAAACTGAACTGGCGAAGGATGAAGAGATCGAAATTCCCGTGCAAGTAAATGGACGTCTAAGAGGCAAGGTGAAAGTCGCGGCGGGGACAGGGGAAGAAGAAGTCGTGAAACTAGCGCAGGCGGATGCGGTGATTGCCCCTCATCTCGCCGGCAAGCGGATCGTGAAACGAATATACGTGCCGAACAAATTATTGAATCTCGTCGTGGCTTGAGGGGGAGATGGCGTGATGGAGAGTGCGGCAAAGATGGCGGCGGAGCGAGAGAGAGAGCAGGGAGGCCGAATGAAAGCAGAACTCGGCGGCGTTGTGGTTCTTGACTTCGGCGGGCAGTACACGCAATTGATTGCGCGCCGGATCCGCGAGCAGCAAGTGTTTTCAGCCGTATTGCCGTGCACAGCGTCCGTCGAAGCGATCCTAAAAATGGAGCCTGCGGGAATCATTTTGTCCGGAGGGCCGAGCTCGGTTTACGACGCGGATGCGCCGAAGTGCGATCCGAAGGTGCTGGCGCTGGGGATTCCAGTGCTGGGGATTTGCTATGGGATGCAGTGGATCAATTACACGCTGGGCGGCAAGGTGGAGAGAGCGGAGCGGCGGGAATATGGCCGGGCGCAATTGAGCGTTGATGATTCGAAAGAGCACACCGGTTCGGAATTGTTTACGGGGATTCCCGCATCGCTGCGCGTGTGGAACAGCCATGGAGACCACGTTCGAACGCTGCCAGAAGGATTTCGCACCATCGGGCGAACCGAAAACGCCATTGCCGCGGTCGAGAACGCGCGGAAGAGAATCTACGCGGTTGAGTTCCACCCGGAAGTGAATCACACGGAGCAAGGCACGGAACTGTTGCGGAATTTCCTGTTCCGGGTGTGCAAGGCAGAGCCGAAATGGAGCGGGGCGGCGTTTATCGAAGAGACGACGCAGGCCATTCGCGCGAAAGTTGGGAACAAGTGGGCCATCTGCGCGCTGAGCGGCGGAGTGGACTCGACGGTGGCGGCAGTGCTGGTGCACGGGGCGATGGGCGAGCGCCTCACAAACATTTTCGTGAATACCGGGATGTTGCGAAAAAACGAGTTTGAAACCACGCTGGAGATGCTGCGCGACCGGTTGAAGCTGCATGTCATTGGCGTGGATGCCTCGAATCGCTTTCTCGAACAATTAAAAGGAGTTACCGATCCAGAGGAGAAGCGTAAAAGGATTGGACGGGAGTTTATTGCGGTGTTCGCCGAAGAGGCCCAAAAGCTCCAAGCAGGGCCGGCCCACGGCGAGATTGGTTACCTTGTGCAGGGAACGCTGTATCCTGACGTGATCGAGTCGGTCTCTGTGAAAGGGCCCTCCGCGACGATCAAAAGCCACCATAACGTCGGCGGTTTGCCAGAAAAGATGCCTTTTGCGCTGATCGAGCCGCTACGGGACCTGTTTAAGGACGAAGTCCGCCGCCTTGGCAAAGATTTAGGGTTGCCGCAGGAAGTCCTTGTGAAACACCCGTTTCCCGGTCCTGGACTGGCGGTGCGGCTGCTCGGCGAGATTACCCGTCCCCATCTGGTAACCCTGCAGGATGCGGACGCCATCGTGGTGGAAGAAATTCGGAGGGCCGGGCTCTACGAGAAGGTGTGGCAGGCGTTTGCGGTACTGCTGCCCATCCGAAGCGTTGGGGTCATGGGGGACAATCGAACCTACGGGCTCACGGTTGCGGTGCGGGTGGTGCAATCCGATGACGCCATGACGGCGGATTGGGTACGGCTGCCGGGAGAAGTTCTGGAACGCATCTCGACGCGAATCGTGAACGAGGTGACAGGCGTCACGCGTGTCGTCTATGATGTTAGCTCTAAGCCACCTAGTACAATTGAATGGGAATGAAGGCAGGTGGGGAACTGTTCCAATATGGAACAGTCGAATCAGGCATTGAAGGTCGACGGAGTGGAGGAGACGGGGGAAGGTTTGAAAAGAACAAGCCGCGCAGCGGGTCTGCGCGGCTTATTCGGATCGAGTCTGAACACAGAGATAGCTAGTGCCTAAGGTGGAAGCTCGCCGAGCTAGCGGTTGGCCATCTTCTGCGCCATGTAGAGAATCAGCTTGCGATCCCCTTCATCGGCCTTGCTCAGCAAGCGGCGAAGCTTGTTGAGAAAGCGTGCATCTTTTCCGACGCTGCCCCAGGCGATGTCATCCGACGACTTCCGCTTGGGGAGATTCGGCAACACCGGCGGTTCCTCACCGTCATAAAAGAGTTGATAGAGTGGGCACTCTAGAGCGCGAGCCAGCTTTTCCAGTGTTTCGATGGCCGGAACAGTATGGCCATTTTCGACGCGGGAAATGTAACAACGAAGCAGGCCGGTGCGCTTTTCGATGTCGCCCTGGGAGAGTTTCTTTTCTTCGCGGAGTGCGCGAAGGCGGTCACCAATAATCATGAAGATATTATTCCATGTAGGCAAGTGCGGAATCAAGTGGAAATTTAACGGGCGAAAAATGAAACATTTGATGCAGGTTGAGGCATACAGAGGATAATAGGCGTAACCAAATCCGCATGGCGCGCGTCCCAAAACTAGAGCCCCTAGCACCTCCACCGTCAGCGGCGGGGGCCCAAGGGCGTCTGTCCAAACCTGTGGAGACCGTAGACGACCGGGAACTGGTCCGGCGGGCGCAGGGTGAGGACAAGGAGGCGTTTGAGGAGCTGATCCGGCGTCATCAGCACCGCGTATTTGCGGTGGCCGGAGGGATCCTGCGTAGGCGCGAAGATGTGGAAGACATCGCCCAGCAGGTGTTTGTTAAAGCCTATTTTTCTCTGAAACGCTTTGATCAGCGGGCAGCATTCAGCACTTGGCTCTATAAGATCACGGTGAACGAGTGCTGGGACATGCTGAGGAAGAAAAAGGTCCGGCCGCTGGTTTATGAGTCCGATCTGAGCGAGGAACAGGCTAGGCAGGTTATTACGTCCGGCGAAAAGGGAAATACAGGGCCGGACATCAGCGAGAGGATTGAGGCGCGAGAACGCGTGGAGCAGTTGCTGGAAGGATTAGATGAGCGGGACCGAGCGATGCTGATTCTGAAAGAAGTGGAAGGGTTTTCGATCGAGGAGATCGCCGAGGTTCTGGATCTGAATGGCAATACGGTGAAGGTTAGACTCTTCCGGGCCCGGCGACGAATCGTGAGCCAGGCAAGAAAACGGGGAGATTTAGGAACGAGCGGGAGTGGATTTTAGGAGGTTAGCATGTGGAAGTTTTTGAAAATGAAAAATGAAGAGTGCAGGAAATTTCAGGATGGCCTCGAGGAGTCTGTGGCGCGGGCTCAGGCTAGAAATTTGGAAGGATTGCTTGCAGTGATGGCCCCGGCGGAACGGGAACACGTTGCGGCGTGCGCGGACTGCCGCGAAGCAGCGCAGGACTTCCTGGCGAGCCGTGAGATTTGCAGGGGAATGACTACGGCTGTCGCAGAAGCGGGGCCAGGATTTGCGGCGCGAGTGATGAATGTGATTGCGGCGCGCGAACGGGAATTAGCGAATTTGGCGAACGCCTGGAGCGAGGTTCCGCGGTTTGCATCGCGGCTTGCGTGGGCATCGGCGATCGTATTGCTGGTAGGTAGCACCTGGTTGTACGAGAAGCCGGCTCCCGTAACGAATCACCCTCTGACCGTGGCAGCCAGTCAAGAATCGCTCTTTGAGACTGCGCCGCCGGCGAATCAGGATGATGTCCTTATCGGTGTGACGGAGAGCAATTGATGAGCGAAACGTCTGCAACACGGAAAGCGGCCCTGTGGGTCGCCGTCGTTTTCCTGCTCGGCGCGGCGCTTGGGGGAATGGTCGGCTATGGGTTCGCGCGCCATTCGGTGTCCGCGGCGAACCCGCCGTTGTCCGAACCCGCGCGCCGTGCACAGCGCGTCGAGCAGCTCACGCGAGAATTGGGCCTGACGAGCGCGCAGGGCCAACAACTCGATGCGATCTTGATGCGGCGGCATGCGGAGTCCAAAGCGATTCACGACCAAACGGATGCGCAAATCGGCAAAGTGCGTCAAGGAACACGTGAGGAGATCCGCGCGATTCTCACGCCCGAGCAAAAGCCGAAATTCGAAGAGTTTCTACAGCGGTTGGACCTAGAAAGAAAGCGCAACCCTCAGCGGTAAGCCAGTGCATGCGGCAATAGATTTCTAAAGTTCGAATTCAGGTACGTTCTAATTCACCAGCCCACTCTACAATTTTACGATTAGCTTTCCGGTGTTGCCGCCAGTAAAGAGCATATTGATGGCATCCGGGGCCTTCTCCAAACCTTCCACGATGGTTTCGCGGTCCTTGAGCTTGCCGAACATTTTCCACTGACCGAGTTGCGTCGCGGCTTCCAGGAAGCGCGCAGCGTAATCGAGGATTAGAAAGCCCTGGATGTGGAGACGCTTCACTATTACTGAGCCGAGGCTGACCATATTGGGGTCTTCTTTGGTATAGCCGGAAATAAAGCCGCAAACCACCACGCGGCCATGAAGATTCATGCGGTTCAGGACTTCTTGCATGATTTCTCCGCCGACGTTTTCAAAGTCGATGTCGATGCCGTTGGGAGTGGCCGCGGCGAGCTTTTCCTTCCAGTCCGCATGCTTGTAATTTACGGCGGCGTCGAAACCGAGATCCTTGGTGATCCAGGCGCATTTGTCGTCGGTGCCGGCGATACCCACAACGCGGCAGCCGTGAATCTTTCCAATTTGCCCAGCGATGCTGCCAGTGGCGCCTGCTGCGGCGGAGACTACGAGCGTTTCCCCTTTCTTGGGAGTGGCAATCTCCATGCCGAAGAAAGCAGTGAGGCCGTTCATCCCCAGCACGCCCAGAAAAACGGTGTCTGAAACAAAGGGAATCTTGGGGACCTTTTGTAAGAAGCTCTTGGCAGACGCGTCGATGACCAAGTATTCCTGGAAGCCCGTGAGCCCTGTGACGCGGTCACCCTTCTTGTAATCAGGGTGACGAGACTCGATGATCTCGGCGAACCCGCCAGCGCGCATGACCTCGCCGATGGCCACGGCAGGAAGATAAGAATCGCCAGCCATCCAGACGCGCATGGTCGGATCGATCGAAAGGTATTTCACTTTCGCAAGCGCCTGGCCGTCCTTCAATTCAGGCAACGGCGATTCTGTAAGTTGAAGATCGCCGGGAGCGAGCAGGCCTTTGGGGCGCGATTGCAGACGAAGTTGACGATTCAGTGTTGGCATAACTTACGGCGCGAAAGGCAGCGGGCGCGGAAGCAGTCTCAGTTCCAACGTGCCCAGACCCAGTCCAAATACGAAAGCGATTGGCGAAAGACCTATAACTGAGATCATTCCGTAGGTTTCAATTTCTAGCAAGGCCATGAGAAAGGCGACGGGCAAGAACATTACCCCTCCTTCCAACTGCAAGGCGGTGCTCGCCAGGTAGAATGCAGTTGTGATGAAAAACGCTTGAAAGGTCAAAAACGTCGCGAGCAATCCATAGAGTCCGCATCTGAGGAGCAGTTGCGCCGCGTTGGGCCTCTTCTCTACCTTTGCCAGCTTTCTCGTCGCCCTGAACATCACCAGGGATGTGAACACTCCTCCAAACAGGCAAACTCCCACGTTCACGAGATACGAGTCAACAAATGGTCTGCCCGGGTCTCCTTTTGGATAGCTGAATAGAACCGCGAGCCTGAGGAACAGAAGTTGGATCAAGCTGCCGTATACGAAAAAAAGAAAGGTGGCGAGTTGTGGCTTTAGTTTCACCGAAGTTCATTACTCTGTAGGGCTCATTGCCAGCTCAGAATGGGATGTCTTCGTCGGAGATTTCGGGACCGCTGCTTGCGGGCGCGTTCCCGCCGTAGGAATCTTCAGCGGGCGCGGCGTGAGTCTCGAAGTCATCTCCGCTGGAGCGTAAGCTCGCGCCTCCACCGGCGCCCGCGCCTGCCGCCGCGGCATCGCCACGGCCGCCGAGCATGCGGAAGTTGTTGGCCACGATTTCGAAGCTGGTGCGCTTCTGGCCTTCCTTGTCCTGCCATTCGCGGGACTGGATGCGCCCTTCGATGAAAACCAGCGAGCCTTTCTTCAGATACTGCTGCGCGATTTCCGCTTGCTTGCCCCAGACGACAATTTTGTGCCACTCGGTGCGCTTCTGGCGCTCGCCGTTTTTGTCCTTATAGGATTCATCCGTGGCGACGGAGAAATTGGCGACGGCCTGACCACCGCCGGTGTAGCGCGTTTCCGGGTCGCGGCCGAGACGGCCGACGAGGATAACCTTATTGACGGACATGGAATTCTCCCTGAGAGGGCGAAGATAACATGCGAGAGAGGAAAAGGGAAATGACGGCGGAGAGGCTGGCGGATCGATGGGGAGCTATGCGCGAGACTACCGGGGGGCGTAATTGACAATTGTTGTTGGGCATCCTAACGTTTGCTTTCGTTTCGGCGAAATGGAGGTTCTCACCGTGGGCATGAGGAGAATTGCTTGGTTCGCGGCGATGATTTGCACTTTCGTATTGGCGTTTGCCGCGCAGGACGGTGCGCGGTCGCAACAATCGAAAGAGGCAGTTGCTCAGGCGATCGGCGCATTTGAGAGCCATGGGGATATCGGCACAGTTCTTCACGGTGGGTCAGTGGACTATGACGCTGCGAAACACAGCTACACGATCTCCGGTAGCGGGGAAAACATGTGGTTTGCGAGCGACGCATTTCAGTTTGCGTGGAAGAGGATGTCGGGGGACGTCACGCTGACGGCGGATATTTCGTTTCTCGGCAAGGGTGTGAACGAACATCGCAAAGCGGCGCTGATGGTGCGGCAAAGTCTGGATGCGGATTCCGCTTACGCGGACGTGGCGCTGCATGGCAACGGTTTGACGTCGCTGCAATATCGCGAGCGAGGCGGGGCGGCTACTCACGAAATCCAGGCTAACATTTCCGCTCCCAAGCGACTGCGAATTGTAAAACGCGGCGCGTACTTTTCGATGTGGCTCGCGGACGGGAGCGGTGAGTTTCGTTTAGCGAGTGGGTCGACGAGGATCGAGCTTAAGGAACCATTTTATGTGGGGATTGGCGTTTGCAGCCACGACAAGGACGTGGTCGAGAAGGCGGTGTTTTCGAATGTGGATTTGAAGACAGCAACGGCTGCGCCTGCGACAGGGGGAACGCTCTACAGCACACTGGAGACTATCACGGTGGCTTCCATGGACCGGCGCGTGGTTTATATTGCGCCGGAGCGATTTGAAGCACCGAACTGGATGCCGGACGGGAAGAATCTTCTGTTCAATCGGAACGGGCACATCGAGAAAATCCCTGTGACGGGAGGGGCTCCGCAGACGATTGACACGGGATTCGCCACGCGCTGCAACAACGACCACGGGATTTCGCCGGATGGAACGCAGCTGGTCATCAGCGACAACTCGCAGGAGGAACACAATTCGCTCGTCTATATGCTGCCGATGGGGGGCGGCACGCCGCGGCGCATTACGAAGAATGCCCCTTCGTATTGGCATGGATGGTCGCCGGATGGTAAGACGCTGGCGTTCGTCGGTGAGAGGAACGGAGAGTTTGATATTTATACGATTTCCACGGCCGGCGGAGAAGAGACACGGCTGACCACGGCGAAGGGGCTGGATGACGGTCCGGAATATAGGCCTGACGGGAAATATATTTATTTCAACTCCGAGCGCACCGGGCACATGCAGATCTGGCGTATGCGCGCCGATGGAAGCGAGCAGGAGCAGGTGACGTTTGGCGCAGAGAATGATTGGTTCCCGCATTTCTCGCCCGATGGGCGGCAGATGGTTTTTCTCACATACGACGCGAGCGTGACCGGCCATCCGGAGAATAAAGACGTGATGCTGCGGATGATGTCGATGAAGGACGGGAAGATCACAGTGCTGGCGAAATTGTTCGGCGGGCAAGGGACGATGAATGTGCCGTCGTGGTCGCCGGATGGAAAGCAATTCGCTTTTGTGAGCTATCAGTTGGTGCCATCGGGGAGGTGAGAAAGGGCAGCGAGGAAGTTGAAGGTTAAGAGTTGAAAGCTCAACGGGAAACGCGAGAATTTCCTCGTGGCCTTTAGGGATTGTGTCTTGTTGGTACGTCACGGTCTTGAGAGACTTCCTTAAAGAAACCGAGTTACTTGGTGAGCTCTATCGTCGTCTCTCCTTTCGAGTATGAGATCCGAATTCTGGATCCCCGACGCGTTTGGTTTCCGTCGTGCCAAACCACATCACCGATTCCCTCAATTGTGTTGTCCTTCTGTGAATACAAGAGTATGTCGGCAGTGATCGTCAGGAGATTGTAGGTGTACACGACCGGATGCCTCTTCCCTTGAAATTCGAAGCCTGAGTATCGGACTGAATCGCCGCGGTGCTCGCGCTTTCCATAAGTCACGAGAGGCCAGATGGCGTCGGTGGTCGGCGCGTTTAATTCCTCTTCCTGATACCTGTCGTGAAGTCTGGTGAGCGAAGATGGGGCAGATATGCCCTCCCGGTCGTAGGTGCCGCAAGCTAATAGTTGAAAATCGAATTGCACCTTAGAAGATTCCCTGAGCGAAAATGCTCCTCGATGCGCGTCGCAAAAGCCAAACTTTGAGATGCGCACTTTGTAGGTGCCCGGCGCCACCCGGAGTGTGTAGGCGCCATCCTCAGATGTCAGGGACGTAAATTGCCCGCAGGGGTTAGTGAACTCCACGGACGCGCCTGGCACTCTGGAGCCGTTAATGTCCGTTACGATTCCCTTGACCTCTGCTTGTTCGCGTTCAACAGGTTTCGTTCCAATATTCTGAGGAGCCGTCAGCATGAGTATGGCAGTCGCGATTTGCAGTTTGAAGTTCATGACAACATCATGCGGCACGCATGCTTGAGATTTGAATCGAGTGGTCTCGGCACGAATCGAGGATACCACTATAGAATAGCATCAGGCGCTTACGCAGAGGTGGAGGAGGAAGCCTTGGAGCGATATACGTTTGTGCGGTTGCACGCGCGGGAGGGAGAGGAGCGTGCAGTTGAGGAAGCGTTGCGGGACGTGCAAGGGCCTTCGGGGGAAGAAGAAGGCTGCTTGAGTATTCACCTTTTTCGTTCGACGCGGGATCGGCGGCTCTTTTACATTCATTCGCGATGGAGGGACGAGGCGGCGTTGCAGAAGCATACGGAATTGCCGCATACCGTGGCGTTCCTTAAGAGGATAGATGCTTTGCTGGATCAGCCGTTCGAAGCGACGAGGACGGAAATGATTGGGTGACAAGACAAACGCGTTGAAAGTTGGCAGATTTGAAGGTCAGATGCGTTGAAGAGCCTCCGTACAGAGGCGAGGGCGGGGGCCGGGGGGAGGAGAGGTAGAGCTAGCGAGCGGCGGAGACGGCGACGCCTAGTTCCTTGAGTTTGGCGCGGGCCAAACGGTCTTCTTCGGTGCCGGGGTAGCGCTTGACGACTTCGCGGAGTTCGCGAACACCGGCGGTCTTTTGGCCAAGTTGGATGAGGGCCATGGCTTTTTTCAACTGAGCGGGGGCGAGCTTGAAGCTTTTGGGGTAGTTGCTTAAGACCTTGTCGTATTCGCTGACCGCAAGATCGTAGTTTTTCTGTGCGTAAGCGATCTCGCCGAGATAAAACTGCGCGTTGGAAGCTAGATCGGTAGTGCCGTAAAATTTCAGGTAGTCCTGGAATTCGGAGCGTGCGAGCTCCTGCTTGCCGCTGCGGATGTCGGCGAGGCCACTTTCATAGAGTGTGTTGGCCGAAGGAGGCGCGGGAGTGCCTGCGGGAACGGCGGAAGGATTTGCTGGAGAAACAACACCGGCGGTCGGAGTGGCGGTTCCACCAGAGGTTGCAGGCGCGTTGCCGGAAATCTTGGCATCGACGCTCTGTACGGAATTCTGAAGATCGACGAGTTGCTGGTTGAGCTTGCCGAGGCGGGACTTGATTTCCTCAAGATTGTCGGACAGGCCCTGGACCTGCGTAGACATGGTGTCAAGGCGCGCGCCGGAATTGGCCTGAACATCCTGGACGGACTTCTGGAGCGAGCCCATGGTGGCGGACAGCTTGCCGACGTTGTCGCCGGACTGCTCGACGAGCGTCTTCATCATGGTGTGGTCCTGGATCACTCTGTCAGAGAGATCCTTCTGGCCCTGAAGCAAAGTGGTGACGTCGCGCTGGAGATCGATGAGTTCGCGGGCGACGGCTTCGGCGGGACGAGGGCCGACGAGGCTCCCAGCAAAGGCGCTCGCGAGAATAACGGCGCTGAAGATGGCGATATTGCGGATACGCATGAACAATCCTCCTAAAGGCAGCCAAAGGCTCCAATTATATGGTGCCGGAAAGCGGCCAACAAAATCATACAAGCCGGGGAAACAGCTCTCACTTTAATAAGAAGGCCGCGGGCGGGCAAGGGTTTGCCCGGCCTCGCGGCCCTATCAGTCATAACCATTCGGCTCGGCGGGTCAACCCCAGAAGCCGATGAGGGCGGTCAGTTGGCCTTAACGAAATGGCCGCGGCGATTCTGCGACCAGCAGGCTTCGTTGCTCTCCGTGCAGAAGGGCTTTTCTTTGCCGAAGCTGACGACCTCCATCCGGTCGGCAGTGATGCCCAACGACGCGAGGAACTGTTTTACGGCATTGGCGCGGCGATCACCAAGGCCGAGGTTATATTCCGTCGAGCCGCGTTCATCGCAATGGCCCTCGATGCGAACTTTGATCTGTGGATAGCTCTTGAGGAAATCCGCGGTCTTGGTGAGCGCGGCGCGGGCATCGGGACGAAGGTCCGCCTTGTCATAATCGAAATAGGCGTCGCGAACCTCTTGGGTGAATAGCTTGTCGAGGTCAACTTGCGGCGGCGGCGTCTCGATCTTTGGAGCGTTCACGGTGACGCTGGCGGTGGCGCTGGTCGAGCCGCCTGGACCAGCGGCAGTAATCGTATAGGTCGTCGAGTCGGATGGCGTGACCTTGGTCGAACCCTGAGCGGTTACGTCGCCCACTCCCGGCGCGATATTGAGCTGCGTCGCATCGGTGGAATTCCAAGTGAGAGTCGCCGAGTCGCCCTTATTGATAGTAGACGGGCTGGCCTGGAGCGTTACCGTGGGGGTCGCAGGAGCAGGTGCCGGTGCTTTAGTTTCGGGTGGTTTAGGTTGAACCTTAGGTTTGCACCCAACAGTAAAAATAGCAGCGGCGAGCATGGCGAACAAGCCGGCGCGGTAGAGTGAGCGTGAAGCCAATTTCATGCGAATCCTCCTCAGCAATTAGAATCCCGTGTTCGTCCCACCAGAGAGCCTATCGTAACACCAGTGGGCTGGGTCCGGGTGATATGTCGCATCACGATATATTATACATCGTATCGGGGATTGCGAGAGCGATTTCGCGCAGGATTAGACGCTGCGCTTTCAAGAGCACCGACGCCATGCGCCTGTCCATGAGATGCACGAGCTGTCCCCATTGTTTCAAAAATCCTTCACTTTGGCGACCAGTTGGGCGATTCGTTGTGGCCGGAGGTGGTCAACTGGCGGGGCTGGGAGCCGTCGGCCAGCATGGTCCAGATTTGCCGTGTGCCGCCGCGGGTTGATTCAAAAACGAGGTGGCGGCCGTCGGGAGCCCAGCTGGGACGCTCATTGCGGCCCTGGTCGCGGGTCAGTTCGACAAGCTGCTGAGAGGCGGCGTCCATGACGTAAATGTCGTAGTTGTCGTTGGGACGGCGCCAACTGAAGGCCAGCAACTGGCCGTTGGGCGCCCATGCCGGATCGATGACGTAGCCCTTGTCAGGCAAGTCGAGCTTGGTGGTGCTGGTGCCGTCGGAATTCATCAAGTAGAGCTGGGGAGTGCCGCCGCGGTCGCTGACGAAAGCAACGGTCTGGCCGGTTTTCGGGTTCCAGCTGGGAGACATGCTCGCGCCGTTGGCGTTGGTCAAACGCTTGGGGCGGCCGCCATTGAGGTCGGCGAGATAAAGCTCCGGATTGCCCTGCATGGAAGATGAAAAGATGATTTGGGTGCCGTCCGGCGACCACGCGGGAGTGATATTGGTGCCGCGGAAGGCAGGAAACGACACGAGCTTGCCGGTATCCATGGAGAACATGCAGATTTGCGCGCTGGTAACACCGTTCGAGGGGCGGAAACACGTGAAGGCGATGCGCGAAGCATCCGGCGACCAGCGAGGAGTGAGAGAAATGGATTTCAGGGAAGTAAGCGGGCGCTGGTTGGAGCCGTCGTAATCCATTACCCAGATTTCCTTGGAGCCACCGCGCGAGCTGACGAAGGCTATCTGCGTTCCCGCCACGCCCGGAAGGCCGCCGGAAAGCTTGCTGATAATTTCATCCGCGAATTGATGGGCAAATTTTCGCACCTGGAGGTCTGTGGGAGCGCCACGATAGACCTTGCCCACAACGGCTTGGGAGGAAGGATTGCGCACGTCGTAAAGCCAGGCCTCGATGGCCACTTCCGAGGCGGATTCGGAGAGATTGCCGAAGCCGAGGAAATTGGCGTTGGTGGGCGGATCAATCCACGCAGCAGGTTTCAGTTCCGCGGGTACGCTGGGAGCCTGAGGAGGGTAGAAGCTGGAGCTGGGTACCTCGACGATGCCGGAGAATTGCAGATCGTCGCGGACGACCTGGGTGAAGAGGGAAGCGTGGGGCTTGGCAGCATCCGAGCGCGGCGCGAAGTCGGATATGGCCACGCGAGGCTTGTTGGCGTCTCCGAGACCAGTGCCCGCGCGAAACCATCCTTGGGATTGTGCGAATGTGCACTGCGCAGCCAGAGCGAGAAATGCGAGAACTGAAGCTATGCGGAATCGATTTGAAACACTATTCACTCTGACCTCCGAGCAATAACTGGAATCGCGATTCTCAATTCGATTCGCCCTTCATGGGGTGCCTCTATCAGGGAAATCCCAAAGAACGTCGACGTCCGGAGCTTTCCAATCGGGCGGGAGGTGATCAAAGGGGATTGAACTTTGGATCGCGCGCAGCCCAGAAGTGTCAAAGGAAGAGTTACCGCTGGACTGTGATACGCGGAGATTTTTTATCGTTCCGTCTCGCAAGATCGTAAATGAAATTTCACAGTGAAGCGTCCGGGAGTTACGAGCCTGGGGATCGAGGAAGAGCAGGTTCCAGTTGGGCTCGACGCGGCGCTTTGCCGCTGCGATGTACCAGCCATACCGCGAGGCGAAGTCGGTGCTGCCTTGACCTTGGACCGAGGAGCCGCTGGAGCCAACGCCGGGAGTCGAAGAATAGCCCGTCGGCAGATCAGGATTGCCGCCTTTGCCATAAGGGACGGCATTGTCCGGAGGCGGAGTCTTGCTATCGAGAGTTCTAGATTTGGGGGACGGAGGCAAAGGCTTTTCTTTCTCGAATTTTGGGATCTTTGTGGCGTCGGTTTTTGGTTCCGGCGGTTTCGGAGGCTCTTCTTTATTAAGACCCTTGGTCGGGTCCACAGCTTTGCTCTCGGTAACGACCGCTTCCTTGGGCATGGGAATTCCAGCGGAACTGACCAAGTTTACTTTCGTGCCGCCAAGGTCACCACCAACGCCACCCCAGCGAGCTTGTCTAAACTGAATAAAGGCTGAGACGGCGATGACGAGGGCCACGCTGGTGTGCATGATGACTGAGTAAATGAGGAACTGCCGAAGGCTCTGGTCATCGTAGCGAGGGCGCCCTAGAGAATCCATCGAATTGGCGGCGGTAGGCATCATTTATTGGGTACGCGCACGCGTGGTGATGGGCTCAGTGACGATGCTGATGTTGTTGATGCCGGACATACGAAGGGCATCGACGACAGCGGCGAAACTGCCGAAGGGGACGGTTTCGTCACAACGGAGGAAGACGCCCTCCTGGGTATTTTTCAACTGAGATTTGATTCGAGAGCCGAGCTGGTGAATATTAATGGGCTCATTGCCGAGATAGATGCGCTGAGCTTTGTCCACGGTGACGACCAAGCGCTCCTGGTTGATTTCCTTCACGGTGCGTGTCTTCGGAACGTCGACTTCGATGCCAGACTGGAGAATCGGCGCGGTGATCATGAAAATGATAAGCAGCACGAGCACCACGTCCACAAACGGGACCATGTTGATCTCAGAGAGCGAAGTTTGCGTCGACTTGGATAATTGCTGCATTGTTCCTAAACCATTCGATGCGGCCGGGGTAGTGCTGTCTTCAAGACTAATTAAACGTCTTTTCGATCTGCGCGGTGACTTCCATGGCAAAAGTGTCCAGGCGCTGCCCGAGATCGCGAATATTCTGCAAAAACTGGTTGTAGAAAATGACCGCAGGGATTGCGGTGGCGAGGCCCGCGGCGGTGGTCACTAGAGCTTCCGCGATGCCCGGCGCAACCGCACGTAGGCTGGCGGCGCCAGCGCTGCCCAGGCCGGAGAAAGCGTCGATGATCCCCCATACGGTGCCAAAAAGTCCGATAAACGGGGTGACAGACCCGGTAGTCGCCAGCCAGGACATGCCTTTTTCCACGCGGCGAACTTCGTCCGCGGAAGCAAGCTGCATGTTCACAGTAACGGCCTGCAAACTTTTTAGTTTGGGCGGACCGGGATTGCCCGTAGCGCCTCCAACCTGGCTCTGCAGCTCGCGATAGGCGGCGGCATAGACGGAGGAGAATGGCGAGCCGGCCGAGGCCAGGGCCTGGGGGTTTGCCACGCCGCGCGTCGCGCGAAAAATGCGGAGAAACTGGTCGCTCTCCCGGCGAATGCGGCCAAATAACCCCAGTTTTTGAAAAATCATCGCCCAGGAAATCAGCGAAAACAAAAGCAAAATGAGAAGAACGCCGCGGGCGACCAAGCCGGTTTGCGTGAGGATATTCCCAATATCGGTCTGAAGAATGGCGGTGAACAGGAAAATGTTGTACCCCTCAGTGAGAACAAATTTTTCTGGGCGCTAAAAACGTAGCATACGCATCCAGAGGGTGCAACCAATAGGATGCGACTGTTTCTAATTGTGATGCATAACGGGCAATGATGCGAGGGCCGATGAAGTGTTCCCGTGGGCAGCCTGTGGAGCTAGAACAGGTGTGATAAACTGCGTTTGGCATGAGCAAAGCATTCGACATCGGGCTAGAAAGGCTGACCGGCCAGGCATCCTCCTCCGCGGCACCACATCGCATCGAAGTGTCGGGGCGGGGGACGTTTTTTCTGGAGACGTTCGGCTGCCAGATGAACGATCATGACTCGGAGAAAGTGGCCGGCGTGTTGCTCTCGCGCGGCTACCATCAGGTGGAAACACCGGACGCGGCGTCGCTGATTCTCTACAACACTTGCAGCATCCGTGAAAAAGCGGCGCAGAAAGTTTTCTCGCGGCTGGGCGAGTACCGGGAGAAGCAGACCGAAGGCAAGATTATCGGAGTGTTGGGCTGCGTGGCGCAACAGGAAGGCGAGGATATTTTTAAACGTGCCCCGTGGGTGAGCCTGGTGTGCGGGTCGGCGAGTTACAGCAAATTGCCTCAGATGATTGCGCAACTTGAGGCAGGGAATCACCGCGTGACGGGACTCGACACGGATACGGACGAAACGTTCGAGACGGAGATGACGCGGCGCGATAATCCCTGGCGGGCCTACCTGACCATTATTGAAGGCTGCGACAAAGCGTGCTCGTATTGCGTGGTGCCCTACACGCGTGGACCGGAGAGAAGCCGCGCCAGCGATTCCGTTCTGAAGGAAGTGCGGCAACTGGCGGAACTGGGATACTCCGAAGTGCAACTTCTGGGGCAAACGGTGAATTCGTACGCCGATCCAACGCCGCGAAGGATGCGTTTTTCGGAATTGCTCCTGGAAGTGGCGGATGTGCCGGGGATCCGGCGGGTACGGTTCACGACCTCTCATCCTAGCGACTTCACGCCGGACATTGTGGAAGCGATTGAATCACAGCCGAAGATCTGCGACCACGTGCACTTGCCGGTACAATCCGGTTCGACAAAGGTTCTACGAGCCATGCAGCGGACATACACGCGCGGCGAGTATCTGGAAAAAATCGCCATGATCCGTTATGCGAAGCGGCCGATTGCTATCACCACCGACATCATCGTGGGATTTCCCGGCGAGACGGAAGAAGATTTTGGAGAAACGCTTAGCCTTCTGGAGGAAGTGAAATACAACAGTTTGTTTTCGTTCAAGTATTCACCGCGGCCAAATACCCCGTCCCTGGCGATGCCTGATGCCATTCCCGAAGAGGAAAAGAGCAGACGGCTGGGCTTGTTGCAGGAAAAGCAGCGGGAAATTCAGACGATCACGAACGAAAAACTGGTCGATCGGACGTTTGAACTGCTGGTCAGCGGAAAATCGCGCCGCGAGAACCAGTGGTCCGGATACACAACGTCGCACGCGGTCGTAAATTTTGCTTCACAAGAGAAGGAGCTTCTGGGAACCTACGTCCAGGTTCGCATTACGGGAGCGACTCCGAACTGTCTGGTGGGCGAGCAAGTCGTTTAGCTTAGGGAGGCCTCGATGGAAGTGGAGATGAAAATCCGCGGCCTGATGATGGACCCCGTTACAAACATGCCTATCGTGGTGCTGAAGGACGTGCAAGGCCAGGCGATCCTGCCAATCTGGGTGGGCGTCTATGAAGCAAACGCCATCGCCCTGGAAATTGAAAAAGTACAGACGCCCCGCCCGATGACCCACGACCTGCTAAAGAATGTTTTGTTGGGGCTCGAGGTGCGCGTTCAGAAGATTGTGGTGAACGAACTCAAGGACGACACCTTTTACGCGCTGATTTGGGTCGAGCGCGAAGGGCAGATGATGACCATCGACTCGCGCCCCAGCGATGCCTTGGCTCTGGCTCTGCGTGTGGATTGCCCGATTTTCGTGGATGAAGAGGTTTTGAAAAGCTCGAAAATCTCCAGTGCCTTTTCCGAGCACAATACGAGCGAACAGCTGCGCACCTACCTCGAGGGACTGTCCGACGATGACCTCGGCCGCTACAAGATGTAGCTGGTGGAGATTGTTTAGGTCCTGTCTCGATCAAGAATCACCTTGCGAATTAGCCTGCCTGCTGGGCAAGTAGCAGACGGCGTACGGTGCGGCGCCAGGCGAAGAGCAAAACGATTCCGATCAAAATAAGCGCCAGGCTGAGGCCGGCCCAAAGACCGAAGGCACCCCAACCTCGGCTGAAACAGAGCCACGCACCGAGCGGCAAGCCGATTATCCAATACGCGGTAAAGTGGCAGAACATCGGTGTGCGTGTATCCCCCGTGCCACGCAAGGCGCCCGTCGCAACGGTCTGGATGCCATCAAAAAGTTGAAAAGCTGCGCCAGCAGCGAGCAGGTGAATGGTGCTGCGAATGACGGCTTCATCGGGAGTGTAAGCGCGCGCGATCCATCTCGGTACGGTGAGGAGGACCACACCTGCGGCAGTCATGAAAGCCGCACCCAGAAAAATGGCGGTGCTGCCGGCGTCGCCAGCTGCTCGAGGTGTTCCGCGGCCGACAGCCTGACCAACACGCACGGCGGCAGCGGAGGCCACTCCGAGCGGCACCATGTAGGTCAGCGCGACGGTGTTGAGAGCGATCTGGTGACTGGCAAGCGGCACCGCGCCGAGCCGCGCGATGAGCGTTGTGGCCAGGGCAAAGACCCCGCTTTCCAATGTGAATTGGATGGCCGCCGGTAGCCCTAGCGTAATCAAGCGGCGAATTCGCGGGAGATCGATGTCAACCGGAGTTTTCAGGAGCTCGGTGCGATTTTTTCGGTCATACCATAAGAGGTAACCAACAAGAACAGAAGCCATGTAGGTTCTAGCGATCGCCGTCGACCAGCCCGAACCCACTGTTCCCATGGCGCGAATTCCAAAGTGTCCGTAAACCAGCGCGTAGTTTCCAAGCGCGTTCACGATATTGGCGCTGACGAGCGCGAAAGCTACCGGCCTCACCATGTTCATGGCCTGCAAACAGCGGCGCACGGCGAAGTAGAGCAAAAGCGGCAACAGTCCGACGGATAGCGCCTTGGTGTAAGGGATGGCCAGTTCGAGAACGCTGGGGTCCACATGCATCCCCGAAAGCAGCGAGGGAAGCAGCCAAACGGGCGCAGCCAGGAACGGCGCCAAGCCGATGCTCAGGTAAATGCTGTTGAGCAGTGAACGATGGCAATCCTCCCGCTTTCCGGCGCCAAATGCTTGCGAGACAAGCGTGTCCAGGCCCATCAGCAGGCCGCCACCGAAAAGAGCCAGCACAATAAAAATGTTGGAACCTAGGCTGACCGCGCCCATGGCCGTGGCGCTATTGGGGAGACGGCCTACCATCATGGTGTCGACGATGGCCATGCTCATCCAGCCAAGCTCGGCAAGTACAAGCGGAAGGGCCAGCCGCAGCGTGGGGCGAAACTCGGCGCGGAAAGTTTGCAGCCTTAGCATGATTGTTAGACGAGATGAATGAGTGTAAGCGCAGCAGGGAAGTAGGAGCAAACGGTTGCGCCGGAGAAACGAATCGGTCAGAGAGGGTAGAGAGGGTAGAGCGGGCGGCCGGAATGGCTAGTCCGTGGGAATCAACGGCAAGAGGAATTCTTGCAATCTCTCGCTATCGGAGAGAGTCAGTTGGTCCAGTTGAATGCCCATCTGATTCCTGCCCTGAATACGAACAACCGACCCGGCAGCCAAGATGGGCTTCATTTGTTGAGAGAGCTGCAAGCTCATTCGCAGGGATGCACCAACCGGAGCGATCCGAGTAGCCTGCAATAAAAGGCCGCTCATGCTGACATTGACGGTTTCCCCTTCCAATTCTTCCTTGCCAAACAGGAAGCGCACTTTGGATTGAATGGACACGCGACGGGTTCGGCGTTGCTCGTGCTCCATGGCGCCCTGCGTGGCCCGAACCAGCTTCAAGAGACGGTCCTTGTCAATCGGCTTATATAAAAAGAAGCTGGCTCCGGCCGCAAATCCGACGGAGAGCGCACTGGGACGCTGGTCGTCGCTGATCAGGACGATAGGGGTGGTACGGTTGTTCCGCGAGCAGCGCATCTGGCGGGCGAGCTCGATTCCATCCGGAAAAGCCATGTGCAGATCCAGGAACACCACATCAAACTTTCCTTCCTCGAGGATACCGGGAGCTTCCGTGCTTCTGGTGAGGCTCAATGCTTCCATGCCGGCGGAATTCAGGACTCTTCCAATCAGCTCGCAAACAAGCGGTTCATCGTCGACGATCAGGCCACGCCGCTGCATGTCATCCTCCGGATTCTGACGATGGCCCGGCGCGCCATCGAGCCTCCAGCTCCGCCCGTGAGGGTCTCTGAATCACCGGGCAAGAGTGGGCTTGTCTTCATGGATGGCGTGTCGGTTTGCCTGATTGCTCAACCAGATTCAGGGTGACGCAGCGGTTTTTGACCGCAGAATTTCATAGCAATCAAACTGTACGCCGACACCCAAATTGCCCCACGGCGTCTCTACGGGTTGGAGACGCACAACGTGACCCGTGCATCGCCACTCGGTGGTAAGTTTTCCGGTGACTTCCTGCGGCATTTTCAGGAGGATTTCGACCGCACAGCCGATTGCCATGGGCACATCGGTCGCGAAAAAGGCCCCACCTTCGGAGAGATTTTGCGATTCCGATCTTCGCTCTCCCGAACCGGTTTTCCAAACGCGAACTCGCAGTGCGGTTTTGAACTGAAGGCGGCGAGAGATACGCCGCTCGGATTCATGCACTTCCATCTGAGCCTCCTTGCACCAAGGAGGGACGATGGCGCAGGTTGAGATTCGTATACAAAAAACACTGTGGGGCGAAAGCCTCGCGTTGGGAAGGCTCAATTTGGTACTTCCAACACAAGGGTTTAGGGTGAATTGGTACGAGAACGAAACAGGTGCCGTGGTTGGGGGGTAACCGCTGGAGCGTACTGGGTGCTAAGTCCCATTGACCCGGACTAGACGCGTCCCTAGGCTGTTGATATTACAGAGTTTTGCCTCGTGATGGGGTCGATCGAGCTGGCGGAACGGCACTGAGGAGAAATGCGTGGCGCTTTCAGAAGAGATTCGCTTTGAAGAACGAGTGAAGTACATTCGCGGCACGGGGCGCCTCAATTCGCGAGTATCCGTGGCCATTGAGTGGACCGTAGCGGGCCATGTCCTGCGCGCGGAGGGCTACACGAAGGACATTGGGCCGAAAGGGTGTCTCGCTATCGTGCCGCAGGACCTCGGCGCGGGACAAAAGATACGCCTCATCAACCTTGTCAACCAGTTTTCCAGCGATGCATCCGTTATCTGGCGCGGGCACGAAGGCCCCGCGGGATGGGAACTTGGCGTGGAACTTCTGGAGCCATCTCCCGATTTCTGGGGACTCGATTTCTAGGGCAGTTTGCGGTTCCGCCTGGAGCCGCCCTTGAATCAGCCACCGCAAGATTTCCACCGCTTTCTCTTGCCTCCCTTCCACTTTTTCCTTGCCATTTAATGTCTTGAAAACGTAGAGTTAGCCTAGGCCTTGGGGGTTTTCTGAAGGCAGCACCCATATATAGGAACCCAGTTGCCGGATCGGGGCGGACCGCTTCTGCGTGCGCCCTTCGCGTTCGTTCCCCGAGACGTTCGGGGCAGGCAGGACGAGCGGACGGAGGCAGAAACAGATGACTGCCATCATTACGGTTGCGAATCAAAAGGGCGGCGTCGGAAAGACTACGACGGCGATTAATTTGTCAGCGGCGCTTGCGAATCGCGGCAAACGCACGCTGCTGGTCGATCTCGATCCACAGGCCAATTCGACGATTGCCTTTTATGATTCCGGCGAGATTTCCACGTCCATGTTCGAAGTACTCAGTGACAGCCGCGTCACGATGGCGGCGGTCGTCAAACCGACAAAAGATCCAAAGTTGTTTCTCGGGCCGGGACGATTGGCGCTGGCGAAATTAGAACAAGCACTGGCGGGTCAGTTTGATGCACCGTACAAGCTGAAAGACGCGCTGACTCCGCTCCTGAAGGATTACGATTACATCGTGCTGGATACCCCGCCTTCGCTCGGAATCCTCACTGTCAACGCACTGGTGGCTTCGACGCATCTGCTCGTGCCCATCCAGGCGGCGTACTTCGCCATCGAAGGAACCGACGATTTGCTGGAGACCTACGAGCGAATCCGCGCGCGCCCCAATCCGGGGCTGAAAGTTCTGGGTGTGGTCATCACGCTTTTTGACAAGCGCACGAACATCTCCAAGGACACTCACGGGCAGATTCGCTCCGTGTTCGGCGAAGTGCTCTTCAAAACGAAAATTACTAAGAATGTGCGGTTGGAAGAGAGCCCAGCCTACAAAGAAACAATTTTAACCTATGCGCCGAAATCACCCGGCGCAGTCGAGTACAAGAAACTCGCAGGGGAGGTTATCCAACGTGTCGAAGAGAATCGGGCTACCCATCACGCTGAAGATGCGGCATGACGCGCACTACGTCGAGTCACTGACAAGCTATAGCGGCGCGGCGGTGGGACGGATGATTCGCGTGGACCAGATCCGCCCGAATCCGGACCAGCCACGCAAGTCGCTGGGCGATTTGCGGGAACTCTCGGAATCGATCCGCGAAAAGGGCGTGCTGGAGCCGTTGCTGGTGCGCTATGTGCCGCGCGAGGACTGCTTCTACATCATCTCGGGCGAGCGGCGCTACCACGCGTCACGCGCGGCGGGATTGCGGGAACTTCCATGTATCGAAAAGACCGCCGACGACGCGGAGACTCTCGAAATCGGCTTGATCGAGAACATCCAGCGGAAAGACTTGACGCCGTTTGAGGAGGCGGACGGGCTGCACCGCCTGAGCACGCAGTTTGAATATACGCACGAAGACATCGCGAAGAAAATCGGCCGGGCGCGGTCTTCAGTGACGGAGACCTTATCACTGCGGAATATTCCAGACTCCTTGCGGAAGAAATGCATCGAACATGGGATCCTGTCGAAGTCGCTGCTGTTGCAAATCGCGCGGCAGCCCACCGAAAAGAAAATGATCGAGATGTTTCACCGCATCATGCAGGGTGGATTGACGCGCGACGAGGCGCGGCGCGAGCGCCGTGAGGAACAAGCCGGGCCGCACCGCCCGCAGCCGTTCATTTTTCAGTTCGAGCCGCCGAGTGAGAGCTTTAAATTCCGGATTCAGTTCAAGAAGAGCCACGTTTCGCGCGATGAATTGATTTCCACACTGCGCGAAATCCTGACGCAGCTCGAAGGCTCCGCCTCGGAAGCGGATTCGACGGCTGCTTAGTCTCATTTAGACTAGTCTTAATAAGACTAGTGCGCGGGGCTCACGCCCGCAGTCCATGGTTGAACTCAGCCCACAGCAAATCCAGGTCGTCGAGCGCCTGTTCGCGGCGGACTTTCGCCCTATTGCGATTCCCCCTTACGAAAATGTCCTCTGCATGAGGAAAGGGGATTGCGCCGCCGTGCTGGCGCCAGTTCCGAACGGGGGACTTAAGTTGCTCGCGCCACCTTCGTACTTGGTAGATGGCAACCTGAGCGTGAAAATAAAGCGCGGGTCTGGCGAAGTCTTCGTCTGGAAAAAGCGAGAGGTAGCGGCAACTCCGGAGAAGTTGCAAGAGCTCGATTCATTCCGCCGCGAGTTATCTGAAATCCTGGATCTGCCTCCAAGGCAGTAGGATGGCCGCAATTTGCAATTCCCGATAACAGACTGCAAACTGAAGTTCTGATGGAAACCTTCGACATTATTTGCATTGGCGCCGGGCCAACCGGCTTGGCAACGGCGATTGAAGCAAAGCGCGTCGGCATGCGGCCGCTGGTTATCGACAAGGCGTGCCTCTGCAATTCGATTTTCCACTATCCGGTGAACATGGTTTTTTTCACCACGCCGGAACTCCTTGAAATCGGCGATTTGCCGCTGGTGTGTGCGGCGGACAAACCTACGCGCGTCGAGGCGCTGAAATACTATCGCAAGGTTACAGAACATTACGCGCTGGAACTGCGATTGTACGAGCGCGTTCTGCATGTCGAAGGCCGGGAAGGAAACTTTTCAGTTATCACGCAAACGGAAAAGGGAACGAAAGAGAGATATGGCTGCAAGAAAATCGTTGTGGCGACCGGTTATTACGATCTCCCAAACCAACTCGGCGTGCCCGGCGAAAACCTGCCCCACGTCTCCCACTACTACAGCGAGCCTCACGAATTCTGGAATCAGGACGTCGTGGTCATTGGCGGGAAGAATTCCGCGGCCGAGGCGGCACTAGATCTCTATCGAAACGGCGCGCGGGTCACGCTGGTCCATCGGGGAAAAGAATTGGGCGCCTCCATTAAGTACTGGGTCCGTCCGGACATCGAGAACCGCATCAAAGCCGGGCAGATTCAGGCGTTGCTCGATGCACGTGTGGATGAGATTACGAAGGATGAAGTGGTTGTCGAGCATCACGCGCAAACCAAAAGAGTGCCGGCAAAACAGGTGTTTGCCCTGACGGGGTATCACCCGGATTTTTCATTCATAGAAAGCCTGGGCGTAAAGCTGGATGCGGAGAGCCGCAGGCCCGCACTGGATCCGAATACGCTGGAGAGCAACGTGCCAGGCATACATCTGGCAGGCGTGGTCATTGGCGGGCGGCACACGGGAGAAATTTTTATCGAGAACGGGCGCTTTCACGGGAAGCAAATCATTCAGGCGTTAACGCCGTGATTTTGTACTGCTCAATCAGTGAAGAAAAACCAGTGGGGGGCGAGATGCGTGTAACCGATTCTCGGGTAGTCCTTTTCGAGCGTAACGGCGTTGTCATCCGAGCGGTATATGTAACCACTGTGGCCCAGTGCGCTCGTCTCTCGGACTAGGTATTCGACTGTTGTGTTTCCCTTCGTACACTTAATAAAAACTGTGTCCGCAACATTGAGACGATCCGAATAGCTGGATGGAAGGCGGACCGACGTTGAAAACTCCTCACTGCTCGCCCTGGCCCGCTCATTGGCAATTAAGGTGTCCGTCACTTCCTGGAATCTCGCTAGATGTCTAATGAAGAGGCGGTCCCTTAGCAGGGTCCCAGCTCGAATCGCGGGGAAAAACAGCAGGCACACCGCAATGTTTATCAGGACGCGATAGAGCGACATCCGGGACCTTTTACCAACGATGAGCACAACGCTCACCACTAGACTAGTGAAGAAACAGAGACCGCAAACCAAAAAGCGAATGAAGCCGAACCCTGCATCGAGCATTGCAGCTGACCAGAACATTGAAGCGAGAAAACAGGCACCTACGAGGCAGGTCCATTTGAAGGGAAATGACTTCCAAGTCATGCGTGAATTATTTTCTCACCTGCTGGACTTTGAAGCGAACGATTTCAACTCCAGGCGGGCCTAGTCGGTAAAGTCGCTCGATCGTCCGGGGTAGTGCCCGGTTAGTCGTTATCGGAAACTGGCTCACTATCGAATTCCGCAGACGATTTGCCCGGCTTAGAGCGGTTTGCTAGACTGCTTGCTTATGCCATCGATTCTACGCGAAGTGGGCGAAACGTTTGCAGCGCTGGTGAAGGGCTTCAGCGTCACCTTCCGCAATATGTTCCGGAAGACGGTCACGGAGAACTACCCGTATGAGCCGGTGCATTTTCAGCCGCGCTACCGTGGGATTCATGTCCTGCACCGCGATGAAAGCGGCCTGGAAAAGTGCGTGGGCTGTTTTCTCTGCGCCGCGGCTTGCCCCGCGAATTGCATTTACATCGAAGCAGCAGAAAACGTCGATGCCAACCGCATTTCTGCTGGCGAACGGTATGCCAGCGTGTACAACATCGATTATTCACGCTGCATCTTCTGCGGTTATTGCGTGGAAGCTTGCCCGACTGACGCGATAACGCACGGGCACGGCTTTGAACTGGCCACCTACGACATCAATTCTTTGGTTTACCGCAAAGAACAGCTTCTGGAAAAAACATTGTTGCCTGCCGTCACCGCGCGTTAGTTCTTCCGCTTTAAATCCGAACCGCTAATCCGCTGACTGCATTTGTCTTTTTTTTAAATTTTGCCGCAGCAAATCCTCGTTTGTTCTCTCACCTGGAGTCTTTTTAACGGCAGCATCCCATAGAATATGTTCCAAGCAGCCATTCCTTCCAGCACCCGGCATCAGGAATATGCCAACCCTTATAGGATTGCCTTCAATAGAAAAAGGTGCGGCAGGTGGAGGAAAGCTCGCTGACTGTAGTGCTTGTACCATTAGATTGAAGCTGTCGGCTGGATTTTCGTCGGCATCGGCTATTACCAGGATACCTTGAAGGTTTGCCTTCTTTCTAAGAATAGCCGTCTGGATACCCTTTAGGTAAGGAGGAATCGCTTCTTTACCAGTTCCGAATCCTCCGCGCTCACTTGGGCATCCAACGCTACAGTTGGCAATGTTCTTGAACTGAAGGAGAGCATCGATAAAGCGAATATCACCGTACCCTTCGCAGACCACCACAAACGGCTGCGGTATCTCTTTGATTTCGTGGGGAAGTATGGCACTCATCGAACTTCAAAATTCTGTTCTAATGCGGCCTCAAAGAACTCTCCAGTGATCGGCGTAATCCCTGATGAGCCGTTCTCTCTCTCGGCTCGCAATAGCATGACTTCCTGTTCATTGTTCTTAATTGTGGGCAACAATCCGCGTATACATTCGAGGCTATGTGTCGAAGCAAATATCTGGGTCTGATAGGTCTTTGCTAAACCAAGTATGGTTTTCCAAAGCGAAGGGAACAATTCGTAGTAAATTCCGTTCTCTATTTCATCAATCAACAAAACTCCTTCTCCACGAGTCAGTATCGCGGACAGGATGGTTACGAATTTGTTGATCCCCGACGAAATAAGTGATAGTGGAATTTTTTCTTTAAGATGCGGTACGTCGGCATAAACCGCCGAATACGGTGTTGGAGATAGGACAGTCAAATCTCTCACTAGCGAGCCGAGAGAGAGAACGGCTCATCAGGGATTACGCCGATCACTGGAGAGTTCT
>Ga0207061_1002_pt1 | contig 108398 bp, 101 predicted proteins | sample Alteio_BWMinCont_31_FD_153275 | JGI IMG/M metagenome (GOLD analysis project Ga0207061, IMG submission 153275) | Enriched cells from forest soil in Barre Woods Harvard Forest LTER site, Petersham, Massachusetts, United States -... | ecosystem: Environmental > Terrestrial > Soil > Temperate forest... | reverse complement strand
ATTGCGTTGCACAGTCTGACGGGAAAAAGAGTATGTTCTGGCGAGCTTCCAGGAAAGCTGGCGGGAGCGATTGCGCGAATTCTGAGGCCTGCTGAATAGCAAGGACGACCATGTGGCGGCGGAACCGGATGCTGAAAGAACTTGAAGAGGACATCCGCGAGCACATCGAGAGGAAAACGCAGGACAACTATGGATGAGCGCTCGCCGCATGAAGCGCGGCGTTCATCACTGCCTGGTCGAGCCGATCCAGTTCATCCTGCAGCTGACCCAGCTTTGCCTGTTCGATTCTCGACTGCTGTTCGAGCTCCGTCTCTTTCATCTGTGCCTCTTGCTCCTCGTGCAGCAACGCTTCAATCTGCGCCTTGAACTCGGTGATGGCGTCCTCGAATTGCTTCCGTTGGGCGGCATTCTCGGGTCGATCCTTCATCTCCTCAAACCGTTTGATCTCAGATTCATGATTTTCCCTGTTAGCCTGCAACCGCTCGATTGACGATTTCGCCTCATCCAGCCGCTGGGAGACATTGGCGACGGCGTCCTCTTGCACGTGTAAGCGGTAGATCAGAATCTGCGCCCTTCGTGCGGCAATCGCGGACGTTTGGAGTTCCTGGCGCAGTTGACGAATCTCTGCCAATACTGCCTGGAGCGTCTGCGACTCTGTGGGCGTGGCCTGACCAAGAGCAGACGAAGAAGAAAGCAAAAGGCCAAAAGCTAGTACCGCCGAGCGAAGCATGGGGCACCTCCACTGCACTCGTCTAATTGGACGTCCAAGGCTTTGCAGAAGTTCCCGCCGCACATGCTTTCCTGCGGTTCCAGATGCCATTCCTTCCCAGGTGCTACGCAGGGGATTTCACATTTCCGGCGTGCCTGTTGCCTCCGTACCAGTGTTTGTCGCGTATCAAGTTTCCGAGGTGTCGAGATCTTCCAATTTGATATCGCGTGTCTCTCGTATGAAGAGCAGAGCCAGCATAGCAGCGGCTCCGTAGACCGCGTAAGCGAGAGGTAGATAGTGCCAGTGATGAGCAACGTCCTGACCGATCAATCTTGCTAAGAGAGGCGGCGCGATCATTCCAGCCAGAATGCCCGACAATCCATAGGAAATACCGGTGCCGGAGTATCGAAATCTTGTCGGGAAGGTCTCGGAGGTGATAATGGGCACGAGCCCATGCAACAATCCCATCCCGAAAAGGACGATCAGACACATGAGAATGGCTACGAGCACAACGTGCCGGCCTACGATGGCGAGGGCGAAGGGATAAGAGACGAGCAGCGTCGCGCCGATAGCGAAATAGGCGAGCCTTCTGCGCTTGAAAATGTCGGCTAATGGTCCGCTGAGCAGCACTCCCGTGACATCGGCAAAACGGCTAAGGAAGATGATGATCGCCGCAGTGGCCAACGGGATACCTGCGAGATGCATGAAGGAGACGATGAAAGCTCCGGTCACGACCGTATCCAAGTTCTGAAACGCAGCAACCGTGGCAAGAAGGAAGATGGAACCCGCGTGTTTCCGGAAGACGTCAAAGCTGGGCAAGCGGGCGAGTTGCTCCCGGTGCTTGAGTTGCTCAAATAGAGGGGAGTCGGCCAGCTTATACAGTGCTACCAGAGCTGGAATGACGATGATTGCGGAAAACAGCATGGCGACGCGCCATCCGGTCGTCGCGAAACTCTTTCTGAGCAGCAAGAACATGCCGCTGGCAGCCATTATGCCTAGAGCCAAGCCGAGGTTCGCGAGCGACATCCAAAACGCCCGAGAACGGCGTTTGGCGCCAAACTCCGCGAGCAAAGACGTAGCTCCGCCAAATTCGCCGCCTACGCCGATGCCCTGAATGATGCGGAGAAGGACCAGAAGTATCGGCGCCGCAATACCTATCGTTGCATAGCCCGGAAGCAAGCCCGTCAGACACGTGCTGGCTCCTACTACCACGATGTTTATCAGGAACGCGAACTTGCGCCCGGACCGGTCACCAAAGTGGCCGAAAATGAAGGCACCGAGCAGGCGTGCGGGGTGCCCGGCTGCATATGCTAAGTAGGAAAACACCAAGGCTTGGGTTGGAGGCAACTTCGGGAAGAAGATCGCCGGAAAGGCGCTCGCCACTGCGAATCCAAAAATCGCAAAGTCGTAAAACTCCACCAAGACGCCTGCGGTTGCGGAAAAAGCCAGAATGATCAATGTTCGAGTATCGGCGCTTGGGACGGAACTCTCGGACATGTAAGGCTGACCACCAGAAAGTTCCTTGGCAACCGGCAAGTTCAGAACAGGGTTCATGGGCGTCTCCCCCATGCCGACCAGAGGATCGCTGAGGGCATCATGAAGCGGGGAGTGTTCAACCGTGCCAGATCTTCATCGAATTGTTGCGGCGTGATGTAATTGGCCTCGATCATCGCTTCTCGAAGCTGTTCGAAGTTCGCCCGCATCATCGCGACACCAGGAGATCCGCTTTGCCACATGAATAATTGCGCCGACGCTCCCACGCTGGTCAATCCGCTTTCTCGCAGTAACCCCGAAAGCAATCGTCCATACCGACGATTCACGCCCCCATCTTCCAAAAGTCTTAGCATTGCGACATGTGTCTGCAAAAGCACTTCGCCTGAACTGAGTGCCGGATCCGGCGGAATGGAGCAGCTATCGTACTCCTCTATCAAAAGCCAGCCGCCAGGTCTTAAGCTCGAAATCATTTGCGCCAGAGCGGCGTCGCGCTCAGGTACGTGCATGAGCACGAGGCGCGTATGAATCAGATCAAAGGCTGCCTCTGGCAAAGGGTCGGTGCCTATGTTGTGGCGGCAGACCTCCAGATTTGCACCCTTCAAACGTTCTAAAAAACGTGTATCAAGGTCCGTTGTCAGTACGTGGCCAGTAGAGCCGACGCGGTCTGCGAGCCATTTGGCAATCGTTCCGCTCCCGCCTCCAATTTCAAGGCAATGCCAACCGCTACCGACTCCGAGGCCCTCCAAGTGCCGAACGGTTCCACGGTCGTAGATCGTGGATAATGCTGCAAATCTCGTTTGCGCCTCCTTGCCGCTGTTAACTAGAACATAGCTAGTGCCATTGGTTTGGACACTTCCCATTTGCTCCTCCTTGCGGCTGATGATTCTGAGGCGGCCGTCTCCCTCAGCTGTGGCTTGATTTGGGGGCAGGTCGGCCTATAATGCAAGCTCGAAAACATTAACAATTGTTGAGAATCACTCAATGATCGACTTTACGTCTCGGCAGCTCCGGGCCTTTTTGTTGGCTGCGCAGCATCGCAGCTTCACACGCGCCGCTGGCGCGCTGTTCATCACCCCTTCTGGGCTGAGCGTCTTGATCAAGGAGTTGGAGAACCAACTGGGTGTCAGGCTTTTCGACCGCACGACGCGACAGGTTGCCCTTACGGCGTCGGGAACCGAATTGCTAACCGCTGTTCAGCACAACCTTCACGAATTGGACAGGTCTCTGTCCCACATCGCGCAAACCAAGGACGCCGTCGGCCCGTCCCTGTCAGTGGGTGCAGCGCCCCTATGGGCAGCCGGAGGGGTAGCGCAAGCCATCAAAGCATTCCATCCCCGTAGGCCAGAGCTTCGGCTACAGGTATTCGATGGTGATACCGCTACCACTTTAAGAAAGGTCGAGTCCGGGGAACTCGATATCGGACTTGGTTTCTTCTTCAAGCATGTTCCCGGCATTCGGCGAATCCCATTGTTCCGTTTTTCTCTCATGGTGATAAGAGCGAATGCCGGACGTGCGTCCTCCCGTCCCACGGCGAGTTGGGCCTCGTTGAAGGGAGAGAGATTCGTAACATTGCAGCCGTCCCTACCCATGCAGCAGTTCGTTGACAGGAACCTTGCGAAGGCGGGCATCAGCTACCAACCCAGCCTTGTTTTGAACTATCTCCTCACGCAAATCGCCATGGTCGAAGCGGGAGAGGGAATCGCTGTCGTTCCTTCCTTCGCATTGCCGGAATGTCAGAGTAGAGGACTCCTGATCAGTTCTTTGGTCAATCCAACTGTGCACCTTGACTTCTACCAGATTCGCAAGGGAGGCAGGACGCTTTCGCCAGTTGCGGAAGAGTTCACCGCGTTTCTGAAGAACTACATCGTTGAGTGGGCCCGGAAATCCCGCCTGGTGTGAAGCACATAAACCAATTCCGCCGAGTAGTGCGTCACGCGGATCCTGGCTCCTATGTCCGGAACCTGTGATTCCTACCTGTGATCTCTAGGGACACGGAGTAGACTCTCTGAAAGTTGAACTAAGACCCCGGACCGAGGCCTACGCGGTGGATTGATTGATGGTTGTGAGTTTGTCAGGAGGCGAGGGGCCCCCTGGCGCGCATTGTCTGTGGAGTGCTGGTCACTCGCCAGGAAAAGCGAGGACGCTGAAAATTCGCCTGCGTCCGCCAAAACAAAAACGCAGGCAGCAAGTCAGACTGCCCGTCCTGGGCGGAGTCTAGTTCTTCAAACCTATGCGGTCGAGAAGATTTTGGAAACGAGGATCAGGACGCAAGCTCTCAAGCAGCAAGTCAGAGCTTAACGACGAGGGGATGCCTAAGGACTTCTGCGAATACGCTTTTTCCAGGAAGTGAAATGCTTTGTCATTTTCGCCGAGGCCGGCGTAGATGGTGGCCATCGTGTATGGGGACGCCAAGGTTTCTCTTGATTTGCGCTCCAAATCACGAAGAATCTTTTCCGCTTCGGCTTTTCTGCCCACGGCTGAATAGGCGTGTGCCAGTGCTGCAACGCCCTGAGAGCCACCTGACATCTCGATGGCTTTTTGGTATTCAGAGATCGCTTCCTGCAGCTTCCCCGTAGCTTCGTAACCGACGCCGAGAAAGTAGTGCTGCATCCAATCCTTTGTGTCAAGGAGCAACCCTCTCTTGCTGGCCTCGATTAGGGCGGGGTAATCCCGCAGCTCATAATAGGTTCCGGACACGGTCCTCGCGGCGCTGAAGCCGTAGTCCAATTGGTTGATCTTTGTGATCTCCGCCAGAGCTTCGGCCCGTCGGCCAATAAGGGCGAGAAAAGTCGCGCGATCCTCATGCGCGCAACTGTAGCTCGGTGCCAAGGCGATGGCACGGCTGAACTCGAGATCGGCAGTGTCCCAATCCCAGTCAAACTCCGAACTCAGCAATCCGAGGGTGTCGTGGGCTTCGCCGATGCTGTCGTCCAGCGCCAGTGCCTTGGCTAACGCCTCCTTCGCTGATTTATAGGCCTGATCCCTTTCTAAGGCTCCAGTAAAGGCTAAATAGACGTAAGTGTCTCCTAGTCCTGCGTAAGCAAGAGCGAAGCTTGGGTCTTTTTGAATCGACTCTTCGAAGTCATGCTGCGCCTTTCTGAGTGACTCGGGTCTAGTGTATTCGGTGGTGAGATAAAGGCGGCCCCTGAGATAGGCATCGTATGCTGCCGGATTCACCGAATTGGCCAAACGAAGCTGGACCTGCTGCTGTGGCGCGATTTGTGCGCGCACTTGCTGCGCTATGGCGTAGGCCACGTCACCTTGTAGTTTGAGGATATCGCCAAGATCGCGGTCGTATGTCTCCGCCCAGAGGTGCTGGTCCGTGGGCGCTTGAATTAGTTGAGCGGTGACCCGCACGCGCTGCCCCGAACGAACCACCGATCCTTCAACGATGGCCGTCACGTTCAACTCGCGTGCAATTTCCGGCAGGCCCTTTTTCGTGCCTTTGTAAGGCATGACCGAAGTTCGGGAAATCACGCGTAGCGAGCCGACCTGAGCGAGGTCAGTAATCAACTGGTCAGTCATTCCATCCGCGAAGAATTCCTCGGATGGATCGCCGGATAAATTGTCGAGTGGCAGAACCGCGATTGAATCCAAGCGTGGGGCCGCACTTGTATGCCGGGGCGTAGTGCGGGCGAGCCAGAAGACGGTGCCTATAACGAAGAGCGCAAGGACCCCTCCAGCTACCATTGCGCGAGATGGTGGGCGCTTCGATTCGGCAGATGTTGCAACGGGCTCCTGGGGATGCGCAGCACGAGAAGGAGACACAACCTCCACGGTCTCCACCGGCGCGATAAACCGGTACCCCCGGCGCGGGAGTGTTTCAATGTATCGCGGCGCCTCGGCGGAGTCACCGAGCACCTCGCGAAGGCGCGCAATCGCATTATGCAGACTATGGTCGAAATCGACGAAGGTGTCGGCCGTCCAAATCTGGGCGCGCAACTCCTCGCGAGTGACCACATCGCCGGCGCGATTCAAAATAGCGGCCAGCACTTGCAACGGTTGGCCCTGCAGGCGCAGCCTTACACCGTGTTTCCGCAACTCACCAGCACGAACATCCAGTTCGAAATTTTCGAAACGCAGTACGCGCGCGCTTGGTGAGGAGCTAGGCATGTGACGCTCGCAGAGGTCGACCAATCTATCACATTCTTGCTCCCGGAAGACAGAGTTGAGGCAGGACGCGAACACCTTTATTTTTAACGGTTTAGCAACGGAGATTTCTTTGGGAACAAATGGAGGTCACCAGGATTGACTCGTTAGCACATCTCAACGAGAGTGGCCGTCGCTTTTGTGCTCGCGTCCCTAGCGCACATGCGCATCCGTCGCGAATCCCGCGCGGATTGCTTGACATCAGGAGGAAATCCATGACGAATATGCTAGTGAAGTTCGGTTTAGTCGTTTGTTGTCTTCTGTTTGCTGGAATGATGGGAGATGACCACCGCCGTGCAACCCCCGCACAGGTGGTGGCCTTAGACGAATGCGATCCTGCGACGTTCAATCTCCCAAGCAACGTCGGGCCCGGTTTCTGCAAGAACGTCGCGCTGGGCTACACCCCGCTAGGCTACACCACAACGTTTTCCCAATTATTCGCAGAAGCCGCTGCTGGACACCCCGACCCGAAGTGGGACTTCGAACCCGACATGCTCACGGTGGACGAAGGAACCCCGGTTATCACGGTAAACCAGGGCGGCGAGCCCCACACTTTCACAGAAGTTGCGCATTTTGGAGGCGGGTTCATACCGCCGCTCAATGATGGAGAAACCGCGGCTCCCGAGTGTGCTGCGGGTTTTTCGAGCGTTGCGGTAGCCAGAACGCGCATCCTTCAGGGCAGCCAACTCCAGGTCACGGGCCTTGCGAAGGGCGACCATCTTTTTCAGTGCTGCATCCATCCCTGGATGCGCATGAAAGTCCAAGTCAAATAACCTCTTGTCGGAGGAACGCGTTCAGGTTGTGGCCCAGCCGCTGTGGCAGCACTCGTGGGTGGTAGATGTCTTGCTTACTTCGTCGGTTGGGCCATAGAATCGGGCCAAAGTCCGGCAGAGTCAGATCAGGGTCGTTTGTCGAAAAACAGATAAATGGCGGCAATCCGGCCGTCCCGGGCGATGATGAAATCCGTCCCGGCGTAGTCTGGCGCTTCACCCGGGCGGCCCGATACCCAGCGGACCAGCCCGCCATTGCCCGATTCCGCAGGCTCGGTAGTTGGCTGATATCGGAATTCAGGGTGAGTAGCTTTGATCGCGCCCGCGATGCGGTCGATTTCGTCACGGCCACGATAGACTCCCTTGCTGGGGTCGTAGAAAACGCAATCTTCAGCGTAAATCTCGTCGATGGCGGCGCGCCGGCGAGCGGGATCGTTTTCACCGAAGACATCACGAAGATTGCGGATCAGCAAGGTCGAGATGCTGTAGGACACGGCTTGTCTCCTCTGGGCATCGAGTGCAGCTTGCGATATCTCGACCCGGAACGGCTATATTAGCTCGGCGAGGCTGCGCATCGCCACACGGTGACTAGGTCTCAAGCAGCGTGCCGAGTACCTCGGGCCAGCGGGCTTCGAAGTCGCTGTCTCGTTGGAGTCCGCGTTGCAACAAATTCTGGATTCGCTGCTGCGTTTCAGGCCAAGTCAGCGCGGTCTCAAAAGAAGTGATGGCGGCGAGGAGCCGGTCGGCGGACGGCAACGAGACATGGTTGACGAGATTCTTCGCGGCGGCGATGGCACGCCGGTCGAAGGAGGCGATCCGGCGCGCGAGCGCGTCGACGAAGCCGTCCAGTTCGGCGTCTGGAAGTGCCCGGTTGACGTATCCGTATCGTTCCGCGGTGTCGCCGTCGAAATCGTTCGCGCCGAGAACGATTTCGAGTGCCCGACCGCGGCCGACCAGATGTGGAAGACGTTCCGTACCGCCGCCGCCGGGATGCAATCCCACCCCGACTTCGGGTTGGCCGAGTCGCGTGTTCTCGCGCGACGCGAAACGCATGTCGCAGGCGAGGGCGAACTCGCTGCTCACGCCCCGGACACAGCCTCGGATCTTCGCGATGCTGACCACCGGGGACCTGGTGAGACGCACGAACGTATCCATCAGGATCGGGAGCCCCGAAGCCCCGACAGCAGTCATGATGTTCCCTAGCTTGCCGGTCAAATCAAAGTGGGCAAGGTAAAACTCGGGGTTCGCGCTTTCGAATACGACGACCCGCAGGCTCGGGCTGGCGTTCATTCGCGCGAGCAGATCCTGTAGGGCTTCGAATATGCTGGCGTCTACGATGTTGAAAGGCGGGTAATCGAACACAACCCTCCAGTACGCAGGCGTTTCCTCGATCACCCGCACGTGCGTCGCAGAATTAGTATCAGCCATATATTTCTCCGTTCTTAGACCTCGAAACCGCGGGACGGCGAGGTGGTCATCGCAGACGTTGATGTAGGAATTCGCTTGTCCGCTCGTTGGCGAGCGTTGCCGCCGCTGCATTGTAATGCGCACCATTATGCCGGGAGAAGGCGTGATGCTGACCTGGATAGCTATAGACTGTCGCGTTTGGTTTGCTGGCGAGTGCCGCTATGATTTCAGCTTGCGCAGGCTTGGAAATAAACTCATCTTCCTCGGCCAGATGCATTAGCAACGGCGAATCAAACCCGCTGATCTCGCCCAGATATTTCTCAGTGTCGCCACCGTGATAAACCACTGCAGCGTCGACGCCGTAGCGCACGGCTGTCAGGAACGTCATCAGCCCGCCGAGGCAATAGCCGAGGACGGCAACCTTGCCGATGCACCCCGGCAACTTGGACACGGCGTTGGCAGTGTCCTTAACGTCCCTGGCGCCGGCGTCTCGATCATATGCCTGATAGAGGCGAAGGCCGTGTTGCCAGTCGGGTTCGGAGGTGACGCTGAGGTTGACGCCTGGCTCCTGACGCCAGAATAGGTCGGGCGCGACTGCAATGAAGCCTTGTTCCGACAGTTCGTCGCAGGTCTTACGGATGTCGGCGTTCACCCCGAACACCTCGTGCAGAACGGCGACGGCGGGAGCCGGCAAGGCCTTCGGCCGCGCGATATAGGCGCCAAACGCGCCGTCCCGGCCTTCTATGGTGATGCGATCCTTCATCATTGTGCTCTGCCCAGACATTGTGTCCTCCTCAGACGACGTTCACCTGGGCCTCCGCCGATGTCGTTAGGATCGGCGGAGGCCCTCCTCTCGGGCGAGCCGGTTTCATCATCGCGGCCACGGGCTTGGCTGACGAAGCCCTTGATCAAGACTGCTGGATATTAATGGACGGGGGTAGAGGTGGCAGCCTCTTCGATGAGTTTGGCTGTTTCCTTCGGGTGAGACATGTAGGCCACGTGGCTGGCATTCACTTCGACCGTCTTAGCCTTGGCGCGCTTCGCCATCATGCGCTCTTGGTCCGGGTTGATCGACCGGTCTGCGGTGGCCACCATGTACCACGTCGGCTTGGTCTTCCATGCGGGACTTGTGACCTTGTGCGTGAACGAGTCCGCGGAGATCGGAACCTGCGACACGGCCATGAAGTGGGACACGGCCAGGGGAACGTCTGCCGCGAAGTCGGCTGTAAAATGCTCCTGGTCTATCCAAAAATTACCGTTGCCGTCCTGCTTGATTGCTTTGGTGGCTGGCGGTAAGGCCTGCTCGATCGTCGCGCAGCTGTCACCTTCATCGAGCGCAAATGCGGCGATGTAGACAAGTGCCGCAACGTTTGGATCGTTGCCGGCTTCGGTGATGATGGACCCGCCATAACTGTGGCCAACGATGACCACCGGCCCGTTCATGGCGTCGACGGCCGCCTTCGCGGACTTGACGTCCTCTGCGTAGGAGGTCTCGGGGGGCTGCGCTACCGACACCGTGTAGCCATCCTTCTCGAGGATCTTGGCGACGGCTTCCCAACCGGAGCCATCGGCAAATGCTCCATGCACAAGAACCACGTTCTTGATGCCGGTTGGCGCCGCCGCCGCAACTTTAACACTCCTCTCCAGCATCAGAGTCGCGCCCATCAGCATGCCAGCGAGCGCTACAACCCCGTAAATCCTCTTCATGATTATTCTCCTCTCTAGTTTGAGCTTCAATGAATCATCCAAGTTCCGGGTGGTCTTTCGGTTGGCTTCTCTCCTGCAGCATCCATTCCCTGATGTATGGCGAACAGTGCAGAATCGAGACGCCCGCCGACTCACATGTGTTTAGAAAACGAACAGCATCGATATCCACCAGATCGAGTTCCGCCAGATCCAGCGTGACGCGTGGTCCGCCACGCTCGACCTCACACTTCAACTGATCAAGGTGCTCCGATCGAAGCTGCCCGCTCAAACAAATGCGCGTCTTGCGCTTACCGGCAATCCGCTTGATCTTCAGCGTCATGGATTTCTGTTCTGAAGAACAGCCGAACGAGTGCAATAGACAAGCCATTCCCAATTCCTTGCAGGAATGGAAGTTAGAGTTGTGTGCAGTCCTGAATTGTCAGGAATTCCTGTCTGATGAGGAAAACATGATTGGCCTAATGAGTCTGCGCAGCGGATCAGTCAGCTTGTGGGGCTTTGAATCGATATTTGTTAATCTTCAAACGCTTGATCTTCGAGTCGAGGGTCCGTGCTGGCAGCCCTAGTTTAGCCGCCGCACCTGCGGGCCCTGAAATTCGGCCTTGGCATTCGGCCAGCGCGGCTTCAATCATTTCCTTCTCGTGCCTCACAAGGGTGCCTGTCAACGTGCGGGTCCGGACTGGCTTTCGGGGCGCCTCCTGTTTCAGCCAGGTTTCGTCCACAGCTAACGTGTCGCCCTCGCTGAGGATCACCGCACGTTCGATCACATTTTGTAATTCACGGACGTTTCCTGGCCAATCATAGGTCTCGAATACTTTCAGAGATTTTTTGTCGATTGCTCTGAACTTCTTTCCAGCCATCTTCCCGAAGCGATCAATGAAGTACTCAACAAGCAAGGGAATGTCGGCTGGCCGTTCGCGCAACGGCGGCATCTCGATAGGCACGACATTCAGCCTATATAGGAGATCTTCCCGGAACTTGCCATCTGCCACGAGTGCGTTCAAATCACGATGCGTTGCCGCGAGCACCCTCACGTCAACGGGAATAGGCTGATTGCCTCCGACGCGTTCGAGCTCACGTTCTTGCAGCACGCGCAATAGCGTGATTTGAGTCTCCTGGGGCAGGTCGCCAACCTCATCCAGGAAAATTGTGCCGCCATTCGCGGATTCAAAACGGCCAATTCGCCGCTGCGTTGCGCCCGTGAAGGCGCCTTTCTCATGCCCAAAGAGTTCCGAAGCAATCAGCGACGCGGGAATGGCGGCGCAGTTTACGCCAATAAACGCGCGTTCCGCTCGCTTCGATCGCTTGTGGATGGCGCGCGCTATCAATTCCTTTCCAGTGCCGGTTTCGCCGAGGATCAAAACGGTCGAATCCGAAGGCGCAACCTTCGCGACTTGGCGTAGCACTTTGCGCAAGGATTCCGAGGAGCCGACGATGTCTTCGAACATCGAGTCACGGTCGATTTGCTCTCGCAACGCAAGATTTTCGTTCCGTGTGCGTTCCTCGGCTCTGACGCGGTCGTCGATGTCGGTGCCCGTCGCGTACCAGCGGATCACCTGACCCTGCTCATTTCGGAATGGATTGTAATGAGTGAGGAACCAACGATATTGGCCGTCTTTGCGAAGCGCCCGGTGTTCGACTTCAAAGGGCAGTCCCCGCGTGAGAGCAACCTTTCGCTGGTCCCGCAATCTCTCGAGGTCTTCTGCGTGAAAGATTCGCTCTCGAAAATTGGGAGCGACGACGTCTTCGCTGCTGAGACCAGTGTAGTCGAGCGTCGCCTCGTTCGCATACAGCGGCGTTCCGGATGGGTCCAGGACAACGATCGTTTGGGGTATGGCGTCCGTAATCCGCCGAAGTTCGCGCTCATCCTCACGCAGTTTCTCTTCCGTCTGCTTCAGGTCTTCGATGTCCGTGCTTACGCCATACCACATGGCGATCTTCCCGGTTTCGTCGCGGAATGGCTCAAAGCGAATGAGGAACCAACGAAAGACCCCGTCACGGCGGCGCATGCGCGCTTCGAGGTCGCCTGGTTCCCCGGAGCGCAACAGCGCCCGCTGTTTTTCCATGAGTGACGGTAAATCCTCCGGATGGATTGCAGCCTGCCAGCCCCAACCTTGCGATTCTTCAGCAGAAAGACCTGCGTATTCACGCCATCGTTGATTCACGAACTCCACGGAGCCGTCCGGGTGAGTTGACCACGTAAACGCAGGAATTCTGTCAACAACAAGGCGAATGTCAAGCAACTGTTCAGATCGTGAGGAACCATCCCCTGGTAACGGCATTGGCCGATTATAGTCCCGAACACTCTTCCTGCTGGACTACGTTGAATAGTGCCTCTTAAATTTCTGTTGCCCCTGAGTTCGTCACCTGTGACGCCCTTGGCGTCTGCTCCCTCTTCGAGCGCTTGGTTCCATTAGCAGTTGCTGGAATTGTGCGGACGGAAGACGGGCTAACCGGAAACTGACTTGCTACCGATATTGGGTCTGGTTTGTAGGATGCAGAGGATGGGCGTAAAATAAAGGTTCAAGCCGACCTCTATGGGCTCACCTTTCAACATCATCTCCAATGCGCAGTCGCCGCTGGTGCCGCCGCCGAATGCGCACCCGCGGCCGGACTGGCTGCGCGTCAAGTTTTTTGGCGGGGAGCGCTACCAGGATTTGAAGCGCATCATGCGCACGCTGGATCTGCACACCGTGTGCGAGAGCGCAAAATGTCCGAACATGGGCGAGTGCTGGGAACATGGCGCGGCTACGTTCATGATTCTCGGGGATATTTGCACGCGCGCGTGTGGCTTCTGCGCCGTGCCATCAGGCAAGCCGGTTGGGCCTCCGGATGAGGAGGAACCGTTTCGCGTGGCGGAAGCGGTTGCCAAGATGGGATTGCGTTATGCGGTGGTGACTTCGGTGAATCGCGACGACCAGCCCGACGGTGGTGCGCATATTTTTGCGCGGACGATCGAGGAAATCCGCCGGCGCGTGCCTGGCTGCAAAGTCGAGGTGCTGATTCCCGATTTTCGCGGCGACTGGGATGCCTTGAATATCGTCCTTGCGGTGCGCCCGGACATATTGAATCACAACACGGAAACCGTGCCGCGGCTTTACCGGCAAGTGCGCAAAGGCGCGGTGTATGAGCGTTCGCTGGAATTGTTGCGCCGTTCGAAAGAAACGCATCCGGAAGTTCCGACAAAAACGGGAATGATGCTCGGGCTCGGCGAAGAGAAGGACGAAGTTCTCGCAACCATGCAGGACCTGGCCGCCCAGGGCACAAACATTCTTACGCTCGGTCAGTATCTGCAGCCCACGCGCGATCACCTACCCATCGTTCGCTACGTCCATCCCGACGAATTCGCAGAATACAAAATTCTAGGTGAGGCGATGGGCTTCAAACACGTCGAAGCCGGCCCGCTGGTCCGTTCTTCCTATCACGCCTTCGACCAGGCCGAATCCGCAAGCAAGTAGATCGGGCGAATCTGCTCCGCTATTTATTTAGGCGCAGCGGTGGACCAATCCGTGAACGGCACGGCGCGTCCGCCTCGGATCACCGTCGGGATCACGTGATCAAAGCCCTTGTGGTCCTTTGCGGAATAATCCAGCTTGAGCTGTGACCCCAGACCCAGATCCATTTCGTGAATCGATTCGATGCCGCGAATCAGCCCTTCCCGCGTCAATTCCTTTCCTGCTTTCTTCAGTCCTTCGACCAGCACCATGGCGTCCACGAATCCTTCCAGGCTCACGAAATTAGGCTGCGCCGAAGGGTAATACTTCGACAGCGCGCGGCGATAGAGCGCGACCGTTTTGTAATCGGTCAGGTAGTACGGCGGGACGACCTGGGTGATCACCACGCCCTCGGCGTCCGGACCCGCTTCCGTAATTAAATCGTCCGTGCCGACAAAAGAAACTGTAAGGAACATAGGCTTCCAGCCTTTGGCATGGGATTGTTTGAGAATGGGAGCGACAGTATTCGCCGGACCGACAACCACCACCGCCTCCGGATTCGCCGCTTTCACGGTATCAATGGCGCCACCGACCTGGGCCGTCTGCCGCTGATAGGAGGCCACCGCAATGGGCGAGGCGCCATGAGCTTTCAGCGCTGTTTTTACGCCTTCGAGCACGGCCGCGCCAAACGCATCCTCTGGATAAATCACGCCGATTTTCTTGTATCCGAGCGATCCCCAGAGGCCATCGATTTGTTCGCGAGTCTCGTCGAAATACGAAGCCCGCACATTGACCACCCAGTGCCGCATCGGCTCATAGAGCGTCTGTGCTCCAGTGAACAGTCCGACCAGGGGAATCTTGTTGCTCTCCGCCATCGGCAGGTATTTCACCGCGGTTGGAGTGCCTACGAAGAATCCGAGCGCAAACACCTTCTGCTCCAGCAAGCGGTTGAAGCACGCTTCCGTCTTCGCCGGGTCATAGCTGTCGTCATAGGAGATGAGCTTGAGCTTGCGCCCATCGACGCCGCCGGCATCGTTGATGAAATCGAAGTAAGCCTTCGCCCCTGTAACTGTTTCTGTCCCGAGAAAATGCGATGGCCCCTCCAGTGCGGAACACGATCCGATCAAGATCTCATTGCCAGTGACCCCAGGTGTGTTTTGAGCTTGCAGCGGCAAGGAAACTGCGAAAAGACATCCAAGAAGCAGACCAAGCCCCAAGACGTACTTTGGCGCAGCTTTTTTCATCGCTCTCTCCGTTTTGAAACACTTCTGGAACGAAACTTCTATGTCTCTGGTTTAGGCTTGTGTTGAGGCGAAGTCAATCTGTTCGGGGTGCCGCAAGGCGTACTGGTAAGCGTTGGTCTTGGCTGAGGTACCCACTTTGGTACCTAGTGGGAATCGACGTAAGACATATTTTCTTACTTGATACGCGGCCCTAGGAGAACCAGCCCTACGCCGGCCACAAGGAGAGCGATGGAAATGGCAGGAGGAACTCGCGCCGTTTTCTCCTGATCCACGGTGGCCTTGACCGGACCAATCTTGGCGACTTCTTCCTGCTGGTGATAAGTGAAATCAGGATGCGCGAGCGCGACGACACCCAGGAGAAAAAGGATCACGCCGAGAATGACGACGAAACGTTTCATATAGCAAAACCTATCACACTAACTCCACCAAGCGTGAGGGGATGCGAGCGGACACACCCCGGCGCCGGTTTGGCGCGGAGATGGTCGAACTGGCCTACAGGAAAAACTACGAACGGCTGGCGGCCGCGGTTGCTGCTGCGGCTTTTTTGGCGGCCTTTGCTGCGGTCGAGGCCTTGCGGCGCCGCTTCGTTTTCGGCGGAGTGGCCGGAGCTTCGCCGATCAGTTCGGCCGTCATGATGCTGGTTACGAACAGTTTGGGGCCGTGGTCGTCAAAATCCACAGCGGTCCGCTCCTGGTCGGAAGCGGTCACAATTCCCAATCCGTACACGACATGCTTGATGGTCTGACCTTCTTGCATCACTTGCACAACGTCCTCCTTGACCGCTCAATCTGAAATCTCTTGATTCGAATCTCTTGGAGGAGAAGCCGCGATTCGCGACCGAGGCCCCCCGCTCACAGGCTAGAGGCTTGTTACGCTCTCCGCCTGAAGGCCCTTCGGGCCCTTTTTAACTTCAAACTCCACCGACTGGCCTTCGTTGAGGGACTTGTAACCGTCCATCATGATGGCCGAGAAATGCACGAAAACATCTTCCCCTGTTTGACGCTGGATGAAACCGTAACCCTTCGAAGCATTGAACCACTTCACTGTTCCTTGTTCCTTCACTGCGACTACCTCGCATGTGCGACCGCAAAGCGGCCGACGATATTGGGATTGCTTTGCCTCTCTTGGTCCGTTTCCCGGTGGCCGCCAAGCGGTCCGCCTCAAGGCGCTTCAAAAGCGAGTTACGCCCCGGCCTCCCAAGTGCCGTGACATCCTAAAGCCCGCAAAAAAGCCGCAAGGTGTCCTCGCAGCCCCCCTCGAACGGGGTCAAAAGGTAATACAAGAGCAACAAACGCTATAGAAACAGTACCATAAAATGGAGGATTTGTCCACGCTAGACCACAGTTGGTGCTGGCCCCGACTTCAATTGTAAGTTATTGAAAAACAAAAGGTTAGATGAAAGTCGAGACTTTGAAGTGCCCGCCCGCAGTCAGTGCGGAGCTATTCGAGGGATTCGGGCTGAAGGTTCAAATCACCCTCTCCCGATGTCTTTTTTTCCCAGTACTTGTGCACCCAGGCTTCCCAGCTCTTTCCAGCCGCCGTATCCCGCCCGGAAAATGCCAGTGCCGCAATGTTGGCGTAAGCGATCTTCAGTTTTTGGCTGGAATCTTTGGGAAGGAGACGCACAAAACTTGTGGTAAGCGAAGGACCGCTCACGCGATCGAAGATGTAACCCTCGATTTTTGAGTGATCTTTGAGTGTGAGCGTTACATCGCCGCGATAATCGAAGGCTTTTTCCAGAGCGATGCGCAACTCTTCATCCGTGGCGAGTTGCGGCACCCAACCTTGTACGCCTTCATGGTGGGTTCCCGGAGCAACTTCCAGTGTGTCGGGGTCCAGCGGAGATCCTTCAGATGCACTGGCGCTCGTAAAACGAGCGACGTGGCTGGGCCGGTCGGCATGCCGAGGGCCCGTCACGCACGTGTCTCCTCAAGCTGGCTCTTGTCCGATTGGATTTGAACGAGAGGGTTGTAGGAGTGCACCGGTTTCGCCGGTTCGTTCAGCATCGCGAGCGCATCCGAATCGTTGTATTTGGTGGACAACTCTGCTTTTACCGTCGCCCAAAGCCCGCGCAGGCCGCTGAAGGTGTGATCCACAGCCGTAGCTTCGTAACCGCTATGAACCATGCAGTTTGCGCACTTGGGATTGCCGGACTCCGTGCCATAGTTCTGCCACTCGGTGGTGTCGAGAAGCTCTTGGAACGTATCCACGTAGCCGTCCTGCAGCAAGTAGCACGGCTTTTGCCAGCCGAAAACGTTATAAGTGGGCATACCCCAAGGCGTGCAAGCATACGTACGTTTGCCCATCAGAAATTCAAGGAACAGCTTGGATTGGTTGAACTGCCAAGTCTTCTTGCGATTGGACAAAATGGCGCGGAACAAGCGCCGGGTGCGGGCTCGTCCCAGGAAGTGCTTTTGGTCCGGGGCCTTGTCGTACGAATATCCCGGCGAAAGCATCATGCCTTCGACGCCCAGCTCCATCATTTCGTCAAAAAACGCGCGGACACTCTTGGGATCGGCGCCGTCGAACAACGTTGTGTTGGTGGTGACGCGGAAGCCCTGCTTTACAGCTTCCCGGATGCCTTCGACGGCGAGCTCGTAGCCGCCCTCCCGGCAGACTGAAAAATCGTGATGCTCTTTTTGCCCATCCATATGAATGGAGAAAGTCAAATACTTGCTGGGTTTGAAGAGATGCAGCTTTTCCTTCAGCAGCAGCGCGTTGGTGCAGAGATAGATGTATTTTTTGCGGGCTACGAGGCCTTCGACGATTTTATCGATTTCCGGATGCATCAGCGGTTCGCCGCCGGGAATCGAAACCATCGGCGTTCCGCACTCGTCCACGGCCTTGAAACATTCTTCCGGCGAGAGATCGGTTTTCAGAATATGCGCCGGATACTGGATTTTGCCGCAGCCGGCACATGCCAGATTGCAGCGGAAAAGCGGCTCCAACATCAGCACGAACGGGTAGCGCTTGCGCCCCTTCAGCTTTTGCTTCAGGACGTACGTTGCAACCGTCCACATCTGTGAAATCGGTACCGGCATCGTTCCTTGCTTAACTCAATTTTAGATAGGGGTATTCTGCGAGCCCCCAGCGTCTCCACGAACAACCGAGACGTCCAGCACCTATTGTAACCGAGAATCCTCAAATTGCGTTCAGGTGCTTTTCTTGAGATGCAAAGACCTGTTCCTTCGTGGCATGGAAGGTGCACTCCGGTAAGGCATGGATTCTCGCGCTCAAACGGAGTGCCTGGATGGCCCGGCAGGCTGCGTCACGTCTTCAGGCGTAGAATCGAGCCATACTAAAGGCGAAGAAACTGCTGCGCTTATGCCGAGAAAGAATCTTCTGAGCCTTTTGGCAGATTTCGCGCGCTTCGGCGGCGATGTCGCTGTCATCCAAAGACGCGGCTACCGTCGGGAAAAGCTGACGTACACGGAGCTCTACGCGTCTGTCCTGTTCTGGAGTTATGCCCTTGCCGGGCGGGGTGTTTTGCCGGGAGACCGCGTCCTCCTCTGGGGTCCTAACTCTGCCGAATGGGTCGCCTGCTATTGGGGAATCCTCTTGCGCGGCGCCGTGGTTGTCCCGATGGACTCTGCTGCGTCCCCCGAGTTCGTTCAACGCGTGATCAAGGATGCCGGGGTGAAGCTGATCTTGCGGGATCGTCAGCAGACAGAAATCCCGGGCTCGCCGCCCTCAATGATCATCAATGACTTCAAGGATGTGTCGGCCAGCCCGCAACCGGCCGCGGATGCAGGTGTGGATCCGGGTGATGAATCCACGCGCAGCACTATCGCTGAGATTCTTTACACCTCCGGCACCACCGGCGAGCCACGAGGCGTGGTGCTCACGCATGGCAATTTCCTGGCGAACCTTGAGCCTCTCGAACGCGGCATCGATCCCTATCGAAAATACGAGCGCTGGTTTCACCCGCTACGTTTTGTGTCCCTTGTTCCGCTCAGCCATGTCTTCGGGCAATTCATGGCGCTGTTTGTTCCCCCGCTTCTTGGCGCTGCCGTGGTGTTCGAGCAATCTACGAATCCTTCGGAGATCATTAGAACCGCGAAACGTGAACGCGCCACGGCGCTCATCGCCGTGCCGCGCATGCTGGACCTCCTGCAGAACGGAATTGAGCGGGACCTGGAGGTGCGCGGGAAATCTCAATGGATGGGTCAGACGTTCGAAAGAGCGAATGGCCGGAAATTTCTTCGGCGCGCCTGGATGTTTCGAAGAATCCATGGCCGCTTCGGCTGGAAATTCTGGGCGTTCATTTCGGGAGGCGCCGCGCTTTCCGGTGTTACCGAAGAATTCTTCCGGCGCATGGGCTATGCCGTCGTGCAAGGCTACGGCATGACGGAAACGGCCTCGCTCATCAGCCTCAATCATCCGTTTCGATCTGCCCAAGGCTCCGTCGGCAAGATTCTCCCTGGCCGCGAATTCCGCCTGGCCGAAGACGGCGAGATTCTGGTACGCGGCGAAAATATCTCACGCGGCTACTGGGAAAAAGGCGCGCCGCGGCTGGCGGCTCAGGAGAATGAAGGCTGGCTGCGCACGGGCGATCTTGGCGAACTCGACGCCGAAGGAAATCTCCGCTTCCGGGGACGCAAGAAAAATGTAATCGTTACGCCCGCCGGCCTGAATGTTTTTCCTGAAGATCTCGAGGCCGCCCTTCGAAAACAACCTGCGGTGCGAGATTGCGTTGTCATACCGTTCGAACGTGGCGGCAACGCCGAGCCCTGCGCGGTTCTCTTAATGAAAGATGAGAGCGAGAGTCCTGCACGTGCTGCCGTCGAAGCAGCTAATACCTCGCTCGCAGAGTACCAACGCATGCGAACCTGGTTCACCTGGCCGGAGTTCGATTTTCCGCGGACGGCCACAGGCAAACCGCGCCTCGGCGAAATCAGCTCCCGCGCCACTCAACTGCTCGCGCCCAAGTCAGGAAATCTGGAGCTCGCAGCCGTGGCCTTCAGTCCAGGCTCCGGCTCGCTCGATGAGCTTCTCTCCAGATTCACAGATGCCCCCAAATCGTCGCAAGCGGGCGAATCCCCTTCGCCTTCTGCCTCCTTAACTTCGTTGTCCTCGCTTGACCGCGTGGAACTCCTTAGCGCGCTGGAGGCAAAGTTTCACGTGGAACTCAACGAAACGGTTTTCTCCGCTGCCAAGACCGTCGCCGACGTGGAGCGTCTTCTGCAACAGCCAGTCTCCAGCCGCGCAGAATACGTCTATCCGAGCTGGACGCAGCGCGAACCCGTTCGCTGGCTGCGGCTTCTGGTTTATTACGCCCTCGTTTGGCCTGCGACGCAAATTCTGGGCCATCCGCGGATTGTCGGCCGCGAGAATCTGCGCGGAATCCGCGGGCCCGTTCTTGTGGTTTCAAATCACATCACCCGGCGCGCGGATATTGGCTTGATCCTCGCGGCCCTGCCGAGGCGATTCCGTCACCGGCTGGCGATCGCGATGGGTGGCGAAACATTGCAGGATATGCGGCGCCCGCCGCGCGAGTGGTTTTTCGCCAAACGCTGGGCCTACAATCTTGGCTACTGGCTGGTCACCGCGCTGTTCAACGTTTTTCCACTACCGCAGTTCTCCGGTTTCCGGGAAAGCTTCCGCTTCGCCGGCGAATCTGCGGACCGCGGGTACAGCATTCTCGTGTTTCCGGAAGGCGTGGTGAATGATTCATCCACCGGCGAGATGGCGCCATTCCAAAAGGGCATCGGTTTGCTTTCCGAAAACCTAAGAATCCCCATCATCCCCATGCGCCTCGACGGCGTCTGGAAAATGAAGCGCGCCCGCCGCCGCCTCGCCCACCTCGGCGAAATCACCGTTCACATCGGCGCCCCGATCAACTTTCCCCCCGACACGCTTCCCGACGAAATCGCCACTCAGCTCCAATCCCTCGTTCGTTCTTTGTAAGCTGACAAAATTCAGCACTTGTAGTCCCGGCCCTTCCACGTCAGTATACGTTTCGCCGACTGCCAACCCACGCGCCTACTGCACTGATATTCTTGTTCTTAACGAACCTTCCTTAAGAGGAGCCAAGCGCGAGGTGGGCTTGAATACTGAGCACAGAGAATCCCTTAGAGGCCGCGCCCTGGTGATCTGGCTCGTCATCACTCTGAGCATGCTCAGAATCGCTTCGTGGCTCTCCGGCGAGATCATCCTCCTCCACGTATATGGCTGGGAACGAGTCTCGCGCGAACATCTGCAAATGGCCAAATTGAAGCCGCTCCTGGTGGTCTCCAACGGCGATGTCCTTCCGAACTCGCCTTTCGTACACTATTTAATCGGTGTCGCGATCTGGATCCCCTCGGCCGTTTTTCTCGTACTCCTGGCCTTTAAGCTCTTGCCCCAGCCTTATTATGAGGCCATGAAAGGAGGCACCTACGCGGGTTGGAGCATTTTGTCGACAATTGTTCTGTTTTTTGCCCTGAATATGCTCCCGCTTAAAATTGCCCTCATCAGCGCGTTTGTTCTTCTGGCCGTCCTTCTCTTGACGGCTCGCGGGCCTTCGCCAATAAGCAGGTAAGCTTAAAGTTGTGTTTCAGGCTCAGCGTTGTATTCGTGTCGCGCCACAGTGCATCTAATAAGTTCGCAGGGAAACCTAATTGCTGCCCCAAGCGCCTCGTTTCGTTCTGTGGCAAAATGGTAGGTTCATAGAGCACGATTTATGGCACCCCGTACAACTCTCGAAGAAGCGCGCCCCGCAAAAACACCGAAGGCGGCCAGGAAGTCCGTCGTGGGTGATCGCGCGGGTGCGGGCGGAGACGCCGAGCGCGAACGCATTTTCGACGCCTTCCGCCGCTGGGGCTACCTGGAGGCGACGCTCGATCCTCTCGGCCTCTTTGAGCCGCTGAAATCTGCCGACCTGGCCGGGCTGACTGGCGAAATCGCTGACGAAGCGCGCCGCATCTATTGCGGCACAGTGGGCGCAGACTTCATGCACTTGGCGGAGCCAGAGCGCCGCCAGTGGATTGCCGAGCACCTCGAAGCGCCAACCGCCAAAGTGGATCAGCACAAAATCCTCGAGCGCCTGATCCGCGCCGATCTCTTCGAACAGGTCTTGCAGGCTCGCTATCTCGGCAGCAAGCGGTTTTCGCTCGAAGGCGTCACCGCGCTGATCCCGCTTCTCGATTCCATGCTGGAGGCCGCCGGAGAACATGGCGCGGAATCCTCCATCATGGCCATGAGTCATCGCGGCCGCCTGAACGTGATGGTGCACGCCGCGTGCAAGCCGCCAAACGAAGTCGTCGCGGGATTCGAAGACGTGGACCCGCGCAGCGTGCTCGGCGCCGGAGACGTGAAATATCACGTGGGTGCGACGGGCACGTACGTCACCACGAGCGGCAAGGAAATCGGCATTCACCTGGTTTCGAATCCCAGCCACCTGGAGGCCGTCGATCCCGTCGCGGTCGGCCGGGCTCGCGCGAAGCAAACGCGCTATGGCCTGCGCGGCGGTTACGTGGACCGCTCGCGCGAAACTCTCAACAAGGTCATTCCCATTGTGATGCACGGCGATGCGGCCTTCGCTGGCCAGGGCATCTGGGCGGAAACACTCAATTTCGCGGACCTGCGGGCTTACTCCGTTGGCGGCACGATTCACATCATCGTGAATAATCTGATAGGATTCACGACCCTGCCGAAGCAGGAGCATTCCGCGCGCTTTGCTTCAGACATTGCCAAACGCCAATCCGTGCCGATTTTCCACGTTAATGCGGAAGACCCCGACGCCGTCGTGCGCATCGGCAAACTTGCCACGGAGTATCGCGCCACGTTCGGCAGCGATGCCGTGGTGGATATCATCGGCTACCGCCGCCACGGCCACAGCGAAGTGGACGACCCTACCATCACCCAGCCGAAGCTCTACGAGCGCATCAAGAACCATGCGCAGCTTTGGAAGATCTATGCGGAAAACACCGGCATCGATCCCACGGTCATGGTGGATGCCGTCCGCAAAGAATATGAAGAAGAGCAGATCAAGGCCCGGACGCTAAAAAAGATTCCCCACTTACGGAAGTTGCCGGATTACTGGGCGCCTTATGTCCATGGCCGCTACAAGCCCGAATATGAAGTTGACACCGGCTTGACCGCCGAAAAACTGGGCGAACTCACTGACGGCCTGGTGCGCGTTCCCGAAGGTTTCCACGTTCACCCGAAAATTGTGAAGTTGTTCGAGCAGCGCGCCGAAATGGGCCACGGAAAGCGCGCCGTTGATTACGGCTTTGCTGAAGCTCTCGCCCTCGGCTCTTTGCTGCTGGAAGGCACTCCCGTTCGCCTCACCGGCCAGGACACCCAGCGCGGCACTTTCAATCAACGCCACGCTGTGCTGACCGATACGGTGACGGAGCATGACTACCTGCCGCTTTGTCACCTATCGAAGGACCAGGCTTTTTGCGAAATCTACAACTCCTCTCTCTCCGAAGCCGGCTGTCTCGGTTTCGAATACGGCTTCAGCCGCGACTACCCCGAAGCTCTTGTTTTGTGGGAAGCGCAGTTCGGCGATTTTGCCAACGGCGCGCAGGTGATCATCGACCAGTTCATCAGCGCCGGCGAAGACAAATGGAATCTCCCTGCCGGCCTAGTGATGCTTTTGCCGCACGGCTATGAAGGCCAGGGGCCGGAGCATTCCAGCGCGCGCCTGGAACGCTTCATGCAGCTCGCTGCGGAAGACAACATGCAAATCTGCCAGCCCTCCACTGCGGCACAGTATTTCCACATGCTGCGCCGTCAGGCGCGCCGCCTCTGGCGCAAGCCGCTCATTGTCTTCACGCCGAAGAGCATGCTGCGCCATCCCGACGCCAGCTCCAGCATCGAGGAATTCGCCCTGCCGCGTTTCCTCCCGCTGGTGCCCGATCGCGAAATACAGGACGCCAAGCGCATCCTGATCGCCAGCGGCAAGGTCGGCCATGAGTTGCGCGCCGAACGCCGCCGCCGCAAGGACACAAGCACGGCCATTTTCTTCCTCGACCAGATCTACCCGCTGCCGCGCACGGAGATTACCGCCGCCATCGCCGAGCATCCCAACGCGCGCGAGATCGTCTGGGTACAGGAAGAACCTGGCAACATGGGCGCGGCAGGTTATGTTTTGCCGCGATTCGAGCGCCTCGCTAAAGCCAAGGGGCTCAATTTTCGTTCGGTCAAACGTTCGGCGAGCGCAAGCCCGGCCACCGGCTCTTCCAAAGCCCATGAGCTGGAGCAGAAGACCCTGCTCGCCCTGGCCTTCACAACCACTAGCAGCGATTAGGCTTCGCGGCTTTAACCTGCCATTCACATTCATGTAATCGAGGCTTTATCACGCCAGGGCTCTCTCCTGCCACAATCAATCGTGTTACGCCAAATCCCGAGTGATCAGAGTCATCCCAATGCCTATCGCAAACCGCCGAGCTACGGTACACTTTCGTCAAGCCGGCCAACGATGCGATCCACTAAAATGAAACGCGTCCTGATTATCGAAGACGATCGCGACATCGTCGAGCTGGTTCGCTACAACCTGGCCAACGAAGGCTTTCAAGTCACGTCTGCTCATGACGGCAGCACCGGCTTGAGCACTTTGAAAAAGACGCCTCCCGATCTATTGCTTCTTGACCTCATGCTTCCCAAACTTTCCGGTCTGGAGATTTGCCGCGAAATTCGCCGCGATGATGCCTTGAACCGCTTGCCCATCCTTATGCTTACGGCGCGCGGCGAGGAAGCCGATCGCGTCGTGGGGCTCGAAATGGGCGCCGACGATTACGTCACCAAGCCTTTCAGCCCGCGCGAACTCCTCGCCCGCGTCAAGGCGCTGCTCCGCCGCGCCGAGCCGCCCGCCGACGCTCCGCGCACCATCGAGATTGGCAAACTAGCCATCGATCCGGCATCCTATCGGGTGAGCCATTCGGGGAAACCCGTCCCGCTCAGCACGCTGGAGTTTCGCTTGCTCTACTACCTCGCTTCGCGGCCGAACCGCGTTTTTACCAGGGACCAACTGCTCGATGCGGTTTGGGGTACGGACCGGTTTGTCACTCCGCGCAGCGTGGATGTTTACGTGCGGCGCCTGCGTGAAAAAATCGAATCTGATCCCGAAAATCCCGCGCATTTGAAAACTGTTCGCGGCGCGGGATATCTGTTTGAAACCCGTGCGGCTTAATCTTTTCTGGAAGCTCGGCTTTGCTTTCTTCGCACTGCTGATTGCGGCCCTGCTGCCGGTCGATTACTACGCCCAGCGCGCCCTGCGTCGCAATTACGAGCAATCCGGTTTCGAACAGCTCGCCGCCATCGCGCGCATCGCCCTCGCCAGCCCGCCACCGTCTGCATCTGTGTCAACCACTCACACCGAAGATTCCGCCGGCCTTCGCGAATGGGTCGCAAAAATGGCGGCCAGTGGCGTCCGCGTCACCGTCATCACCGCCGATGGCTTGGTCCTGGCAGACTCGCAATCCGATCCTTCGACCATGGAGAATCACGCCGGACGGCCGGAGATTCGCGATGCGTTTGCCGGTGGCGCCGGCCAATCCATTCGCCACAGCGTCACCATCAATCGCGACCTCTTGTATTACGCCGTTCGCCTCCCCGTAACGAACGCGCCTCCCGTGGTCTTGCGATTCGCCCTGCCTTTGCAGGCCGTCGATGAGGAGATCTTCGAATTCCGCCGCCGGTTGTGGCTGGCCTCACTGGTGATGCTCTTCGTCACCGGTATTGCTTCGTTGCTCATCTCGCGCTCTTTCTCCGCGCGGGTTGAGCGCCTGAGGTTGTTTTCGCACCGTGTCGCGGAAGGAGATTTTCGCCCCATTGAAGCGGATCGTTCCGGCGACGCTCTTGAAGCTTTGGCCGTTTCGTTAAATGAGTCTGCCGCGCGGCTCGACCGCTCCATTCGAACGCTGACCGACGAACGCAATCTCTCGGCCGCGATTCTCGGAAGCATGGTCGAGGGCGTCGCCGTCGTAAACGCGAACGAACGTCTGGTCTTTGCCAACCAGGGGTTCGCGGAAATCTTGGGGTTGGACACGCCGCCGCAATCGGGGAGCGGCCTGGTTGAAATTGTTCGCCAGACGGAGTTGCTCGAAGCAGTTCGCCAGGTTCTAGCGGGTGCCCAGCGCGTACAGGCGGAAATTGTAACCGGCACGCTGCGCCAGCACTATTTTGCAGTGACCGTGGCTTCCGTCCGCGCCGCGGAGAACCTCGGCGCCGTCATCGTGCTTCATGACATCACCGATCTGCGCAAACTGGAGCGTGTTCGCCGCGATTTCGTCGCCAATGTTTCGCACGAATTTCGCACCCCGCTCACCGCCATCCAGGGTTTTTCGGAAACGCTGCTGGCTGGCGCCATCAATGATCCGGAGAATCGCGTGAAGTTTCTTGAGATTATTCAAGAGCACTCACGCCGTCTCGCGCGGCTCACCGAAGACTTGCTCATGCTTTCGAAGATGGATGCCGACCGCCTCGATTTGGAAGTCCGCCGCTTGAGCGTCTCGCAATTTGTCGAGAGCTGCGTCGAAAGCGCGCAGCGTCCCGCCGCCGAAAAGGATCTGCGCATCTCGGTGAATCTGCAGGCTCGTTTGCCGGACATTGCCGCGGACCGCCGGCGTCTCGCCGAGGTCCTGCAAAACCTGCTGGATAATGCCATCCAGTACACTCCCTCGGGCGGCCAGATTATGGTCAGCGCATCCGCGGAAAACGGTCAAGTCACGATTAGCGTTTCCGATACCGGCATCGGCATTCCTCAGGTGGATCAGCCGCGCATTTTTGAACGTTTTTACCGCGTCGATGTGGCTCGTTCCCGCGAAGTCGGCGGCACCGGACTCGGCCTCTCTATCGCCAAGCATCTTGTCGAAGCCCACGGCGGCCGCATCTGGGTGGAGAGCGAAATCGGCCAAGGCTCGCAGTTCCATTTCACCGTTCCCATTTTCGATTTGGAGCGGGCCGCGATTCGCTTGGGGCACTAATCGCGCGGCAAAACCGGAGCGAAAGCGCTCCCCCCTAAGTCCCATCTTTTGCACCATTTTCACATTTGTGTGAACAAGCTGTAACCAACCGCGAGGCAGAATATCGGCTACGAGTGAGGGTGTGACTTCCGGCCCTCCGCTCGAAAGGGGATTCATGGCCACGACGGCAGGACTCACCGAAGTCGTGCTTTACGACACGCTGGTCAACTACCTTGTCTCGATGGCCCGCACCGTCGAAGGTGCGATGAACCGCGCTCTCGACGCCATCGTGAGCCTCGAAAGTTCCCGTACCGCGAATCTCCCCGGCGAAGTCTTTCTTCTCGAGCCGCGCATCAACGAGATGGAAATCGTCATCGATGAACACGCCATCCGGCTGCTCCGCCGCGGCTCCTTCACCGACGATGAGATGCGCCTGATCGTGGCCGCCCTGAAAATCAATAATGATCTTGAACGCATCGGCGACATCGCCGTGAATCTGGCCGAGCGCGTCGTCTCCCTGCGCGAGATGCAGGGTGCGCAGATCCCCGAAGAGCTTGCCCCCATGGCTGCCGCCGTGCGCGCCATGGTCAGCAAAAGCCTTGGTGCGCTCATCTTTCGAAATGTGGACATGGCCATGCAAGTTTTGGAGAGTGACGACGTCGTGGATCAATACCGCGACCGTATTTTCGAGCGCCTCCTCCAGCGCATGACCCAGGAACCCGAACTCGTCAGCCCCGGTATGCAGTTCGTACTGGCCACGCGCCACCTGGAGCGCATCGCGGACCACGCCACCAACATTGCCGAGGACATTATTTTCTGGGTCCGCGGTCTCGACGTGCGCCATGGCCGCGGCCTGGCGATTCGCCCCGATTCGACGACCACGGAGACCTCTTCCGCGAACTCCAACATCACGGAGAATTCACATGTCCTTCATTCGGACGTGACTCCGGATTGCGAAACTGAGCGCGCTTGAACTTCATGTAAAGTCCTACCTCGGGGATCGGTGCACCCCTGGCTCCGGTCCCCATCTCCCCCCTCCCAGTTTCCCCCACAAACCAATATCGCTTGACCCGGCTTGCCCTAGGCCTATAGGATTTCCACACCGAAGTACAACCCACCGGTGCAGCAAAGGAAAGTTGTCCCTTGGAGTTTGCGGATGGCTCGGTTCTTCTCACAACCTGCGAACGGCCGAAACATTTGTCGGACTGCATTTCTTCCACTCGTTTTGGCCTCCGCTCGTTGTTGTTGACCCCCCAAAATGTTCGCAACCTCTGATATGTCAATGGTTTGCCGTGGAGTCCGTTTCATTGTTACAGGATATTCACATTCGGTTGACATAACTGTAAGACGGGGCATTTACCTTTTGCCGCGGGGTGGCACGTATTTTCGGTAGCATTTCGAACTTTGCTCCAAAGAGAGAGGAAATGAAAAAACTAGCTGCACTCACACTATCGCTGTTCCTCACGACCGGAACAGCTCTTGCTGATACTCCCAAAGATGCCGATCCGAATCCGGCCAAGGCGGCGGGTCCGGCGAAGCCCAAAGCGGCCAAGAAGGCTGAAACGTCGGATGCAGCCATCTCGGCGCAAATCGAAGAACTTCGTCAGGCGCTGCAGTCTCAACAGGAAGAGCTTCAGTTGTTGAAGGAAGAGCTTGCCAAGCGCGACCGCCAGATCGATGCAGCCCGCGAAGCGGCGGCAGCTGCCAACGCTCGCGCTACCGAAGCGAGCAGCAAGGCCACTGAAGTGGCGAACACCACCGCCGAAGTGAAGTCCGAAGCGGTTTCGCTCAACTCCTCGGTCAGCGCCTTGAAGGCCAGCAACGAAGCTCTCAAGACGACCGTCGCTACCGGTCAAGCCGAAGCGCAAAAACCTTCCGAAGAAGGGCCGACAACCATTCGCTATAAGGGCGTCAGCCTCACACCCGGTGGATTCATCGAAGCAGCCTCGGTCTATCGCCAGCGCGCGGAGGATGCTGACATTAACACCCAGCTCAACGCCATCCCCTACCCAGGCGTCGCGCTCGGCAAAGTTTCCGAAAACGTTTTCTCCGCCCGGCAGACTCGCGCCACATTGTTGGCCGAATCCAAAGTTGGCCCCGCAAAGATCTCCGGCTACTTCGAGATGGACTTCCTCGGAGCCGGCACGACTTCCAACAATCGCCAAAGCAATAGTTATGTTTTCCGGCAGCGCCAATTGTGGGCGCAAGCTGCCTTCGATAGCGGCTTCTCCATCACCGGTGGCCAGATGTGGAGTCTGGCAACAGAAAACAGAAAGGGAATTCAAAACCGCGGCGAAGCCTTGCCCATGATGGTCGACCCGCAATACGTCGTCGGCTTCACTTGGCAGCGCGCCGATGCGATCCGCGTAACGCAGACCCTTCTTGAGAACAAAGTCACCTTGGGCGTGTCCATCGAAGGTCCCCAGACAACTCTTGGCGGCCGCGGCTTCTCGGCATTCACGAATGCCGCGGGTGCCACGTCGCAAAATTTTTGGTACGCAGCTCCTGGAAACGGCGGCGGACTCAACAACGCCTTCGACCCCACGGGATATGCGCAGACCAAGGCACCGGACGTCGTATTTAAGGCGGCGCTCGATCCCGGATTTGGCCACTACGAAATCTTTGGAATCCTCAGCCAGTTCCGCGCGCGCATTTATCCCTGCGCGGTTGTGAGCGCCACCGCGACGGGATTGGTCACCAATGCTGACGGCTCGACGACAAACTTCACCGGCGCTCCCATCACTTGCACTGCCGCGCCGTTAGCTACGGCGCCTACTGCGGCTGGCGCCTTCAACGATTCACGCACCGGCGGCGGCGGTGGCGCAAGCTTCCGGGTTCCGCTCTTCAGCAAGAAACTTGATTTCGGTGTTAAGGGCGTCTACGGCGACGGCATCGGCCGGTTCGGCTCCGCGCAACTTCCCGACACCACCGCCCGCCCCGATGGCACCCTCGCTCCCATTCGAGCGGGCCACGGTCTCGGCATTCTCGAACTCCACCCAAGTCCCAAGCTGGACATCTTCGCCTACGGAGGTGCGGAATATGCCGCTCGCGCCGCCTACACGGGCTACCAGACTGTGAAGATCACCACAGTGTCCATCAGCAATCCGAACGGAGTCGCCGGCGCGCCGATCCTCGTCAACACCACCGTCGCGCGATCCGTTTCGGGCATCGGCGGCTACGGAAACCCAGCCGCGAACAACTCCGGCTGCAGCACCGAAGTTTCTCCGACGAACCAGTTAACTCCGAGCGCCGGCGGAACCTGCGCTGGAGATTCCCGCATAGTCATCGAAGGTACACTCGGCTTTTGGCATAAGATCTACCAGGGACCGAAGGGTGGCGTTCGGTGGGGCGTGACCTACTCCTACTTGACCAGGACTGGCTGGTCGGGCGCTGCCGGCATCGCCCCCAAGGCCGTCGACAATATGGTCTGGACCTCTTTCCGCTATTACCTGCCGTAGTTTAGGCGGGCAATACAACCCGCCCCTCCCCTGGGGGCGGACAGGGGCAGCTCTTCACCGGGCTGCCCCTTTTTGTTTTCCAACGCACTTGCCGTCTCGTGCTCTAAGTCCTTCATGCCATGAATCTTAAACTCCCACCCGGTGTGCTGCCGGCGCCTCATTCAACGAACAATGAATCGATTGTAACAATGCTGTAATAAAGACTCTCCATACTTCAGTTCCCCGGGATAGACATAAATCTTTGGCGTGGAGAATACGCATGAAGCGAATCTTAGGCACCTGCCTGGTTGTTCTCGTCCTCGCCGGCGTTCTGTGGGCGGATACGCTCTCGATCACCGGAGCGGGCGCCACATTTCCTTACCCCATGTATTCCAAATGGTTTGACGAGTACCACAAGAAAAACGCCAATCTGGAAATCAACTATCAATCCATCGGCTCCGGCGGCGGAATCAAGCAGATCACTGAAGGTACCGTGGACTTCGGAGCTTCCGATGGCCCGATGAACGACGAGCAGCTCAAGGCTTATCAGGACAAGCACGGATTTGCCATCTTGCACTTCCCCACCGTCCTCGGCGCTGACGTCCCAACCTACAATATTCCCGGAGTGGATGCGGAGTTGAATTTCACGCCGGAAGCCATTGCCGGTATCTTCCTCGGGAAAATCACGAAATGGAATGACCCCGCCATCGCCGGCCCCAACAAAGGCGTCAAACTTCCCGCAGAAGACATTGTCGTCGTGCACCGGTCGGAAGGCAGCGGCACGACCTACATCTGGACCGATTATCTTTCAAAGATCAGCGAAGAATGGAAAACCAAGGTTGGAAAGGGCGCTTCCGTCAATTGGCCCGTAGGCTTGGGCGGCAAAGGGAACGAGGGTGTAACGGGCGTGATCAAGCAGCAGCCGAATACCTTCGGCTACGTCGAATTGATCTATGCCATCCAGAACAAAATGCCTTATGGCCGCGTGAAAAATTCCTCGGGCGCATTTGTCAAGGCCGACCTTGCAAGCGTTACTGCGGCAGCGGCTGGCGCTGCGAAGAACATGCCGGACGACTTCCGCGTTTCCATTACGGACGCTCCGGGCAAGACGGCCTATCCCATCTCCAGCTTTACCTGGCTGCTTGTTCCCGCTAAGTTTTCCAACACCGCTAAGCGCGACGCCCTCAAGAGCTTCGTGAAGTGGATGCTCGCGGACGGCCAGAACTACACCGAGGCCCTGTCCTACGCGAAACTCCCCAAGGAAGTCGTCGCAAAAGAATTGAAGGCCCTGAATAACGTCCAGTAACGTGGCAACGACGACCACCACCGTTCCGAGCGCGGGCCCCGTTGCGGGCTCGCGTTCGTTTCTTTCCCGGCTGCGCGAAGGCGACGAGATCGCCCGGATGATCACGTTTTTATTCGCCGCTTCCGTTGTGCTCCTGACCGTTCTGCTGGTTTACGAACTCTGGATTGGTTCGTCGCTGCCCCGTCACAAGTTCGGCTTTAATTTTTTCCGCACCTCCGTCTGGGACCCCATGTTCGACCAGTTCGGTGCTCTGCCCTTTATCTACGGCACTCTCGTCACCGCCGCCGTTTCGCTGCTCATCGCCGTTCCTCTCGGCATTGGCGCCGCCATTTTTCTCGCCGAGCTCGCTCCCGCAAGGGTTTCTGACACGCTGGAATTCTTCATCGATCTTCTCGCCGCCGTACCCAGTGTTATCTACGGCCTTCTCGGCGTCTTCATCGTCGTTCCCTTGATGCGCCAATACATTCAGCCGGCTCTCAAGCATTCCCTCGGCTTCCTCCCGCTATTTCAAGGCCCGGCCTATGGCATCGGCTTTCTTACCGCTGGCATCGTCCTTGCCATTATGATCATTCCCTACATTATTTCCGTGTCGCGTGAAGTGCTCCTTTCCGTTCCCCGCGACCAGCGCGAGGCGGCTCTCGGGCTTGGCTCCACGCGTTGGGAAGCCACCTGGAAAGTCGTCGTGCCCTTTGCCCGCTCGGGTATTTTTGGCTCGATTTTCCTGGCTTTGGCACGCGCCCTTGGCGAAACCATGGCCGTTACCATGGTCATCGGCAATACCCCCCTGATCAGCGCTTCTCTCTTTTCTCCTGGTTATTCGATCGCTGCCGTTATCGCCAACGAGCTTGCCGAAGCTAGCAGCAATCTCCATTATCAATCCCTCATTGAGTTGGGCCTCGTCCTCTTTCTCCTGACCTTTATTCTTAACGGGCTTGCCCGCATCCTGATCGTTGCCACTTCCCAGAAGGGCAGCGGAATGGGCAACGCATGAGCGCTCGTCTCCGCTGGCGCAAATTTGTGAGCAACTTCATGCTCGCCATGACCGGTGTATGCGCCGTAATTTCTGTCTCCGTCCTCTTCTTTATCCTGGGCTACCTCGTCTATCACGGCGGAATATCGATCAGCTGGAACTTCTTTACCAAGTTACCGGCGCCTGTCGGCGAAACCGGCGGCGGCATGGCCAACGCCATTCTCGGCAGCGGCAAGCTGCTTTTGATCGCTACGCTCTTCGGCGTTCCCATCGGATTCTTTGGCGCCATTTATCTCGCGGAATTCAGCGGCGGCACCACCGCTTTTGTCGTGCGTTATGCTGCGGATTTGCTCAACGGCGTGCCTTCCATCGTCATCGGCATTTTTGCTTACGCCCTCGCCGTTCTTCCTTTCAAGCATTTCTCAACCCTCGCCGGCGGATTCGCTCTCGGCTTGATGATGATTCCCATCACGCTGCGCAGCACCGAAGAGTTTCTGCGTTCCGTGCCCAATGCCCTGCGCGAGGGCGCCATGGCCCTCGGCGCCAGCAAGTGGAAAACCATCGCCACGATTATCGTTCCCGCTGCCTACCGCGGCATTCTCACCGCCGTTCTCTTGGCCTTTGCCCGTGTCGCTGGAGAAACTGCGCCGCTCATCTTCACCGCCCTTGGCAATCAATTCTGGAGCCCCGGCTTGAACCAGCCGACGGCTTCGCTGCCGGTAATGATCTATACTTATGCGCTTGCTCCGTACGATGATTGGCACCGTCAGGCGTGGGCCGCGGGGCTCGTCCTGTTGGGCTTAATCCTGGTCATCAACATCGTCGCCCGGGCGATTCTTTCCCGGGGCATTGCGGTTTCGAGGTCCTAACTCATGCACGCTTCTGTGAGGCCAGCAGTGTCCGTAAATATTCCACCGACCGTGACCGGCCCAGCGACGCGTGAGACGCCTTCGGCTCTCACCTTGCGCATGACCGTTTCCAAGCTCAACTTCTTTTATGGCAGCAAACAAACCCTCTTCGATGTCAGCCTGGGCATTGCCACCAACAAAGTCACCGCCCTCATCGGTCCTTCCGGTTGCGGCAAGTCCACGCTCCTGCGCACCCTAAACCGCATGCACGAAACCGTGCGCCACGCCCGCCTCGAAGGCGAAATTCTTCTCGATGGCCAAAGCATTCTCGCGCAGGATGTCACCTCTCTTCGCCGCCGCGTCGGCATGGTTTTCCAGCGCCCCAATCCCTTCCCAAAATCAATTTTTGATAACGTTGCCTATGGTTTGCGCATCAACGGTTCGAAAGCTCCGATCTCCGAAGCCGTCGAGAACAGCCTCCGGCACGCCGCCCTCTGGGACGAAGTGAAAGACCATTTGCACAAGTCCGCTTACGAACTTTCCGGCGGCCAGCAGCAGCGGCTGTGCATCGCGCGCGCCCTCGCCGTCGAGCCGGAAGTGCTCCTCCTCGACGAGCCTTGTTCGGCGCTCGATCCCATCAGCACCGCGAAAATCGAAGAGCTGCTCGTCCAGCTGAAAGATCTTTGCACCATCGTCACCGTCACTCACAATATGCAGCAAGCCGCGCGCGTCAGTGACTTCACCGCTTTTATTCTTACCGGCCAGCTCATCGAGTTCAGTCCGACGCCGCAGCTCTTTACCACCCCCGGTGATCCGCGCACCGAGGCGTACATCACCGGCCGCTTCGGCTGATCCGCTACCTCGATTGTCATTCCGAGCGAAGCGAGGAATCTGCTTTTAGGGCCTGAGAATCTACGGGAAGGGATTCATGGAACGTCACTTCGAAAAAGACCTGAACGAACTGAAAGAGCGTCTGCTCTGGATGGGCAGCCTCGCGGAGCGCTCCGTCCACCAGGCCGTCCACGCCGTCCTGAATTCCGACGAGCAGCTTGCCAAGCGCGTCCTCCAGGAAGAAGACGCCATCAATGAACTTCAGCTGGAAATCGACGATCGCGTCGTGCAGCTTCTCGCCCTCCACCAGCTCATGGCCATCGATCTCCGCTTTGTGCTCGCCGTTTCGCGCATCAACAACGACCTCGAGCGCATCGGCGACCAGGCCGTGAACATCGCCCAGGGCGCCCAACGCATCCTCCGCCACCCTCGCGTCAAGCCCTATGTCGATCTCCCGCGCATGAGCGAACTCGTCGAAGAAATGGTCCGCAACGCCCTCAACGCCGTCGTGCGCCGCGACGTTGAAGTCGCCCAAAAAGTTCTCGCCACCGACGACCAGGTCGACCACTACCGCGATCAGATTTTCCGCGAATTGCTCACCTACATGATGGGCGATTCCAGCGTGGTCTTCCCCGCGTTCGAATTGATTCTCGTCGCCAAAAATCTCGAGCGCATCGGCGACCACGCCACCAACATCGCCGAAGACGTCATCTACCTCGTCCAGGGCCAGGACGTCCGCCACCCCACCGTCGACCGCCGCTAACCCGGCTCGGTTTTTACCGGACCCCGCGGCTCGAATCCAATCACTTCAGCTTCGCATTCTTGATGCGTCCGGCGATCTTGTCCGCGAACGGATGCGCCAGTTCACCGACCGAACTGGCGTAGGCGTTCCCCCAAAACTCCGCTCGAATCGTGTTCTTGTTCTCGAATACCTTCGCGCCGTTTTCATCCGTAAGCCGGTAGCGAATCTCTGCCGTTTCCCGGCCCGAACCCATTCCAACCAGCATGCGCTTGGCGCGGTTGCCCGGGAAGAAGGAAATGCGGAGGGGCACAGGCGTACTCCGAATTGTCTGAAGCCTGAACCCGCTCCACATGCCTTGCGAAACAGCGCTTACTTACTGCCCGAGTTACCCGACATGGACGGACCGTTCTTCATCGCCGCTTCGAGCACAGAAGCGCTCGATACGGGAATCGTGAATACGTGATCCGCTGTTTCAATCTTGCTCAGCAGATGCTGCTCCCCAACTTGCTGGAAGCTGACGCTCGGATGCTTGGCGCCGCTTCTGTCGGCGACTTCGCTGGAGAGCACAAAAACCGCGGCGTGATTTTCAAAACTGCTGATGGTGAGCGCCCTTTGGTTGTTATCGCTTACGCGATTGACTTTATAGGTGCCCGCCGGAAGTGTTTTTCCCGCCACGACAAACTCGTAGGGGATTTTGACAACGATTTCATCTGGGGTCTGACCTTTGCTGGCAACCGCTAACGCCGCCAACCCAAAAAACGCGCTCAGAATTCGGACGCCATGCTTCTTCATCTCTTCCTCCTTGTGACGTTTGGAATGTTGCCGATAACCGCCGCATTCCTGAGGCGTTGCATGGTTACGGCTGCGCCGGAAATCGTTTAAACAATCATCCTCAATACGTGTACCTCTTATCAGACGCGGCGGTCACTCAAGGGTTACGCGCATTTGTGGTCAAGAAGTTCTAAACTTTTCGTCAACCTCTATGTGTACGGGCGCAGCACCGCTGCTCCCTTCTCGCCACGATTGATCCCTTTACGCAAGGCGCATTTGTAGTGGCTGTCTTCCGAGGCGGGCGCTGAAATTTCCCCGATCCCGCGCTATAATCGGACCACTCGACACTCTTGTCGATATCGGCGTTCCCGCCGAGAAGGAGGTGATCCGGTGAGGTACGGTTTACGTTGAGCAGTACAGGAGGCGCTTGTGAGCTTACCGAGCGCCTCCCCCTTTTTCTTCCTGTCCCCCTCCGTTCCATTTTTAAAGATGTCGATGGCAATTCTCTGGTGCTAAGCTCCCAGTGAACGCATGTCCACCGTATTCGCCAAGCTGAATCTTAAAGACCACAAGCAGATTGTGGTTCTCGGCTCACCGGGCAGTTTCGAAAGCGAACTCGCTGCCTTGCAAGGCGTCGAGATCATTCGCGACCTGAAGAAAGCGAAACAGGTGACTTTTTCCTTGGCGTTCGTCACGACTCAGGAACAGGTCAATGCCCTGGCTCCCGCGATTGCTCGCAAGGCCGAAGGCGACGCCATCGTATGGTTCGCCTATCCCAAGGGGACTTCCAAGAAATACAAGTCCCAGATTGACAGGGACCACGGCTGGAATGCTCTTGGCCAGGAAGATTTTGAGCCTGTTCGCATGGTGGCCATTGATGAGGATTGGTCCGCCAAGCGCTTCCGGCGCGCCGCATTCATCAAGAACATGACCCGCCCCAAGGAGCATCGCCTTACTGCGCGCGCCAAGGCCCGGCCACCCAAGCCTCCGCACCGGAGTCCGCGACGTTAAGGCCAAGATACCCATACTACGACGGTCACGCTTTCAGACGGTCAGCGGTTTGGCGTCCCTCTTCCAGGTCCTTGCGCCTCGGATTACAAGTCATCATCGCGGATTTCCTTACGACCCCGGTGGTATACTGCGCCAGTCAGAAACTCCCAACGGAAATCCTCGCCGAGGTGCCCCATGTTCTCTCGTTCATTCTTCGCTTTGGTTTTAGGGCTGGCGGCAGCATTAGCGTCGCAAGCGATTTCCCAGACTTCCGCGCCGGCGCCGCCCACGATTCCCGATACCCCTGCAGGCCACACTCTTAAAGCTTGGCTCGAAGCCTTCAACAGCGGTGACCGCGCCCAGCTGGACGCTTACCTCCACAAATACGATCCCGGCAAGCCCGTGGACCGCGAGATGGAGTTCCGTGGCATGACTGGCGGCTTCGACCTGCTCCAGATCGTCAAGAGCGAACCGCTTCACCTCGAATTTCTCGTCAAGGAGCGCCGCAGCGAAACAAGAGCCATCGGCAAGCTGGACGTGAAAGAGGGCGACCCCGCCGTCGTCGCCGACTTTGGCCTGCGCGCGCTGCCTCCCGGCACCAACGTGTCCGATTTGAACTTCAAGATTGACGCTGCAACGCGCGCGCGCGTCATTGATGGCGCCATCGCTCAGCTCAATGAGTCTTACGTCTTTCCGGAAACCGCGAAAAAGATGGGAGACTTGGTCAAATCAAAACAAAAGAAGGGTGACTACGATTCCATTACCGACGGTGGCGCCTTTGCCAAAATGCTCACTGATAATTTCCAGGAAGTGAGCCACGACAAGCATCTGAACGTGGACTTCAGCCCCGCGCCCATGCCCAAGCGTCCCGAAGGCCCTCCCGACGCCGACGCCATCGCCCGCTACCGCAAAGACATGGAACGCATGAACTGCGGCTTCGACAAGGCGGAAATCCTCTCCGGCAACGTCGGCTATCTCAAGTTCAATTTTTTTGCTGATCCGGATGTGTGCGGACCCACCGCGGTCGCCGCCATGAATTTCCTCGCCAACGTCGACGCCATCATTTTCGACCTTCGCGAAAACGGCGGCGGCGATCCCAAAATGGTCGCTTTCCTCTCTTCCTACTTATTTTCCGAAGCCACCCACCTGAACGATCTTTGGGAACGCAAAGGCGATGTCACCCACCAGTATTGGACTCTGCCTTACGTGCCCGGCAAGCGCTTGGACGGCAAGCCCGCCTACGTGCTCACCTCCAAGGAAACTTTCTCTGGCGGGGAAGAGTTCTGCTACAACCTCAAGAATCTCAAGCGCGCCACCCTCATCGGCGAAACCACAGGAGGCGGAGCCCATCCCGTCAACGGTCACCGCATTGACGACCATTTTATGATCGGCGTGCCCTTCGCCCGCGCCATCAACCCCATCTCCAAAACCAACTGGGAAGGCACCGGCGTCGAGCCCGACGTAAAAGTTCCCGCCGCCGACGCCCTCGCCACCGCCCAAAAACTCGCCGCCGAAAAACTAGTCTCGAAATGACCTCAGCACTCCGCGGCGCCCACGCTTCCCGGGAACGCCAATCTCCTGATTGGCGCGGGTGCCCTGGGCTCGGTTTGGGAGCCTGGGTCCTGGGTTTGCCTGTTCCATTCGGGATCCTCGGGTCGAGGAGCCGGCATTGTTATGCAATCAAGTGGAATTGCACCCCAAGGGCGGCACGATTCAATCGTTAGCGCAACAACCGCGTGAGCAATCCTTCTAGCAGAACTCGCATTTCAGGATTCATCTTAGTAAATTCGACACCCATTCCCTCGCCAGGCACGATGTTTCGGACAACCGCGTTCGCCAGAACCATGCCTCCGGGTACTTCAAAAACTAGCGTCAGATCCGTGCCTACTCGCAGCGTAATGGACCCGCAGAGGAACAGACCTCCCATGCTTAATGTTTTGACCCGAGAAACCTGTTGCTGGCCGCTACCGTACCAGGTCACGGACATGCCTTGCGGCAAGGAGATACGCTGGTGGCGACGCGGCGTCCCACCAAGGGTTTTAGCGTTCATAAGGCAGGGTAAAGGTACTATTTCGATTGGCAACGAACCAATGGAACAAAAGTTCCTTTCCGCCAGTACTTTAGACAAGAAGCCATCTCATAAATGCCGGTTAGGGGGTCGGAGCTTTAGCTCCGACATAACACCGCATCACCCAAAACTGTCATTCCGAGCGAAGCAGGCCGATCCGCCGCCCGCACCACCCACCCGTCATTTCGAACGGAGCAGGCCGATTTTTTCTTCCCGTTTTGCTCCTGCAAAACGGTCGGCCTGCGCAGAGAGAAATCTCTCTTGTTTCCGCATTTACCCGTAACTGTCTTCGCGTGCCAAAACCCAAAGCCACGGAAACGCTTCTTCTGAAATCTCCCCGATCCCGCGCTGTACTCGGAGCATTCGACACTCTTGTCGATATCGGCGTTCCTGCCGAGAAGGAGGTGATCCGGTGAGGTACGGTTTACGTTGAGCAGTACAGGAGGCGCTTGTGAGGCTACCGAGCGCCTCCCCTTTTGTTCCCTCCGTCCGAATTCTCTCAAAGACCAACTGGGAAGGCATCGGCGTCGAACCCGACGTGAAGGTCCCCGCCGACGCCCTAACCACTGTCCAAAAACTCGCCGCCGAAAAACTCGACTCGAAATAAGCCCGATGTCTTAAACTAGAAGTTGCAAGGCCAAGGTGAAGGACGCAGCGCAATGTGGATTCCGTTGATTATCGCTATTGCTCTAACGCAAGCTCCGACCGCCGTAAGGCAAGACCAACAGGCACCAGCCCAACATAAGGGCGAAGTCACCAAACAAGCGCCAGTTGTGAGTGAAACACCTGCCGTTGTGAGTAATCTTACCGCCCCTGAAAAGCAAGAGAGTCTCAAGGAGCAACCTAAGTGGTGGGTACCACCTCCACCATGGGACATCTACTGGCCGACCTTGGTATTGGTTGTCATCACTGGATTGGCTGTAAGAGCCGCTATCAAGACTTTGGGAAGCATCAATGCCCAAGTCGAGGAAATGCGTAAAACCGGGGAGCAGACAGACAAACTGATTGCCGAAAACATCGCGCAATCCACGTCCATGCAAAAATCGGTTGCCGAAGCCGCTCGTTTGGCTTCTGCCATGGAAGTTGTTTCCAAAGAGATTGCTGTAAGTTCGAAAGCTGCTACTGAAAGCGTTATCGCCCTCAAAGAGCGTACGGCCAAACAGATGCGAGCCTATCTCTGCGTAAACATCGGAGGCGGGGATTACCAAGATCGGACCAAGAATTTTAAATTTGCTTCCCGACCGATATTGCTTAATGCTGGCCACACTCCTGCCCACAAGGTTTCATATAAAGCTAATGCAGCGATCTTGCCTGTGCCTTTGCCGGAGGATTTCACTTTCCCTCTGCCTGACGAATCTATCGGGGCAGCCTTACTTGGCGCTCAACAGAATGCAACTTTGGGCGCAATCGTTGATGACTTTTGCGACGATAAAGAAGTTGGGGACATTAAAATCGGCAAGGGCAAGGTTCTGTACATTTGGGGAACCGTGAATTATGAAGATGTTTTTGGTGAAAGCCATTTCACCAAATTCTGTCAGAGCACTCTCTTCGCTCCCGATGGCAAGGTGTTTGGGTTTTTCATACCCCGACACAATGAAGCAGATTAGGCGGTGGCCCCGACGCTGCGTCTCGGCCGGGCGCCACAGCCTTCGATTTTAAGGCTGCCGGTTTTGACTCTTCTTTCCTTCTTTTGCCTCTAATTCTAACTTGAGCTCTATCTGCGCTCTTTTTCAAGGTTGTATTGGGGCAGTCTTACAGATCGAAAGAAGAATCACGCGGTCAGCATCAAACGTATAATAAATGGCTAGGTCCACACTCCATCCAGGTATAAACCAAATGTCGGAATTGCCAATCTGAGTACCACACTCCGGTAGCCTAGCTAATACCATTTCCACGCCTTCAAGGAATTCATCTGCTCGCTGTATGTTAGGTACAATTACCGCTAATTCTTGCTCGAATCTGCTGTTTCTTAAAATATCTCTAAGTTTATCCACGGCCAGAAGCCAAGCACCGAACGGCCAATGGTTGCAACTCAAGCCCGTATGCTTGTTCTTCTTCCGTTGGCTTTCTGCTGCCGATGAGTGCCGTACTATAGGGTATTTCCTCTTGCTCCCGGGCAGCCTTCCACCCCAAGAACAGATGCGATTTGTCGCTGATTTCAGAAGCGGTGTAGTCCCAATACTTCTTAATCATGGTATGGACCAAATCGATTTCTTGTGGCGAAAAGAGATCCAAATCCGGTTGCCTTAGCGCAATGGGCTTCTTTTGCAGGTGTCCATGAAACTCAATTTCCTGGTATGCAAGCTCCTCAGCTTCTTGCATTTTGACAACAATAGGCTTGAGCCGCCTGGGTGCGGGGCCGTTAGGGAGCTTGAAGTACTGCTGTCCTGTTATGGGCTTGTTGAAAGATAAATATGCGCAAAAATCACTGTAGAACAGCAGCTTATTAAGCTTCGTCGCGCCGAATTTCTTGTCGCCCTGAGAACGAGCGCAGATCAAGAGAATTAGTTCTCTGAACTTCTTTTCGGAGGCTCTGCGCATATCCTTGTACTCTAACAGAATTATAGGCGAAATAAAAGCGAAAGATAAGCCTTTCTTCTTAATCAATCACCTATACATTAGACGCTAGCACGTTGTTTTTCCGATGGCCAGCAAGGAACGCTCTCCGTCCTCTATGTGCCGCGAGCTGCGTCTAATTTTTTAACTTGACCCGCATTACCGTTGTGGTACAATCCTCCCGTAGAAAACCACGCCCCGGCTCCAGCCGGGGCGTTTCTATTTTGTAGCACGGGAACGCCAATCTCCGATTGGCGTGAGGTATCCGTTCTCTTCAGCAGGCAATCCCAAAACTCAACTCTAAGGAGACTTTTATGTCCACTCTCAGTGCCAAGGACCGCGTGTCCTTGTGTATGTTTTCGTTCGCCGATGGCCGCCGTTGCCGCACTCCGCGCCTCCGCAACCATCCCCATTTCTGCTACGACCACGCCGAAAAAGAAGCTCGCGCCCGCGCCGCGCAAAGTCTCGGCACGGACCTTGCCCGCTACTTTTCCGGCGAATATCTCTCCGCCTGCGATCTCAGCACCGCTCTGGGCTGCCTCATCCCCGCCGTCGTCCGCGGCGATGTAAAACCCAGAGTCGCCCGCACCGTCGCCTACATGGCCCAAACTCTCCTGCAGTCCATCCACATCTCCCAGCACGAATACTGTCAGGCTTTCGGCGCCGACGCCTGGCGCAACTCCATCCGCACCTCCGTCCACGGCAACCACAACTACCGCTTCCCACGTAGCGGCGGCCTTAAGGCCGGCGTTCCCCCGCAGCCCCGGCATCCCAGCAACTCCCAATCTCATCCACAGCCTTTGGCACCCACTTCCCCCGCGTGTCATCCTGAGCCGAGCGAAGGATCTCAACCCGTCCCCAGCACCCAACAATCCCCCGCAGCTCAGGCCGCTTGCCCTGAGGGAACTCGAAGGGTCAGGCCTGAGGCTTCTCGTCCAGCCTCACCACCTCCCCCCAAGCCCGCGCAAACGCCCGTAAATTGTCATTCCGCCCGTCCCGACCTTGTCGGGGAGCGCAGCGACCAGCGCCCGGCGAGGTGCGCGAGTCCCGAGTCTTATAGGGAGGAATCCGCTTTTTCCTCTTCCTCCGCCGCGCCACGAACGCAACCCCAACAACCCGCCCCACCGCCTCACAATCCCCTGCCTCCCACCACTACCGAATTCGCTCAGCATGTGCTGGCTGGTCTTCCGCGTTCTGTGCGCCCCGGTTCGACCGGGGAGACCGTTGAGGGTCAGGCTCCACAGTTCGCCCCCGGCCCATCTTCTCAACCAGCCGAACCACCCTCAGGCTGTCATTGCGAGCGTAGCGAGTCTGTTTTTTCGCCTTCGCCCGCCCAACAACAAACCCAAGCCCAGCAACCCGTCTCCGCCATGCCAGCGAACCACACTCAACCCGCCACCGTACCTCAACCTTTTACGAGCGCGGCTCTTCCGCTCCCGCTCCGTCGGCGCCTCAATAGCCTCAATAGAACGACCACACCTGAACAGGCATCTCCTTTAGAATCAACACTTACACGACCACCCCGCAACTGTTGATTCTAAACCACTTACATAAACACTAAGTCCTTTAGATGCAACACTTACAAAAAACCAGGGGGAGGCCAACCAAGCACCGCGTCATCGACCCGAAGCCAACACCGAGAAACTGCCGCAGGATTCTATGGGATGAAGTCCGCTTCACCTTGCGGTTCGAGAGAGATCAGGGGGTGATTGCTACCGTCTCCGGTAGTTTTGCCACGAAAAGGCCATAGACGAAATTGCCGGACGCGAAGCCCGCGCGCATGGCACGGAATGCTTTCAGGTTGGTGACGAATCCGGCGCCAAGTTTCGCGGCCAGGGTCCAGAATTTTTTGTCTTTGATGATGTCCAGGGCGAGGTCCCAGGATTTCGCACAATGGAGCGTGAGATCCTGGCGATGGACGATGTGCAGGCCGCTAGAAATTAGAAAGTCGCTATAGTCATTCATTCCGCGGAGTTCGACCATCATGCCCTTTTCGATGGGCTGGATGAATTTCTTTTTGTCGGCGGGTGAAAGGTTTTCCTTCTGGAACCAGTCCGTGAGGGCGAAGCAGCCGCCGGGTTTCAGGAACTTCACCGCCGAAGCGAAGAATTTCCGGGGATCATAATAGTGAGAAACGGATTCGACGGACCAAAGCAGGTCAAACTGCTGCGAAAACTGCATGTCCTCCGCGTCCATCAGAAAAAAGCTGGCGTCCAGGTTGGTCTTGGCTGCAGCTTCTTTGGCCATTTGCACTTGCACGGGAGAAATGGTGATGCCAGTGGTGCTGACGCCGTACTTTTTCGCGAGATAGAGACTGCTGCCGCCAAAACCGCAGCCGATGTCCAGAATGTGTGAGCCGGTTTTTATGTCTGCGAGCTGCGCGAGATGATCGATGAGCTGGATCTGCGCGGTTTCTTTCGATTCATCGCCACGGACCCAGTAGCCGTGGTGAATATGCTCACCCCAAACGGAGTGGTAGTAAGGGCTAACGACGTCGTAGTGTTCAATAATTTTGCGCTTCTCGTTGACGCGAGGCTTGGCCACCGACGCCTGCACAAGGGCTTCCGGATATGGGTTCTCAGGCAAGAGTCCTATTCTACCTCGACAGTGAGTTTTGCCGAGTACCTGGAGCGTGCTGGCCGGGGGAACTGGAGCGGCTCCTCAGGACCGTGAGGCGGTGTACGGCGCCCGTTTCCGCTCCGCCGCGCACAACCGTTCGACGCTGGAACTTTGCTCTCCTTGGGTGTACAGTTTTTTTGCGTATGACACCGGACGAAGTCCCTCAATAGGTATAACGACAAACGTGCAATTCGTAGGCAAGTTAACGCAAGCGGCTTTGAACGACGTGCCAAAAGACGCTCGCTCAAACATGTATGGGCCTGCGGTCAATCCTCGCGCGATACCCAAATTCCTGCTTCGCTGCTTGTCAGTGCCCGTCGCTCTGGCAAGCATTGCTGCCACATCGCTCGAGGGCACGCTTTCCGTCGGATTCTTTGGCGCGGCCATGCTTCTCGGGAAGGTTCGTCACATACGCCAGGCGTACCAATTCCTTTCAAGGACTTACGACCGGTTCATTGGCCGGCTGGGCCAAGAAGTTCTGCGGGACTCCCGGGACACTCCCGCGTTACGCATCATGGTCTCCATCACCCTTACTGCCTTGCCGATTTTTGTAATCCAACTCGTTTTAGGGAAACCTCGGCTTCTGCTCGTAATCGCGTTCTATCTTTCCCTGTGCGGTCCCAAGTTTCAACGGTCTGTCAGGATGTTCAGCGCTAAACACCTGGAGGCGCATCGCCCCCAAGGCTACTTCTCTGATAAATACGATAGAGTCTTCGGCCGCTACGTCGAATTCTTTCTCGGATATTTGTATGGGGACCTTCCCGAACTGGGACGGACCGTTCATGTCCGTCTCCACCATAAAGAGAACGGCGGATTCGACGATAATGCCTCCACCATTGGCTACGATCGAACGAATCCACTGCATTTCCTTTGGTATCTTTCGGACAACATTTGGACCACGCTGGGGCTTGCTCCATACGCCTACTTTAGAGCTAGAGGCGATGTAAAGAACCAAAGACGAATGTTTTGGGGAATGGCGCGGTACCTCGTTTATTTCGGAGCTGTCTTTCTTTACGATTGGAGAATTGGAATCCTGTACGTGTTGGTTCCTCTTCTCTCCTTCAACTTCATCATGGCACTCACCTCATGGGTTCAGCACGCCTTCTGTGACCCGGAACATCCCGAGGATTATTTTGTAAATACCGTGACCGTCTTTGATGAGGTGAACTTCATGAACGAAGGATACCACCTCTGTCATCACCACCGATCTGCCCTGCACTGGACCGAGATGCCTGCCCATCTTGAGCGCATTCGGGACAAGATGAGAGAGTCCGGCTCCTTGGTTTTTCGCGACTTGGATTTTATGCAGCTTTTCATCGAATTGACTCTCCTTCGCAGAATGGATGTGCTTGCCGAGAAACTTGTCCCGTGGGAGCCCATGAATCACGAACAGAGGCTGGCTATCCTCGCGAAGAGAACTAAACCTGTGAGGGCCGCTGCGCCTTGAGACCTCACGGATTCCTTATGAAATAGTGAGTCTCAATGACTGCTGGCTGACCGGAGTTACGTTCCAGAAGCAGGGGTAAACTGCGGGACCTCTTTAAACGGACCACCGGCGGCTGAAAACCGTGTCACTTCGCAGGCGCCGCTGCCGTTGCAAAGCCCAGCGCCTGCATCACCGCATCATGCAGCGCCACGCGCACCTGCGGCATCTTCGAATTCTCTCGCGTTGGATGAACGCGATTCGTCAGCAGCACCACAAAAAGTTGCCGGTCCGGATCGATCCAGATCGAAGTCCCGGTAAATCCGGTGTGCCCGAAACTGTGCGCTGAAAAATAGTGCCCGCTCGAACCGCCTTCGGTCGGCACGGCCCAGCCCAGCGTCCGCGTCCCGCCGGAAAGCTGCTGCGGCGTGGTGAACTGCGCCACCGTCGCGCGCCGCAGAATCTTCTGGTGCGCATAAACGCCGCCGTTCAGCAGCATCTGGCAAAACGACGCCAGATCCGGCGCCGTGCTGAAAACTCCCGCGTGCCCTGAAACGCCGCCGATCGCAAACGCATTCTCGTCGTGGACTTCGCCCTGCACCAGCCGGTGCCGCAAACTATTGTCGATTTCCGTCGGCGCAATCTCCGGCCACAATTTCTTCGGCGGCCGGTACATGGTGTCCTTCATCCCCAGCGGCGAAAAAACAAAACTTCTCGCTAGGTCGTCGAGCGTCCTGCCTGTCAATCGCTCGATGATCTCCGCCATCAAAATAATTCCCAGGTCCGAATACACTTCTTTCGTTCCCGGCTCGTACTCCAGCGGCTCCGCAAAAATCTTGTCCAGCGTGTCCTGCTTGTTTTTCGACGTCCGCCAATATTCCTTAAATGGCGGCAATCCCGAAGTGTGCGTCAACAAATGACGCACCGTCACGCGGTGCCGCCACTCCGCATTTGGTCCGCTCGCCCACTCCGGCAGGTACCGCTCGATCTTCGCGTCGAGGTCCAGCGGCACGGCGAAATCGCCTTCCGCTAATTTCGCAACAAGGGTCGTCGTCGCCACAACTTTGGTGAGCGACGCAATGTCATACATCGTTGACGGCGAAGTAGCTTTTGCCTTCGCGTCATAACTCAATTTTCCGAACGCGTGAATCGCCACTTTTCCGCGATATCCGATGGCCATGGTCGCTCCGGGAAACGCCTTGTCCGCAACCGCTTTCTCGATCACGTCGTAGGCGGGCTGCAATTGCGCGTCGCTGCTCGCATCCATCGCTTGCAGCGCCATCGCATTCGCCGGCACCTCGATGCCGAATCCGGCCTTCAAATCCACGCCCGGCACCGTCACCGGCAATTTTCCGCGCACCGGAATTTCTCCGAACAGCGCGCGGGCCACGGAAATTTGAGCGACATCGCTGATGCCAAACGCCGCCAGCCAAGTTTCCGCCTGCGGAAACCGTTCAATCAAATACGGGCTCCCCAGTCCGACGGTGATCACCGGCTTTCCCGTTTTATAAATTTGCTCGGCGAGCGCGGCCTGCTCCGCGGGAACGTCGACGTTGCCTTTGCGGTCGCTGACGCGCACAAACATCGCGAGAATCGCAACGTCATACGAATTGGGCGGCGGCAATTTCAAAATGCCGGCATTCACAAATCGCGTGTCCGCGCGCAGCGTGGTTACGGAATCGAATCTCGAACGCAGCTCGCGTTCGAGATCTTCGCCGGGATACGGCTCGGGATCCGCGTAAAACGCCAGCAAAAGCGCGCGCGAAGATTTTGTGGCGTCGAGCGGGAGGCGGTGCGGCGTGTCGCGCAAAAGTGTCACGCCATGGTCGGAAATTTCCTGGGCTTCTTTTTGCCAGGCGGCGCTGCCAAATTTGTGGTTAATGGCGTTGACATCCACGAGGCGATTCGAATGCAGGCCGAGGCGCGCCTTGGCTTGCAGAATTCGCCGCACCGAAGCTTCCAGCCGCTCTTTCGAGATGCGCCCGGACTTCACCGCGGACTGCAGCGATTCGAATGCGGCATCCGGCACCGGCGGCATGAGAACGCAATCCGCGCCCGCAGCAATGGCGCGAACCGCGGCTTCGCCGGGGGCGTAGCGCACCGTGATTCCACCCATGTCCATGGCGTCGGTCACGACGAGACCTTCGAATCCGAGATCCTTGCGCAACAAACCCGTCAAAATATTCGATGAAAGAGTTGCGGGCGTATTCGAATCCGGTTCCAGCGCCGGAATCGAAAGATGTCCGGTCATGACGCTACTCACATGCGCGGCCATCGCCGCGCGGAAGGGAACTAGCTCCAGATGTTCGAGGCGCTCGCGATTGGCAGTAATCACCGGCAGATCGATGTGCGAATCCGCGGCGGTGTCACCGTGGCCGGGAAAATGTTTGGCGGTGGCCAGCGCGCCGTTTTCCTCGACGCCGCGCACGAAGGCGCTCACGAACTGGGCGACGCGGTCCGGATCTTCTCCGAAAGATCGCGTGTTAATGATGGGATTTCCGGGATTGTTGTTGACATCGGCGACAGGAGCATAAATCCAGTGAACGCCGACAGCGCGGGCTTCGAGCGCAGTGATCTTGCCCATGGTATAGGCATCTTTCGAATCACCGCCTGCCGCCAAGGCCATGTTTGTCGGGAACGAGGTGCCTTCGTCGATGCGCATGGCGGTGCCGCGTTCGAAATCGGCGCCGACCAGCAGCGGGAATTTAGACTTTGCCTGAAGCTGGTTGTTCAGCACCGCGGTGGGATAGGCCTGGCTTTTAACGATTCCAAGCGGCGATCCCTGCGTAATGTTGATGAACCCGCCGACATGCAAGTCATTTACATCGTGCAGGATCTGCTGGTAGGCGGGCGAGTCCGTCGCCGTAAAACTGCCGTGATAGGTGGTGAACAAAAGCTGGCCGATCTTTTCGTCCACGGTCATTTTGCGGAGCGTGGATTCCACCCAGGCGCTTGCGGCAGGAGATAATTTCTTCAGCGAACTCTTGGCGGGAGCGCCGCTCTTTTCAGCAGCGGCCTTTTTCGCGGAGGCGCTGGCGTTCTGACCGCGTGCGTTGTAGGCCATAAGGAGAGCGATCGAGACGGGAATCAAAAGCAAAAATCGGACGCGGCGTCCTGGCATCGGTTAAAATCCCCCAGCGGCCGCCGGCAGTCTCCATTTATAGATAGCACACGCACATCATGCTCTCAACGCAGCTGCGGCCAGCGCGTTCCAGAATATCATTAGTATGGTAGCGATAGCGGGGTTCCAGAAAGCGTGGCAGGCGGGAACAGTCCGCGAGTGCGGGTGCGGCACATTCATCTTGGCAGTTTCCAATTAACGGCTTCGAGCGGTGACTGGTTATATTAAGGTTTAGGGATTGTGATGAGGCTCTTGATCTTTGCTCTCTGTGTTTTGTTTGCGTTTGGTGGTCTAAGCGCGCAGACGACTGGCTGGCAGCCGTCTACGGGACATGCGCAGGTGCCGTTATGGCCGGGGGCGGTGCCTGATGCGCAGCCTGAAGCAGGGCCGGAGGTCGCGGCGATGGCAAAGAGTCTAATCGCCGGCAAATCAGGCGAGTTCGTGGTCAACGTCTCGCGGCCTACGATGACGGTCTATTCGCCAAGCGGAAAGAATACGGGTGCTGCGGTGGTCGTGTTCCCTGGCGGGGGTTATCAGGATCTGGCCATCGATCTGGAAGGCACTGAGGTCTGTGACTGGCTGACTTCCAGGGCGATCACATGCGTGTTGTTGAAGTACCGTGTGCCAGATTCGGGGCCGGCTTGGCATGATGAATGTGCGTGCTACATCCATCCGAAAGCACCGATGGCGTTGCAAGACGCGCAGAGGACAGTGGGGCTAGTGCGCTTTCACGCCGCTGAGTGGCATATCGATCCGCACAAGATTGGAGTGCTTGGCTTTTCGGCCGGCGGCCACATGGTGGCAGCAATCAGCACGCATTTTAAGCAGCGTGTCTACCCGGCTGTCGATGCAGCCGACAAAGAAAGCTGTCGCCCGGATTTTGCGGTGGCCGTTTATCCAGGCCATCTATGGATTGACGATAAAAAGTTCGAGTTGAATCCGGATATCCGCACTCATATCACCCGCCAGACGCCGCCTACGTTTTTGCTGCAGGCGGAGGATGACTACGTGGACAATGTAAACCAGTCGCTCGTCTACTACATCGCCTTGAAGAACGCTAAGGTTCCCGTCGAGATGCATTTGTATGCGCAGGGTGGGCATGCGTTCGGACTGCGGCGCAGGGAGCTACCGATTACGGCATGGCCTCAGTTGGTGGAGACTTGGCTGGGGACGATCGGAATGATTCCGAGTGATTCGCATTGAGGCGCAAATGCAATTAGTCCTTCTTTAGCGTATTTGTGCAAAATGCCGATGCGGATTGATAGGTTAGTGATTGCCACACGTTAAGTTGAGATTCTTCGGGCATCCTTATCGGATGCCCTCAGAATGACAGTGTCGAGTTTTTTGTCGGGCTGATACGGGGGGACTTTTGAGGGGACAGAAAAGCGTGCTTTCCACATTCGTTCATTTCATGATTCTTGGCGCACTTCTCTCCTGCGCGGGGACCACGGCACATCCGGCGACAAAAACAAAACACTCAGGCCGGGCCGCGCGTGTGCAAACCGGGCTGGATGTTCTGGAGGCCCAGAAGTTCGCGGCGCTTCGCGGCAAGCATATCGGATTGATCACCAATCATACGGGACTGGATTCTCAGGGGCGCAGTACGGTGGATGTTTTGTCCCACGCGGCCGGAGTTCAGCTGGTAGCGCTCTTCAGTCCGGAACACGGTCTCGCCGGGCGCAACGATGAACTGATTTCTTCTTCCAAGGATCCCTCGACCGGTCTCCCCGTCTACAGCCTTTATGGGGAAAGCCGCCGTCCCACCGACGAGATGCTCAAGGGTATCGACGCGCTGGTCTTCGACGTTCAAGATGCCGGCGTGCGCTTTTATACGTACACCGCGACGATGGGCTATTGCATGGAGGAAGCGGCCAAGCACAACATCGCATTTTTTGTACTCGATCGGCCCAATCCGATTGGCGGAGAAATCGTCGAGGGTCCCATGCTCGACTCCGACAAAACCAGTTTCGTGGCTTATTCCCCCTTGCCTGTGCGCTACGGGCTGACCATCGGCGAACTGGCCCAGTTTTTTAACGCAGAGAATCATATCGGCGCCGATCTGCACGTCATCGCCATGAAGAACTGGCACCGTAATTATTATTTTGAGAGCACGGGAATCAAGTGGATTCCGCCGTCGCCGAATCTGCGTACCATCAAGGGGTCCGTCCTTTACCCCGGGATTGAAATTTTGCAAAGCGCCGGAGTTTCCGTGGGCCGCGGAACGCAAACGCCTTTTGAGGAGTTCGGGGCACCGTGGCTCGACGGAGAGGAAGTCGCGGTGGAGCTGAATCAGCGCCATCTTCCAGGAGTGCATTTCGCGAGCCAGCCATTCATACCGATTTCTGGGCTTTACAGCGGGCAGCGCTGCGGCGGGGTTGGGATGCGCGTTACCGAGCCACACAAGGTGCGCTCGATGGAGATGGGTTTGGAAATTGCGGCGATTCTGCAGAAGCTCTATCCGAAACAATTTGACCTGGCGAAACTGATCGAATTAGTAGGGAACGCCGATACGATTCAGCAACTGCAATCGGGCGTGGCGCCGGAGAAGATCGTTGCCAGCTGGGCGGATGCGTTAGCGACTTTCGACCAAGCCCGGCGCAAATACTTTCTCTATAAGTAGAGGCGATCGGGTTTCGAGGCTCTCCGGTACAATGCGATTTGCTTTTCCAAGTCACATTACCGGATCGGGAGAAACTGCTACTCTTCAGAAGTACATTTCACGGCGCAATTTCCCTTCTTAATTTGATAAGCACGTCCGTGCCGGGCGCGGCATCCACGGGGCAGCTTGCTACCGCCCAGCGCCCCGGCGCGGCAAATTCCTGGAGCAGCACCACCAGCGCCACAGGTTTGTCGTGCTTCATTCGCGCGAAGAATTTTCCCTGGCTGTCCGAATACACCACAGCACCGCCTTGCAAATTGCCCACATTCACCGCCAAATTGTTCGTGTGGTAGCAGTAACTCTGTTTCCGATTACCGCGTTAATCGTCCAGTGGATTGTTTCCGAGTGTGCCATGACCCAGGGGTCGGACTCATTCTTAGTCTGGTTTCACCGCGTCAGGTACTCGTTGGCTTGATTTACTAGGCCACTCATAAATCAAGGATGCCCTGTTATTCTGCCGCCAGTTTGGCCCGCATAACTGCTTCGTTGAAGCGCTTTTGTTCCTCAGCACTCATTGGTCCAGGCTTCAGGTTCACTGTCAGTTTGACCAGCTTGCCGGTAAAGCGGAAGGGCGGCTGGTAGTCGTTGTCGTCCACCCCCGTGCGAGTATCCACCCCGACGTCGAAGGACTCGTCGATCGTCATGAGGGCGGGGATGGTGTGCGGGATCGTCTTGCGGGCGACTTCCTTGGCATCCACCGACAGAACGCCGGTGCCGCCCTTGGCTATGCCGGGGCCGTCGTATTTAAAGTCAAACACAATGGTGTGCTTGCCTGGCGCGAGTGCTTGCTGGCCTTCCCAGCGGAATCGCTCCAGCCCCAGCAAATTGTAGGTGAACACTGGCTTGCCCTTCAGCATATAAAGTCCGTAGCCACCGAAGCGGCCTCCGAGTGTGTTGAGCATGCCTTCGGCACCGCCCGGCGGGACTTCTACCTCGGCGGTGATTGAGTAGGACTTGGCGATCAAGTTGGGTGCGCTGCCATCGGGCAGGCCGGACATTTCGCCGGAGTAGGTGAACTCGGTGCGGCCCGCGGTCGCGCTCGGCCGCGGCGTCGTGATACGCGAGAGGATCGCATTATCCAGCGGGAACACCTGATATTTCTGCGCCTCCACCAGGAAGAGTTCCTTCAACTCCCGCAGCTTGTCAGGATTCTTTGTCGAGAGGTCCGTATTCCCTGAGTAACCTTCGGCGATGTTGTACAGTTCCCACTTGTAGCCGTTGAGCACCTCGGGCATTTTGGCCGTGCCCAGGAGCCACGGGGGTTGCGGAGGCGGTGTAGCGGCGATCCATCCATCGTGATAGATGGCGCGGTTGCCGAACATCTCGAAGTATTGTGTTTCGCGTTTGGACGGAGCATTCGCGTTTGCCCTGTCCCAGGTGTAGGCCATACTGACGCCTTCGATCGGTTTCTGCGCGATGCCATTGACCATCAGCGGCGCCGGGATGCCGGTGGCTTCGAGGATTGTCGGCACAATATCAATCATGTGGTGGAACTGCGTACGGATACCGCCGACGTCCTTGATGTGGCCGGGCCACGACATGACCAGGTAAAAGTGCGGAACTTCTTCGACGCGGCGGCTTGTCTGCCGCTTTTTTTATTTCCGCCTTGCCGCCCGGGAACGCCAATCTCCCGATTGGCGAGCGGTTTGCATCTCAAGCAAGAGGGCGGTATGCATGCCAGGGCAGATGTTTTGCCTCCTCGCGGACCACTCCGTGAACTGTCTTTCAGACTCGAATTTCATCTAAGTTAGTTATAATCAACACTTACAGAAATATACGAAAACACGTCTCTAACCACCTTTAGAATCAACACTTATAGAGATGCCCGTAAGTGTTGATTCTAAAGCACTTACATAAATGCTAAATCCTTTAGATGCAACACTTACAAAAAACAGGGGCGTGAGGGGCATTACGGTTAACTTGACATGCGGCGAAGCATGTCTATCCGGAGCGACCATCGCGAGCGGAGGGACCTCCCTCACGCGGACAGCTTCGCCAGCGTCTCTGCCAGTACCAGCGCCCCGTGCGCGATGTCTTCCGGCGCAGCGTACTCATCCGGCCTGTGGCTGTAACCGTTCCGGCAGGGAATGAAGAGCATCCCAGTCGGAGCAATGCGCGAAATGAATAGGGAATCGTGGTACGCCCGGCTGACCATCTCGAGAAACGGAAAACCGTGATGGCGGCAGGAATCGGCGAGCGCCGCACGCACCTCGGGAGCGCAATATGCGGGCGCATCGGCATTGACCAACTCAGATTGAATCGAGACGTGGCGCTTCGCGGCCGTATTTTGCGATGCACGCTCGATCGTTTGCATCACCCCGTCGCGCCGCGCCAGATCGGTATCGCGGATGTCCAGCGTCATGCGCACGCGGCCCGGGATGCTGTTCACCGCGCCGGGGAAAACTTCGCACACGCCCACGGTGGCCACGGTGTCGACCGCGCCGCTCGAACGAGCCGCGTTCTCCGCCGCCAGTATCAGTTCCGCGGCCGCGCAAAGTGCATCCTTGCGATCCGGCATGAGCACACCGCCCGCATGCCCGCCCGCCCCTTCGATCGCAATGCGCAGGCTCGCGGGCGCCGCGATGCTCTTCACCACTCCGAGCGAAATCTGCGCTCGTTCGAGCAGCGGCCCCTGCTCGATGTGCAATTCAACAAATGCCTTGTAGTAACCCGCCGGCAATTTCACATCCTGAAGATTTCCGTCGAAGCCGGCGTCTCTGCGAACTTCGTCCAGCGATTCGCCATCGTGATCCTTCAATCCCGCGGCGGCTTCCGCGGAAAGTGTTCCTGAAAGCAAGCGGCTCCCCAGGCAGCCGATGCCGAAGCGCGTTGGTTCTTCCGTCGCGAATAGCAGAAGTTCAATCGAGTTCTTGGGCCGGAATCCGCTCCGCTGCAAGGCGCGAATGGCTTCGAGTCCGCCAAGGACTCCGACCACGCCGTCATACTTGCCGGCGTTGGGAATGGCGTCAATGTGCGAACCGGTTCCAACCGCAGGCGCCGCCGCATCAGCACCAATCCAGCGCGCGAACATATTTCCAACCGCATCCTGGCGCACCGCGAGACCGGATTCCTCGCAGCGGTCGATCATCCAGGCGTGGGCTTTCAAATCTGCCGGTGTGAAAACAATTCTCGTGACTGCTGGCGGTTCCGCGTCCGAAATCGCAGCCAGTCTTTCAATTTCTGAAACCAGCCGCTGCTGATCGATTTCCAATTTCATTTTCTTGCGTCGCCGAGAGGATGCCGGTTCCAATCTTTGTAAATCAAATATTTTGCCGGCACTTTGCCGATTGCTCCAAACCATTGCGGGCACCACGGCCCCATCCAGATAAAATCGCCCGCCGTGACCGGATACCACGAATCGCCGAGCCGGTAGATGCCGCTTCCCTCAAGCATGATCAGCCCGTGCTCCATCACGTGCATTTCCACCATGCTCAGCGCAGCGCCTGGCTGGTACACCATGGTGTTCACCGCAAAATCAAATCGTAGCTCATCGGGCAGCAGGCATTTCACCTGGAGGTCGGGATCATCCAGGGCATGGGACACAACCGCATCTTCGCTCGAAACCACCAGATGCGGTGGCTTCACTTTTTCAATAGCTTCGTATGGCTTTTCAATCACGGCGACGCGGGATTTTTCCTTTGCCGTGACGCGATGCTGCATACCCTCCGGCAAGTAGGCATAGCCGCGGGGGCCAAGTTCATAGCGTTTTTCTTGGGCTCCGACGGCGACGGCTCCTTCCAGGACATAAAGGAAGCGCTGTCCGGAAGTGTTTCCCAATTCGCCCTTCGGCTCAAATTCCGCGGTGTATTCGGTGAACGCCGCGCCCAGCGCCGGGCCAATATGCACGATCGCCGAAGCATTTTTCATCCCCGGCAGTGCGGTTCGCACAAACGTGTCCGGAGTCAGCAATAGATGATTGCGTTGATGCGAGCTGCGCGTTTGACCGAGATTATGCACGGCACGTCCTTCCCAGAAATTCCTGCGAAGCCGCAAGATCCGTCAGCAAGTGATGCCCGCACTCCAGCGCTTTCGCGACGTCATCGAGATGCACCGACTCCGATGGATCGTGGCTGATGCCCCCGGGTGAGCGCAAAAAAATCATCGCCGCGGGAACTTTTTCCGCCAGGATCATAGCATCATGCCCTGCGCCGCTCGCCATGCGATGAGCCTCGCAACCTGATTTTTGAATGGCCTGCTCGATCTGTCCTGTCAGAAAAGGATCCATCGCCACCGCATGCTGCGCAAGCAGCGTTCGCCATTTCACCGTCACACCGCGCTTCGCAGCTATCGACTCCGCTTGCCGGATCAATTCATCCAGCGCTTCCGTTCGCGCAACGTCTGAAGCATGACGAATATCCAGCGTGGCGCGCACTTCTCCGGCAATCACATTCGTTGCACCAGGTTTCGCTTCCACGAATCCAACAGTGGCAACGAGCCCCGCGGTGCGCTGTGCCAGATGTTCGACCGCCACAATCCACTCTGCCGCCGCGGCCAGCGCATCATGCCGCAGATTCATCGGCGTCGTGCCCGCGTGGTTCGCCTGGCCCGAAAATGTAAACTCCAATCGGTTCTGCCCGACAATCGCTTCCACGACTCCCAGTGGCCGCCCTAAACTTTCCAGCACCGGAGCCTGTTCGATGTGAAATTCGATGTATCCCAAAACATCATCTCCCAGCATCGCTTTGGAAATTTCATTCGGGTTCAACCCAAAATCCTGAATCGCCTTCCGAACAGAAATCCCTCGCTCATCCTTGCGTCCCAGAAGTTCGTCATCCACGCGACCGACAAGCGCTCGGCTTCCAATGAATGGAACTCCAAACCGCACTCCTTCTTCCTCCGAAAAACCCACGACCTCAATTCCAAATGGCAGCTTTGGCCCCTGCAAAGATTCCACGAGTCTGACAGCGAGAACAACGCCCAGAATTCCGTCGAACGCACCGGCATTGGGCACCGTGTCCAGATGCGATCCAACCAAAATTCGCGGCGCTCCCGGCGTCGCCGCGGAATAAATTCCGCGCAAGTTTCCCACCGCATCCACCGAAACCGTCATGCCAGATGCTTTCATCCAGGAAGAAACTTCCCGGTGACAATCGCGCATCGGCGGTGAAAGAAATGTCCGCCGCGTGCCGCCCGCGTCTTCTGAAAACGACGCCAGCTTCCGGCACCGCGCGATCACTTCTTCCGCGATTTTTGTAAACTCACTGCTTAGGAGCACTGAATTTTACCTTCGCGCACCGCAAATGAATCGCTGCACGCAAACTCTTTGTCAAAACTCTCGGATCAGCTTCGCTGCCGCCCATCCCGCGACAACAAGCCCCACCAAAATCTCCCAGCCGTAATGATTTCCATAAGTTGCCACTGGATAGTGAGAACTCAACATCAGAAACACCACGGGCACGGCCAGAAACGTATTGTGCTTCGACCGCAATTTCGCTTGCGCGCCAAGCGACGGATCAAACGTTTCGCCCGCCGCTGCCGCCGCGAGCATTCTGCGCTGCGCGGGAAGAATGCGCATCCACACGTTCACCGTCATGATGGTGCCGAAGATCGCTCCTATGTGAATGTACGCAGCGCGGCCGCTGAACACGTGCATCAATCCCCACGCCGATGCGGCTGTCATTATCAAAGCAAATCCGGCGAACGCGGCCTGCGATTTCCCTAAGGCCGTTCGAACGACGAGATCGTAAATGATCCATCCCGCCACCATGAAACCAACACCGATCGCGATGCCCGCCCCGTTGGAAATATTTGCAACGTCCGAATCGATCAACCCATCACCGAGGTAATACACAAGCACAAGGAGCACCAGGCCTGCCACCCACGTGATGAGCGCTTCCCAGCGAAACCAGCGCACCTGCTCCGGTGCGACACCGAGGGATTTTTGTTTTTCGACGGTGTAAAAGCCGCCGCTATGCACCATCCACACTGCCGAGACGGTCCCGTTCGAGCGGGCATTTTTCTCGAGCTTCGTAAATTGGCCGTCGAGCCAGGTGAAATAATACGTTTGGCCGACCCACATGATGCCGGCGAAAACGTGAATCCAGCGCACGCCGAGATTGAGCCATTCGCGGATCGCAGAACTCATCTCAGCTTCCCCGGTAGGTGGTGTAGCCGTTCGGACTTAAGAGTAATGGAATATGAAAATGGGATTCGCCGTTTCGAACGCGAAACAAAATTTCAACTGCGGGATATAAGCCATTCTCGCCAGAAGCTGCGAAGTAAGTTGCAGTGTCAAACGCCAGGCGGTACACGCCTTCCGCGAGTGTCTTGTTTTCAGGCAACAATTGGGCGCACCTTCCGTCCTGATCGGTTTTTGCGGAACCAAGCAAAGACCATTTGCCGGAAGAATCCTGAAACTCCAAGCGGACAGGCACGCCCGGAGCGGGTTTGCCCTTGGCGGTGTCCAGAACGTGGGTGGAAATGCGACTCATCCGGCGATCCATTTTTTCAATCGAAGATGCATGATTTGCCGCTGCTCCTCGGCGGCCTGGCGCAGTTCGGTGGCGTCATCATTGTGCAACCGGCGGCGCAGAATCTCCAGGATTTCGCTGGCGGATTTTCCCGTTGCGCACACAATGAAAATCCGGCCGAATTTTCGTTCGTACTCGAGATTGCCTTGCTTCAGAGCCATCTTTACGGAGTCCTCGGCCGTGGCAGCCTTTTGTTGTTCTTGCGCCGACCATGCCGAAGACTGCGGCGCGGAATTGTGCTCCGCGCGTGATTCGCCAATTCGCGGATGACTTCGAAACGCGTCGAACCAGTCCGATTCACCGAGGCTTTGCCAGATCGCGTCTGACGTTGTGAGTAGCGCAGTTTCGTCCCGGATCGGCCTTTTCAAGGCCATGCTCGCGGCCCATGTTTTCGAACCGCAGCAGGGAAGGATTGCGCGCTCGGCTTCTTCCCGGGGAAACTTGTTCCAGCGGGCAAGCACCTCGCTCATGCGCGGCTCCCCGCGGCGGCGAGTTTTTCTAGGAATTCCGTAACCAGATTGCCGGCCACTGCGGCGCGATAGCGGGCGGTCGAACGAATATCGTCAATGGGGCGAATCTCTTTCACAACGCATTTTCCAGCTGCATCGATCAAGGAGGCTTCGATCTTTTGTCCCGTGAGCACTCGCTCGGTTTCATGCAAGCGAAGAGGAACGGGCGCAACGCTTCCCAGCGCCAGCCGCACATCACGAATCGCGCCGCTCGCGCATTGGCCCAGCGCGGCGAGGCAAACTTTCGAAATGGCCTGCGCGTTTCGAGCGCCAACCTTGCGGGCATGAGAAAAAAATCCAGAAAATCGACGCGGCAGAGAAATAGATTGAATCAATTCATCGGGCGCCAACGCGATTTTCTTGTAACCGGCGTGAAAGTTTCGATAAGCCATCCGGCGCTCGCCGCGAGCGGAGATCAGCGTGATTTCTGCGTCGTAGACAAGAAGAGCGGGGAGGGAATCGGCGGCCGGCGAAGCGTTGGCGATGTTGCCGCCAAGGGTGCCGCGATTTTGATTGGCAATTCCACCGGTCCAGGAAGCGGCGGTGGCCAGCAACGGAAATTCTTTTGAAACGGTTCCGTGTTCGCGCAGGGCGGTATAAGTGCACGCGGCACCGATACGAATGCTATCCGGAAAAACCTCGATTTGCCGAAGCTCGGGAATATTCCAGATGTTGATCAGATTGTGATTCAGCAGTTTACCAGCGGAGTACAGAACCATTACGTCGGTTCCGCCGGCAATGGGCAGCCATTGAGACGGCTCGCTGGAGAGCAGCGAGAGAACGCCCTTCAGAGTGCCGGGCGAAACGAGTTTGTAATCGGAGGGATCGGCTCTCATTTTGCAGCTCTTCGTGGCGCGGCTTTAGAAACGGCTTCGAAAATCTGCATGTAACCCGTGCAGCGGCACAGATTTCCGGCAAGCCCTTCGCGTATATCCGCAAGAGCGGGATCAGGTGTTTTTTCGAGCAGATGCACGGCCGCAAGAATCATTCCCGGTGTGCAAATGCCGCATTGTGCGCCGCCACATTCGAGAAACGCCTCTTGCAGCGATTTCAGTAAATCATGCGCCGGAATTCCTTCGATAGTAATCATGCTCGCGCCGCTCGCTTGTGCCACTGGCACGAGACAGCTGTTCACCAGCATGCCGTCCAAGAGAATGGAACACGAACCGCATTCACCTTCGCCGCAGCCTTCTTTTGTGCCGGTCAGCTTCAGCTCGTTGCGCAGCACGTCCAACAATCGTTCCATAGGATGAGCGAGCACTTTCTTCTTCTCGCCGTTGACCGTGAATGAAACCTCGCACTTCGCGGCCGTCTCTTTCGAAGGATTCATGCGCGCCCTCGCGTAGAAGGAGAGACGGCTTGGCCGACAGATTCGTGGTGCAGAGCTTCAAATAAATCTTCCGGTTGAAGCGGAATTGAATGGAAACTAACTCCGATAGCATCTTCCACTGCGCTTACAATCGCGGGCGCGGGGCCGTCCATGGGGAGTTCGCCGATGCCCTTGGCGCCGTGCGCGCCGTGAACGTTGCCAAGCTCCTGAAAAAATACGCGAATAGGAGGCAGGTCCAGCGAGCCCGGCATGATGTAATTGGTCATTTGATTGTTGAGCATGCGGCCGTTCTGCCAGAGGACTTTTTCATAGAGAGCGAAACCGATGGCCTGCGCGACACCACCGGTGATCTGCCCCTCAGCCAGAACCGGGTTAATGACATTGCCGACTTCCTGCAGCGCAACAAAGTCATCCACGGTTACGGCATAGGTTGTCAGATCCACGGTGACTCCCGCGACGTAGACGGCCCAGGCAAAAGCCGCGTAGGCTTCACCGCGATATTTTTCATCGTCCCAGTAGACATTGGCGGGCGCTTCGTAGCGTGCATAGGATTTGAGCGTTTCGTGCGCCGCGATATATTGTGCGCAAGCGGCGCGAAATTGTTCGAGAGTGTAGCCGTCAGCGAGAAGGCCGGTCTTCGTCAGTGTTTGCTTGATTCCCTGAGCCGCCGACTGAACCAGTTTTCCGACGATCATTGCGGTGCGCGATGCGACGGTCGGGCCGCTGTTCGGAACGACGGTGGTGTCCGGCTGCGCGATCACGACGTTTCTGTAAGGAAGCGCCAGAGCCTCGGCGGCAAACTGGCAGAGGACGGTATTGGTTCCCTGGCCAAATTCCGCGCTGGAGACCAACACGCGAACAGTGCCGTCGGCAAGCGCTTCCACACCGACGAGAGAATTCAGATAGCGCTCGCCGGAACCGGTGAAGCCCGCGCCGTGCAAAAACGCAGCGATTCCGATTCCTTTTTTGCGCGCTCCGATTTTATTTTCTTCCGCGAAACGCTTTTTCTTGGCGGCATAGTCAGAGAGTTCCAGCGCGCGGTCGAGCAGATGATGTAAGTTAATTTCTTCACGAATGACCTGTTGCGTCGTGGTCGTTTGGCCGGGTTTGAGGAAATTCCGCCGCCGAACCTCGACGGGAGAGATGCCAACAACGTGGGCGATGCGGTTCATGTGGCGCTCCATGGCAAAGAGACTCTGAGGAGCGCCGAATCCGCGAAAGGCGCCGTGCGGGGGCGTATTGGTGGCGACGGCCTTCGTTCGAATGCGCACGCAGGGCCAATGATAAGGACCGCCGGCATGAATGGTGCCGCGCGAAAGGACTACCGAGGACAGCGTCGCGTAGGCGCCGCCATCGATGGTGAAGTTGATTTCGCCACCAAGAATTTTGCCGTCCCTGTCCACGGCGGTACGATGGCGCGTTCGCGAAGGATGGCGCTTCGTGGTGGCAACCATATCCTCCATGCGGTCGTAAATGATTTTCACGGGCCGACCAGACTTGAGGGCCAGCAGCGCGGCGTGGCCCGCGATCATGGACGGATATTCTTCTTTTCCGCCGAACGCGCCGCCCGTTTCCATTTGCACGACGCGAACTTTGTTTTCGGGAAGGCCGCAGAGCGCCATCAAGGCCTTGTGGACGTAATAGGGGCATTGCAACGAGCCCCAGACAGTTACGCCATGCTCTGGATCGTAGGCGGCGATGACGCCGTTGTTCTCGATGTACAACTGCTCCTGTGCGCCGGTGAAATATTCACCTTCGACGATGTGTGCCGCTTCTTTCCAGACGGAGTCCACGTCGCCCTTTTCCACCAGGTAGCTCTTGAGGATATTGTCGCCGCCCCAAATGATTGTGGATTGTTCCTCGCTTTCCTCGATGCTGTGGATGGATGGCAGCGGGTCGTAGTCGATTGCTACGGACTCAACTGCTTTTCGCAGCTTGTGGCGGTCGGGATGTGCCAAGAGCAGAATCGGCTCTTCGGGATGATTCACGGCTTCGGAGGCGAGGCAGGGCTGGTCGTCCAGGATCAAGGCAATACAATTCTTCCCAGGAATGTCTTTCGACGAGACGACGACGAATTCGCTCCAGGTAATGCCTGGATCAAAGGAAATCTTTCCGATCTTGCCACGCGCGATAGTACTGCGTACGGTTGCCCCGTAAAGCATGCCGGGCAAAACCATGTCGTCCACGTAGCGCGCTGCTCCCGTGACTTTGTCCCAGCCCTCCTTGCGAGGCACGGAAGACCCGACGATGTGAGGGGCGGTCATAAATTTCTTTGCTGGCCGTATTCTGTATGAAACGGCAGGAGTTTCAAACGGCTATTTGCGGTTTCCGAGTGCCGGTTGGGGCTGCAATTCACGGCCGCCCGGTTCGCCAGGGAATTCGCAATCGGCAAATACGCGGTCGCCGCGCAGGTAAGTCGCTTTTACCGCGCCGCGAAGGCGTTCGCCAAGATAGGGTGAGGTGCGATGGCGATAGGAAAGATATTCTTCTGTAACGATGAATTCAGCTTCCGGTTCGAAGACCACGAAATCGGCGTCGTAGTTTTTGGCAATGCAGCCTTTGCGTGGGTCGCAACCGGCGAGACGCGCCGGGCCTTGCGCCATCCAGCGCGCGATATCCGCGAGTGTGAATCCGCGGGTGCTGGCTTCGGTCCACATCACCGGCAGCGCCAGCGAGAGGCTTGCGATTCCTCCCCATGCCGTTCGAAAGCTTCGTTCGACGAGACGCTTCATCTCCGGCGGACAAGGAGAATGATCCGTGGCGACCAGGTCAATGATTCCCCCCTGGAGCCCTTGCCAAAGTTTTTCGCGATTCTCGCGAGTGCGGATTGGCGGTGCGCATTTGAAGAGAGTCTGTCCATCGGGGATTTTGTCCGAAGAAAAGTGCAAATAGTGCGGGCAAGTTTCGACGGTTACCGGCAATCCATCGGATTTCGCTTTGCGCAACATATCCAGGGCCTGGCTCGTCGCGAGATGAACTATATGGAGACGGAAGTGAAATTCGCGGCACAAGGAAAGCATCAGCCGGATCGCGGATAGCTCCGCTTCATCCGGGCGCGATTGGAGGTAGGTGGCGTACTTGCTCCAATCGGCTCCCGCTAGTTGACGTGTTGCTTGGTCTACAGGCCCGGGCAGTTCGGCGTGGACGAGCAGCGGCAAGCCGGTCTTTGCGACATGCGGCAGGGCGGCGCGGAGCTGCTGCTCGGTGACCATAGTGAAGCCGTCGATGCCCGGATGGATGAGGAAGCATTTGAAACCGGGGACGCCGGCAGCTGCCAGACTTTCGATGTGATGCTGATTGTCGCTAACGACTCCGCCCCAGGCCATCCAGTCGACACGGCACTGGCCGTTCGCGGCTTGGCGTTTGGCTTCGAGTGAAGCGACGGTGGTGGTCGGCGGCAGACAGTTGAGCGGCATGTCTGCAAGCAACGTATAACCACCGGCCGCAGCGGCGCGTGTGGCGGTGCGGAAACCTTCCCACTCCGTGCGGCCGGGTTCGTTGATGTGGAGGTGAGAGTCCACCAGCCCCGGCAGAAGGGCCGCTTCGCCAAAATCGGTCACGGGAATTTCCGCCGGCAATTGGTCCGGCGGAACAACATCAAGGATTCGCCCATCCTGGAAGAGGACGGCCGCCGGCTTTATTCCGAGTGGAGTCACAACGCGTCGCGAGAGAAAAGCTTTGAGGCGCATGTTTGGAGACGACAAGTGTTCTTGGGGCTAGGAGCAACAGCAGGGTATCGCAAGCGACGGAAATTCCCAAGGCGTCAGCGTGAACTCAGGTGAAGTGTGCAGGACATAGGTTACATCCGGAGCTGGCAGGTTTCAGTACGGGGTCTTGTTTTCCTGGCGCTTCCAGAGGGAAAAAATCTCGAGAGACTCGTCGCGAAGAAGCTGCTGCATGGGGATGCGGCGCGCGTCGAGGGGGCGCTCGAGCTCCTCGTAAATGAAGGCGTCGTCAAAGCCTGCGGCGGCGGCATCGGCAGCCAGGCAAGCATAGAAGACACGCCCGGGGCGCGCCCAATAAATGGCTCCCAGGCACATGGGGCAAGGCTCGCAAGTGGTGTAGAGGTCGCAGCCGGAAAGCTGGAAATCGCAGAGTTTACGGCAGGCTTCTCGAATGGCCACGATTTCTGCGTGTGCGGTGGGATCATGCGTGATTGTGACGCGGTTGGCGCCTTCGGCGAGTATACGGCCGTCCTTCACGACCAGCGCAGCGAACGGGCCGCCCAGGCCGTCGCGAACGTTATCGAGAGCCAAGGCAATGGCGCGACGCATGAATTCTGCGGACATGAAATTGTGTACCTGCTTCAGAGTGCCCCTGCCGTTGGCAATTATCAATGCGCAGCTCATAGGCGGGCGCGGAAAAGCCAACCATCGTGGAAGCGGCAGGCAGTAGCACTAGAGCTGGACTTCTGGGGAGCCAGGGAGCACGTGTTCCGTTCGGCCGTTTATCAGGCATCGGTCGTTAGCTTGAGAGAACGCCTGTTATCCCAATTCGCACAACTGAGCTGCTGTCATGGTAGCTTTGGATTGAATATGCCTGAAGGAATAGGCCGCCCTTCGACATCAGCAAATTCAAACAAGCTCTCAGGTATGAGATAGCCGCGCCTAAGTGATGCTCGATGACCAGAAGAAACAAGCCCTTGCAACCAGCTAAACGGCGTTCGGTTCGGCGCTGCCCGCTCGTCGCTTCTGTGGAAGTGACCGAGCTGGGTTCCGGCGCGCTACTCTCAGCGCGCACCTCGGAACTGGCAATTGGGGGCTGCTATGTAGATGCTCTCAATCCGTTCCCGAAAGGAACTCTGGTCGGGTTGCGGATTCTCAGGGATCAGGGCGTCTTCGAAACAAAGGCAAAAGTAGTTTACTGCGATCCAAGATTCGGCATGGGCCTTGCCTTTACAGAGATGGCGCCCGATCAGCGTTCACTGCTAGAAGCCTGGCTAGCCGAGATTGTTATCCAACTCAGGCCGGTTCCGTAGATTCTGCTACGCTCGTTCAAACCCATCCGCGGTTTGGCGTTCCTTAAACCTCTGACGAAACTCGAGTTCTTCCGAATGGCTAGCTAAGAGCAGCGAGATTTGTTCGCCGTTCGAGACGGGGATTCTCAGCGGGCGACACTTGGAGTGTGGTCAGGGATGGAAGAATCTTCTGATCGCTTGGCAGGTCTGTCCTGAATATCGCTCGCAACGGCGCTCCATGGCTTATTGGCACGGAAATCAAGAAAGGGCCCCCGGGGGAGTGCGGCGACGAGTTTTTGTGTGTAGGGGTGCTGGGGGGCGCCGAAGATTTGGGAGGGAGGGCCGCATTCGACGATTTCGCCGGAGTTAAGGATGGCGATGCGATGGCAGAGGGCGGCAACGGACAGCAGGTCGTGGGATATATAAAGGATACCCATGCCTAGTTCGTGGTTAAGACGGGCAAATAGGCTCAGGATTTCGGACTGGGTGATGGTGTCGAGTGCGCTTGTGGATTCATCGGCGATGAGGAGCGAAGGACGGTGGAGGATGGCCATGGCGATGATGACGCGTTGCGCTTGTCCAACGCTGAGCTGCGAGGGGCGGCGGCGAAGAAAGTCGGTGTCGCTGGGAAGGCTCACGCTCGAGAGGGCGCTGCTGATGGCTGTCCCGCACTGTTCACGCGTGCCCGTGGCGTGAGCGCGCCACGCTTCGTTGAGCTGCGAGCCGATGCGCAGAGCTGGATTGAGAGAGGTTAGCGGACTTTGGAGGACGATGCTGATTTCGCGGCCCCGGAGCGAGCGCATCTGTGATTCGGATTTTGCGGAGAGGTCTTCGCCTTTGAAAAGAAGATGGCCGCGGGCGGTGCCGCCTTTCAAGTGAAGGAGGCGAAGGATGGCGAGCGAAATAGTGCTCTTGCCGGAACCGCTTTGACCCACGAGGCCGAGGATTTCGCCGGGCTGGATATCGAGCGACACGTCGCGGAGGACTCCCTTATTGTTGCGGTAATCGACGGAGAGTCGGAGCGACAGGAGTGGTGGAGCTAGGGTCACTTTTGCGCACCGAGAGATGGATCGGGGCCGAGGCGGAGAACATCGGCGTTCCAGAAAGCATGGGGATCGAGGACCGAAGGCGCAGAGCCGATGACGGCGGGAGATATGGCGGACATCGCGTCGCGGTTGACGAGATAAATGAAGGGCTGCTGTTCGGAGACGATTTGCTGGACGCGGTCCCAGTCGGCTTTGCGTTTTTTGTCGGAGGTGGAGGAGGCTTGGGACTGCATCAGGCGATCGATCTCCGCTTCCCACGCCGTGGCGGGCTTGCTTTGCTTGGGATTCCATTGATGATTTTCCGCGGAGCTCAGCCAGACGTTCATCTGACTGCTGGGATCGAGATCGGTGTTGGTGAATCCGAGCAGACAAGCTTCGTAGTCAAAGGTGCGGGTGATGCGCTCGATCAAGGAAGGAAAATCGAGCGTGACCATGTTCACCTTGATTCCAATCTGAGAAAGATCCTGTTGAATCATGGTGACCATTTGCTCGCGGGGTTTGTTGCCGGTGCTGGTGATGAGCGTGAATTCGACGCGATTGCCGGAGGAGTCGCGAAGGATGCTGCCGTCAAAGCGGAAGCCTGCCTGGGCAAGCAGGCGGAGGGCTGCGGCGGAATCGTACTTCGGAACGGGAAGCGCGGAGTTGAACCAGAAATGATTTGCGGGCGAGATGGGGCCGTAAGCCGGCTGGGCATGGCCGACGTAGACGATGCGGGCGAGATCAGCGCGATTGATGGCCAGAGAGATGGCTTTGCGAAATTCGGTGGAGCGGAACCAAACTTTTTTGTACTCGGGGAAAGCGGCGGTGGGGACCTGGTTGAACCACACGAATTCGGAGTCGAGGCCGGGGCCTGCGTCATGCGCGGCGGCGGGAGATTCCTTCTGGAGGCGGTCGAAGAGATCAGCGTCGAGAGAATTGATCATATGAATTTCGCCGCGACGGAAGCGGAGGATTTCGATGTCGTGATTGTTCTGGATGTCGAGGCGAATGGAATCGAGATACGGCAGGGGGTTGCCGTCTTTATCTTTTTTCCAATAGTTGGTGTTGCGCCGGAGAAGGACGAAGGAGCCGGGTGTGTAATCGGCGACGTAGAAGGGGCCGAGGACGGCCATTTCTTTTTTGGGAGAGTGGGCGGAGAGAATGGCAACCTGGTCGAAGAGGCGTTCGAGTCCCGCGACTGGCGCAGGGAAGGTGACGGTGATGGTGTCAGCAGTAGGAGTCTGGACGCTGACTTGGCCATCACCGGAGCGGAAGGAGTCTCCGGTGGGCGAATGAAGCTGCGGATCCATAAGAGCTTTCACAGTGTAGGCAACGTCCTCGGAGGTGAACGGCGTGCCATCGGAGAAGTGCAAGCCGGTGCGGAGATGGAATTTGATGGTGCGGCCGTCGGGAGTGGCCTTCCACGAAGTAGCGAGGGCGGGCTCAAGCGCTTGGGTCTGGCGATTGAGGCGGATCAAGACGCCGCCAGTAAGGTAGCGCACGATTTCGGATTGGCCGTCTTCGACGAGAAGAGGATTGAACGTTTTCGGTTCGCCGTGGAGACAGAAATGGAGCTCGCCACCAGACCGGCTGGCAGATTGGGCGCTGACGAAAGACGGGCAGCACAAGACCAGCGTAAGAACGAGAGCAACGTAAAGACGGCGTATCACTGGGTGACCTCCTGCGACGGAAGAACGAGCTGAAAGCACATGACCACAATTACGAGAAGAATGAGCGGCACGAGACGCCACGGATTTGCCCCGAGCGCGGAAAAATCCTCGAAGCCCCGCAACAAGTTTCCCCATGACGCCATGGGTTCCATTACTCCAAGCCCCAAAATGCTCAAGTTCGCTTCTGTCAAAATGAACAACGGGATAGAAATCCAGAATTGCGCGTAGAAAAGCGAACGAAGGTTTGGGGCCACGTGGCACAGCAAGAGCCGCGCGGGTTTGCACCCCGATGAACGAGCCAGGAGCAAGAAATCGGAGTCTCTGATGCCGCGCGCCGCAGCGCAGATGACGCGGACCGAAGCCTGCCAGCCCAGCAGGCCCATCATCAAGAAGGCGATGATGACCGACACCATTGGAGGAACATCAAGGGGCAACATGGCGCGAACGGTGAGAAGTAGAAAGAGCCAGGGCAAGGCGAGAGAGAGGTCGGTCACAGCAAGGACAATCCGTTCGAAGCGGCCGCCAAGAAATCCCGCAGCGCTACCCAGTAATGCGGCAATCAAAGTGGAAAGAAGGGCGGCGGCCGGTGCAAGCAGCAAGGAAACGCGTGTGCCGTAAAGCAAGCGGGATAAGGAGTCGCGGCCCAGCGCATCCGTGCCAAGTGGATGCGCGGTCGAAGGGCGGGCGTTCGGGACATCTCGAAACTGCCGGACGGGAGGGGCGGGCACGAGGATGGTGGCGAGCACCATCAGTAGAAAGATCGCACACAGAATGATCGCTGCCGTCTTCTGGAGGGGGCTCATTGTACGCCCCCCGCGAAAACGCGCCCGGTCATATCGGCGAGCGAGTTTGCTGCGAACATCACGAGACTGACGATGAGGGTGACATTGACGATGAGCGGTAAGTCCCTGCTGAGCGCGGCTTGCCAGGCGAGCTGTCCGAGGCCAGGTGAATCACATAAGGCTTCGATGGGGATGGCGGCACCGAAAGCGATCGTGAAGGACACACCGAGAAGTGCGAGCAGCGGCGGGGCAGCGATAGGCAACACATGCCGCCAAAAAATCGCCCCGCTTCCCAATCCTCTAGCGCGTGCCGCAAGCACGTGAGGCTGGTCGTATGAATGCACGAGAAGACTCCGGATGTAACGATGGAGCCGGGGAAAGACAACAACGCCAATGGCGAAGAACACTGGAGCGCGCAGTTGAACAGCAAGCATGGCCACCACGGCGGAGGGCAGTGAGAGAAGCAAACTGCTGAAGGCGGTGCTGGAAGCTTCGTAGAGCCAGCCACGCGAAGCCAGACCTAGGGACGCGAGCAGAGCCGCTGCCAGCCACGCAATTCCCAGGCCACGGATGACGGAGTTGCCCGTTACCGGCAGTCGTTGGCGGAGCAGTTCCCGAACCGGCCGCTTCAGGGAATCGGATTCACCGAGATCACCGTGGGCGAGTGCTGAAAGATAATGCAAGTAATACAGAGCGAGTCCTTCCTGGAGCATCTGCTTCTGCCGCAAAGCTTCGATGCTCTGTGCACTCCAGCGCGGGTCGAGTTCGCGTTCTTGAACACCGTAGCCAGGCGCAAATCGAACGAGGGTCGCGCTGAGAAAAGCGCCGCCGATTCCCAGACAGAAAAGAAAAAGAAGCCGCCGCAAGACGTTCCAAGGCAGTTTCGCGGCTTTTTCGTCTTTGATCACTTTCCGTCCATATTCGCTCGAACGGCACTAAGACACAGCTTCGGCCTTCGAATAGTGCTTTTCTTTGATCTCGTACATGTGACGGTCTGCTTCAGACAGAAGCTCCTCTCCGGAGGTGCCATCTGCGGGATAAAAGGAACACCCCACGCTGACCGAGACGAGCATTTCAGAACATGCGGAACGGCTCGCCTCTTGCACGGCCCGCGAGAGTCGTTTTTCCATTTCGGCGACGTTCTCTTTTGTCATCTCCGGAAGAACAAATACGAACTCATCTCCACCAAGACGCCCGACCTGGTCGTATTCGCGGCAGGAGGACTTAAACCTGTCAGCGATTTCCTTAAGCAACCTGTTTCCCGTAAGGTGGCCAAAGGTGTCATTGACCTTCTTGAAGCCATTGAGGTCGCACAACAGCACGGCCAGCGGTGTTTTCGTGCGCCGTACACGGGACAGCTCTGTCTCAAGGTGCGAACAAATCGATCTGGCATTCGGCAATCCAGTAAGAAAATCGGTGCTGGCGGTGCTTTGCGCTCTTTCGTACTGAAGGGCATTCTCGACGGAAACCCCGAGTTTGGAGCTGGCCGCCAAAAGCATGCGGAGGTGCTCTTTGGTGAAGTAATTCTTTTCTCGGCAGTAAAGCGTCAGCACTCCCGCAACACCCTCTCGGCCGCGAAGTGGGACGCACAGTGCCGACTGCAAAACCGTTACGCGGGAGGATTTGCCGAGATGGGAAGTTTCTGCGGCAGGATTGCCGTTTGTTATGGGTTTCTCATTTCGCGCCACCCATCCGGAAAGACCTTGTCCCAATGAAATTCGGATGGAGGAGAAGAGGTCGTAGTCCAAACCGTGAACATATTCAGGAATCAGCATGCCCTCCTGCCGAACGAAGAAGACAATGGAGTCGTGGGGAATCATTTCCTTCAAGCGAATCGCAACCACGGAAAGCGTTTCCTTCAAGCTCAGAGAATTCCCAAGCGTTTGGGCAAGCTCAAAGAGGAGCTGAGCCTCCTGACGCGCCGAAATAATGGAAGTCAGGAAGGAAGTTTTGCGAATTTCTGCCTCATTCGTCACTTCTGCGAAACCCGAGGATGGAGCCACCGGACGGAGCATTTTCGGAGCAAAATCCAAGCGCTTGCGCTCGGTTTCCATGGTGTTGACCATTTCCTCGAGTTCGAGATACCGGCGCTCCATGACCTCGATCACGCGAGGATCGAAACTTCGCCCTTTTTCCGCGCTGATTGTTTTCATCGTCTCCTGCGGGGTCATCGCCGGCCGGTAGGGCCTCTCTGAAGCAAGTGCGTCGAAGCAATCGACCGCGGAAAGGATCCTGGCCCCGATCGGTATTGCTTCGCATTTCAGGCCATCCGGATAGCCTGTGCCGTCCCATTTTTCGTGATGGGAGCGCACGATGGGCACCACGGGATACGGGAATTGGACGCGATCCAATATATCCGCGCCCACGATAGGGTGAATCTTCATTTTCTCGAACTCTTCCGGAGTAAGGCGCCCCGGCTTGGAGAGAATGTTTTCGGGGACCGCAAGCTTACCAATGTCGTGCAGCATGGAGGCCGCGCGTATGGCGTTCATCTGGGCTACGTTCAGCCCAAGCTCCTTGGCAATCTCGACCGCATAAACTTGGACGCGGCGAAGATGATCGTGAGTAGTGTGATCCTTCGCTTCGATTGCGAGAGAAAGCGCCTCGATGGTGCGCAAGTGAAGCGCGGCAATTTCCTCGGCGTGCTTCTTTTGTTCCTCGAGGCGTCTCAAGTAGGTTCGGTAGGAGCGGTAGATCCAATAAACGATGGGAAAGGCGATAAGACCGAATTGCCAGCCGATCAGTCGATTGATGGCGCTCACCCCACAGGCGATCAATGCACCGAGCAAATAGTACGGGAAGGCCCACAAATAGCATTCCTTCCAAACAAGGACAGGGTTGCGTCCTTCCGTCATGGCGATGATGCCGGAAACCGAAACGGTATTGAAGGCGAAGTAGGTCGTGGCTGCCGCCGCCATTAAGAGAGGCCAGCGAAATCCGACGCCCGCGGCGACTTTGCTATGAAAGACCAGTTCTGCAGCGCTAATGGAAAGAGCGAGATTTGCCAGGTTAAAGAGCCATTGGATCGGGCGGGGCCGCGGCTTGGCATGCCAGAGGGTCTGGACAAGTCCTCCGAGGCAGCCCATCAGCACGGTTTCGGAATAAGAAAGGTCAAGTATGCCGACGAGAATAAAGAGAAAATTCGCCGACATCGTCGCCTTAATGCCTGGCAAGTGCACTTTGAGTAAGGATGCGCACAAAGCGACGGTTAGAAAGCAGGCATATCGGAAAAAGTCATCAGAGTGCCAGTGCAGGAGGGCGTAAACCAATACCGGCAGCCCTCCGATAAGCTGGGTGAAAATAAACGTGAGGGCAGGAACCCCGAGCGACTGGGCGTCATGCCAGGCGTTGCTCCAGTAGCTCTTCGCCGCAGTCCTTGCTGTCACACACATTCCTGCTCTCTGCCGATTGGCTCCGGCAGCGCTCATAACTCATAACGAGCGCCCAAGCCTCACGAACAGGCACGCCAACAAACAGTCGGTTCCCGTAGCTCGAGTGACCCTGTGCTAATTTTCGCCGCCCCAGCGCACTCTTATGCGCAGAACGCGGTCATTAGTTAATAAGCAAATTTTGATTCGGGAAGTATGTCTTGGGAATAGTACGCTTAGTGTTTTGTATTGAAAGGGATACTGTCTTTGAGGCGAAGCTGAGCGATAGCATCTTCCCCGACTACTTCGGGCAACAGCACCTCCCGGCCCGAGCCCACAGGCTGCTCGGAACGACCTGTACTTTAGTACTAAACCACGGGACACGCTGTACCATCGACGAGAATTCGACCTGACCGCGATGCTCCCTGGACTGAAAAGGCCATGATTATCGAGTCCCTCTGCCAGGGATTTGACGTCCGCAATCGAGTGCAGGAGTCAAGCTCATGCCAGGCAAGCGCGAAACCAACCACACTGGTAGCAGCGTTCTCAAAACGACGACATGGGGCGCGCTAATTGCCCTTACTGCTGCGACCCTCGTGGCCGGGCTCCTCGGACACCGGCAGTGGACCCATTCTGGCGACCTCGGCCGCCCCACTGCTCAAGTCACGGAGCAGAGCTTGCCGGTGGCCCACTCAGCTGTGCCAGCCCAAAGGGCCTCCTCGCACAGCTTCGCATCTAACCCAGCTCTCTTCGCTCACGACAATTCTTCGCCGGCGGCAACCCAAGAAGCGCGGGCCTCTCTTCGCCCGGCAGGTGCAGTTGGAGACTCATTGAAGTGGAATCCGGCTAATTTTGCCCATTCAAGCGCTTCGAGCAATGACGCGGCAACCAGTCTTGCAAGTGCAAGCCTGAGCGCGAGTGAACAACAGGCCGTAATTGCCGCAAAGATTGCTCCGGACCTGAAGGGAGTTAATCCCGAAGCTCCCATAGACGTGATCGTTCAGTTCAAGACGGCAGCGGGAGCGTCCGAGGTGGCAGCGGACGGAGCCACGGCAAAGGCCGAACTGCCCTTGGTGCACGCACAATTAGTGACGGTTCAGGGCAGCAGCCTCGCGAGGCTAGCCGCTCACGATAGCGTGGCTTACATTTCTCCGAACCGCAAACTGCTCGGCGCGATGGATCCCGTGGTCACCGCCGTCAACGCGGACATCGCCTCCTCCCAGGGCTGGGATGGCACCGGCGTCGGTGTCGCCGTCATCGACAGCGGCGTTGGAACTGTGGATGACTTGAATTCCGATGGAAATTCAAGCCCATCTCGCGTCGTTTATAGCCAAAGCTTTGTACCGGGCGATTCCTCCACGACTGACGCTTACGGTCACGGAACTCACGTCCGGTATCGTCGCTGGAACGCTACGATTCCACCAGCCTACAGAACTACCCGGACGTGTATCGCGGCATCGCGCCAAAAGCCAATATCGTTAGCTTGCGCGTACTGGACAGCACAGGCGCCAGTGTCGACAGTGCGGTGATCGCTGCGATTCAGCAAGCCATCAGTCTGCAGAGCATCTACAACATTCGCGTAATTAATCTGTCGCTATCTCGCGGCGTTTATGAGAGCTACACGCTCGATCCGCTCTGCCGGCCGTTGAATCCGCGTGGCAAGCAGGCATCGTGGTGGTGGCCGCGGCAGGCAACATGGGTGAATACAATGGAGCCGGCACGAATGGATACGCCACCATCGGCGCGCCCGGCAACGATCCCTTCGTAATCACCGTTGGAGCAACCAATACACACGGTACGGGCGCGCAAACCTCCCAGACAGTGACGAGCTATAGCTCGAAAGGCCCGACGACGTTCGATCACATCGTGAAACCGGATCTCGTCGCCCCGGGTAATGCCGTGGTAACGCTTCTCGCCTCTCCGAATACCACACTAATCACTGAGTATCCGCAACTCGCGGTTTTCCCCTGCAATGGGTCCGGTACCAATTGCGGTTCGCAGAACGGCTCAGCTAAATACATGCGAATGAGTGGCACGAGCATGGCAACGCCAGTGGTTAGCGGCGTTGCGGCCCTGCTTCTGCAACAAAACCCCTTCCTCACTCCGGACCAGGTGAAAGCCCGCTTAATGACGACGGCCTGGCAGGGTTTTCGACAATACACGACAGCGACAGACCTGGGCACCGGCGCAACGCGCACCAGACTGAATCTGTGCGCGCAGGTTTATCAGGCAATAGTCACCCGGCCCGTGGGCCGCGATTCTTGCGGTCAGCTGCTCGCGCGCTCCGCCACCAGCATGGACTGGAGAATCTGGTCGGACACTTCCTTTACAGAGGCGGGCGAGTGAGACAGAAACAATGTGTTGGTTTTGTCGTTCTCGCCGATGGACTTCAGCGTGTCAAAATACTGCGTGACCATCACCAACTGCATGACTTCTTTTGCTGAGGCCCCCTCCACCACCTTCTGGAATTGCTCAATCGAGGCCTGCAGCCCTTCGATGATGGCCTTTCTTTGATTGGCGATCCCCTGTCCCTGGAGAGCCTTGCTTTCCGCTTCGGCCTCGGCCTTCTTGACCACCAGAATTTTCTCCGCTTCGCCCCTGGCGTTGGCGGCCACCTGTTCGCGCTGAGCGGCGTTGATATCGTTCATGGCCGACTTCACCTTGGCATCAGGAACGATGTCGGTTACCAGCACGTTCACAATTTCGTATCCGAATAACGCCATGTCCGCATCCAACTCCTGCTTGACGGCAGCGGCGATACTGGACTGCGTGGCGAAGACTTCGTCCAACGTCATGCCCGGAACATGCCCGAGGATCACCTGCTCGACATAGGATTTGATTTGCGCGACTGGATCGGACAACTTGTAGTAGGCATCGTAGACTTTTTCCGGACGGACACGATTCTGGACGGAAATCGGAATGGTGACGAACACGTTGTCTTTGGTCTTGGTTTCCATGGTCAGAGTGATCTGGTTCACGCGCAGACTCACGACGCCCGTCACAGAATCGAAAAACGGCCGCTTCCAGTTCAAGCCGGGCTCGGCGACGCGAAGAAACTTGCCGAAGCGGGTGATCACGGCGACTTCGGCCGTGCGCACGGTGAAAAAGCTGGCCATGACGAGGTACAACACGACGAGAGCCGCGATTCCCAACGGAATCCAATACAAGTCAGTCATTTGATTTCCTCCACTGCTCTTACTTGTAACCGGCTTGATTATACTGGTCAGTTCGAGTTTTGGGGCAGGTTCGTTGAGAGAGTTTACATGGGATCTCGATTTTTGACTTCCAAGCCGACGAATAACTGGACATCCAAGACCATTCACAGAGAACGGATAATTTCCGCACAAACAAACTGCGAAGCTGTCTACAAGTGTACAGACATGCTTCTTGGCGGTATCTAGGATAGTTTTGCAGGAAAAGGACTGCTGTGTTGGACCGTTCATCCTCTTCAGCGAGCAGCTTACAGCCTTCTCGTCACACCAAAACAACTGTATTCTGGAGGTCGCTATGGCCATGCGGCGCAGAATCGGTCTGATCTCTGTTGGAGTCGCCGCGTTGCTCTTGCTCGCGCTTGTTTTCATTGGACCGACACTTATTAAAGTGGATCGGTACAGGCCTCAGGTGATCGCTTTTCTCCAGGACAAAACTGGAAAGCAGGTCGAAATCGGGCGACTGGCGCTGACTTTTTTTCCTCTATCCATTCACATTGATAATTTCGGCGTGAAGAATCCACCCATTTTCCCGCGCGGTTATGTCGTCCAGGTGGCGCGGATCGATGCTGAACTTAGCGTCGGTGCGCTCCTGCACCATCAGGTGGTCATCAAATCCATCGTACTTGAAGACCCGATCCTGAATATGACTTCGGATCCCGATGGCCCGTGGAATTTCGAGAATCCGCAAGCGCAGGCCGCGCAGAATACCTTTCCTCTCGGAGTGATTTCGAGAGTACAAATTAAGCGAGGGCAATTGATCGCGTCGAATCTACTACCTTCCGACGCAGCGGGCCCCATCTTTTTCGAAGCCCATGATATCTCCTGCGACCTGGAACAGGTGAACCTGATGGGAATTATCAATCCTTCGTCTTCCTCGAAGGATGGCCAGGGCAGCCTGAAGGCAGCTCTTCTGCGCTTCGGCTCGGTCGAGGCAAGAAATCTGGAATCCCAATTGCGCCTAGAGTCGAGGCACGTTTTTTTTACGGAGGTTAAAGCGGAAGTCTATGGCGGAAGTGCCGCGGGCGACCTCACTTTTGACTTGTTGGGGAAGAACGTGAACTTCAAGACCAGTGCGCGACTGAACGGAATCAATATGGCCCAGCTCCTCGCGGCCTTCCCAAACGGTGCTGGAAAGATGACCGGGAAGATGGAAGGGGACATAAAATTAGCGGGAGAAATCTTGCACTCGCTCCGCCCGCTGGCGGGAATACATGGAGCCGGACACGTGACGGTGCGCAACGGGCAGGTTCCGAGTCTCAAGCTCAACGCGAATTTGATGAAACTGGCGCACTTCAATGATCTCGGCCCGGCCAAGAATGATCCTTCCGCGTTTAACTTGATAACCACCGACCTGGAACTGGACAATCAGCGGATTTCGAGTCGCGTTATAGATATTGACGGCTACGGAGTCGATGTAGATGGCTCGGGCAGTGTCAGCGTGTCAGGTTCCGACGAGTTGAACTATCGCGGGTTGGCGGAGATTACGACCAAGGAGAGCTTCTTCACGAACACCGTCGCCCGCCTGTCGGGAGCCTCACTAAAAGACGGTAAGTTGCAGTTTCCTTTTCGGATCGGCGGAACGATTAATAACCCGGTATTTTCCAAAGGCAAGGGCGACAAGGACGTAGACGCTGTACAAAAACCTCAGTAAACGAAACATGCCTGAAAATTCCGGACGAGTGGTCGCCTACTCGGATAGTACCGTTGGAGTGCAGGCCGTGCCGCCAGCCCCGCGGCAACTTGGACGTGTAGTCGAATTACCGGACAGTCTGACGCACTAGGACTTCAAATTTTCGATAAGCGCGACTATCACGGCATCGCTGGATAAGGTCGCTGCTGTTAGGTTGAGATGGCAGGGAAATGGATATTCAACCTAAAGCAAAGGTACAGAACCAGAATTGCGCCCAGTGTGGAAAAAATGAGGCCGGCGGGATGATATCGTTCGTTTGTCGGGCGCGAAAACATGTGGGTGACGGCGCCGCCGATGATTCCTCCGATGATGCCAAGAGCGACCGTCCAGAAAAGCGTTATGTGCACATGCATGACGTCTTTCGCGATAACTCCCGAGATTAGCCCAATAAGAACGTACCAGATTAAGTGAAACATGCTTTTTCTCCATCCTTTGCCTTGAGAACGTCGTCTAGTATTAGCCCGGGTCGGCAATTAATCCGGGATCCCGTATTTGGAAGTCTGGCCTTGCAGCGTAGAGGCTATCGAGGTTGCGTACTGTTCACTTTTATACAGTCTGTGGAATTTTATGGATCGGAGAGAGTAGCCCATCGCCGGCGACTAAGTGTGATAGATTCTCCCGATGCGCATTGTTTCGCTGTTGCCGTCGGCTACGGAGATGCTGTTTGCGCTGGGATTTGACCGCGAAATCGTGGGGGTCAGCCACGAGTGCGATTTTCCGCCGCGGGCACGTGCGAAAACCGTGGTCATTCACTCTCGCATCCCGCACGATACCTCGCCTGGGGAGATTGACCGGCTGGTTCGAGAGTACGTGCACCGTGGCGAGAGTTTGTATGCCGTGGATGCGGAGGTGCTGGAGGCGCTGCGCCCGGACGTGATCATTACGCAGGATTTGTGCCACGTGTGCGCGGCTTCTCCGGACGATCTGGCTACAGCGCTCGCGCGGTTCGACCGGCGGCCGCAGGTGCTTTGCCTGAATCCGCAGGATATGGGCGACGTCTGGCGCGACATTCTTCTAGTGGGAGAAGAAACGTGCCGCGGACCGCAGGCGGAAGAACTGGTCACGCAGATCGGCGCGCGTCTTGCAGCGCTGGGGCAGCAAGTGCAAAGGGCGGCGGAGCGGCCGCGCGTGGCGTTCCTCGAATGGCTGCAACCGTTCTATGTGGGCGGGCATTGGGTTCCGGAAATGATTCAAATGGCGGGCGGGGAGGACGTTTTGGGCAAAGCCCGCACTCCTTCCTTCCGCGTTCATTTGCAGGATGTCATCGAAGCGGAGCCGGAGATTCTTCTCATCGCGCCTTGTGGCTATAGCGCGCAGCAGGGGCGCGACGAGTACCTCTCCCTCGATCTCCCCGAGCAGTGGAACGCCATGCCCGCGGTGCGCAACGGCCGCGTGTTTGCGCTCGAAGCGAGCAGCTACTTTTCGCGTCCCGGGCCGCGCCTGGTCACCGGCGTGGAAATCCTGGGCAAAGTGTTCCATCCGACGATGGAAGTCGGCCCGGAAGCCGAATCCGCCGCCAAGCAGGTTTCCGCTCGCACGCGCGCAGCCTCCGCTTAGTCTCCGTTCTACGCAGTCTGTCTCGGCACACCTGTACCACGGGGCTATTGACAGTCTCCTGCCTGATATATAAGAATCCTACATGTAGGGGGAAGACTTATGATCGGGCCAGGAATCAAACGTGGCACGGCGGAACTGGCGGTGCTCAGCGTTCTCGAAAGCGGGGCACTGCACGGGTACGAGATGGCGCGGCGCATCGAGCAGCAAACCAAAGGCGCGCTGCGATTTACGCTGGCGGCGCTCTATCCCATGCTGTATCGCATGGAGCAGCGCGGGTGGATTCGCGGCGCGTGGGAAACGAGCAACAACGGGCGGCGAAAGCGGTGCTACCGGCTCACAGCGGCCGGGAAGAAGAAGCTCTCGCCGCTTCGCAAGGAGTGGGCGGAATTGTTTGAGGCGCTTCGGCGGCTGACCAAGGTGAACCATGCTTGATTGGAAGGAAATTGTCCGGCAAAAACTTGCGGGACTGGCACTCCAACCGGAGGAGAAGAGGGAAGTACTCGAGGAACTCGCAGAGCATCTCGAAGAGACTTATCAATCGCTGCTCCGCCAAGGGATTTCCGAGCAGAGCGCGACACAGCGCGCTTTATCCGAGGTTTCTGATTGGAATGACTTGCGGCGGAAAATCGATTCGGCACGAAAGAAGGAGAACAGTATGACAGATCGCGTCAAGCAATTCTGGCTGCCCAGCGTAGTGACCCTTGTGCTGTCCATGGGGCTTCTCGCGCTGATTCAGATATTTGGTCCCAAGCCCTGGCTATTCGGCTGGAACGGCAGCAGCCGATGGCCTTTCGTCGCTCCTGCGTTGATGGTTTACGTTCCCTGGTTGCTGTCACTGCCATTGATCGGAGCGATGGGAGCGTACCTGTCGAATCGTGCGGGCGGATCGCAACGCGCGGTGTTCTCTTCCATCGTTTTTCCTGTTCTGCCCTATTTAGCACTGTTTCTTGTTGCCGTGCCTGTGGCTTTGATTGTTGATGACCACGTGGCCCACAACGTCATGTTCAGCGCCTTGTTCGTCGGCCTATTCGCCTGGGTGATTTTTCCAGCAGCTGCTCTTCTGGCTGGCGGGCTGCCGGCGCAATTCTTTCTTTCACGACGGCTGGATTCCCGGCGAGTTGCTGGCGGCTAAGGCCGAGCGGTTCCAGCGGCGATAGAAGGGAAGGCCGGCGAGAATCAGGAGCAGGCCGATCGAGGAGCGACCGGGGCGTTGGAGCCATATGTTGAAGGTGAGGGCGAGGGCGCCGGCGACAAAAATTCCGGGGACCCAGGGATAGCCCCAGCAGCGGTAGGGGCGGGGCAGATCGGGTTCCGTCTTGCGCATACGGAATAGAGCCACGACAGCTGAACCGTAGAAAATCCATCCAGCGAAGATGAAGAGGTTGGTCAACTCTTCAAACGTTCCGGAGAGAGCCATAATGCTGGCGAGCACGCCCTGAAAAATGAGCGAGCGGCTGGGGGTGCGAAACTTGGGATGGATGCCGTCCACAATCTTGAAGAAGATTTTGTCGCGGGCCATGGCGTAGCCCACGCGGGCACCGCTCAGCACCGAGGAATTCATCGAGCCGATGGCGGAAATCACCATGGCGAGAGTGATCCACGCGGCTGCGCCGCGACCGGAGACTTGTTCCACGACGTCGGAGGCGATGTGCGGCGAGTTCGCGACGCTTTCGAACGGAAGAACCTTCAAACAAGCGGCGCTGAAGAGAAGATAAACGACGGCGACGAAGGCGACTCCACCCACCAGCGCACGCGGGAAATTTTTCTGTGGATCTTTTACTTCGGAGCCGACGAGATTGAGATCTTCCCAGCCGTCATAGGCCCAGAGCGCGGCGGCCAGCGCTGCCAGAAACGCGCTGAGAACGGCGCCGCTTCCGTCGCCGACGGCCGGCCAAAAAGGATCGGGTGTGCGCGCGGCGGGTGCGGGCGAAAAAAACGCAACGCCAATGACGATAGCCACGGACATTATTTTGATGGCGGTCAAAAAGACTTGCACCGCACCGCCAAGACGCACGCCGAGATAGTTCACGCCAGTCATGATGAGCAGCCAAACGACGGCCAGCGGCTGCGCCCAGGTGAAAACAAAATCGTAGGGTTTGATCCAGCCGGTGAGCCCGGGAATCGCAATGTGCACAGTGAAAAGAGGCACGGCGACAAAAGGAAACAGGAAACTGAAAAAGCGCATCAAGCCTGCGGCGATGGACGCCAGAGAACTAGGACGGCCGACGATCGAATGCGTCCAGCCGAAGAGGAACCCGTAGACTGGGCCGAAGCCGCGACGCAAGTAGGCGTACTCGCCTCCCGCTTCGGGGATCATGGAGCCCAATTCGGCAAAAGAAAAAGCGCCGAAGAGCGAAAGGATGGCGCCAACAATCCACGCGGCAAACACGACGGAGACGGAGCGGCCTTCGCGCGCCATTTCCGCGGGCTTGAGAAAAATGCCCGTGCCGATCATGGTGCCGACAACGATGGCGGCCGATGCCCAGGCGCCAAGGCCGCGTACCAGCTCCAGACGTTTTTCGGTCATGTCACCCCGCTAAAATCTTTTCCAAGAGCTTCAGTTCTCTCAAGTAGGGGCGCAGCCCGCCGCGGCGGGCGCCCCTACAAAGGATTCTCGCTGCGCTCAGCTACGATACCAACGCGGCTGACAAGCGAGCCGACGACAAAGGTGACGATCGAGCCAATCATGAAATACCACGTATACGCCACGCTGGTAAATTGGAATAGGCATAAAATCGTAGCGAGCCCCACAATCATTCCGGCCAGGGCGCCGCGCGCGTTGGCGCCGCGGTCGAACGTGCCGAGAAGAAAGAGGCCGAGCAAACTGCCAAAGGGCAGCGACGCCACGGTCAGCCCGGTTTCGAGCAGTGGCCCCCATTTCACCAGACCGAAGCCCATCAGCACCAGGCCCCACGCGAGCGTCATGCCGCGGGCGAGGCGCAGGAAGCTTGACGGGTTAGCCTCTTTACCGCGGAGAAGCGAAAAATCCAGCACGCTCGAAGCGGCGAGGGAATTCAACGAGCCACTGGCGTTGGACATGGCCACGGCCACGATGGAAGCCAGCAACAGGCCGGCCAGTCCCACGGGCATCTCGCGCACCAGAAAGAGCGGCAAGATGCGGTCGGTGCGTTCGCCGGGTGCCAAGAGCGGAGAATGTTGCGCGAACACATAAAGGAGCACGCCAATCAGCAGAAACACGGTGAACTGAATGAGGACAATGACGCCGCTGGCGAGCAGGGCGCGGCGGCTGTCCCGCTCGCTCTTTGCCGCGAGGAGGCGCTGCACGATGATCTGGTCCGTGCCGTGGGTGGCCATGGTCAGAAAGGCGCCGCCGATGAGTCCGGACCAGAAAGTATATTTTGTTGCAAGATTCCAGGAAAAGTCGAGGACTTGGAGTTTGTGTCCGGCTGCGGCGGCGACTTGGGTTACTTCAGTCCAGCCGCCCGGAATGCGGTGCAGCAGAACAAAAAACGTGACTGCGCTCCCGGTGAGATAGAGCAGCAACTGCGCCACGTCGGTCCAAATCACGGCCCTCATGCCGCCTTCCAAGGTGTACAAGATCGTGAGCGCGATGACGATGACGACCGCGAGCTTTTCCGAGGTCCCCAGAACCACGCTTACCACCAGGGCGATGGCGGAGATGCGGACACCTTCGGCAATTGCGCGGGTGACGAGGAAAGTGCTGGCGGCGACCGCGCGCATCTTCTGGCCAAAGCGCTTTTCGATCAAGGCGTAAGCGGTGAAAAACTCGCCGCGAAAATAGCCGGGCAGCAGCAAGAGCACAATGAGCACGCGGCCGATCAAGTAGCCGAACACCAGTTGAAGGAAAGTGAGGTTTCCGCCGTAGGAAATGGCCGGAGCGCCGATGATCGTCAGTGTGGAGGTTTCGGTGGCCACGATCGAAAAGGCCAGCGCCCACCAAGGTGCCGTGCGGCCGCCCAGAAAGTAGTCGGTGGCGTTTTGCTGGCCGCGGCGGAAGCGCATGCCCAGCGCCGTGACGCCGAGCAAGTAGGCGATGACAATGGCCAGGTCGAGCGGGTGGATGCGCATCTGGGGCAAGATTATATGTGCGGGCAGGCTTTAACTTGGACTGTTTTCATCAAGTTCAGAAGTTGCGCACCTTGGGTGGAACCCAATCCGGGTACTTAGCGCGAGTCTTCTCGTACAGGGCTGAAGTGCTCTTGTGTTTCATATGATAGCTCAGCACTTGCCGCTCGCGCGCTGTGGGACCTGGCGGTCTGGACTGCGTCGTCGGCGCAGCCGTCTCGGAAAGAACCTGCTCGACTTCGCTCAGGTTCTGAATGCGGTCCCGGGACAAGCTAATCGTTTCGCCCGTCGGTGCAACTCGCACGACGATGTGGTTGCGCCTTCGCACAAGCCATCCTTTGTCGGCGGTAAACGTCTTCTCCTCGCCCCGAAAATTGCGGTAACGAATGGCCAGCGGCCTTTCCGGCGAATAGTCGGAACGCCGCGGCGCAAAGAGTCCACCCATCCGATTGCGTCCGCCCCTTCCGCGGAGCGTTCCATCGAAGTATTGGCACGAAGGGTTCGGGCAACGAGTTTGGTCGTTCGATGTGCGCGCCCCTTTGGTGCCGCATTGCGGGCACTTCGTTTTTCCGAAAAGAAAATCCAGGAGTCCCATATCCGCTCCACAAGATGTCCGGGCCGAGCACTCAGGGGGACGGTTGGAAAAAACGAATCATTGGCTTTAGCCAACATGATTCTTCCATAACACCCGTCTACAGGCAGCCGCCCTCCCTCACGGGCGATTACTGGCTGCTGCTTCTGGGAACGGAGGGAAGGCTGTTTCGCCGGCGGACCGGCACAGCCTGGCAACCGTCCCCCTGAATGCTCGAGAAGTCTTTTCTCTCTGCCAAATAAAGAACGGGCTCTCGATCCTTCTGCTCAAAATCATGCGACGCCGGTGCAGCAGCGATGGCAACCCCATGGCGCGAAGCTGGGCAAAACTGATGCGCCGAAAATGACCCTTCTTGTGTCCGCCAAAAACTGCGCTTAGCACTTCTTCGGCCAGCCAGCGATCCACGAGGCGCAGTTGCCTCTCATCGTTCACATGCTTCAGGTAGTAGTCAAGGATGGCCACATTGCGAACGCCTTTTTCGACGGTTTCTGCCGCGATGGTGACCAGGGCCTGCACCCGCGCCACGGAACCGGCTTCCCGCTTCCAGCGGCGCTTGCGGCGAAAAGCAAAGCGAAACAGGTTTTGCACTTTTCGCACTTTGTCGCGCGACAAGGCCACGCTTCCGCCCGTGCGGAACAACAATCCCAAATGGCGGAAGCTACGAGCGGTGGTGAACCCTGTGTCCGAGGCAAGCTCATCGGTAAGCAGCAGGTTGGCTCGATGACTTGCTTTTGACCGCAGCCGCAGTTCGGCCAGCAAGTGCTCCAGACGTTGCTCTGCATGCACCGCCGCTTCACGGTTAGGTGACAACATAAGTAAGTCGTCCGCGTAGCGGAAATAGCTAACCTCAGGCACATTCTCGATCTTGCGGTCCAGCTCCGTAAGATAGATGTTCGCCAGCAGACAGGCGATGGATGCGCCGAACGGTATGCCGATCGTAGCGTTTCTCAGGCTTCCGCTTTCTTCAAACAAAAATCGCACGCGTTGCGCCAATAGCCGGAATAGGTAATCGCCCGAATCGACCAGCGAAGCCAGTTTGTTCTGCAACAACGCGTGGTCGATACTGGCAAAGTAATCGGAGATATCGCGCTTGATGACATACAGCGGAGCTTTCGTGTTGCGCAGTACGTTCGCGATGCGTGTCTGACACGCGTCCAGGCTATATCTGCGGTCGCGATACGCATAAGAACTTGGCGAGAACCAGTTGTGAAGCCGGCGATTCAATACGCGGTAGAGCAACAAGTCAACGATGCGCTCCTCCCACGGAGGAATGTAGAGCGTGCGATGCTTGCCGTTAAAGTTGTAGTGCAGGGCCACAGCCGGACGAAACTCAAAGCTTCCCTGTTGCAGCGAGCGGTGAATCGCATCCAGACGCGACAACCCACGCGATGCGAAATCGTAGAGCGTCTTCCCATCCGTAGATGTGGTTAGCGCCTTGCGCCACTGAAATACCGGCTTGGTATAGACACGAACGGCTGCCTTGTAGAGTTCGGCTTCGCGATAAACGTCTCCCCAGCGCAGGAGACCAGTTCCTTCGGTCGTGGAGATTTTCCTCATGGTACGTCGGGCCTACCTTTTACTACTACTGTCCGCCCGCCGCAACCTTTTCGCAGCGGCTTCCGGGCACACGCTCCTCAACGCGGCGTGGTGAGAAGGCAACAGACGCGCCGGCTCCCTCCGATCTCGCGTATTCTTCTGCTATGCGTTTCGTCTTGGGATTCGATGGTGGCGGCACGAAGACGGAGTGTGTGCTGATGGACCCCGCGGGGAAGATCGTGGCCCGGAGTTTTTCCGGCCCGTCGAATCCTTACCGCGTAGGTGTCAAATCGGCAAGCCGAGAAATTGAGAAAGCCGCGGACCTTTGTTTGCAGGATGCGGGAGCGAAGCGAGATGCCGTTGCCGCGATCGGGGCGGGATTAGCGGGCACGGGGAATCCCGAATTGAAAGAGGGGATGCGAGCGTCACTTGCAGCGGCGTTCCCGGGAGCGGCAGTCAGCGTTTTTACGGATTTGGAAACAGCGCTGGCGGCAGCCGGGGAAGGTCCGGTGATCGTGCTGGTCGCAGGAACCGGGTCTGCTGCGATCGGGCGAAATGCGCAGGGCCAAATCTGGCGCACGGGCGGACAAGGCCCACGGCTCGGCGACGACGGCAGCGCTTTTGATATCGGGAGCCGGGCGGTCGCGAGGGCGATGGGAGAACAAGTGCGCTTGGGAAAGGACTCGAACCTTGGAACCAAGATTTTGCAGCAACTCGGTTATGCCTCTTGGCAGGAACTGCGGGAGCGTGCCACCGTGGAGCCGGACAACGTTTTTCCGCACGTATTTCCCGTGGTGGCTTCATTGGCGGATGCCGGAGATATGACAGCGCGCGAGATTTTGTTGCAAGCGGCGGACGAATTATCCTCTTTGGCGAATGCGGTCGCGGAGCATTCGGGGCAGGGACGAGAAGAGATTAGGATTGTGAAAATGGGCGGAACGGTGGGCCGCTCGGTTTACTTTGATGCGCAGATTGACGCGGCATTAAAAAAGGCCATGCCGCATGCGCAAATCGGCATGCTGCGGATGTCTCCAGCGGAAGCGGCGGCACTCGCCGCGAGGGTTCAAAATGTCTGACGAACCGACACAGCGCGAACGGGCGCTTGCCGCGACGGGTGAAGAGCTCGCGGGGTTTTTGCATCATCCCGCGGCGGAGGTGCTGCTCGCGCTGCTGGATAATCCGTCGCTGGACGAAGCGCAACTCTGCCTTCTGCTTGCGCGAAAAGACCTGCCGGGAGAAGTGCTGGAAGAAGTGGCGAGGCGCAAGGCGCTGCTCAAGAATTACCAAGCGAAGCGCGCTCTGGCGTTCCATCCACGCGCGCCGCGGCTGATCAGCCTGCGCCTGCTCCGCGATCTTTACCTGATGGACCTCGTACAGGTCGCGCTTACACCAGGGGTCGCATCCGAATTGAAGCGCACCGCCGAGGATCAGTTGCTGGCGCGGCTGGCGCAGCTCCCGCTCGGGCAGAAAATTACGCTGGCGCGGCGCGGGCCGGCACGGGTGGCAGGGGCGCTCCTTGCGGAAGGCCACGCACAAATCATTTCGATCGTTCTCGACAATCCCTACATGACGGAAGCGCAAATCCTGAAAGCGCTCTCCCGCGAAAGGCTGCCTATCGCGGTGATCCCGGCGATCGTGCAGCATCGCAAATGGTCCATCAGTTACAATATCCGGCTCGCGTTGGTGCGCCACCCGGGTTCGCCGCTGGCGACAATTCTTTCCTACCTTCCTCAGTTAACGGCGTCGGATTTGAAGGAACTGGCCGCGCCCGGCATCGTGCCGCCAGCTCTGCGCAAATACTTGCAGGCCGAGGTTCAACGGCGGCTGCGCGCCGGCACTGTCTCCAAGATTCCTCCAGCGCCCAAGGGAGAATAAAAAGGGTCTCACTCCTTCGTGGCCCCCGGTTGTCGACTTGACTATAAAGTTGTCTAAACTCAAATTGCCGGGAACAAAACAATGCCTTCCGGCGTCCGTATGTTTTGTGGTGGGACTTAGCGTATGCTGGAAGCCTCTGAGCGGCGATTTCGCCCAAGCGCCGTGGCACATTCTCCCTGGCAGGGGGTTGCTCCAGAATTATGGGCAGTGGGGACCAGCCGTCACGGCGGCTCGAACGTCGTTGGGCGCCGCGTTACTCGTTCCGCGCCGACCTCGAGATCGAATGGGGTTCCGCGGTCTTGCGTGGAAGCACGCGCGATATCAGTGCCAATGGAATGTTCATCGAAGCGATCGATCCGTTGTGGATTGGTGCGGGCTTCTCGGCACGTTTGAATCTCAATCGTCCCGTGAGGCTCGACTGTTCCGTAAAGCGCATCGAGCCGGGACGCGGCATGGGCGTATCCGTAGCGCTCGCCGAGTCCGAAAGCCAGCAGCTCTATCAGGACCTTCTTTCTTCACTCTCCAGCAGCGGCTCTTGACATGGTCTTATACTAAAGCGGTTCCCGGCGGCGCCGGGATCGCGGGTGGGGGAGAATGACTCGCTGCCTTGATTGCGGCTCACAACGGACGGCGGACCAGTGCCCCGCCTGCGGGCTGACCTCCGCGGCCGCGGAAGTGATGTTCCGCAGGCGGTTCCTTAAGCGCAGCGCAGTGTTTCTTGCCGGCTCGCTGGCGTTCCCGTACATCAGCCAGATTTTTCCGCCGCTCGATCTGGATCTCATGCTGATTCTTTATGGTGTGATCTTTTTCATTGCGCTGGCGATTGCGGTGGTCCTCGACCGTCGCGGGCGCAACCGGCAGGAGCTTGAGCTGCTCAAGCGTGTTTATTCCGGATTTATTCCCCTTCCATGGATTTTGGCGGCCACACTTTTTATCAATGGCAAATTGGATTCGCAAAAGTACACTTCCTACCATCCCACCACTGTGGATGGCCGCTACAACATGCCGGGAGTTGTTCGCGGCACGCGCCGCCTGTTTGTGCAGTCGTGGCGAGAAGGGCAAAAGTACGAGCGATTGGCCGTGGATGCGGATGATTTTGACCGTTTTCGAGCGGGCGATGCGGTGGTCGTTGGCGTGGAGCCGGGGGCGCTGGGCATTCCGTGGTATTACGGCGTCTACCGGCGGTGAGCGAAGAAGTTGTCAGTCCTCAGTTTTCAGTACTCAGGAAAGAAATCAAAGACTCCTTCCTCTCTTTCTTCTCGGAGCGCGCGGGGCAAGAGTCCCGAAACCAGGAATCCGACACTGAAAACTGATAACTGATTACTGAAAACTGTCCTCAATACAAGGGTTGGCCGTTTACCTTCAGCGGGATTTGCAGATCGAGGAAATAGCCATTCTTGCCGAGGCGGAACCGTATGCGCTCCATCCCGCCGACGTCACGTGCCTTCCACTCAGGAGTTTCTAGCGGTTCCTCCGGCTTATCGGCGAGTGACCATTCGACGTTGTCACCCACAGGCTTCACCGTTTGCGGATCGATTTCGTAGGCTTCCTGCTCCTTCATATCCACGAGCAAGTAGCGCTTCCAGAGGTGCACCAGCAGCAGTCCTTTTTTCTCCGTGTGATAAATGTTCCAGGATTTCGGCGCTTCGTCATTGAATTTCACGATGGCGAATTCCACCGATTTCCAAAGTAGCTTTTTTCCGGCCGGCTGAGATTGAGCTGCTGAGGGCAATGCAGCCGCGATGGCCAGCAGGGAAGCGATCGCCACACGTATCATCTGGTGCTTATTCATCAGGCTCCTGGCAGAAATTGTTGTCGCGACGAAAGTAACTTCATCCCGCTCTGTTTCTTTTCAGTTCTTCACTTCGCTGAAGGATTTGTCGAGGAGCTTGATGGCCTCATCGACGTCGGGCTTGGTGGTGTTCAGCATGGGGGCGAGGCGGAGGACGTTGCCCAGAAGGCCGCCTTTGCCGATGAGCAAGCCGTTCTGGCGCGCGCGCTCCATGACTTGCGTCGTCGCTTCGGGAGCAGGCTCCTTGGTCTTGCGGTCTTTCACCAGTTCGAGCGCCTGCATCAGTCCCATGCCGCGCACCTCGCCGATGAGCGGATACTTGGCTTGCAGCTCTTCCAGCTTCGCGCGGAAGTAGGTGCCGACGACGTCGGCGTTCTCCAGCAAATTCTCTTCTTCGATGAACTCGATGGTGGCTTTTGCCGCCACGCTCGTCACCGGATTTCCGCCAAACGTCGCGATATTGGCGCCTTGGAAACCGCCGGCGATTTCCGGCGTGGTGACAGTGAGGCCGATGGGCACGCCATTGGCCATGCCTTTGGCGCTGGTGATCATGTCTGGAATCACTTCCCACTTCTCGATGCCGAACCATTTCTTTCCGGTGCGGCCCCAGCCGGTTTGCACTTCGTCGGAGATAAACAGCGCGCCATATTTCTTCACGATCGTGAAGACCATCTTGAAGTATTCCTTCGGCGGAGTGATGAAGCCGCCGACGCCTTGAATCGGTTCGGCGATGAACGCAGCGATGTTGCCGCTGGTCCCGGTCTGGATGAGATTCTCCACGTCTCCGGCGCAGGCTACTTCGCAATCGGGATACTTCAAGTGCAGCGGGCAGCGGTAGCAGTACGGATTCACGGCATGCGAAATGCCCACGCTGATGACGCCAGCCTTACGGTAGGGCGCGTGCGCGGTGACGGCTTTGGCAAGCGCCGAGCCGCCGGAATAGGCGTGGCGCAGCGCGACCACGTCAAAACTGCCGGTGGACATTCGGGCGAGGAGAATAGCCGCTTCGTTGGCTTCGGTTCCGGAGTTAGTGAAAAAGCTGGATTGCAGATTGCCCGGAGTAATTTGCGCGACCTTTTCCGCCAGCGCGACGATGTGCTCAGTAGGAAAGAGCGTCGAGGTGTGCTGCAAGCGGTTGACCTGCGCGTTCACTTTGGCGGTGATTTTCGGATTGCAGTGGCCGACGGAAACGGTGAGGATGCCGCCGAAGAAGTCGAGGTACTTGTTGCCGTCGAGATCCCAGATGTGCTGCATCTCGCCGCGGTCCGCGACCAGTGGCTGTTTGAAATAGTTGGTGACCGAAGGCCACAAGTATTTCTTGTGCTTGGCGACGATCTCATCGCTGCGCGCACTGCGGGCAAGTTGCGATGATGGGACGAACGGTGCAGGTGTGGTCACGGCGGAGTCCTCTAGTTGTTCAAAGCGGCCATTTCATGCGGCCGCTCGTGCATCGAGTTTACGATGCGCTCAGCGCCGCGGCAAGCGGACGAAGGCGCTAGTTGGAGGCCGCGTTTATCAGGAACCATTGACATCGCTGTGCCTTCCTTGTGAACAAGAAAAAGTGCTATCCTCGCCCAAATGTATAGATTTCTTCGTTGCCTGTGGGAACCCACGCCCACTTCACCGTTCAACCCACATGCAGGGCGAGACGACCGCCGCACTGTCAGTGCAAAAGTAGCTAGTGGACTGCGTTTGGGAGGTGGACTCATCGCTGGGTTTGTCGTTTTGGTGCTCGCGTTGGCGGGTGTTTCTTCGTTGCCCGAAGGTGCTCCCTCCTTTGGCCGGTACGCTCTGTTAGGCTCCTGGAGCATGCTCACCGTTGCGACAATCGTGATGTTTTGGACCGTCAATCGGTGGGCACCCTATGTCCCCGGGTTCTTCTTTTTGCCTGCAATCTTCAAGTGTGTCACGCTAATTCTCATTGGCCCCAATCCGCATTCGTCGATTTCATCTAATAGACTCACACGGTCGGACGCTGCGGAACTACTCGTCTACTGCGTCGTTGTCATTGCGCTGACCTGGAGATTTATGAGTAATCGTCCAGCTCCGACAACGTTTGTCGACCGACTCGCGTTGACCTTTTTCGTTTTGGCTACACTCAAGCAGGCCGTGACCGCGTATCACTGGCCGCCCCTCCCGCTAATTTCAGGTTTGGCTGCACTTTTGATTGCATATTGGAATAGCAGCAGAACGCGTAAGCAGACGCATCTTTTTGCTTCAACTCCTGGTTAGTAGTGCTCCCAGTCCCGGACCTGTGTGTTTACGGCGAGATGTGATACCGTATTAGCGAGTGAAGTTGAATTGCCTGAATTCCCTGCAGAGCGCGGTTTGCTATCCTCCCCTGTTCTGACTTCAGCCGATTCGAAGCCTCACACTTGAGAATCGATTTGCGATTCCGAGCGATCGCAACACGCCTTGGCGTTTGATAGAGCGCTGCTCGGGAAAGCATATTGTTACTGCACGGGAGAAATGGAATGAAGAGCCTTTTTGTTGGAAACATGAATTTTCAGACCACCGAGAGCGAACTGCGCGCACTCTTTGAGCCGTTCGGGCAAGTCACGCGCGTGCACATGGCCATGGACCGGGAAACCGGCCGCGCGCGCGGCTTTGCGTTCGTGGAAATGCCCAACGATGAAGAAGCTGCCAAAGCCATCGCGGGGCTCGATGGCAAGGAAGCCGGCGGGCGAAATCTCAAGGTGAACGAAGCGCGGCCCAAGGGCGAGAGCGGACCACCGCGCGGCCCCAAGACTTTCAGCAAGGGCCCCGGCGGGTCTGGAGGTGGTTATAACAAGGGCGGCAAAGGCGGCCGCGACCGTTTCTCGAACGAAGATTATCGCGAATCGGCCAGGCAGCCGCGCGAACCTCGCTGGTAACGAGCAGATAAAACACTTATGACAACGACTTTTCAAAAGCGCCAAAAAGAGATGAAGCGGCAGGAAAAAAGCAAAATGAAAGAGCTGAAGCGCGTACAGCGCAAGCTCGATAAAGCCGCGCGCAAGGAATCCGGCCAATCCGGACCTGAGATTGAGACCGAGCCGCAAGAATACGAGCCGGAAGAATAGCTGTTGCTGATCTTCAAATCTTTTTTAGCCTGAGAAATCCCAGCGCGTTCCTCAAACGCGCTCCTCCTTCGAAAGAATCCAATCAAGCGCTTCATCTAGATTGCGGAAGACGCGAATTCCGTGTTCACCCGCGGCTTCGCGCAGGATTTCAAACATTCGCGCGAGCCCATAAGCTGCGTCACTCGTCATAATGATGGCCCGGCGGGAATGCGGCGAGAAAATCGATCTTTGCGCGAGCCTGCGAACACCATCGGCATCAATATCAAACGCGGTGATGTGGCTAAAATCCATTAGTTGAGAAAAGCTGGGGTCAAAATCGGGGTCGGTAGCGAGCTTCTCTTGGTGCGCTAACGCGTCGGCCAGAGTGAATGTGCCCGCTCCACCGCTCATTACCAGCCGGCGCTCCTTGTCGATCTTGTAGAAAGCTGGCATGGCCGCTTACTTCCGTCCTATTGTTGCAGAGGGGAAGCGGGCGACACAAGCCCACGGCGTTTCACAATTGCTACACAGTCGCCACTCCGGGTCACTAACCCATTGCCCGCGGAATTCGAACGCAGCGTAGAATGAAGCGATGGTCCGATTCGAAGAGGACGCCAACGGCAAGGACGTAAGTCTCCGCGCCGGAGAAGAGTTTGAAGTATCCCTCGCGGAAACGCGGACAACGGGCTTCAAGTGGGTTGTTGAAAAAGGCGGAGATCCTGTTTGCACGCTGGTGAGTGAATTGGCGGAAGCGCCTGCTGGGCCTCCCGGCCGGGCAGGAACGCACACCTGGCGTTTTCGCGCGGCGGGCGCGGGCCAGGCGACCATCCTTCTTCATCACCGGCGGCCGTGGGAATCCGGCGCGGAGCCGGGCCGCGTCTTTCAAATCCAAGTCCACGTCACGTCATAGAATCGACGCAGCGTGCGCGCTCTTAAAGCACGCACGCTGCGAATTTCAACACGGTTCTCAGGCGACCAGGCGGATGGTCCAGAAATCGTCGGCCAGATTGCTGTCTGTGAGATAGTTGTAAGGAATCGTGAAATAACCCGCCATTCCCCATCCGGTACCCCAGGAATTCCTGACGATAAACCAGTTGTGAGCGTCATCATAGCCGACGGCCAGGACCGCGTGGCCGCCGATCTGCTTTTCGCCCGGCGCGGGCATGGGAGCGTGGCCCGTCTGCGCGACTTGCGGGCTTTCAAAACTTTCATACACGGAAAAGCCAAAAACGAAGGGATAGCCCGAGGCCAGGCAGCCTTTCATCTGGTTTAGAACTTGCGGAACGCGCTGATAAGAAGTAGCCAGGTTTTTTGCCGCGTCGACGTAACACGGAGGATCGGGGGGCTTGTCGGCGAACTTGGTGATGTCATAAGGCCATTCCGATTCCGGGCAAACCCCGGTTGTCGCGATGCTCTTGACGCCGTCGCGAATTTGCGCGCCGTTGTCCGAGCTGACGGTACCTTCGATGACCCGCTCGTTGTAATAAATAAACAACCGCGACGGAACCCAATTGGCGACTTTCTGCTTCATTTGCTCGAACTGGAAGGCGCCGGCAATGGAGTTGCCAGTGCAACTGCCCAATTGTCCCTGATCGTAAACCGGCGGGCACTGCGCGCGCAGATCGACGCTCTTCGGGAGTTTCGCGCCCAGAACAGCTTGCGGGGCGGAGTACATGAAGTCGCGATGGTCGGGAAGATCGGGCACCCAGCCGTATCGCTTGACCTTGTGGGGATTCGGATTTGGCATTCGCAAACTCCTTTCACGAACTAAGTTTTTAGGAAGCCGAGCATTTGGATGTGCGGTTGCGCCCCTACCAGAGTCTGCTGTCTAGCGGCGGGTCATACCGTTGATGCCCGCTGAGTCTCCCGTGAACACCAAAAATCCTTGGCGAAAAGGAACGGAGCCACACGCCTAACCATTCGATAGTGACACGGAGGGACGCAGCGTTTCAGGCGAATCACGTCAATACGATTGTTTGCTATCTGCGGTGAAGCAAGACCGGCAGGTGAAACGTTTAAGCAGTTTTTGACACTACCGTCATATCGCTGCCCTATGCTGCTTGGGGCGATCGACAACAAACACGGTGACCAGAACGACCGGAGACCCCCTTGCAAGCAGCGATGCCCCCATCCAGAAGACTAACTTCGCGAATTCATGCCCCGGGAGACGTGTGGGTGTACTGGCGGTGCCACGGCCGCGAAGATGTTTCTCTCGTTTGCAATTTGAGCATGGGAGGGCTGTTCATCGAGACGTCCTCCCTGAAGAGCGAAGGCGTTTGTGCGCGGCTCCATTTTCTGGTGCAGGAAGGGCAGATTCGGGCGGACGCCGTTGTGCGGCATGCAAAGGCGGCGTCAGGCCTGGGGTTGAAATTCACCGCGTTAAGCGAACAGGATCGGCCCAAGCTGGCCGCTTTGTTGACCAGGCTTCGCCGGCAGCAGCATTCTCCGGGGAAACTGTGAACTAAAGTTCTGGCGTGATGATCTCGATCGCTTCCGGCGGTACAATGTACACTCCGGATGTTGCCCCTCCGTGCACGAGAAAATCCAACTCCGACTCGCCGTACCGGAAGATATTCCGGTTCTCCGCCAAGTAATCGAGGCGTCCGTGCGCCGGTTGCAGACCCAGGACTATACGCCCGCGCAAATCGAAGGAGCACTAAAGACGGTGTTTGGTGTCGATAGCCAGCTCATCACCGACGGAACTTATATTGTGGCGGAGGCGGAGACCGCTCCTTCCGGGCAGTCAGGCCAAAGGAGTGCGGCTGGTACATCCGTGATCGTCGGTTGCGGCGGCTGGAGCAAACGCAAAACGCTGTATGGCAGCGACCACTGGACTGGTCGAGAGGACGAACTGCTGGACCCACTCCACGATGCGGCGAAGATCCGCGCTTTTTTCATCCATCCAGACTGGGCACGTCGGGGAATCGGCAGCATGATTCTGCAAGCATGCGAAGACGCCGCCCGATCGGCAGGATTCACACGCTTTGAAATGGGTGCGACATTGACCGGGGCAAAACTCTTCAGCGAAAAGGGATATCGGCCCGTCAAACCGATCTCCATTCCTCTCCTGAATGGCGAGTCCCTCCCAGTGATCCACATGGAGAAGCGTGCAGAAGCGCAGGCTAAGCGAGACCTCGCTAGGAGAGACTGAGGCTAGGATTTTCTCTCCCTGGCGTCAGTGCCAGGGGATGGGCACATCCAGTACCCATTCCCAACCCATATTATTATCCGTAATGGGCCGATCGCGGCCATAGTGCTTGCGCAAGGACTCAGTTCCCTCAAGCCCCACCTGCGTCGGCGGCCGGTTAATGCTGTTCGCGAAGAGCACATATTCCGCAAGGGTGTGCTGAGCCGCCGGGTCTTCGGGATCGAAAAGGAGGCGGCCATCGATTTTGTACTGACGCAGTGTTTCGATCCAGCGGAAGGCATCCACGCGGATCGGTGAGTCGCTGACCACCAGAAAATTGATGACGCGCAAGCCGTACGGAAAAACATGCAGCGCCGTCGAGATGGCTTCGGCGGATTCAGTCGTATTGAAGTAATAGATGCCGCCAGGATTCATATGCTGATGCGCCAACTGGAAAAACTCGATGGAGAGGAGTCCCGAAGCGTGATCCCGCCAAAAATAAGTGCTATTGCAAATGATGGCGTCGTAGTGCGTATCGGGATGGGCGATCAGCCAGCGGCGGCCATCGTCAATATAGATGTGCACATTGGGATTCTGGAGCAAGGAACGCACCACGGGATACTGGGGAATCAGTTGAAGATAGCCGGGATTGATCTCGACAATGTCGATCGATTCGACCTGCGGATGATTGGCGAACACCTGTGCCCAGGAACCTGAGGACAAGCCAATCATGAGGATGCGCTTTGGCGCCGGATGGACGGCGCTCAAGATCAGTGCTCGGATGATCAGGTTTGCGTCATGGCTGGGATTGATCATGAAATAGCCGTCGTACACGCCGCCGCCAAAAACGGCAGCCTCCTGCGTTATGCCAATTACCCCATTCCGGTTTTCGACGACATGCGCAAAAGTGGTTTTCGCTTCCATGCGGTTTCCGAACGTCAGCTTTTCGTAAAGCAAATCAAACCCCGATGACGACAGCGGAACGGCAATCAGCGCGGCAATCAGCAGCAGCGTGGCCCAAACCGGCGGGAATTTGGATTCCTGGCGCGCCAGAAAAAGTACGATTCCTCCCGTAAGAACCGTCACAAAGCCAAGTTGCAAAGAAATTTGTCGAAGTCCGAAATGCTGCATCAAAACGAAGCCAATCCCCAGGCTCCCCACCACCGATCCCAGGATGTTTGAGACGTAAATAAAACTCACGCCGCTTCCCGCTTTTTCATCGGCCGTTACGGAGAGTTGGCATAAGAGGGGCAGAACCGACCCAACCATCGCCGCCGTCAAAAAGAAAGCGGGCGCAGGCGCGAGAAATGGCAGGTTGTGGAAGCGCGCTCCGGCAACCAGGGCTGGAAGGTACGCGGATAGGCCTCCGGCCACTACCAGGAGAACGCCCATGACTTGCACGACCGTCTTGGGGCTGGAGTTCTCCGTTAATTTTTCTGACAGATAGGAGCCTGCGGCGACTCCCGCCAGAAACGTCGAAAGCAATAGAGCGAACGCGGGCGCTCGATCTGCTGAGGCCATTGAAAAAACACGAAACCAGGCAATCTCAAAACCCAGCGCGATAAAACCCGAAAGTCCCGCAAGGAGCATGGCCATCCGGAGTTTGATCGGAGATTCCCCGCGTACCGCGACCTCCGGCTGTGCAGGCTGAACCGCTGCGTTATTCGACGAGCGTCCGTAAAGATAAGCCGTGGCGCCAACCAGCGTATTGAGACAAGCAGCGATCGCGACCGACCCGGCCTGGCCGAACTGGCGGAGCAACACCCGCGCGCAGACATAACACGCGATGGCCGAGCCGAGCGTATTCACGAAATAAAGTCGCGACACAGAAGCCCCAACGCGGCCGCTTCGCCGCACTAGGTGCTCGACCAGGATCGGCAGTGTCGCTCCCATAAGTATCGTGGGGATGAGCAGCAGAGCGAGGCTAAAGATCAGCACCGACGGAAGATTTGCGCCGGCGGTATACACGGCCGTCCAGCGAAAAATGCGCAGCGAGAAGAGCCCGAAAATGGCGATACCCAGCTCCGCAAGGCCGAACAAGAGAATCCCCTGTCGCGAGAAGCGCGCCGATAGCCACCCGCCGAGCAGGCTCCCGAGCCCCAAGCCAAGCATGAACGCGCTGACAACCACGGCCACGGATTCCGCGTTCACTCCATAGATGGAAAACAAAACGCGTTGCCACACGACCTGATAAATCAGCGCGGGCATCCCGGAGAAGAGGAAGAGGGCGCTCAGCAGAAGGTTCTCCCATTTCTGCTCGCTGCGGTCGAAATAAAAAGCGGAAACGAAAAACAGCAGCATGTCGAACAGGAGCAGCAGCAAAACGGGGCCGGTGACCATATTCCTCCCAAGCGTTTTAAGCGATGAATCGATTAAAGAGGATTATGGCTGCATCCGGACGAGCGCAGTGGTTTTCGTGCCTGAAAATTGTCCAATGATTCATTGCTTTGCAGGCGAAGATCGCGGAATCGACGAGTCAGCCGGCGAAAGGGCCTAGGTTGAGGCCGCCACGGCCGCGTCGCTCTTTTGTCCCGGCCGTTCGAGCCTAAAAAACGTAAAACATGCCGCGAGGGCGTAGAAAACCGCCGCCAGCAGCAGCAAGGCTTTGAGCCCAATAACAAATGAAAAGTTTTGCGCGAGCCCTCCCGCTACGGCGCCGATGATATTGCTTCCGAAGGCGCTGGACTTGTTTTCGAATTTGCGGAACGTTTCCGTGAAAATCACTCCCGCGAAGAAAAGAGGAACGCAGTACGCAGCCGCAAGCAAAGTCCCTGAAACACGCGTACCGAAGGGCAGCGATTCCCAAGGAGCGAAGAAAATAGCGATCAGCGCCGCGATCAGCAGTCCGTACAGCGGGCCAAGCCGAACGCCCGGCACGCGCTGGACGAATACGTTGGCCAGAACCAGCACAATCATAATCGCGGAGAGCACCACACAATTCACCTGCCACGTGGAGCCGTAGTAGAGCGCCAGCCTGCTGATCATTTGGGTTTCCAGCAGAAGAAATCCGGCTCCAAGAAAGAAAAAATACCAGGTCGATCTCTTCGCCGGTTCCAGGCTCTGGCGTGTCGCCAGGAAGGCGATGACCAGCAGAATCAGCGAAACCGTAAGATAAGTGCGTGGGATGGTGTGCTCGTGGTGGTACACGTACGGCCAGTCGTCCGTGACGGGAGGCGGCGCGCCAACCGCGTCCTTCTGGAACGCCGGAGGATTGTCGTCGATGAATTTCGCAAGCTCCGGCTGCACGGCGCGTTCCCAGACGCCTCCGTCATTGGAAGCGAGAAACACCGTGCCCTCAACCAATCCGCCGATTTGCCTCCCGTAGAAAACAACGGGCGCGCGCCCGAAGATGTCGTCAAACATCGAGTAAAAGCGATTTCCCATCCACGTCCAAGGCGGACGGACTTCAAATCGCACCACCAAAACGCCAGTAGGCTTTAAAAGGCGTTGCGCCTCGCGAAGCGATTGTTCCGTATAGACGTAGTTGTCGATTCGCATGTTGCTGTAGCCGGAAAACTGCGTGTGCGAATCGAGCAGCCCGAAAACGATGACGTCGTACTTCTGCGGGGCTGAGCGCAGATAGGCGCGCGCGTCATTCAGAATCACGTGGACACGGTCGGAGCTATACGGTTGGTCCGGGTGGAGGCGCTTGCCGAGAGAATAGATCACCGGGTCGATTTCCACTGCGTCGATTTGGCCGGCCCCGTTGCGAAGTGCCGCCGCCGCATCGTTTCCCGCGCCCGCGCCCACGATCAAAACGCGGTCGCGCGCCCCGATGAACTGCCACGGCGCGTCGTACGCGCTGTTCTTGTATCGCGCGGCGAAGCCGGGATGCTGCGCCAGATAATCCGGCGACACATTAGCCATCGTCATGTAGCCCGTATTGTTCACCAGCAGGTCGAACTGCCGGTCACCTACGTCCACAACTTGCAGCTTCTGATAGGGCGACCAGTGAATTTCTCCGCCCCGAAAATCGGCATAGAAAAGCAAGAGCAGGCTCGCGACGATCAGCAGGCTTTCGAGGATTCCCACGCGTGTACCCCGGCGGCGCACCAAAAGAAACAGCGCAAACGCCAGCCCGAACCAGAACACCGGAGCAAGTCGCAAATAGGCCATCCCGGCAAAGAGCCAGATGCCCACGATACTTCCCAGAAGGTTTACGGAATACGCGCTGATGGGATTCTTCGCTGCGTCTAGGTACGTGCCCACCCACCTCCCGACCGGCACCATCGTCGCGATAATCAGCAGCAGCAGGCAAGACACCAGCGCGGCGGAGGCGAGGAAGGCGACAAAGACATAGGTCTGGCTGGGCGGCAACAGGAGCGACCACAACTGCGCGTCCGTGGACAATGACAGTGCCGACGAGAGAATCTCCAGCAGGACTTTCCATCGCACAAAGGGCAGCTCCGCCAGGATCACTAGCGTTCCCAGCGCCGCTACCCCGAAGAGATATCCTTTTTTCCGCGCCGATTGAAAACAGCCCAGCCCGAAACCCAGGAAGCACGCCACCAACGCCAGGTTCTGGAAGTAGGCAAAAACACGGATTTCCGTGCCAATCCAGCGGATCAGCAGGATCTCCAGGTAGAGCGAAGAAAAGCTGACCAGAAAAAGCGGCCACAACACGCGGCTCCCCGGATTTTCATCCAGCGACAGGGCTTGTAGAAACGTTCTTGGGGTTCGTGGAGGAGTGTCGCCAGAGGGCGAGGCTACACCTGTCAGCTGGGATGCCATAATTCTCCAAAGAAAAATTTAAATGATCAAATGGAACTTAAGCCCGTTCCTCGGGCCTGATCCTTAGGCCCGATTCTAGGAATGAGCAGTGCAACCGGACTCGCCAAGTAATTATAAAGGAGTTCATCGGGCGGACTTCGATCACGCGTGTCGCGTGTTTCCACAGACTTAACACACCGAATTTGCCGCGATTGCCGCCCCAGCTAGATCAGCAGCATCCCGACAGCCGGTTTATTCCACCCTGCCAGGCATTGGACTGGAAACTTAATGGCTAGGGGTTGGGCGCGTCCGAACTCGTGGTGTAGTAGCCCAAGCGAGTCGTGGTGTTGTAGCCAGTGCTGGCAGTCACCCTGAGAGTGTGGAATTTTGAGGAAGAGTTGTTGCCAGTAGGAGCGTACGCGAGAGTGTAGTCATGGCGTGCTTGTTCAGTCATGCGCGTTAGCATGAGTTCCATGGTGTAAGTTGAAGTTGCGTAAAAAATCCCGCCACCAGTTTTCGAGGAGTAGTCGGTCAAATTGAAGAATTTACGTTTCGATTTGGCGGACCCTGAGGCTAGGGCGTAGACGGAGATATTGTTTTGAACGAGGAAGTCGCGCACGGCCTCGGGAGAATGGTGATTCAGCTTTGGTTCGTCTAAACCGTCGGTAAGGACCAGAATAATTCTGCGACGGTCACTGGGCCGTTGTTGAAGAAGTTGCGCTGAGGAGTAAAGCGCATCTTCAAGCGCCTTGCTTGGTCTAGAACCAGAGTTGGTCGGGGCAGAGACCGACGGCGGTCCTGTGGTCGAGACCGGATCGGTAACCACAGGCTCCGGAATGTAGGGACGAGGGGGTTGCGCGGCGGACTGGGCCGATTTTAAGGCAGCCATAAGCTTGATCGAGTCACTGGTGAACTCGTCTCCTGGATAGAACAGCATGTCAAAACGGCAGACCATGGCTTCGTCTTGGTCAGCGATGTCGCCGATGATGGAACGCACACTTCTGGCCATCTGCGTTCCTTCCTTCCACTTCAGGTCGTCGTCCACGAGAATTAGGAGCGAAAGAGGAAGACTCTCATCAGTGAAAGAGAGAATACTTTGCTCGACTTCGTCATCGAATACATGGAAGTCGTCCTTGAGTAAACCGGAGACAAGTTTGCCCCGGTCGTCTTTCACCGTAACAGTCAGAACGACGAGATTTGACTCGACCCTGATTTTCTGTCGCAATTCCTGAGTTTGCTTGGATTCCTGCGAGAGACCGGTACAACACACCAGGTTCGTAATCACAAAAGTGGAGATGGTTTTCTTCCAAGCCATTTATTCACCAGAGATACGACTAGACCGTGAATGAGACGCCACGAAACGTGAGGGGGTTGTGCCCGCAGCAGCAACCGCAAACTGACCCATTTCCCGCAAATCGGCGGATTCACCCTCGAGGAGAACGCCCGCGGGTATAATAACCCGCTATGATTCCACGCGTGGGGCTCTTTCGGCGGGCGTACCGGATGTTTGCACGCGTATTTCCCCGGTGCGGCATGATTTCGCAAGCTATTGCCTTCAATCTTTTCCTCGCGTTTTTTCCGACTTTGCTGATTGCCGTGGCGCTGGCGACGAGCCGGATTGGCGGGAAAACCAGTTTGCTCGAATTGATCTCCGATCTAACCGAGTTTATGCCGCCGGGGAGCCAGACCATCGTTTCCGAGTTTTTGGTCAATCGCGGGCCGGAAGCTTGGAAGATTGCCTTGCTGGGCTGGGCAGGGACACTGCTCGCGGGTTCTCAGGTCATGAAGCTGGTGATGGAAGGAATTCACATCATCTACGGCGATAAAGAAAAGCCCGGGTTTTTGCACCGCCAGATCCGCGGTTTGATGCTTCTTCTCATCACCATCGCTCCGCTGCTGGGCGCGGCGATTCTGGGCGTCCTCGGAAGGCCGCTGCGGCACTGGATCGCCCATGAAATCGGCAAACACACCATTCTGCAGGGATGGTGGAATATTTTCTTCCCTGCCGCCGCGTTTGTGCTGGCGATGCTGGCGCTTACGGTGATCTATCGCGTGGCGCGCCCGGGTGAAACCAGTTTGCGGAACGTGCTGCCCGGCGCGGTAGTGGCCACGCTGTTATGGTGGCTCGTGGATGTGCTCTTTGGAATTTATGTGCGGCGCGTTCCCTACGGCGTTGTCTATGGAGGTTTGGCCGCGGTCATTGGTTTGATTATCTGGATGCAGTTGTCCGCCGTGATTATATTTCTCGGTGCGGCCTGGAATGCCGAGTTGGCGGAAAGCCGTAGGGAGGCGAGCCGTGCATGAACAACTTGTCCGCGTGGAATGTTATTCCGGGTATCGGGCGGACGAAAGTCCCCGAAAGCTAATTCTCGCCTCTCGCACCCTGGAAGTCGCCTCCATTGAGGACCGCTGGTATTCTCCCGGAGCGACCTATTTTCGCGTGTCCGTGACGGGTGGCGACCGCTACGTGCTTCGCCACAAGGAAGCCCAGGGCGTCTGGAGCCTCGTCGGATACCGGGCCGCCGTAGTGGGTCAGTTTCCGGAAATGCGACTACTCGTCCGCTCGGACGGACTAGAAAGGAAACTTCCTTGGACCTCAGACGGTCAAGGAGCCGGCTGACTCGGTGCCGCTACGACCTCTAGCTTGCGCATCAGGGCCTTCAGTTGCTCCTTGAGATCGGCGTTCTCAGCTTTCAAGGCGTCTAGTTGTTTGCTCTGTTCCGTGGTGCGTTCTTCCAAACCCTTTACGGCTGCCATGACGATCCCATCCAGGTCCGTGGAGGTAATGGTGGTCGGAGATCCAATCGTCCCGATGCCATCCTTCCCAAAGGCAGCAAAGAAGTCCTGTGCCATCGGTCCGTAGTGGCGGAATTGTTTCGCGTCCTGCCCAATGAGGTTCCAACTGCTTAGGCTAATCCCGCGGATCTTTTTAAGGACCTCTTCGCCGTCCACCGGCTGGATGTTCTCCTTTTGGTGGCGATCGGAGACCACGGTCAGGCCCACTTGAGCTTCGATGATCGTGACCGAACTATTGCCCAAGCGGATCCTGTTACTGGCATCCACTATGGCCCCGGCGCCAATGGCCGTGGCGTTGGTTATATCCCCAGCAGAAACATCAGCGCCCGCTCCTATAGCCGTGTTGTTGAAGCCGGTGGCGTTGGTCTGAAGCGCTTGGTACCCACTGGCGGTATTGCCGAAGCCCGTCGTGTTGCCAAATAGCGCTTGGTACCCACTGGCGGTATTGCCGGTGCCGGTGGTGTTGCTAGAGAGCGCAAAGTCCCCACCAGCGGTATTCTGGCCCGGGAGGCCATTCGACCCTGGCAGACCTTGGGGTCCCTGCGGACCTGCTGGTCCCGTCTGCCCTTGCGGTCCGGTAGCACCTGCTGCACCTGCAGCCCCAGCCGCCCCTGGCTGACCGGCTGGCCCTGCCGCTCCTTGCGCAGCCAACTGTAGCCAAAGGAAGTTGGAAGACGAAGGCTCCGAATTGGTGTTCGGTGCCAGCGCGAGCCAGAAAGAACCTCCATCGGTTACCGCGTCATTCGCATTGTAAGCCGGCGTGCTCTGCCACGCGCCGCGGTTGTTGATCCCCGCAGCCAGGATCTGCCAATTCGTGTTTGTGGACGAAGGCTCGGAATTTGTGTTGGGCACGGTCGCCAGCCAGAACGAGCCCGCATCAAATACAGCATCGCTCTGGTTATACGCAGTCGTGCTGCTCCACGCGCCTTTGTTGTTGATTCCTGGAAGCCCTTGTGGACCGGCAGCGCCTGTGGCTCCAGTGGCACCTGCGGTTCCGTCTAGTCCCGCTGGACCTGTTGCTCCAGTTGCGCCAGTAGCACCCTGCGCACCTTGAGGACCCTGCGGTCCTTGTGCACCGGTAACACCCGTCAATCCAATAGGTCCCATTGGACCTTGGGGCCCCGCTGCTCCAGGAGTACCAGCCTGTGCCCACACCATCCAACACGGCCCAGATCCGTTTCCAGGACCGCCCGATGCACATTGACTGCTGTCCGGGGTTCCATTACCCGGTCCGTTGGCAATAACCGCCACGTACGTGGACCCATTGAACGTCACCACATCATTTACGGCGTAGAGCGCCGTAGGGTCAAACGTTTGGCGGAAGTTGAACCCAGAGCCGTTAGTTCCGGCTGGTCCGGCAGCGCCGGCTGGTCCCGCTGATCCCTGTGGACCGGCCGGGCCAGTGGCCCCTGTCGCTCCTGGCACTCCTATGCCACCTGCCGGACCTGCGGGCCCTGGAGGTCCTTGTGGACCTGCCGGTCCCGCTGCGAGTGTCGGCATGAGAGTGAAAGACAGATGAGTATCTCGATATCTGCCTTTCACTGGGTCAACATCCAATACAGTTATTGTTCGAGTGTCGGTCTGCCAACCCGCGGAGTTCGCAGACACAGTGATTGTGTGAATCCCAGGAGTTATCTTGCGTAACTCCATGGGTGTGACTTTGCCAGTGTCAACACCATCAATGAACACACTGGCTCCGTCTGGAAATGATGTGATGACAACCTCATGACCATCGTCAACTACGGTCTGCGCACGCAGAGCCGCCGGCACAGCGAGCACACAAACGACCGCGGCAATAATGGCAAACCAGGGAATCCTACGAGATTGGGTCATGGTAATGCTCCTTAAACCTTCGGCCGGGACGAGCCGCACGCTCGGGGGTACTGTCTATCGTTAACAAGGTTCTGGAACCTCGGCTATAGTACCGACGTACCAAAATAAAATAGAAACAGGGGCGGTTGTAGAGCGGTTGTAGAAGCTTATCGCTTGAGTCCTTCCATGAGAAGGCCCCAGCCGCAACAAGAAGTTCCCATCGCGCGGTCCGTGTTGAAAAAAGAGCTTAATTCCTATCTACTTTGACGGATTGTCATAATGGGGAAAGCCAAACTCATCCTGGGATTGGCCATTCTGGCTCTGGCCGTCTTCGTGGGCTGGCCCATCGCTTCGTGCGAGTTGGCCAACCTCGAACTGCGCGGGGATATGCGGGACCTCGCGGCACAAGTCGGAACCCGAATCGGATTGACGCCTCAGAGCACGGATGAGGATTTTCGCAGCGCGGTCATCCGCAAAGCCCAAGAGCATGAGATTCAGCTTGAACCTGACCAGGTGACAGTGCAACGCACTGGCAGCGACGACGCGCCGGTCATATACCTTGCGGCGGACTACAAGGTGCGCGTAAATCTGCTTGGATTTTCGTTTACCTTCCACTTCACTCCATCGAGCGCAGTGAATCTCAAAATCAGGTGACCGCCGTGTAGTTTGCGATTACCCGTTACCCAGGCAGGTGAAAATGATTTCCGCGAATTAGCCCCAGCGGCCAATCGGCCGCACTCCCTGCAAATTGTCATTACCTCTGGATAGTCAGGGTGCGTTCCGAACATGAGTCGCTAGCCACACCTTCATTGTCTGCAGATATTCGGGATCGATCTCGCCATAGCCCTCGCTGGACATCAGCCGCATGACGTGGTCATCGTTAGGAAACTCTCGAATCGTGAAGTTGTGATGGCCTTCTTCTGCCAGAACTCGCAGGATCGCTGCAACACTCTCCGCTACTGGTATCAGCTGGTCTTTATCTCCGAACAAGAAAAGCGCCGGCACTCGCACCATTCGCAAGGTGCGAACTGGGTCATAGTTCATTTCGTGCTGGAACCAATTGAAACCGGGATGCTCCGGCTTGCTGAGTTCGGCGGGCGTCTGAAGTGGCCCAAACAAATCGTCTTGTTGCGTTTTCACCTGTTTATACCAGCGTTTGGTTCGCCCTTGCTCTAGCTCGGCCTTCGCCTTTTCGTATCCCCCGCCGGTGGCGAGGTAGTTCCAAATGTGCCTCCGCAAAACGCTTGCTTCCTGAACATCGCTTTCAGTCACACCCTCGGAGCGCAGCTCATTCGCGTAATAAACGATCATCTGTTCGCCGGGAGAGACTCCAGGACCGGACACGGCAATCACAAACGACACTTCCGGGGAGCGCGATGCTGCGAGCGGTCCCAGCCAGCCGCCCTGGCTGAGGCCCCACACACCGATGCGCTTCGCATCGATTTCCTTCCGCGATTTTAAGTAGTCGATAGCGGCCAGGCCGTCGTCGCAAAGCTCCATGAACGGGACCGTGCGGAAATTTCCCGTGGATTCGCCCACGCCCCGTTTGTCGTAGGCCAGCGCCGCTATGCCCTGTTCTGCAAACCAGCGGGCTGTGAACAAATCCCTCCTCTGCGCACCGGAGCCATGGAAGAGCACGACGGCTGGGTGCGGGCGGGAACCGCCTGGAAGCACAAGCGTTCCTGCGAGCGTTATCTTTCCACTAACAAAATGCACAGCTTCTTCAGTGGCTGTACTTGCCTCGGAAGTTTTCTCAGTATCCGTGGAGGTTCGCTGAGTGCAGGTTGTGAGCGGAAGAACAAAGGCAAGGGCGAAGACCGAGCGCCATCCCCGGTGGGGACTCGTGAATCTTGGATGTTTTGTAACGCGCGACACCTGTTTGAAATTCGTCATTCGTAGCGCAGGGCGATCACTGGATCGACACGCGCGGCGCGCCGCGCCGGAATGTAGCAGGCCGCGAGCGCGACCAGAGCGAGAATCACTGCGACCAAGCCAAGCGTCATCGGATCGCTCGGACTCACGCCAAACAGCAAGCTGGCCATCAAGCGAGTGAGAATGAGCGCGGCGATGAGGCCGAGCGCCAAGCCTAACGCGGCCAGGCGGCCTCCTTCCAGGAACACTTGTTTCAAGACGTCCGTGGACGACGCTCCCAGCGCCGTGCGAATACCAAACTCGTGAGTGCGTTGCGTCACAGCGTAGGCCATCACCCCGTAGACGCCGACCGCCGCAAGCACAAGCGCCAGCACCGCAAACGCGACAAGGAGCGAGAGATTCAGCCGCGGTTGCGCAACCGAAGTTGAAACGAGCTGATCCATTGTGGCGATGTTGTAGGGCGGAAGGCCCTTGTCGATCGCGAAGATTCGCTCGCGGATGGCGTTCGTCACGCTGCTTGGGTCCTGCGAAGTGCGCACCGCAAGGGTCATATCGCGGGGGGCAAAAGCTCCGAAAAGCGGCTGCCGATGCGGGAAGTAAATCTGTTCCCGGCCTTCGACGTCCAACGCATAGTGCTTCACGTGCCCGACCACGCCAACGATGGTCCGCCAGCGTGGCATCGGCGGATTGGAGTTGGGTATGGTATCGATGCCCACGCGCCGGCCAATGGCATCTCCATGGGGCCAGAAACGATGCGCGAAATTCGTATCCACCACAGCGACCAGCAGGGCACTCGCGTCATCCGCTTCATTCAGCAGCCGTCCTCGCACGAGCGGAATTTGCATCGCCTGAAAGTATTCGGAGGTGGCCGCCCGCTGGTCGATTTCCATGTACGGAAGATTGCCCAAATTCGGCAGCCTGGGGATATCAGGAATCGAGGTGTCTTCGAAGAAGACCGAGCCGGAAGTATACGAATCGCTCAGCGGCAGTTGCGAAACGGCACCCGCCGATTCAACACCGGGAACCGTCTTCACGCTTGCCAGCAGTTCGGTGAAGAACTTCTGTACCGGCGCTCCATCCGGGTACGTTTTTTCGGGGAGTGAGAGCTCCATCGTGAGCAAGTGTTGCGTTTGAAAGCCGGGAGAAACGTCGAGTAGACGTTTGAAGCTGCGGATCAATAGGCCAGCCCCGACGAGCAGCAGAACCGCCAACGCCAGCTCAGAAACTACAAGCCAGGAACGCAAATGCAGCGTTTTTCCAGAGACCGAGGTGCCACGACCAGCTTCGCTGAGAGCCTCGCGCAGATCATTTTTCACAGTGTGCCAGGACGGCACAAGACCGAAGAACAGACCGGTGAGTAGTGAGACGCCAAACGTAAAAGCAAGCACCGCAGAGTCAAGCTGGACTTCGTCCATGCGCGGAGTATTAGCCGGGACAAGCGCGCGTAGCGCGTTCACGCCCCAGTAGGCAAGCACAAGCCCGAGCAATCCGCCCGCAAGCCCTAGAAGCAAGCTCTCGGTGAGCAATTGCCTGACCAGGCGTGTGCGTCCCGCGCCCATCGCCGCCCGGATGGCCAGTTCCTTTTCGCGTGCGGAAGCGCGCGCGAGCATCAGGTTTGCAACGTTGGCGCACGCAATGAGAAGTACCAACGCAACCGCGCCCAGAAGAACAAGCAGAGCTGGTCGAAGTCTGCCGACTAGCTGCTCCTTCACCGGCACCATAAACATGTCGAAGTTTTTCGATTCCGGGCCGTAACTGCCAGGATACCCCCGCCGGAGATCGCCAGCGAGGGTCACGAGCGCCGCCGATGCTTGCACCGGATTCACTCCCGGCTTGAGTCGCCCAACGACGTGCAGGTAGTGAGATCCACGACCCTGGGGTTTTGCTCGATCTAACCCCAGGGGCACCCAGAGGTCCTGCTTGCCGCCAAGGGAAAACTGCTTGGGTAGAACACCCACGATACTGTATGCCTCGCCATCGAGTTGTATAGGCTTCCCTCCAATGTTTGGATCGCCGCCAAACTGGCTCTCCCAAAGCGCATAGCTCAGCAGAACATAATGAGAATGTCCGGGCTTGTCCTCCTCGCCGCTAAAGCTGCGGCCGACGACGGGCACAATGCCGAGCATCGGAAGTACGTCAGCGGTTGTGCTCGCTTCGGATACTTGCACAGGCGGCGCATCCACGCGAGTCAGGTTCGCTCTGCCGCCCAATGCGTATGCGGCAACTTGCGCGAACGATTCGTTGTGATCCAGTAAGTCCCAGTATTCGGGCTCGGAGATCCAGTTCTGTGGAATACCGTCCTTCTCGAACTTTCCCCAGATGTTGACGAGCGAAGGAGAATCCCTGTAAGCCAGCGGACGCAGTAGGACAGCGTTTACAACACTGAAGATCGCTGTATTCGCGCCGATCCCGAGGGCCAGAGTGAGGATCGCCGCTGCGGCGAAACCAGGGCTCCTGCGGAGCATGCGAACGCCGAAACGTATGTCCTGCAGTAGGTGCTCGATCCAAAGGAAACTCCACACTTCCCGCGTTTCTTCCTTGACGCGCGTCACGTTGCCGAATTTGCGCATAGCCGCATGCCGCGCTTCTTCCGGCGACATGCCGCGCTCGATGTTGTCCTGCGTCTCCATCTCAATGTGCTCGCGAATGTCCTGGTCGAGACCGTCCATCATGCGTTTGTGGAGCTTCATGATTTGTCCTCCTGTTGCGCCGGCCGTAAAATCTGAGCGATGGCTCCCGCCAGCTTGTCCCATTTGGTGGTCTCCACCGCAAGTTGTCGCCGGCCTTTGGCCGTCAGCCGGTAAAACTTGGCCCGGCGATTGTTCTCCGAAGTCCCTTCTTCGGCGGAAATCCATCCCCGCTTGATGAGCCGGTGCAATGCCGGGTAGAGCGATCCCTGCTCAACCTGCAACACATCGTCGGAGTTGAATTCGATTGCCTTGGCGATCGCGTGGCCGTGCGCTGGCCCCACCACTAGCGTCCGGAGAATCAGCAAGTCCAGAGTCCCTTGCAGCAGTTCAATACGCTCGCGCTGTTCTTTGGTAGACATTCTAGGTGACGATACGGCTCTTCCCATAGAATGTCAAGGCGAGCTATCCCCGCGCAGTCAGCGACCAGGAAAGTTATCTTCAAGACTACAGAGTTTAGGTTCACAATGCCTGGTCAAGTCGCATTTTCGCAAACTGACCCACGACTCGCAGGTTCACCCGCTTGACGAACGCCTTTTCAAAAAGGCTAGTTAACCTGAAAGCTGCGCTATCTTTGCATTTCGCTCGGTACAATTTCTGCCGCATCCACTCTCCTTTGCGCATCACCCCGCCAATGGCGGCGGGATTGTGCGCAAAAGTCTGGGATATAGATTGGCTGGTTGCCTAAGTTCAGCCAGCGGCAATCTTGGAGCCAGCCTTTAACAAATGGATTGCGGATCATGGCGGAACCTTCCCCCCTCAATTTCCACAATTCCCTGGACCCTGATTGAAATGACA
>Ga0207061_1001_pt1 | contig 118026 bp, 102 predicted proteins | sample Alteio_BWMinCont_31_FD_153275 | JGI IMG/M metagenome (GOLD analysis project Ga0207061, IMG submission 153275) | Enriched cells from forest soil in Barre Woods Harvard Forest LTER site, Petersham, Massachusetts, United States -... | ecosystem: Environmental > Terrestrial > Soil > Temperate forest... | reverse complement strand
TGATCGCTTCTAATCAACTCGTCGATGGCATATATCAAAGAAGGGATAATTTTATTGCTCGTGCCAGATTTCAAGATGTAATCGATTTGTATGTGTTTGATAAAAAATTACGCATGTTACTTCTTGATGCCATAGAAAGAATTGAAGTATCAGTTCGAAGTAATATTGCGCATTTATTAGGACAGCGAGATCCATTTGCTCATTTAAATCCAACACAATTACACGGCCATTTTGTAAAGCATAAAGATCCTCAAAGCAATAAGAGTGCCTTTGATAAATGGCTTTCAAATTTAAATATGTTAATAAGCCGTTCAAGTGAGGATTTCGTTAATCATTATAAGGAAAAATATGGATTTCCTTTCCCAATTTGGGTTGTAATTGAGCTATGGGATTTCGGAATGCTATCTAAATGCAAAGTTGGCTTAGATGTTTAAACTATATACGTAACTGTACAGCACACCATAACAGGATATGGAATAGAAATATTGTCGAAAGACCAAAATTACCTAAATTTGATGAGATAATATCTTTTAATCCTATTTTAAAAAACACTAAGTATCTACCAGGGTTTACACTATTATCTGTATTTTAATCCATTTGGTTGAACACATAAATCCTGGATCAACCTGGAAAGATAGGGTTTTACAACTAATAACAAGTTTCCCAGAATCTGAAACCATTAATATTTCCAGCATGGGTTTTCCTGAAGATTGGAGGAATCACAAAATTTGGGATTTGGAAGCATCTAAAGAATTGATAATCTAAAAACAATAGCCTATTTATTTTGTCTGACTGCAATATTCGAATAACTAACATTCTTTTATGTTATGTAAATTTGGTATCTTATTACCCAGCGGCTCCGAAAACCCACATAGCTATTTCCCCTAGCTTTAGGTAGAATTAGGTAATTTTAATGGCGTGGTGCGCGAAGTATGAGTATTAACAAAATCCCAATGACTGCGGCTGGTGTTGAAAAACTGCGCCATGAACTGCACGAATTAAAAACGGTTACCAGACCCAAAATTATCACCGATATAGCCACGGCACGTGCACATGGCGATCTAAAAGAAAATGCTGAATATCATGCCGCGCGTGAGCAGCAGTCATTTATCGAGGGTCGGATTCATGCTCTAGAGGCTAAATTAGCCCATGCCCAGATTATCAACATAGCCGAAATGGAAAATACCGGTAAGGTAATTTTTGCAGCCACTGTTAAGTTGATTAACTTGGATACTGATAGCAGTGTGACATATCAGATAGTCGGCGAAGAAGAAGCCGATCTTAAGAATGGTAAAATTTCAGTTCATTCGCCAATAGCTCGAGCTTTGATCGGCAAGTTTTCAGGTGATGTTGTTGATGTCCAAGCCCCAGGTGGGGTGATTTCGTATGAAATCGATGTTGTTGAATATCTTTAGATGGCAAAATCACGCTCCAAAAGCAGCCGCGAATGGCTTAAGCGTCAACATAATGACGATTATGTAAAGCGTGCGGTTGCAGAAGGTTATCGATCGCGGGCCGCTTATAAGCTGCAAGAAATTAACACTCGCGATAAATTATTTCGTCCCGGTATGACTGTAGTTGATTTAGGTGCCGCGCCAGGTGGCTGGTCGCAGGTGGCATGTCAGCTAGTTGGCAAAGGTAATGTGATCGCTATCGATTTATTGCCTATAGATCCCATCGATGGGGTCGATATCATAATAGGGGACTTCAGAGAAGCTGAAGTTCAGGAAGAAGTAATAAAAAGATTGGCTGGCAAGAAAGTAGACCTTGTAATTTCGGATATGGCCCCCAATTTTAGTGGTATACGCGACATTGATTTGCCACGTGCAGTATACTTAGTAGAAATAGCGTTTGAGTTTGCGCAAGAAGTTTTAGTTCCCGGTGGCAGCCTGATCGTTAAGATCTTTCAAGGCGAGGGATTTACTGAATGTTTGCAACTGTTCAAAAGAGCTTTTAAGACTGTGGTAGTACGTAAACCTAAGGCATCGCGTTCTGAATCTAGAGAAGTGTACGTGATAGCACGATTATTGAATAAAAAGGAAAGGGGTGCCCCTTGAACGACATGATAAAAAATTTGGTTTTATGGTTGGTTATAGCACTGGTATTGATGTCGGTGTTTAGTAACTTTGGCCCCTCAACTGTGCAAGCTAAGAAAATGCAATATTCGCAATTCTTAGAGAAACTGCATGATCGCGATATCAAGCAGATTACCATTGACGATCGCACGATTAATTGGGTTACTAATGGTGGTGATTTATATTCTACTTATACTCCGGTTGATTACGACCTATCGTTGGTCGACAAATGGGTTAATGACTACGGTGTCGTTGTAGACGCGAAGCCGCCAGAGCAACAAAGTTTATTGATGCATATATTTATAAGCTGGTTCCCTATCATACTATTTATTGGCGTGTGGATTTTCTTTATGCGTCAGATGCAAGGCGGCGGCGGTGGTCGTGGTGCCATGTCATTTGGGCGCAGCCGCGCGCGTTTGATGGAAGAAGACAAAGTTAAGATCACTTTTGCTGATGTGGCTGGTGTAGATGAAGCCAAAGAAGAAGTAAAAGAATTAGTAGACTTCCTACGTGACCCTAGCAAATTTAGTAATCTGGGCGGGCGTATGCCAAGTGGTATATTAATGGTTGGTCAACCTGGTACCGGTAAAACACTGTTAGCCAAAGCTATAGCTGGCGAAGCTAAAGTGCCATTCTTTAGTATTTCTGGTTCAGATTTCGTAGAAATGTTTGTTGGTGTGGGCGCTTCGCGGGTGCGCGATATGTTCGAGCAAGCTAAAAAACATGCGCCGTGCATTATTTTTATAGATGAAATCGACGCAGTGGGTCGGCATCGCGGTGCTGGTTTGGGTGGTGGTCATGATGAACGTGAGCAAACTTTAAACCAATTGTTAGTAGAAATGGACGGCTTTGAAGGTAACGAGGGTATTATTGTTATCGCTGCAACCAATCGTCCCGACGTATTAGATCCTGCATTGCTAAGACCAGGCCGTTTCGATCGCCAAGTTGTAGTGCCATTGCCAGATATATTAGGGCGTGAGCAGATACTTAAAGTTCATATGCGTAAAGTGCCAATCGGCGACGACGTTAACCCAAGAATTATTGCGCGTGGTACGCCAGGATTTTCTGGTGCCGATCTAAGCAATCTAGTTAATGAAGCTGCGTTATTTGCCGCGCGTGAAAATCGTCGCGTTGTAGGTATGGATCAGTTTGAAAAAGCCAAAGATAAAGTGCTTATGGGCGCAGAACGCCGTTCGATGGTTATGTCTGAAGATGAGCGCCGTAATACCGCATACCATGAATCTGGACATACAATTGTTGGCTTAGCGATTCCAACGTGCGATCCAGTTTATAAGGTATCGATTATTCCACGTGGCCGTGCGCTTGGTGTCACAATGTCGTTGCCTGAAACAGATCGTTTAAGTTTAAATACTGAACAAATTGAAGGCAGATTGTCACAATTATTTGGCGGGCGTATTGCTGAAGAGATAATTTTTGGTAAAGACAAAGTAACAACTGGTGCTGGCGATGACATCAAGAAAGCTACTAAGTTGTGTCGTGATATGGTTACCAAATGGGGTTTGTCAGATCGTTTGGGACCGTTAGTTTATGGTGATGAGGACGGGGAAGTATTCTTAGGGCATAGCGTTACCAAGACCAAAGAGATTTCCGAGCAAACCGCCGAGGCTATCGATCAAGAAGTGCGACGTATTGTTGATAAAACATATAAGACCGCTAAAGATATTCTTGAAAGTAAGACCGATATATTGCATGCGATGGCTACAGCGTTGTTAAAATACGAGACGCTAGATGCTGAGCAGATTAAAGATATCATGGAAGGGCGTACGCCTCGTGAACCAAAAGAATGGGTAGAGACTAAGTCTGACAGTGGCAGCTCGACTCCTAACGTTACAGACTCACCTAAGAAAGTTTCTGATGAGCCTGTTGGCGAAGAGAGTACGGTAAGTGGCCCGATAAAATAAAAGATAAATACGATGAGTTTAGGTGCGTTCGAGTTGCCAGAGGGGCCAGTGGTGATGGGGGTGTTAGATTTATCCCCAAGTTTCCTGCATGAGGACCGTACGCACTCGATTTTTGAACAGGCATTAATTAAGGCCGAGCAATTTCTGCAGGATGGCGCGGCAATTATTGATGTATGCTATTCTTCTTCGTTAGATAGTGGCAGCTCGCTCTCGGCACAACAAGAATTAGATATTTTAATTCCCGCTGTAGAAATAATTTCAAAACGTATCGGTATACCAATCTCGGTTGAAACTTCTAATCCAGAGGTCATGATTGCAGCGGTCGAATCCGGTGCAAAAATGATTAACGATACACGCGCTTTAACAAAATTAGGTGCCATGGCAACAGTAGCAAAACTGAAGGTGCATGTAAGTTTAATGCACATGCAATGCGATCCATTAACATTGCAGTTAACACCACAGTCTAATGATGTGATTATAGAAGTGTTTCAATATTTAGAGCAACGCATTACGGCATGTGTGGCAGCAGGAATCGATCAGAAAAAAATTATGGTGGATCCAGGTTTTGGTTTTGGAAAAACCTTACCGCAGAATTTGAATTTGCTACGGTCGCTGCAGGTATTCAAAAATCTGCATTGTCCGATCTTAGTGGATTTAGCACATAAAAGTATGATTGGACAAATTTTAAACGCGCCCACCGAGGCGCGTGATTATGGTGGAGTGGCGGCAGAGGTTATTGCGATTGGTAATGGAGCGGAGATTATACGTTCCCATAACGTTCGTGCCACAGCCGATGCTATTAAAGTGATTAAGGAGTATGTGAGTGGCAAGTAAGAAGTATTTTGGTACCGATGGAATTCGTGGCCGTGTTGGTGATGCTCCTATTTCCCCAGATTGGTTTTTAAAATTAGGCTGGGCCGTAGGTAAAGTATTGGCTGAAGCAGCGCAGCCTGGTACGCGCACAAAAGTGTTGATTGGCAAAGATACCAGAATATCTGGATATATGTTTGAATCTGCTCTAGAAGCTGGTTTAGTAGCCGCTGGTACCGATGTGCATTTGTTAGGACCAATGCCAACTCCAGGAATCGCATACTTAACTCGCACCTTGCAGGCAGGTGCTGGCATAGTTATTAGTGCTTCACACAATCAGCATGCGGATAATGGGATTAAGTTTTTCTCACCAGATGGTATGAAGCTTGCAGACGATTTAGAGTTGCAGATTGAAGCCTATTTAGATGCACCGCAAATTACTACGGTAGAATCAAAATTATTAGGTCGCGCGGTGCGTATTAATGATGCGCAAGGGCGTTATATTGAATTTTGTAAGAGTACGTTTTCGAAGCGCTTGAACCTGAAGGGCCTAAAAATTGTAGTTGATTGTGCCAATGGTGCTGCCTATAACGTTGCGCCAAATGTGTTCGAAGAATTAGGTGCTGAAGTTATTGCTATAAACGACACTCCAGACGGGCTTAATATAAACTTGAATTGTGGTGCTACTAATACTAAAGCGTTAGCAGAAAAAGTATTGGAAACACAAGCTGATGTTGGTATCGCCTTAGATGGTGATGGCGACAGGGTTATTTTTATAGATCACACTGGTGCTGTTGTTGATGGCGACGAGTTGCTGTTAATAATAGCACGTTGGTACATTCACAATAATAAAAATATTGGTGGTGTCGCTGGCACTTTAATGAGCAATTATGGCTTAGAGTTGGCCCTTTCCGCAATGCAAATCCCTTTCTGTCGCACTAATGTTGGCGATCGCTATGTGCTCGAAGCATTACGGCAACGTAATTGGCTGTTAGGGGGTGAATCTTCCGGACATATAATTTGTTTAGATGCGCATTCAACCGGTGACGGAATTGTTGCGGCGCTGCAAGTGTTAGCGCTAATGGTCTCGTTTGGACAAACCTTGTTTGAACAAAAACAACTTATGGTAAAGTACCCACAATTGTTAATTAACGTGCCAGTTACCACTCAGATTGATTTAAATACGCCAAGAATTCAACAAGCGGTATCTGCAGCAGAGTCTAAATTGCAAGATCAAGGTCGTGTCTTGTTGCGTGCTTCTGGTACTGAACCATTGGTTCGGGTAATGGTGGAAGGGCGAGATTTGGATTTAGTAACCGCGATTGCCAAAGAATTGGCGGCACAGATTGGAGAGTGAAGTGCGTAAATTTTTAGTAGTTGGCAATTGGAAAATGAACGGCAGCAAACCGCAAGCGACTGAGTTGTTACAAAGCTTAACTATAAAGTTGCACGATTTAGATTCTAGTGTCGAGAGTGTAGTATGTCCACCAAGTATATATCTGGATCAGGTTTCACAACTCGTTGAGTCAACAAACATAGAAACCGGGGCGCAAAATCTTGCTAGCAGTCAAATACCAGCATTTACTGGAGAAATATCCACGATAATGCTGCGTGAATTTGGTTGTAAATATGTTATAATCGGTCATTCTGAGCGTCGGGCATTGCTTGGCGAGTCCGATGAGCTAATTGCACGGAAGTTTGACGTAGCGCTAAAAGGTGGTATTACTCCGATTTTATGTGTGGGCGAAACCCAAGAGCAACAGTTAGCGGGGCAGAGTTTTGCTGTGGTAACACGGCAATTGCAGGTTGTTATAGATCATGTAGGGGTCGATGCGTTTAGCAATACTGTTGTAGCTTATGAGCCTGTTTGGGCTATCGGTACTGGCTTAACGGCAACGCCAGCGCAAGCGCAACAAATGCATCAGCATATTAGATCGTTAATAGCTGCGAAGATTAGAATTGTGTATGGTGGTAGTGTTAATAGTGCTAATGCCGCGGCTTTATTTGCCGAGCCAGATATAGATGGTGGATTGATTGGGGGTGCTTCTTTAAAGGCACAAGATTTTAGTGATATTTGTCACATAGCAATGGGTATGACAAAACAATGACGCAACAAATAGTTCTTTTTATACATTTAATATTATCATTTACATTAATTGGTTTGGTTTTATTACAACATGGCAAAGGCGCTGATGCTGGCGCTGCTTTTGGTAGTGGTGCTTCCGGTACTGTATTTGGCAGCCAAGGTACTGGTACGTTTTTGTCTAAGTTAACCACTATCATTGCATGCTTATTTGCAGTTACCAGTATTAGCTTAACGTTGTTAGCGAATCGTGCTGCAAAGCCAGAGACATTAAGTGATAAGTTAATGAAACAGGATGCCGTAGTTACAGCACCTGCTACACCAACAGATATTCCTGCAGTGCCAGAAACAACAGGACCAGTTATACAACAATAAGAAGAGTGAAGAGCCATTATGCGACATAAATATTATGATGATTTGAAGCAGAGATTTTTTAGTAAAGCTGATGCGGAAGAATACGTTGCAGGTATTGAGTATTTAGTTTCTGAAGAGGCTGTCCGGGATGCTGAAATTTTAGCGCGTAAAGAGTTTACCACGCGTGGCGCAGACTTACCGTCCCTTATGGCTGCTTCGATGGACTCCGACGTCTCGGATGACGTAGATTTGACATCCCCAGCAGAGGGTGCCGAGGCTTCCGATGATCTTCGTGCAGCGGCATACGTGATACATAAAAATTTTATAGCAAACTTTTTCCAATTAAATAATTCTGATAATCCTGAGCTTCTTGGCAGGTTTGCACTGGCATATGCAGCCTTGTTAGATAATTTCTTGTCATTATCCTATGAAAGTAGGGATGACGTTAATTTTAAACAGATAATCATGGATGTAGCGCATTCAATTATTAGTTATGACAAGAGTAAGCAGCATGCTTTAACATTGATGCCAAAGCTTATTGATTTTGATCTGCCAGCAGAATTTTGTTTAGCTGTAGTCACACAAATTGACATAGACGTGGATTCTGAATCACAAAGAATGGTGATGGGCATATTGGACTCTTTATACGGTAGAGATTCGGTTTGGAATAGCGCTAGCACTCCTATTAATATGGCATTAAGTGTAACGCCAAGCACCCCGCAGACAATGGCCATGATGATGTATACAGCCGCTGCAAAGCGTTGCTCTGACCATGCGCATAATTCGAATATAGCGTTCTTATTCCATATGCAATCTTGTTGGTTTTCAGCAGGTAATACCCATGGTTGTAAATTTATCGATAAATGTTTACCAGCAGCAGTGGCATCATTAACATTATACAAACATAAAGCGTCGGAATGGCGTTGGGTGTTAGAAACTCTGGCAAAATTTCCTGAAAGCTCGATGCAACGAAGATGGCGCAATAGAATCGTACAAAATATTAATGAGCAATATTTGGAATCCCCAGCTATCTTAAATAATTTAGGGATTAATCAAACAAAAAACTGTTGGCTTCGGTTGTTTTCTGCATGTCGTAATGTGCAGGAAACATCTGAAGATTATGAGCCAAAAGCCGTTGTCAAGGGAAGCTTTAAACTAAACTCGACACAATAGCCATTTTTACATATAATTGCTTAACTTATTGCGCCGATGTGGTGAAATTGGTATACACGCTACCTTGAGGTGGTAGTGACCGAAAGGTTGTGCCGGTTCGAGTCCGGCCATCGGCATTCAGGTTATCAGAAATACTATGGATTCATTTGGCTTTTCTGCGCCAGCTTCGCAAACACATCATGAGGTCCGACACAAAGTCTGCCTCTACACTTCGTCATGATTATTTAGATGCCCCCATGCAGCTCAATTAATTACTATATAGAGTGTAATAGCACGTATTATTTTCAGTTAAATTAAATTGTTTGCGTGTTTATTGTGATTATGGCAAGATATTTTAGTAGCAGGATTATTTACTAGCGTAATTTCAAGGAGAGTTATATGCCAACGTTACTTCAGGGAAATAAATCGGGCGCCAAGATGTTAAGTGGTTTCAATTGCTGTAGAGCAGATGCTACTAAATCTGTAGATCAAACTGCAATAACCTTGAGAAATATGGTGGCGGAAGTGCGGAGTGTGGAAGCCAATGCACCACAAAAAATCGTCAATATTGAAGCTTACGTAAAAAAAACTGGTGAGGATGTAGGAGAGGATCTGCTGGGTGCTTTAGCTGTTGTGGACAAATTATGTGCACAATTAGATACATCGGTTAAAGCGTTGACTAAGTTTTTAGTGCAAGTTGAGATGATTGTGCCAACAATGCAGCCGCAGATAAGTGGCGTATTATTGGTGTTGCAAGGTCTTGATTACGCATTGGAAGGGGAGCAGGCTTTAGGCGCTTATATATTAAATACTGTGGCGTCTGCATCATCCGCCCCACCAACCGCAGCCGACATAACTAATGTAATCAGCGCCGCACAAATCTTAGTTCCTAAGATTAATAGTGCAATGATAACGGCACAAAGGATGCGTATTTTATCACCATCAGTAAATCCAACTCAAATTACGGCTACCTTAACTACCACCTTGGATGAGGCTCAAAAAACAGTCAATATCGCTGCTGCTGGTCAAGCAGCTTTGAATACTGTAATGGCTAATTCTGCTAGCACAACTGCGCAGAATCCACCATCAAATGTAATGGCAATGCAATGATTGACTAGCAATTCAACCCAAAGCAACCTTCGCATTACAAGCAGAGGTTGCTTTGATATTTTGTAATTACACGCTTAATTAATGCATTGCTTATTAATCTCTACTTAGGTATCATGCTTGCTTAGAACCTGACGACGGTAGAACTGCAGTGCATAACCTAATTGCCAATTTAATAAGATTTAATTTGCAAAACTCGCCATTAGATAACATTGATGCTGTTATTGTTAGGCTTAATTCTATAAGTGCGCTAGCTGCAGAGATAGATACATCCGGTTATATTAAACTTCTTAGTGGTTTCACGAAGCTTAAAGACGGCATGCAATATTCACAATTATCAAAATTAGAACAAAGTCGTGAACAAGTATTGCTATGCATTAAGGTTGTATTAGAAACTAATCTTCGCGTACGTGCCCTGGCAATGAAAGTGCAAGCATTAAGCAGATCCAACCGTGTGAAAATTGTAGCTCCAATTATAATAATGCACAACGAATTTGAAGCTGCTGCAACAAAGTTTTTCTCGCAGGATTGCATGGCTTTTGCAAAAGCAGAAAATGTTAAGGCTATATTTGTGGAGCCATTAAACGCAACTATGTCCGATGCTATTACGCAACTGCCGATATTTCCTATGAATTTTATACCAACATATTCTGGTGAGGATGCACTTGTGTGGCAAGATGCCGCATCCAACTTTGACATTCTAAATGTACTTATAAACTCACGTGCCAAAGGGTTTGCAAGCTCGGCTGCTTTAGCTTCTCTTAAATATAAAGGTAGGGTAATTATTTATTGTAAACCATTTGAAGTAAACAGAATATGCAAAGAGTTTTTTAAAATTAACAATACTAGTGTTAGAACAATTTCTCTGGCAGATCCTGAATCTGTCACAATTGAAGTTAATGCTTTATTGAAAAAATATCAATCTACTATGGCCGATTTAGAAAAAACATTATTACTGCTAGAAACACTAAATTACAGCAACAAAGACAGATTATTTGATTCTATCCTTAAAAAAGGAGTCTATGAGTTAAACTTTATTTGGGTTGGGCCAAATACGATGCCAATTAGCCAGCGTGAAAATTTAGTAAGGATTAAGATGCTTAACCCTAATTCAACCGTGCAAATTTGGACTGTTAGTAGTTTTTTAAACGTCGAAATGAAAAACTTTTTTGTCGAGAATCAATTTAATCTAGTGGAAATTAATCAGTTATTAGATCCTATAAAATATCCAAAAACTTGTGCAATGGTAGGGGAACTACTACTAGCAAAAACTTTATGGTCGGCCGTAGGAGATATTTTGAAGTTTTTAATACTAACAAGAAGTTTTGAGATTGTAGGTTTAACTAAACGTTATTATATGGAAGCCGATAATGAATACTATGAAAATTTGAATTTGCAAGCAAAACAAAGAGAGTTTATGCACCAATATATGGAAAATGCGTTTGGTGTTGTTGAGGTTATGAACGTAGATTCTTATTACATAAATCTTGCGACAACTATAGGAACTAGCCTACAAGTTAATGCGCCAGAGCATCTAGAACATTTACTATCTGATCCAATTATAAATGAAGCTTTAATGCGCATTATAAAAGCAGACCGAGAATTAGGTTTTTCACTCGAGAATGTTGTTATTGATACATTTGGTAGAATCCCATCTACATTGTGCAAAGGCCTATTTGCAGCTATAGATTTAGATTTTAGAAAATTTGCTGAACCTAAGCTGGCCTTCCAAATTTATGAAGGTAGATCTTGGGTTAGCGCGAAAGCCAAAGAACCGATGTTTCAAAGCCAATTGGAAGCTGAGGCTGCTAAAGATAGTATGCGAGCTACCGAAATATTATTTGGTTATTTTGAACATATAGCTAAAACTCCAGGATATTGGAAAAACAATAATCCAGAGCGACAAGAAACCAAGCTTATAGACTGCGAAGTTTCTAAAAAACCTAAACTTTTAAATTCCAGTAAAAATTAATTATTTAATAAGTTATCTAAATATGACGAGATACACCTAATCTTTGTCAATGATTATTAACCTATATTGACCAAAATCGGTCATTTTTAGCCACTTAGAACATTTTTTGCTGTAAGTGGCTAAATTTCGTCTTGTAATTTTAGCCACTTAGCGTAAAATTGAGCATAAATGGCTAAAATTTGGTTCAAAACATGAGATTCTATAATATAGAAGAAAACTAAAGATGGATTTTTTGTGCAAGAGTTCTCCAAAGTTTTTAACTAGTGCATTAGCAAAAAATAAGCATTATAAACAAATTATCAATATGCTAGCAGTCAAAAAATTTGCTACTAGAGAAGAAATTGCTACGCATCTATACTCCTTAGCACCAGCAAGCAATTTGGCACGTTATACCATAAAGGATCAATACCTACAATTTTATTACAAATATATTGCACCTATCATAAATAAAATCAAGCACGGTGATTTTAATGATGATCCAGTAAAAGCAATTAATGTTGACGCGTATAATAAATGGCAAGGATTTGCATGAATATATAGGTATTGACGATTTGTTTGCTTGAATGTGTTGTACCCATAATAAAACTTTGTTATAAAAGTACTTCATGTATTTAGGGAGTATTATCGTGATTTCAGAAAGTGAATTAATAGAACAACAAGCCAGCGAACAAAATAAAATTGTGCAAGTGCGCGAGCTTAAGACGCAACAATATCTGCCTATTATAGCCGACGCAATAGCCAAAACTTTCAACGAATCAAATCTAAATATTAAACCTAAAAATGGTGTAGCAGTAGAAAAATACAACGGTAAAGTCCGTGACAGATATAACGATGGCAAAAATGTAACCTTAGTTACCACCGATAGGCTTACTGCTTTCGATCGTAAAGTTACTAATATTCCGTTCAAAGGCGCTGTGTTAAATTTAGTATCTAAATACTGGTTTGAACAAACACAGCACATAATGCCTAATCATTTCATTGCTGCACCACATCCTAACGTTACAATTGGTAAAGCTGTTACTCCAATTCCAATTGAATTTGTAGTACGTGAATATCTTACTGGAACTACCGATACCAGCATCTTGACGCATTATCAGAAGGGGGTACGCAATTATTGTGGTAATAAACTGCCTGATGGACTGCGTAAACACGAAAAACTTGCAGCACCGATCGTTACTCCTACCACTAAGTCTGATGCGCATGATCAACTTATTAGCCCTGCAGAAATCATAGCTCAAGATATAATGACGCAACAGGAATGGGATTATTGTTCTAGCAAAGCTATAGAGCTATTTAATTTTGCAAGCCAAGCAGCAGCAAAACGAGGCTTGATTTTAGTTGATACTAAAATGGAAATGGGCCGTACTGCAGATGGCAAAATAATATTGATTGATGAATTATTTACCCCTGATTCGTCACGTTATTGGCTTGCTGCTGGCTATGCCGAGGCTTTTGCAAAAGGTGAATCACCTAAGAACATCGATAAAGAATATGTGCGCAAATGGATAAACGCCAATTGTGATCCATACCAAGTAGCCGAGTTGCCACAAGTTCCAAATGGAGTTATTGCAGAATTAAGCCGTAGGTATGTACTGTTATATGAATTAATAACCGGTATAGATTTTCCATTTAGTGAAGTGTTAGCTGCACAAGATGTTAATGCTTCAGTACAGCGTGCTCTAGATAAGTTAAGACCACGCGTCGGCATTATTATGGGTTCAGATTCAGATCTGCCAACGATGAAAGATGCAGCCGTAGTTTTGGATGAATTAGGTGTGGCGTATGAACTTACCTTAGTTTCTGCGCACCGCACACCGCAGCGTCTTGAAGAATACGCACGATCTGCACGTGATCGTGGCCTTCAAGTTATTATTGCAGGGGCTGGTGGTGCGGCGCATTTGCCGGGTATGGTAGCATCAATGACCACATTGCCTGTAGTTGGGGTGCCAGTGGTGCCTCCAACGGCTGCTTATTTAAATGGCGTAGATGCGTTGTACTCAATCTTACAAATGCCAGCCGGAATACCTGTTGCTACGGTTGCCATAGGAAACGCGACTAACGGCGGTTTGCTTGCAGCGCGAATTCTTGCCGCAACTGATGCGGAACTTACCAATAAACTTTTAGCGCGACAAGATGCAATGCGCGACAAAGTGTTAGAAAAAGCTGCGGCATTAGAGCAAAGAGGCTGGAAAGACTTCTTGCAACCTGCTGCTAAAAAAGCTCCGGAAATGTTATCGCAATTTACTAGCGCAGTACCTGTAGCGCTTCCGAAACAGGAACCTGCGGCTGCAAGCATGCCTGCACCTGTTATGCCATGAGTCTGGAATGTCTTTAACTTATGGGACGAAATCTTGGGGCGCCTACTTCTTGAGCGCCCGAAGCTATTATATTTCTCTTATGGTGAGTGTAACTTGTATGTGGCCATGACATATTCGCGGTGTCTGGCCTTCTTTGTTGGGTTGCGATCGCATTTTGTTTGTCTATATCCAATGCTGCAATTTGCCAAAGCCGAGCATTGATTTGTCTTACGTGCAAAGTCAAACCAGCAGGGTTGTCGCTTAGTATGTGTACCTTAACACTTGTTGGGTTATCGTGGTGTTCATAAACTTGCGTAAAACAACCCAACTTGTGCACAATATAGAGAATGTCACTTAGTGCGAGAACATCAAGATCGAAAGTAGTATCCAAACTTGAGTCTTGATCCCTAATGCTTTTTATAAATGCTTGCATTATTGCAGTACCACCACTATCCTGAAATTTTACCCCAGGTGCTATTAATGATTGTTTATACGTCGCAACGAAACTGTTATCGTCATTTACTATCTTGTTTTTTATCAACTCAAATAATACTGGATTTAATGCGGAAAAAATATGCGTATTATCGAAATTTGGCTGATGCGCCCATTTTATTGATCTAGTTCTTGGTTTATCTTTCCATATACCTGCAAATCCTAATGCTTTTCTGTTTTGTGGGTTGTTGTATAGCGTATAGCTTTTATATGCAACCACATTTAATGGTAACTCGCTGCTGTCAATCTTCCAATCCGTGTTGTATTCTGGCCAATTTCTACGATTCTCCCCAAGACCTTTAGGTGCGGCAATGACGCCACCGTGCGGCGCAATGCCAGGGTGAATAATCGTTGGGCTAAACGTAAATGCAGTTCCCAAGGTTGTATCTTGTTTTGCTCTCTCAAATAACAACTTTGCAAGTGTTGCAGCTACCGAGTTACTGCCGATGGAAAGTTTTCCAAAAGAATTTAGAACTGATTCAAGATTACTATGCGGTGAAGTTTCATCTATAAATATTTTTTTACGATTCTTTTGGTGGCGCAAATCATCAGTGTTATTGTCTGCGATCGTATATTTATCCATACTTGTTAAGTTTGGATTGTAGGAGATATTTCCTGTTGCGCATGTGAGTAAAATAAAGTGTGTGATTTTTTCGTTAAGAACTTCAACAATAGCATTCATATAAGAAATTAGCGACGGACCCATAAGTGTAGATTTTTTATAACCATCGGATGTCATTTTGTTAATTGTAAACTCGTTCTGGCCCCCGTGCGCATTTAAAACCAAGGTTGTGTCGCGCGTGCAAAATTTAACAGCAAATTCGAGGGATTGTATGTCGCCAACAAAAACTAGGTTTTCTTCTAGATGCCTGCCATCATTCATAAGATGTAACCAAGCAATTTCTAAATCTAGATCTTGTGGCCTGGAGCTAGCGGCGTTGATTTTTTGGACGCCGGCTTGTTTCAAGCTATTTTTTATATCATCGAAACCATCAGCGTTAAAAGCGATCCAATCCTGCATGTATTTAAAGCCATCGATGCTGGTTTTTAAATCCGTAAATACGATCCTGGTTCTTTTGGTTGAGCCGTGGCGCAGCTTGTTTAGTGGTGTGAAATACATTTCTAAATTTTCTAATTGCTGCTCGAAATTTAATTGCAACACTATTTCTTTATAACCGTGCAGCTTTGACCATAGTTTATGCTCGTTGGGCTCCAATTTGGCACTATTTAAAAATGTAATGATCCGCAAACGGTTCGAAAATGATGCAGCTTTTTGCTCCTGAGTGTTGCTGGAGTTTTCATAGCTTTTATTTATCGCTGTTACTAGCGTGTTTATTATATTTGCACCTTCGTCTGACTTTAACTGTGCAATAATCATTCTAAGTATGTCGTCAATTTCTTCACCAGGTTTAATATTAGGCAGCAGTCTAATAAATATATTTTCTAGAGTGCTGTTAATCTTGGCAATTTTTTTGCGCTTTTCGGCTAGCGGATTATTTTTGCTTGCTGAGGTTTTTTCTTTTGCTTTAGTAACAACTGCTAAATTTTTTAGTTGTTCACGCAACGTCCCTACTTCGTCATTTATCTCTTTCAGAGTTTTATATTTCGCTGCAAAGGTTGCAGCCAAGACCTCATGTTCAGTACCTGGTAGCTCAAAATTGCGATTTCTTGTGATGTGTACGGTATTGCTTACGCTGGCAGCAGTCGTCCTAGCCCCTACAGACCATAGTTGCTTGGATAACGCAGATTCGGCTTTTGCGCTGTCACGTGGTGGCGTTACAAATGCACGTGGCGAGGTCTTTTGGCGCTTGATAGGCGATTGTTGCGGCGATGCAGAATTATTAGTATTTTTTTTCATTTTTTTTATTACAATCCAAGTCAACATTCTGTCTTAGTACAGCTTAAAGATCAATGGTCATATACACGCATTTGTTGCTCTTGACCCTAAACAACAGTCGGGTACAATAAAAATCGCATCATTTATAACATCCAGAAGAGAATATATGCCAAACTTAGATTACCATTTGCAGGCTTTTTATAACCCCACTACAACACCCGATCAAAAACAAAACCTAATCCCAGAATTTAGTGCCCTGTTATATAAACATGCAATAACAGCTATTCAGAAACATGCCGCAACCCATGCAGCGGCTGGAAACATCATGGATGGTTTCATGCAAGGTTATTGGGCACAAGAACAAGCAGATCAACGCCAAGATTCTATTTTATTTCGTGCTATCCTAAGCACAAAAGAAACCGACAAACCTAATCTTGGGTATTACAAAGATCTAACTGAATCTAAAGTACAATTCACTGAAGCACAGTATCAGGGCTTTGCATTGGTTTGCCTAGAAAATTGTGGTGCAACTGAAATAGTTAATCCATACTCCAATCCGTATTTTTATGGGACTGCATTTGTGGATAATTTATGGACCGTAACCACTAATAGCATACCATTTATTCCCGCCCCAATAATTAATAACACGGTATATGTTGAATTGGTTAAAAAATATTACCAGCCCGAGTTATATAGTGTTTATAGTAATAGCAAATTTGACTTTGCTGATGAATTTACGCCGCCGTACTTTAGGCTTGCTAGAAGAACCATGCTGCAGTTTGAGGCGTTAAGGTTGTTTGATAAATTAGTGATTGAAGTATCGGAGCTGTTTATACCAGAGGCTAGAGAAAGCATTAGAATTAGGGTGTATTATGCCACAGTTGCTAGATATATGTTGCCGGGATTGCTTAATCTAGAAGAATGGTTGCAACAATTGGCAAATAGTGCGCCAGCAGATCCAGGAATGGTAAGACAATACCAAAATTTTCTGGATAAGGTAACGGATAGTGTCGACGCTTGTATCGCAAATATCCAACTCTATATAAACAATCTAGACATAAATCCTGGCTGGCGTTTTGAACAACCGATTAATTTACCGCATGCAGTTAGTGATAAACAATTAGTAATTGATAATAGCTTTCGCACGGTCAAAGCTATTAAGCAAAAATTGTGGCGTGCCCAAGAATTGCTAAATATATATGCTGGTAAACCAGATGCTGGTTTAATCAACAAAAAAATAATACTACCACCTTTAACTCCAATTAAAACCTCGGGTATACGCTGGTTAATAACCTTTCGGTTGGATGAGTTTGAAGATAGCCTAAACGATGCTATAAACAATAAATCTATTCGAGATGAAATCTTAGCAAGATTGAATAATACAATTAAATCGAACGGAACAGTCGTGCAAATCTTGAGCGACGAGCAATTGTTAAAAATCTATAAGTATGTGCTAATACTTTTACGCGATCCATTGGGCAGACAGGAGCTACTTGAGTTACGATGGCAGTTAGATGCTGCCGGTCTTCCAACTTATAGTCATCTTATTACACGTAAGACTGCAGACGGTAAGTTAAGAGATGCGCTGTTAATACGCACCATTGGTCTTTCTATTTCAAAAAATGGCTTAAAATTAAGCTTATGCCCTAATCGAAAAAACTTTGATGCAAAAACGGTCTTACATAAATTCAAAGGAATTGAAGCAACAGTAACGCGGCAATTTGACATAAGCCCGTATCATCCCGACCGATTAGAGGCATTTCAGGCTTCAAAGGTTGTAGATTTAGCGTCTAATGATAATCAAGAGGGCTTAGACGGGAGTATAAAAAGGTTGCATCAAAGTGTTGGGATCGCACGTCGCATGGGCCATTTTGTAATCATGTGCAACTTGACATATGAGCATCGCAAACTAGGGCTGGGTTATAGGGTTGCGGCGCGATTAACTGAGGAATGGGCAATCAGCACTTTCTACAGATTTGCTGAATTTGAACTTGTGAAAGATGATCGGTTATTAATCAATGACGTTGCTTATAAACAGGCAAAAAATAGCGGCGATCCTCATGAAATAGCTAGAGTAAAATATAGTATCATTCTAAGGCTAATTAGTGATTTGCTAAACGATTTGGTAAAATTGCACGAGGAACTTAAGGTTGTACATAATGATCTAAAGCCAGATAATATACTCATTTATATTGATGCCGATGGTAAACTGCGTGCTAGACTGGCCGATTTCGGTATTAGCCAGTACATGGATATAATTCAAACCTCAGATTGCCAACCGGCGACAACCTATTATGCTGCGTCTCCGCAAGTTGTGGGTTTTACGGTATTGACCACTAAAAAACTGATATATCCAGATTTGTTTAAGGTGTTCAAAGAAAAGCGCGCTTCTGGGGGCTATAAGTACACTTCGTTTGGTCGTGAGCTACTTTATGCTCATTGGAATGAACTAAAAAATCAAAACGAATATGCAAATATGAAACCTGATTATAAAGACGACTGCTTCAGTTTAGGAGTGACGCTCTTTAATTTTCTTACTAGTCGTTACCCTACCAATACGGATGTATATACAGGGCGTGCCTTTGGAGAGTTTAAATACATGCAGACTCAGCAAGCCTATAAACAATGGCCACAATTCAAAGAATTGCTTGAAGGTTTGTTTGTTTTAGACCGAGACCAAAGATTTAGCGCCAGGGATGCTTTGAATGCATTTAATCGCATTAATGAAGCCTCACTAGTAGCCACTAGCAGGCCGGCTCTTATTGTCTGATGCTACAATTTTAGCAAATTCATGCCTCGCCTTCTACACTATACATTGGGTAAGTATATATTGATGGGCTAAGCATGGCTCCTAAAACGGAATTTACAGTTGGTTAGCAAACTAATTTTTAGGTTAAACTTTGTAGGCATACTATTTTTGTTGATGTCTCAGGTTAGCTATGCTGCTATTTTTAATAATGTTAATTCAGACGCCGCACTACGTGCTGCTATAACTTCTATTAACGGGTCGCCTGGTACTACCCCACTTGCTAGTGCAAATACGATTAACATTACAGGCTCGTTTGCTGTAATTGGCTCTGACATGCTCGTTTTGCAAAATGGCGCAACTGTAAATGGTGGCGGTTTTATAATTTCTGGTGGTAGTGCTTTCAGGCTTTTTGCAACTTCAAAATCGGATTTAACGCTACAAAATTTAACACTCAGTGGTGGTTTAGCAAAAGGTGGCTCTGCTAGTGTTAGTGATGGTGTTACTAATGATGGTGGTGGTGGTGGCGGTTTAGGTGCTGGTGGCGGTGTTTATGTAGATTTGGGACGAACGCTAACCTTAGTCAATACCACAATTACAGCTTGTACCGCGCAAGGTGGTGCCGGTACTGTTTACAATCATGTCACTAACAGCGGAGCCGGTGGTGGTGGTCCGAGTTTTTCTGTAGGAAGTAAAAATGCTTCCGGCATAATAGGTGGTGGCAATGGTGGTAATGCCACAGGTACTGGCTCCGGTGGTGCTGCCAGCCAAGGTAATTCAGGATATGGCGGCGGGCATGGTGCTACTGGTCCAGCAGGCTCTGGTGGACCAGGATTTCCTGGTGGCGCCGGTGGTGGCAACGGTGCTGGTAGTGATGGCGGCGGTCCTGGCGCTGGTGGCGCCGGCGGCTATTGTGGTGGTGGTGGTGGTGGTGGTGCTGGCGATTCGGGTTTAGGCCCCTATGCTGGCGGTGGCGGTGGTGGTAATGGCGGCGGTAATGGCCAAACTCAAGGTGGCAATACTTCCGGCGGCGGCGGTGGTTATGCCGGTGGTGGCGGTGGCGCCAATAGTGGTAATGCTGTTGGTGGTGGTGGTGGCTTTGGCGGCGGCGGTGGCGGCGGGAGTATTGGTGGTGGTGGCTCAAGTAGTGGCGGCGGTGGCGGCGGTTTTGGCGGTGGTGGCGGTTTAAATTTAGCAGGTGGTACCGCAAGTAGCTACGGTGGGGTCGGCAGCTCTACTGGCGGTGGTGGCGGTGGCGCATTAGGTGGTGCTTCCTTTGTTGGTGATGGTGCTATTCTTAGCCTGGGGGATGGCATTGCAATTTCTGGCAATACTACGATTGGCGGTACTGGTGTCACTCAAAGTGGATTTGCGTATGCCAATGATATTTTTCTATTCCAAGGTGCCAAAGCATTATTTAGTGGTGCTAGTAGCCAAGCCGTTTCCTTTGCAATTCAAGCGGATGTGGCAAATTCTTATGCTGGTAATACCGGCGCACCAGGTGGGCATTTAGATGCTGGTATGGAGGTTAATTTAAGCAACGCAGCTTCAATCATAACAATAAATTCCACTAGCAATAATTATCAAGGTGGTACTACAGTAACTAAGGGGGTACTACAAGTCGCTGGCACGAATCTTCCCACGGTAGGGGCAGTAAGCGTAGGTTCTGCTGGAACCTTCACTTTAACAGGTGGTACTTTTCCCAATGTAATTTTAACTAATTCTACAGCTACTGGCATAGTAAACATTGCAGGTTCTTTTGCACCGGCAAATGGCTCTATCAACGCTGGTACCATGAATATTAATAGTGGTGGTAACTTTACGCAACCTGGTACATATACTTATACTGGCATCATTACTCTTAATACCGCTGCTACACCATTAGTTAATCCTTTAGTTGGTAATGCTGGATCAACATTAAATATTGCAAATGGTATTACATACACGACCAATAATGCTATTAGTAATGTAGAGCATATTAACGTTATAGCTAGCAGTACTCTTAATGCAACTCATGCTATAACTGGCGTAGCCACAGCATTTACAATTTCTGCTGGCTCAACAGCTACCCTAACTGCAAATTTTGCAGGAGCTGCGACTACTCCTGCAAGCTCCAATAGCGGAACCTTAAATTTAGCTTCTACTTTTGCGTTGGCAGGATTTACCAATAATTCTGGTGGTAATATTTTCTTTACAACTGGTGCTGTTAGTAGTACCCCAATAACTAATAACGGTACTATTACGGTTAGCAATGCTTCAAGCAGCACTGCAGCTATTACAAATAATAACAACTTTATTGTAAATGCTAGTTTTGATATGAGTGGTCAAAATTTAAATAGTAGCGGCACCGTAACTATAAGCTCTGCTGGTAGCGTTAAGTCTGCAACTTATACAAATTCATCGGTACATGATACGACGATTGCCGCTGGGGGTGCTAGTTTCGGTAAATTAACCAGCACAGGAAGTGTTAATTTAGCTGGATCAACTATAAACGTTTCTTCTACTAATACTGTACCGGGTAGCTGGACCATAATATCGTCCGGCCCTGGAATGTTAACAGGACCAGCACAGATCAATGTACCGACTTCCTCGTCAACAACATTGTTTAACTTCTGGAGCTCACAAGTCACAAGTTCTGCAGTTATAATATCTTTAGTAAACGACACTTTTACGAATTTGGCCCAAGGAGCATTTAATATCGAGGTTGCTGGGGTGTTAGATGCAATGGCTAATAATATTGCCAATGCACAACAAGCTCAACTAATTAATTTATTCAAAAAAAGCAGTAGCGTGCAAGCATACAACACCTCTTTACATGAGCTGATGCCAATTGTTAATTCGTTACAACTCGATCTTGAAATGCAGAACACCGTGTACAATAAAGTTGAAGCCAGAATTGCAAGTGCAGATCCGAATTTAGGCATGCCAGGTATTGCCACTGGTATTAGTGTGGGTGACTTGACCCCTAGCAGTTTCATGTGGCTATCTGCATCTGGTAGTTTAACTAATCAAGGGCACATAGATCTAAACGATGGTTATAATGCCAAAACCGGCGTGTTTTTATTAGGCGTGGATTCTGTTAAGTGTAATAAAGTAGTTGGGGTCGCGGCTGGGTATTCAATATCACGAATTAACGAATTATCTAACGCAGGGTTTGTCACCGATACGCAACGTTATCATGGTTTAGCCTATGGCACGTTAAGCAATAAAGAGCAAAGCTATGTCGACTGGTTGGTAACTGGAAGTTTTAACACGAACGATAGCCATCGCACTATTGCGGTCAGTGGTTTAGGACTTGGTACCCAGGCGGATTATAACAGCTATCAATTCGGCGCTCGAGCTACTACTGGTAAAGCATATGACTTCTGGGAGTCCTACCGTTTTACTCCGTTAACATATATTCAATATTCATATTTAACTCAAAATGATTACAACGAGACCGGCAGTATTGCAGCGTTGCATGTAGCAGAAATCGTTCAAAACGTCGTTACCATAGGCGTAGGTGCAAAATTTGCGTTTCCTCTGGATGCATGGAAATTGATTGGTATGCGCGAATTGCGGGCTGGTATAGGTTACGATCTAGTACATCCCCATAATGTAACTACCGCCAATTTTTTAATAGGCAGCAATACGTTTGATGTATTTAATTCACCAGAGCGGGTAAGTTACAAGTTTGGTGCTGGCATGACTTTTGAATTTGCCAAACAAATTTTGGGGGAGATCAACTACGATTTTGAATACCGAACTGGGTTTACTGATCATACTTTGTTAGCGAAGGTTAAATATATATTTTAAAGTTGTAAAGCTATTCATGTCTATACCTCAAAAATCATGAATTAATTTCAATTCGGCATTAGTTATCTTTATCTTCTGTATCACCTCTAAAAGGTCGTCGGTCTTAACTTTTGCTGCTATATACACTGTGTCGTCGATGCTATTGCCATAGGTATACAAGATTCGATCTGCCAGAATATCTTTTACGGCCTTTAGATTATCTTTTGTAGCCTTGAAGTCTACTTGTACTTGATCTTGTCCTGCAATGCGTTTGAAAACAATATCTTTAGCATCTACGCCACTTGCAATTTTATTTACCGTTTTTGTAAATTTTTCGTACCTTATAAACTCAACGTGTGAGTAAAGCTGCGCATTTGCATGTTCTGGCTTTGGCATTACAACCCCTTCAAACTGTTTAAATATGCAGTTATATTTTTATGTTTTGTTTACAATAGCTTCTTTAAGTATAGCGCGTACTAAGTTTAAGTTGGTAGCTTAAGTGGTCACTTTTACGTTATACTTTCTGCAAGCACACCAATTGGTTCAAGGTCAATAGCATGTGGCAGCATTACTATCCCATATTAATGTTTTTTATAATGGCACTGATGTTAGGTGTTGTGCTTGTATCATTAGGTTTTTTGCTAAGTCCCAAAAAACCTTCCCCAGCCAAGCTGGATCAGTATGAATGTGGTTTCCCCGCATTCTCTAGCTCGCAAATCAAGTTTGATGTGCGCTATTATCTAGTCGCAATTTTGTTTATTATATTTGATCTAGAAATTGCATTTTTATTTCCATGGGCCGTTGTTATTAAAAAAGTCGGGTTACCGGCCTTAATAGCAGTTATGATATTCCTTGGAGTGCTAACTATCGGTTTTATTTATGAGTGGAAGAAAGGAGCGTTGGAGTGGGAATAGAAGAAATCCTTGAACATGGATTTGTTACTACTACTGCTGATAAATTAATCAATTGGGCACGTACTGGCTCTATGTGGCCGGTTTCCTTTGGTTTGGCATGCTGTGCAATAGAAATGATGCATGCGAGTGCGTCGCGTTATGATCTAGACCGTTTTGGAGTTATGTATCGACCCAGTCCACGTCAGTCAGATGTTATGATCGTTGCGGGAACGTTAGTAAATAAGATGGCTCCGGCGTTGCGCAAAGTATACGATCAAATGGCCGAGCCGAAGTGGGTAATCTCGATGGGGTCTTGTGCTAATGGCGGTGGTTATTATCATTACTCATACGCCGTGGTGCGTGGCTGCGACAGAATAATTCCCGTTGATATATACGTCCCTGGCTGTCCACCAAGTGCCGAGGCTTTGGTTTATGGAGTACTTCAGTTACAGAACAAAATTAAACGTACCAATACGATCGCGCGAGACAGGTGAGCATGGCTACAATTGATCAATTAATGGCAAGTTTACAACAGCATTTTGCAAAGAGCGCTAAGCTAGTTGTTGCATATGATCAAATCACTCTGGAAATTAACCCTGCAGATTTACTGGCGAGTTGCTTACTGCTGCGCGACACTACCGAATTTCAATTTGACCTGCTGTTAGATATATGTGGCGTAGATTATTTATCGTATGGCGTAGATGAATGGGCGACTGAGTCGGCCACCGGCGAAGGTTTTAGTCGTGGTGTGACCTGTATCGAGACTGCAGTAGCAAAAATTAAAATGCCCGCACGCTTTGCGGTTGTGTATCATTTGCTTTCTACCTCGCTTAATCAACGTTTGCGCTTAAAAGTATTTACACCTGGCGACCCACCACGTGTACCATCCGTATTGGATATTTGGAGTTCGGCGAACTGGTATGAACGTGAAGCGTTCGATTTATTTGGAATAATTTTTGATGGGCATCCAGATTTGCGTCGCATCCTAACTGATTATGGCTTTATAGGGCATCCATTTCGTAAAGATTTCCCGCTAATAGGCCAAGTGGAAATGCGTTATGATGCCCTAGCTGTCAAAGTAATATACGAGCCAGTGAGCATTGAACCTAGGACTTTGGTACCCAAAGTAATACGTCAGGTAGGACAAAACTAACATGGCTGAGATAGCAAATTACAGTATAAATTTTGGTCCACAACATCCTGCTGCGCATGGTGTGTTGCGTTTAATTTTGGAAATGGACGGCGAAGTGGTGCAGCATGCCGATCCACATATTGGTTTCTTGCATCGCGCTACTGAAAAACTCGCCGAATCAAAACCATATAACCAAAGTATTGGTTACATGGATCGTCTCGACTATGTATCGATGATGTGTAATGAGCACGCATACGTAATGGCAATAGAAAAACTTTCTGGGGTTACGATTCCCATTCGCGCGCAATACATCCGAACTATGTTTGATGAAATAACTAGAATCTTAAATCACTTATTGTGGCTAGGTGCGCATGCCCTCGATATCGGCGCAATGACAGTATTCTTGTATTGCTTCCGAGAACGTGAAGATTTAATGGACTGTTACGATGCTGTATCTGGGGCGCGTATGCATGCCACATATTACCGTCCTGGCGGCGTATATCGCGATTTGCCAGATCATATGCCACAATATACCGAATCCCGTTGGCGTAACAAGAAAGAGATTAACAAGATTAATCAAAATCGCCAAGGTTCGTTACTAGATTTCATTGAGGATTTCACAAAACGTTTTCCAAAATGTGTCGATGAGTACGAAGGCCTATTAACCGATAACAGAATTTGGAAACAACGTACCGTGGGAATAGGTGTGGTACCTCCCGAGCAAGCACTGCAGCTGGGTTTTACAGGACCTATGCTACGTGGTTCTGGCATTGCATGGGATTTACGCAAAAAACAGCCTTATGCAGCTTATGCAGCGATGGATTTTAAAATACCTGTAGGCAAGAATGGTGATTGCTATGATCGTTATTTGGTTCGTGTTGCCGAGATGCGCCAATCCAATCATATAATACAACAATGTGTACAGTGGCTGCGAGCCAATCCAGGTCCAGTAACAGCTGCAAATCTTAAAGTAGTGCCGCCAACACGTGTAGACATGAAACAAAATATGGAATCATTGATCCATCATTTTAAATTATTCTCGGAAGGGTATTCGCTTCCAGTTGGTGAAGTATACTCGGCGATCGAGCATCCTAAAGGGGAGTTTGGAATTTATTTGATCTCTGATGGTGCTAACAAACCATACCGAGTCAAAATACGTGCAGCAAGCTTCGTACATCTTTCTGCTATGAATGCCATGGTTAAAGGGCATATGATTGCAGATGTAGTTGCAATACTCGGCTCGCAAGATATTGTATTTGGGGAGGTAGATCGTTAATGCCACAACTTTCGCCCGCAATTACCAAAGAAATAGATAAAGTATTAGCAAAATTTCCTGCCGATCAACGTCAATCTGCAGTTATTTCAGCGCTTATGATTGTGCAAAAAAATAACAATGGATGGCTAACTACGGAACTGATGGATCTAGTAGCTGCATATATAGGTATGCCTAAAATTGCGGTTTACGAAGTAGCGAGTTTTTATACTTTGTTTGATTTGCAGCCGGTAGGCAGGCATAAAATATATGTCTGTACTAACATCTCTTGTATGCTTCGAGATAGCGATGCTATTGTCGCGCACTTACGATCTAAATTGAATATAGATTTTAATCAGACTACCAAGGATCGTAAATTCACCTTAAAGTCCGCAGAGTGTCTTGCTGCTTGCGGTGGTGCACCGATGATGCAAATTGACGATACCTATTACGAAAATTTGACCCTTGAAAAAGTCGACCAAATTTTGTCTGGGTTGGAGTAGATTATGCAACAAAACTTAGTTTGTTTCAGAACCTTACATTTACCTGAACCATGGACGTTGCAAGCCTACGAAAGCATCGGTGGGTATAGTGCGCTACGCAAAATAATCAAAGAAAGAACCCCAGCCGAGGCTATATTGGCCGAGCTAAAATTATCTGCACTGCGTGGTCGTGGCGGCGCTGGCTTCCCAACCGCATTAAAATGGAGTTTCATTAATTGTAAGGCCCCTGGGCAAAAATATATTGTTTGTAACTCCGACGAAGGTGAGCCAGGAACTTTTAAAGATCGTGATATATTAAGATTTAACCCGCATCAGGTAATAGAGGGCATAATAATTGCTGGATATGTTATGAGTGCCACCGTCGGTTTTAATTATATCCGTGGTGAGTTTGCAGAACCTTTTGCGCGCATGGAGGCAGCGCTTGCCGAGGCGCAAGCTGCTGGATTAGTCGGTAGCAATATTTTAGGCAGCGGCATCGATTTTAATTTACACAACGTAAGTGGTGCAGGAGCGTATATCTGTGGCGAAGAGACAGCGTTGCTAGATTCGTTGGAAGGTAAAAAGGGCATGCCGCGCTTCAGACCACCGTTTCCTGCGGCACATGGTGTATATGGGCGCCCCACCACCGTAAATAATACCGAGACTTTTGCTACCGTTCCAGTAATATTGGAAAAGGGTGGGCAATGGCATCTAGAACATGGCATCGCCAATAATGGCGGTTTTAAAATATTTTGTGTCTCAGGTCATGTTAATAAGCCTGGTAATTACGAGGTTCCATTAGGAACGCCGTTTATGGAACTATTAGAGTTAGCCGGTGGTATGCGTAATGGCAAAAAATTAAAAGCTGTAATACCTGGTGGATCATCAGCACCAGTACTGCCAGCCGAAATAATGCAAAATGTGACTATGGATTTTGATGCCTTGGCCAAAGCCGGTTCAATGTTAGGATCTGGGGCCGTAATTGTGTTAGATGAAGATACTTGCATGGTAAAGCTGCTTACACGAATCTCCGAGTTCTATTTCGAAGAATCATGCGGTCAGTGTACGCCATGTCGTGAGGGCACAGGTTGGATGACGCGTCTCTTGCATCGGCTCATAAATGGACAAGGGTCTTCAGAAGATCTAGATAAGCTCGATAGTATTGCTGAAAGTATAATGGGCCGAACAATTTGTGCGTTTGGAGATGCAGCCGCTATGCCAGTACGTAGTTTTATCAAATATTTTAGATCTGAATTTGCTGCTTATATTGGAAGTTCCTATGCCAAAAATTGAAATAGACGGTGTTACAGTCCAAGCCGATCCTGGTGCGACTATAATCGAAGTTGCAGATAGCATTGCTATTCCTATCCCGCGTTTTTGTTATCATCGTAAGCTGTCTGTGGCTGCGAATTGTAGAATGTGTTTAGTTCATGTAGAAAATGTTCCAAAGACTTTGCCAGCCTGCGCAACCCCAGTAACAGATGGGATGAAAATCTGGACCAAATCTAAAGAAACAGTTGCTGCACAACGTTCGGTGATGGAGTTTTTATTAATAAACCATCCCCTAGATTGCCCAGTATGCGACCAAGGGGGCGAATGTGAGTTGCAAGATGTATCGATGCAGTACGGCAGCGGCGACTCGAGATATGCTGAATCAAAACGCGTATTTTTAGATCACAGCTTAGGATCTTTGATTGCTACAGAAATGACACGTTGTATTCAATGCACGCGTTGTGTGCGTTTTGGTGCCGAGGTTTCCGGCGAACGTGAATTGGGTGCTACGAGTCGCGGTGAGTATATGGAAATCGGTACTTTTATAAAACATCATATGAATTCCGAAGTATCTGGTAACATAATAGATCTTTGCCCTGTAGGTGCATTAACATCTAAGCCATTTCGATTTAAGGCAAGAGCCTGGGAGCTGTCGCAATTTGCAGGAATTGCACCGCATGATTGCATAGGTTCCAACGTTTATATGCACACCATGCAACAAAAAGTAATGCGTGTTGTACCCAAAGAGAATGATAATCTCAATGAAGTCTGGTTATCGGATCGAGATCGTTTTAGTTACGAAGGGTTGGATCATGAAGACCGTTTACACAAACCGTTACTACGTAAACAAGAAAAATGGGCTACCGCAACGTGGACCGAAGCACTTAAATATACTGCGGCAGGTTTACAATTAATATTAGACACCTATACCCCAGATAAAATTGGATTTTTAACTTCGCCAAGTCATACTTGCGAGGAATACTATTTGTTGCAAAAGCTGGCACGCGCCTTTGGTTGTAATAATATTGACCATCGTTTGCGGCAGTTAGACTTCGCACAGCAAGAGTTGGCGCCACTATACCCCAATCTTGGGATTAAATTTGCTGATTTATCTAAACAGGATGCGGTACTCTTAATAGGTTCAAATTTAGCCAAAGAACAACCGTTAGCCAGCATTAGGCTGCGTGCTATGGCTAAACGTGGCGGTAAAATTTGCGTGATTAATGCTGTAGACTATGAGCTTAATTTTGAAGTGGCAGCTAAAGCCATACTTGCCGCTGGCGTTATGCTAAAGAGTGTGGCGGCGGTTGCCAAAGAATTAATTGCTGTTACTAGTTTTAAAGCACCTCCGGCTGTCATAAAAGAGTTAGAAACAATAGTAATAGAACCAGAAGAAAAAAGTATTGCGGCAATGTTATTAACCGGAAATTCCAAACATGTAATATTGGGCCAGCTTGCAATGATGCACCCCAATGCTACACAATTAGTAGCCCTAGGGAATCTTATTGCTGAAGTTTTGGGTGGCAGTTGTGGCTATTTCAGCGAAGGTGCTAATGCTGCTGGTGCATGGCTTACAGGTTGTGTCCCGCATCGTGCTGTGGGCGGTAAAGCGATTACTAATCCTGGTAAAAACGCCTTGCAGATGTTACAAGAACCTTTAAATTGTTACATTTTGTATGGCATTGAACCTGAATTTGATTCAGTGCTTGGTTTTAAGGCTTTAGAGGCCTTACGACAAGCTGATTTCGTAGTCGTATTTAGTGCGTATCAAAGTGATGCGTTGCTTGAAATCGCCGATGTGATTTTACCAATCTCACAATTCGCAGAGCTCGCAGGGCAGATAATTAATATCGATGGCACCGTGCAGAAATTTGCTGCGGCGGTTGCTGGCTTTGGCGATAGCCGTGCTGGTTGGAAAGTACTGCGAGTGTTGGGAAACTTAGCTGGATTGTCTGGTTTTGATTACAACACGGTTCAGGAAGTCGCAGAGGAATTATATGCAAATGTCAATTTGGAACAATCTTTGCCACGTTGGCAACAACAAACTTTAGACAATGCTAGCTATGCTGTTAAAACTGAACTTACGCGTTTAGCGCCACTTTCCTTATATGCTATTGATGGGCTAGTACGGCGCGCTGTGTCGTTGCAGCAGACCGAGGATGCACGGCATGAACCACATGTAGAATTGCATAGTGCCACGGCAAGTAAACTGAATATATCGCACGATGAAGTTGTTAAAGTAACCTCTAATGGCGGCTGCGTTAATCTTACGGTAAAAATTAATAACGCAATAGCGCCATTTACTGCAGTAGTATACCAAGCTAATAGCTATACATTAAATCTTGGTACACCGTATGCTACGTTGGAGATTGCTAAATGTTAGAGTATTTCAATACATTTTGGCATATAGCATGTTTAATAGTAGCCCTAATCGTGACTGTTATATTGTATACCTATTCGGAACGTAAACTTATAGGTTTTGTGCAAGACCGCATCGGCCCCAACCGCTTGGGGCCAGCAGGGCTATTGCAACCTGTGGCCGATGTTGTGAAACTGCTTCTTAAAGAAATTATAAGACCCAGCCATGCCAATCGTTATTTATTCATAACTGCGCCAGTTCTGTCATTAGTGCCAACACTAGTTGCTTGGTCGGTAATTCCTTTTGCACCAGGTATTTTTGTTACCGACCTGAATGTTGGTTTACTGTTTCTTTTTGCAATGACTTCGCTTGGCGTGTACGGCATCGTTATAGCAGGTTGGTCATCTAATTCTAAATATGCATTACTTGGTGCGATGCGTTCTACCGCACAAATCATATCTTATGAGATACCAATGGGCTTTGCTTTATTGGGGGTCGTAATGGCTGCGCAGAGCCTGGATCTTTCGGTAATTATACAAAATCAACAGGGTGGTATATATCATTGGTATTGGTTACCATTGCTGCCATTATTCGTAATTTATTGGATTTGCGCCGTTGCAGAAACTAATCGTTCACCATTTGATGTTGCTGAGGGCGAATCAGAGATTGTAGCGGGATTCCATGTCGAATATTCTGGGATCCCTTTTGCAATTTTTTTCTTAACAGAATATATAAATATGATCTTGGTCTCTATGTTGGCAGTAATCCTATTCCTGGGGGGCTGGCATTCACCATTCAGTGATGCAGGGAATATATTATGGCTGTTTGGTAAGACCGGAATAATGATGTTATCGTTCTTGTGGTTTAGAGCGACTTTTCCGCGCTATCGTTATGATCAAATTATGCGTTTAGGGTGGAAAGTCTATATACCTATTACTTTAATCTGGGTTGTGGCAGAAGCCTTTGCGATCCAGTTTAATCTACAACCATGGTTTGCAACATGATCAGAAGATATTTTAAAGCTTTTTTGTTGTGGGAATTGCTGAAGGGTTTAAAGCTTACAGGGCGGCACTTATTTTCACGCAAGATTACAATACAATATCCCGAGGAGCAGACCCCTAGATCGCCGCGGCATCGCGGTCTGCACGCCTTAAGACGCTACCCCAATGGTGAAGAGCGTTGTATAGCATGTAAACTTTGTGAGGCAGTGTGTCCAGCGCTGGCAATAACCATTGAGTCTGAACCCCGTAGCGATGGCACCCGTAGAACCACCAAATATGAGATTGATTTGTTTAAATGTATTTATTGTGGTTTTTGTGAGGAATCATGCCCAGTAGATTCAATTGTTGAAACCAGTATTACCGATTATCATTTTGAAAATCGTGGCGAGCAGATCCTCGGCAAACAGCAGCTACTAGCGATTGGTGACAAATACGAAGCACAAATTGCGCAGGACCGTAACTTGGATGCGAAATACAGATAGGATGTGATCATGGTTATTGAAATGTTTTGGTTACCCGCTAGCGTGGCTTTGATTGCTGCGCTGCAAGTCATTATAGCCAAAAATCCAATTAGTGCTGTGCTGAGCTTGATCGTTACATTCTGTGCTACTGCAGTAACCTGGTTAACTCTTGATGCAGAGTTTTTAGGGGTTTCATTGATTTTAGTATATGTTGGTGCAGTAATGGTATTATTCCTATTCGTAGTAATGATGCTAGATATTAAAGCTACGACTATCAAAGCTCGCTTCACGCGGTGGTTACCTCTGGGAGTTGCTTTAGCTATTACGCTTTGTTTAAGCGTCTTGGGTGTATGCTACGCCGCGCTTACAATGGCTGTGCCAATGAACAAAGGGCTGGCTTATGCGGAGGGTGTAAGCAATACTAGTTTGCTAGGTGAACTGGTATTTACCGAATATTTATTTCAGTTTGAAATCGCTGGAGTTATATTATTGGTTGCGATTATCTCTGCTATCGCTTTAATTTACCGCGGCCCGCGGGGACGTAAGGTGCAAAAGATTGCTGATCAAATAAAAGCTTCGGCTGCAGACCGTATACGACTAGTGGATGGGGTATAACCATGCCTAATTTTTTAATTTTCAGTGTGCTATTATTATCTGTCGGTGTGGCCGGACTATTTATAAATCGCAAGAATATTATCGTGTTGCTGATGTGCATTGAGTTAATACTTCTTGCAGCAAATACTAATTTTATTATCTTCGCTAAACATTGGGGGCAGATTTCCGGGCAAGCTTTTGTGTTTTTCGTTTTGACTGTAGCTGCAGCAGAGTCGGCCATAGGCTTGGCTTTGTTGGTCTTAGTGTTTAGAGACAAGAACAGTATTAATGTCGAAGAGTTGAACCAACTAAAAGGGTAATTTGATGGATGAACTGCGTTATCTAGCCATATTTGTAGTAACTACGCCACTATTGGCCGCAATAACTATAGGTTTGCTTAACAAATCAATATCTAGGGATGCGGCTAATTGGTTGGCTTGCGGTTTGATGGCTTGTTCTTTTGTGGCTAGCCTCTATATTTTGATTGGATCCTTAACTGGCCGCTTCATAACATGGGATAATACTATTTATTTGTGGGGGCATACTGGCACTTTAGAGATACCGGTAGGATTCTTAATCGATAGGCTAACCGCCATTATGATAACTGTAGTAACGTTTGTCTCGCTTACAGTACATATATATAGTATTGGTTACATGCATGATGATAGCGGCTATCAACGCTTCTTCTGCTATATCTCGCTGTTTACATTCTCAATGTTAATGTTGGTAATGGCTAATAACTTCGTACAACTATTTTTCGGTTGGGAAGCAGTTGGCTTGATGTCGTATCTTTTAATCGGATTTTGGTATGAAAAAGAATCAGCCAATTTTGCTGCCTTAAAGGCTTTTCTAGTGAATCGCGTTGGTGATTTGGGTTTTATACTAGGAATCGCGGCCGTATTTATGTACTTCAACACTTTACAATATCAGGCAGTATTTGCACAGATGCCAGTATTTATAACACAGAATTCTGAAGCTACTATTACTTTTATTTGCGTGTGTTTGTTCATTGGTGCCATGGCTAAGTCAGCCCAAGTGCCGTTGCATGTGTGGCTACCAGATTCGATGGAAGGTCCAACGCCAATCTCAGCCTTGATTCATGCCGCTACAATGGTAACAGCTGGCGTTTATATGGTCGCGCGGATGTCGCCGTTATTCGAGTATTCACAAACCACGCTGGTTATAATTACCATGATAGGATCAATTACTTGCGTACTTATGGGTATATTAGCAATAGTACAGAACGATATTAAACGCATTATAGCTTACTCGACATTATCCCAGTTGGGATATATGGTTGTGGCACTTGGTGTGTCTGCGTACGCAGCGGGTCTATTCCATTTGATCACGCATGCTTTTTTTAAGGCGTTATTATTCCTTGGCGCTGGCTCGGTGATTCTGGCTTTACATCATGAACAAAACATTTTCAAAATGGGTAACTTAAAAAAATACTTGCCTATAACCGCAGTTAGCATGCTTGTTGGTTCAATTGCCTTAATTGGTTTTCCGGGCATGTCTGGATTTTTTTCCAAAGATTTGATTATCGAGGCTGCTAAGAACTCTACATTACCAGTAGCAACATTTGCGTATTATTCTACGTTGTTTGGTGTGTTCATTACATCTTTGTACTCGTTTAGACTGCTGTTTGTAGTTTTTATGACCGATGCAAAAATGGATGAGCAACAACGTGAGCATTTACATGAGTCGCCAGCCGTTATACTAGTGCCGTTGGTGTTACTAGCAGTGCCGTCGATTTTTATTGGTGCCATTATGATTAATGCTGTCTTAAATAATTTTTTCCAAGACGCAATTTTTGTGTTACCGGCACACAATGTGCTCGCTGCAATTCAACAGCATGAGTATCGCGGTATTTTGAATATGATCCTGGATGGCTTCAGTTCTGTAGTCTTCTTGCTACTTATGCTGGGATTGCTTGTAGCCTGGGTGTGTTATGTACAGTACCCACGCTTGCCGCAACAACTGCAACAACGTGCTAAATTGATAGCTGTGATCCTGGGTGCTAAATATGGCTTTGACTTAATAAATGAATCAGTGCTTGTCCCAGCAACCAGATTGCTTGGTAATTTTTTTTGGAACAAAGGCGATGTGACAACCATCGATGGCCTCATGGTAAATGGTACAGCAAAGAGCATCGGCGGGGTCGCTAGCGCACTGCGTAATATGCAAAGCGGTTACCTGTATCAATATATTTTCATCATGATCACCGGATTGGTGGCATGTTTGATATGGACGTTATATTTATGAATATCGTATTACCTACATTAAGCACTATTCTATGGCTGCCTGTTATCGCTGGTAGCGTAATGTTGCTTACGGCGCGATCAAAATATTGGCTAGGTGCTTTGAAATATGCCGCCATAGTAGTATCTATTCTAACTTTGTTATTAATATCTAGAGTAATTTTTGGATTTGAATTAAATATTGCCCCGCTGCAATTTGTAGAGCATATTGCCTGGTTGCCAGCTTTGGGTATCGAATATGCTCTAGGAGTTGATGGTTTTGCAATTTTATTAATTGCCCTAACGGCTTTCATGACGTTGTTAGTATTGATTGTCGCATTAACGCACGTTAACGCCGATGTCTATGTTAAATATGCTGCTACTTTTCTGATTATGCAAGGGCTGATGTGTGGTGTGTTCATGGCAACCGACGCAGTATTATTTTATGTATTCTTTGAAGCCATGATGATCCCCATGTTTTTGATTATTGGTTTGTGGGGCGGTGAAAATCGCGTTTATGCGACGATGAAATTTATTTTATATACGTTTTTTGGATCGCTGTTTCTTTTAGTTGCAATTTTATATCTGAATCATGCAGCTACAGCTGCTGGATATACGGGGGTTGACAGTTTTGCGATTACTACCTTCCAAAATCTGCCGCTAACACTACAACAGCAACAATGGCTGTTCTGGGCTTTGCTGTTAGCTTTTGCAATTAAGATTCCTATGTGGCCAGTGCATACGTGGTTGCCAGACGCACACGTAGAAGCCCCGACCGGGGGCTCGGTTATCCTTGCCGCTATTACCCTAAAAGTTGGTGGCTATGGGATGTTACGATTCTTACTACCAATGGTTCCCGATGGCTGTGCATATTTTGCAACCGTAATTATCGCCTTATCGCTTATTGCTATTGTATATATAAGTTTGGTTACCATAGTACAACAAGATTTAAAGAAATTAATTGCATACTCGTCGATTGCGCATATGGCCTTTGTAACTCTAGGATTGTTTGTGATTTTTAAGATTCGCACCGCAGTCATTGCTATTGATGGCGCGGTGTTGCAAATGATATCGCATGGATTTATCTCTGGCGCCATGTTCTTGTGTGTCGGAGTTCTATATACCAGAATGCATACGCGTCGCATTGCTGATTTTGGTGGTATTGTTAGCAGTATGCCAGTGTTTGCAAGTTTTTTCATGTTATTTGCCCTTGCGAACGTGGGGATGCCAGGCACTGTGGGCTTCGTAGGCGAATTTTTCGTGATCCTTGCCAGCTTCCAAGCTAGTGTTTTCTATGGCTTAATCGCTGCTAGTGCCCTAATATTAGGTGTGGCATATACGCTTTGGATGTATAAACGTGTTGTATTTGGCCGGGTTATTAATAACTCAATAGCCGCGTTGAAAGACTTGGATATAAATGAAAAGCTGGTATTTTTATTAGTTGGGTCTGTGATTATACTGTTTGGTATTTGGCCAAATCCATTATTAGATGTATTGCGTGGCTCTTCGCAGCATCTTGCAACGCAGCTGGTGAAACTTAAATGATTGATAAGACAATGTTAGTTTTGATAGCCCCAGAAATCTTTGTTACGACAATGGCTTGTATTACCTTATTGGCGGGTGTTTTTGCAGGCAAGCAGCAGTCCATAGTTGCTTATTTGCTAAGCATTGCAACGCTATTAGGTGCTGGCATAATTACTATTAACATAATGCCTACCGTCAGCCAAGCAATATTTGATAGTGCATTTATAGTCGACAGATTCGCCTGCCAGCTCAAACTAGTTATGTATGTAATTTTGGCTGGTATTTACATATATTCACGAAGATACATGCTGCAGCGTGATTTCGCGCAGGGGGAATTTTATTCTTTAAGTTTACTTTCGCTGCTTGGAATGATGTTAGTTATATCTTGTGGTAATTATTTAACCTTATATCTGGGGCTGGAATTACTAGTGTTACCAGTATATGCAATGATTGTATTTGTAAGAAATAACAGCAAATATATCGAAGCTGCAATGAAGTATTTTGTGATTGGATCGTTGGGCGCTGGACTGCTATTGTTTGGTATCTCGTTAATTTTTGGGGCTACCGGTACAATTAGTTTTACCGGTGTGGTTGTAAATCCGAACCTAACCCCAATTTTTAAGTTGGGGATGATTTTCATAATTGTGGGCATAGCCTTAGAGTTTGGCGCTGTGCCGTTTCATATGTGGTTACCTGATGTTTATGAGGGCTCTCCGACTACTGTTACGATGATTGTAAGTACAATTCCTAAGATCGCAATTTTTGCGCTAGCTTATCGATTGCTAACAATAGCTTTTACAAATATATCGGTCGATTGGCAGCAGTTATTTATGATTATGGCATTGATCTCGATTGCGTTGGGGAATGTGTTAGGCATTGCACAAGCAAATCTTAAACGCATGTTAGCATATTCCACCATTGGCCATGTTGGTTTCATATTATTGGGTCTATTTGCTGCACCACAAGAGGGTTATACAGCAACTATTTTCTATACCATAGTATACGCTTTTATGGCTTTAGCAGCTTTTGGTATGATTACGCGTTTAACGGCAGCAGGGTTCGAATCCGATCAAATTACCGATTTCCGAGGCTTAAATAAGCGTGATCCATGGCTAGCTTTTATCATGTTGTTAATCATGCTATCGCTGGGGGGGATTCCGCCTCTAGTAGGCTTTTATGCTAAATTTCTGATTCTACAAGCGGTCGTGAACGCCGGATATCCTTCGATTGCAGTAATAGCATTAACATTTACAGTTATCGGTGCCTTTTATTATTTAAGAATTGTGCATTTAATGTACTTTGCCGATCAAAATCAAAATCAAAATCAGAATTTGAATTATGAACACGGGATGTCGACGCTGGCACGAGTAATTCTTTCGGCGCAGGGGCTATCGTTATTATTGTTTGGTATATTTCCTGCATCTATTCTTTATTATTGTTTGGTGATGTTATCGTGAATAAAAAGCACACAGTCCCTCCGGCACATATTAAATTAACTTCACATCCAACTGGTGAAAATTCGCATCTAATTCCAATTCATTGGGGCGAATTGGATCCGCAGGTTCGTGGCCCAGTTATAGCTACTACCACTAATATTAAGCAGCATAACGTAATTGGTACTCATGCAGGTGCGTATGCCATTTATCGTGCTTTAGCTGTTGCAGCTGGGCAGTTAAATGCCAATTACATTCCGGATCTAAGTAATACCGCACCAACAATAGACATCGGACCATTTGCAAGTTGGGGCGATCCGCAAAAGATTGTATCGCTCGATCCGTTTGGACATGAAGTTAGCGCTGTATTTAAAAAATTTATTTCCGAAGGCATAGATATTCGGCCGACAATTGCGATTACCCGAGCCAACATCCATGTTCCCGAAATTAAGCATGCCATGCAAGACGGACGTTTACAGGCCGATTCCAAAACTTTATATCCAGATGGCTCGGTGCAAGTTACTAAAATCGCTATTGATCCAGTATGGTATTTACCAGGGGTTGCTGCCAGATTTGGATGTGATGAAACAAAATTACGCCACACGATTTTCGAAAATACAGCAGGAATGTTTCCAGAGCTAATTACTCGTCCCGACCTGTCTGTATTCCTACCCCCCATAGGCGGCACCAGCGTTTACATCATCGGCGATTTGAAAACCCGTACCGAGTTAACCTGTCGTGTGCATGACGAATGTAATGGATCTGATGTGTTTGGATCTGATATCTGCACCTGCCGTCCTTATTTGGGATATGGGATTGAGTTAGCAGTGCAATCTGCACAACGTGGTGGCTGTGGTGTAATTGTATACAACCACAAAGAGGGACGTGCTTTAGGTGAAGTTACCAAGTTTTTAGTCTACAACGCCCGTAAGCGTCAAACCGGTGGTGACACGGCTGAAAATTACTTTGTACGCACCGAGTGTGTTGCAGGCGTGCAAGATATGCGTTTTCAGGAATTAATGCCCGATGTGCTGCATTGGTTAGGAATAACCAGTATCGATCGCTTTGTGTCGATGAGTAATATTAAGTACGAGGCGATTGTTAAGCAGGGTATAGCAATTAAACACCGCATAGCCATTCCCGATGCGCTTATACCGGCGGATGCGCAAGTAGAAATTAGTGCTAAACGTGATGCCGGGTATTTTTCTGACTGTAACGCAGGTGAAAATGAATAGCGATTTACAATCTGTACGTACAAGCTGCGATATGCTGTTACCGTATGCAACATCTAACAAACTAAAACATTTTATTTATGATGAAGACAATTTGCACAAAACAGCCGATTATGTTACAGAAGTAATCTGTGCCAATTATCCAGACCTAAATATTCCATATCACAGTAGACTAAGACATTTCCCTGCTGAATATTCAAAATTGGATCTTGAGTCACAGCTTGAATTGGTTGTTATAAGCGTTTTGCTTGATGCTGGCAGCGGGGCAGATTGGCGCTATACAGATCCAAACACCCAAACTATATATACTAAGTCTGAAGGCCTTGGTGTCGCATCGTATCGCATGTATACCAAATATCGTTTCCCTACCGAGCAACAATTTGCAGAATGTTTGCAGATCTCTGCCACTAATAAACTTGTTGGCTTGCACGACAGATATGCTATGCTGCAACGCTTGAAAAGCAGCGAGCATGGTAAATCTCCATTAGAGCAAATTATTAGATTTTTTTCGCCAGAACAATCAGAAAACGTAATATCAATCGAGGCGATCTTCTATAAATTGAAGTTAGCCTTAAGTGATGTGTTACCAGACGATGTTGCGATTTATAGAGGCTACGACATGTTTTTTTACAAGTTGTTACAATGGTTATGCTATTCAGTGTGGGAAGTGCTTGAAAATTTCGGATATAAAATTACCGACACTGACATGTTAACAGGTTTGCCTGAATATCGTAATGGTGGCTTGATGGTAGATTTAGGTACTCTAACACCACGAGATCGGAGTATGTATGCAGTACAACATGAAATACAATCAGAATTTATAGTTGAATGGCGTGCTATGACAGTCGTGTTGCTAGATCAAATTGCGTTATTAATTCGGCATAGATTGAAAAAAACTCATACTGAACTACCGTTAAGTAAAATATTGCAGGGCGGTACCTGGTATGCTGGTAGAAAAATTGCTGCAGAATTACGTGCAGACGGTGTGCCGCCATTTAAAGTTATTAGTAATGGCACTGTTTTTTAGTTTAAACGAGGTATAGTAATGACGAAATTGCACATTATAAGCCACCCCTTGGTGCAGGATAAGTTAACGTTGTTACGTGATAAACATACCGATAGCAATCAATTTCGTAGTTTATTGAGCGAAATTAGTTTATTGCTGGGTTACGAGGCAATGCATAATTGGCCGATAACGCAAAAAGAAATTGAAACGCCGTTAAATATTAAAACCTCTAGTGCAATGATCGATAGCCATAATGTAGCATTAGTGTCTGTGTTACGTGCTGGTAACGGCATGTTGGATGGGATGTTGAAACTGATTCCGACTGCTTGTGTTGGGCACTTGGGGCTGTATCGCGATCCTAAGAGCATGTCGGTAATCGAATATTACTGTAAGATGCCCGCCGACATGCATCAAAAACACGTAATTATTTTAGATCCTTTAGTAGCTACGGGGCACTCGGCTGCAGTAACGCTTACACGGATGAAAGATTATAACCCAGCCTCGATAATTTTTATTTGTCTGATCGCATCTAAAGATGGCGTTGCGTATTTAAAAGAGCAGCACCCGGACATTGTTATATATGCCGCAGCGGTGGATCCAGAACTGGATGCTAGGCATTATATATCGCCAGGGGTAGGGGATGCGGGGGATAGGATGTATGGTACGACCTAATGTCGCGATATAGCGCCCAAAACATAATATCGCTACATCTCAGTGTAGCACTTTTTCTCAAATGTGCTACACTACAGTGTATCACATTGAGAGTAATGCCATGAACCTTGAAATTCGCCAAGCCTTATTAGACTGGAATCCCTGGGCCACTGGGCCATTTCCTATCGAACTTCTAGGCCTTAAACGGGAATACGACCTAACGCCATACTTGGCGGTGCCAGAAATCAAAATTATCGAGGGCGCGCGTCGTGTGGGTAAGAGCACTTTGCTTTACGAGGTTATTCGTCAGGTATTAACTACTTCGGAAAAAGTATTGTATATAAACTTCGAAGACGAGGTGCTAAAAAACTATAAGTTATCAGAAATAGTTTACGAACATTTAGAGCATGCAGAGATTGATTACTTGTTTGTGGATGAAATTCAAAGTTGCTCTGAATGGGTACAATTTATCCGTAAAGTTTATGATCGCCGCGAATATAAACAGATCTGGGTAAGCGGATCTAATGCTTCCTTAATCAAGGAAGAGTATGCAACCTTATTGACTGGTAGAAATTTGCCAATTCATATTTTTCCATTATCATTCAGAGAGTTTCTAGGATTTAAAGAGATTACAATAAATACGGTTGCGCTGCCAAAACGTGAGCAAGCTAAAGTTACGGGATTATTCTCTGAGTACATGGAGTACGGTGCTTTTCCTGCAGTGGTTACTCGAACTGCGTTTAAAAAAGAAATCTTGTTATCATATTTTGAAGATTTTATTTACAAAGACATTGTGGTAAGACATAAAATTAATGCTAGTAAAATTAGAGAGCTAGCGATCTATTTAGCCACAAACTCTGCTAAATTATTTAGTTATAGAAAGATTGCTGCAGCCTTGCATTGCCATTTAGACACAGTCTTAGATTATTTCAGTTATTTAAAAGAAGCCTTTTTATTCGAAGAAGTATATAGATACGATCCATCTTTACAGAAGCAGATGTCTAATGAACGTAAAGTATATTGCCTTGACTCTGGTTTAGCTGCTTGCGTTTCCTTTAGATTTTCTGATGACAAGGGCAGGGTGCTTGAAAATATTGTGTATTGTGAGTTACGCCGTCGTAAACAGGAAATTTATTATCATAAGCATGCGCTAGAATGTGATTTTGTAATAAAGTCAGAATTGCAGATCACGCAAGCTATACAAGTTTGTCTGTCTTTGGATGATCCTAATACGCGGGAGCGGGAGTTTGCTGGGTTGCTTGAGGCCATGCAGGCATACAAGTTAACCACCGGATTAATTTTGACTTATGATCAAGAAAGTACCGAGACCATTGTTCATGATCAAACAACCTACACTGTTAAAATTATGCCAACTTGGAAGTGGTCGTTATAACCCAAATAACTACAGCGCCATTAGGCGCTGTAGTTATTAATTATCGTTACGACTATTAGCTATTAATGCTTATTAGCTGGTTCAGCTGGAGCTGGGGTTGCTTGTGCAGCTGCACCTTTCTCTGCTGCTTCACGAGCTGCTTTAACATCGCTGCGTGCATAATGCTTCACAATGCTTTCTGGAACGTGCAGCATATTAATTAGCTTCTCTACATCGGTGTGATACATTTCGAAGCCAATCACGCCGTTTGCTTCAGCGCTGATTACTACTTCTTGATGACCTAATTCAGTATCTTTCACAATAACCATTGTAATTTTATCCAACGGAATAGAATTTACACGGTCCTTATGGAAGGATATAACGCGTTTGTTAGTGATAACCACGCCAGAATTGTATGTATAGTAACTTGTCGCTTTATAGCCCTCAAGTACTTCACCTGTTTCTAATAAATGCATTTTTTCAATTTGTTGCATCGCTTTAGCTTCAATAGGTGGTGTTTGTAAGCTTAATTTTGGACCCATAGCTGTAAGTACGCCCAATACTACCGCACACACTATAACCACACTAGTTATTCCATATCGTAGCTTCATGGCTGGTAACCCTCTTTTTTTACGTGTTCTTACTGTTTTTTTCGCGCTAGCGCGTTTCTTTATCGTCATGAGTAGAAGGGTAGTCAATCTTTTGCCAGAAATCAAGTCAAAAAGATAACTTATTGCAAATTAGACCTATTGCGTATATTATGTGTAAGCCAAAGTGATTAAATAATAATATTAATGGGGATAAAAAATGCCATATTCTAATGAACAACCAAAAAGCAGCGGCTTATTAGCTAAAGACGTTTTATTAATCCCTGCAAATTATTTGTTTAATCCAGAATCAACAGAATTCAAAGTAGATTTTACTAATAAGAATCGTGAGCCTATTGAGTTGAATCTTGAAAATTACCCGTCTATTGCTGCAAGAAAAGACCAATTGATTAAATGTAGAATTAAAAGCATTATGGCCGATGACCATGCAGCAATTAAAATTGAAATTGAACCAGGCAAATTTGTATATGCCGATATTAAAGTTACTTCAAAGGAAGCAATAAACGGTGTAAGTATTTTTAGATATGTAGCCCCTAAAGACCTAGCCGTCGCAACCGGAACTGGCTCCCCGTCTATTTCGCCAGTCCTAACGCCATCGTCGCCATCAGGCAGTAGACCTATATCTGGGTTACTAATGTTTTCTAAAAAACTCTCGAGTGGCAGTAAACAATTGATAAGGAAATGGCATAGCTGGGATTTATCCGCTACTAGCCAAGATGTGGTACAGCTGCTGCAAGCAAGCGCACCATTTTCTACATTTAACTTAACTCTTGATGCCGCAGAATTGGAAGCTAAAAGACGTTTAGTAATTGCTAGAAGAAAATTGCGAACCTTTGAAACATTTTCTGATGTAGAATCACAACAATGGACCGACAGTAGAATTATTAAAGATATCATTGCCAAGAAATTGAAAAATGAGTTACAGAGTATGGATGTTATTCCTAATTTGTTCGAAGCAGAATTCACACCAAGAATTACAGAATTATTGAATATATATAAAGTTATAGGCATAGCGAGCGAGATAGAATCTGATATTGCTAATATATATGAATTTATATTGCAATCCATGTTCCCACAAAATAATAGCGCTGTTGTTGTTGGTAATATTATATCTGCCTGGAGTCATGACAAAGATAAGATTAAAGATGTATTATGCAAGCCCGCGATTATGGATCTACTTTCAGTACTAAGCATGGTATGTGTTGATAAAAATATTATAGAGGGCAGATACCGCGGACAATACCCTAAAATGATAATGGCAGCAGAAGCAGTGGTTACGAATTATGCTAGCACATATCCTCAAAAACAAAGTGTAATTGCCAAAGACATGGCTGATTTTGAACGCAGATTTGAAAAATTACGAAGACACGCACCGCAGGTTAATAGGGCGGTATTTTATCTATAGTTTGCCAAAAATAACTAGTTAGGTTGTGGTTTTTTAGGCTTTGAATTTTTAGGTTCTCCCGTTAGCATTGTTTTTACCCGCCGGATCAAATCAGTATGCATTGTGCTAATGGGAGATCCCTTTCCCTCCCTATCCCGCTGCGCCAGCATATACACCAGGGGGCCTGTTTTATGTGCGTTCTCTATAAAATCTACACATTTGTGTGCGCCGATGGTTTTTGCATTGTGTAAAGCTTTCTTCCAATTTTCACTTTCAAGATTAACAACTTCCGCGCCATGTCGGACTAAAAACTCTACCAATTCAAAATTACCATTCGAGGTTGCGAGCATAACTGGAGTGACACCTTCGACATTGGCAATATTAACGTTGGCATGTTTTGCAACTAAGATTTTAGCTATTTCAGATTGATGATGTCCCACCGCTATAAAGAGAGGGGTCTCACCTTTATATGGGCCTTCGGTTGAGACAGCGTTAATATCGACATTTTGTTTAAGTAATAACTCCACTATTTCTAAATTATCATGTCTTGTCGTCAACAAAAGCGGGCTTAATTTTTTAGCGCGGCCTATAGTTGGCGCAATATTAGCATTGGCGCCATTTGCAAGTAACAATTTAATAATTTCGTTGTTATTAAGAAACGCTGCCAACCAAAGCGGGGTTTTACCTATATCAGCACCTTCGGGTGGCGCAATATTAACATCGGCTTTGTGTTTAAGTAGCAACTTAACCATTTCAAAATTATTATTGTCTACCGCCAATGCAAGCGGAGTTCTGTGTTCATGAACACCTATAGTTGCAGTGCCGTTAATATTGGCTCCATTTTTAAGTAGCGATTTAGCCGCTTCGAATAAATCATTTGCCACAGCTAGATGCAAAGGAGTTATGGTTTCGAATCTATCGCCATTATAAGGATTATAGATTTTTATATCAGTGTTTACATCAGTTGCTTCTATTTCTTGGAGTAATCTGGTGACAATGTCTTTTTCATCATTGTTAATTGCTTCTGAAATCTTACGATTAAATTGTTCGTTCATTTTGCCGCCTTATTGTGTTGGTTTTTTTGGTTTGGGTCTGGCTTTTGACTTATTTCCCGTTAATGTTGTGAACACCTCATTAATTAGCGCCTCTGGTAGCTTACTAAGATCGCCCTTTATTTTGTAATCTGGGTGGAGCAAGGGAAACGCCGACCTTACTGCATTGGCGTTCATTATTAACGCCACACAATTATTAGCTCCGGCATTTTTTGCGTTCGTTAAAATAGCATTCCAATGTTCATTGTTAAGATTAACTTCAGCGCCCATCATGACTAAAAATTGTATTAACTCAAAATTATGCGATTCTGCGGCTTGCATAACAGGCGTTTTGCCATGGGCGTCGGCGATATTGAGGTTTGCACCGTTTTCAATTAACAATGCAATTAGTTCCATATCATTGCTAGCTATAGCCTCCATAAGTGCAGTATTACCATGGCTGTCGATACCATTAACATCGGCACCGTTTTGAATTAGCATCATAGCAATATCGTATTTTCTTTGGTTTGCTGCTACCCCAAGTGGTTTTCTGCCCGGGAAAAGACCGCCAGTTGCCGTAAAATTAATATTAACATCTTTTTCAATTAACAAGGTAACTAGTTCTATGTTTTCGTTACATATTGCCATACAAAGAACACTGGCGCCCTTATAATCGCCCTCGGTTGGCGCAGTATTAACATCAGCACCGTTTTCTATTAATAATTTAGGTATTTCCGGTAAACCATGATTTAAAATATAGCAAATCAGGTTCATCGCCGTATAGTTTCCTTCAGTTGGCATAGCGTTAACATTGGCGCCTTTTTCAAGTAACAACATAAACATTTCTACGTTGTTATTTACCCCCGCTAACCAAAGCGGGGTTTTACCCTTAAATATGCCTTCAGTTATTATCTTATTAATATCGGCACCGTTGTTAATTAACGGTGCAATTGCTGGCAATAAATTTGCTTCAATGGCGAAATGCAAAGGGGGGATTTGCACGGCTTGCGGCGTGCCATGGACTAAATAAAAGGTTATGTTTTCGTTTATATATGTCGCATCTATACTCTGGAGCAGACTCGTGACGACATCAGTTTCTCTGTTGTTCCATGCATCTGAAATCTTGCGATTAAATTGTTCTGGCATTATAAATTCCCCGACTTTGCTGCTATTGTTGCATATGCAGCCAAACTATAGTTTCATTTATGGTCGTTATATTTAAGTATAGTCATTTTTATGCCAGCAACCTTAGCTGTTGTAGTTATGATTGTGAATATGGTTACGAACTTTATTTATGCAATAAGTATCTAAAACAGACACCTTTTGCATAAATTAGTGTTATACTTGTAGGAAAGAAGTAGAGAGGGTACAGGGATGCGTTTAGGGCAATATGTGGATGATTTGCAGATGCGTGGCCGTCTTTGGTTTACCAAGGCGGAGGCCATGAACGCCATTGGCTGTACGCAAAGTGCTCTAAAGCAAGCACTCATAAAGCTAACAGCTAAAAAACGCATTGCTATACTAAAATCCAATTTTATACTCATAGTCCCACTCGAGTATAAAAGATTAGGGATCGTACCGGCGGATTGGTTTATAGATCCATTAATGAAGCATTTAGATATACCTTACTATATTGGGGTGTTATCAGCGGCACAATTACAAGGCGCTGCGCACCAAAAACCCATGCAATTTCAAGTGGTAGCAGGGCACGATTTGCGGGATGTAAAATTTGAACAAATTCATATACGGTTTATATACTCTGAAAAAATTGAACGGATTCCAACACAGAAAATACAGGTGCATACTGGTTATGCTGTTACCTCAACCCCTGAGGTGACCGCCTTTGATTTATGCAAGTACTACAAGGCCGCCGGATATTGGAATAATGTCGCAACGGTTCTATCTGAATTACGTGAGGTGATAGATCCAAAAAAATTGACAGATTTAGCAAATACGCAAATTTATGATTTGCCAATAATACAAAGACTGGGTTATCTGCTGTCCTTACCTGAAGTGGGAGGTGCAAATTTAACGCAAGAACTTGCTAAAATTGTACAACGCAAAAACGCTAGATGGGAGCGGCTATATCCTAGAAATGGTATATCCGGTGCAACTCAGGATCCCATTTGGCGCATACATGTAAATATAGAAGTAGAGATTGATATATGATTGATAAATTAAGTTTAGTACATTGGCAAGAGTTTGCTCCTTGGCCAAATGATGCGTATGTTGAGCAGGATTTAATAATATCTAGAGCTTTAGTGGAATTATATAGCCATCCACTACTAAAATCAGAACTTGCATTTAGAGGTGGCACAGCTCTTCAAAAGTGCTTCTTTGCTTTTCCCATACGCTACAGCGAGGACTTGGATTTTGTACAAGTAAATCAAGTACCAATTGGTCCAGTCCTTGATGCTATACGGGAGAAATTAGATCCGTGGCTTGGTAAGCCAAGAGTTAAACTTGGGCATGGCCGGGCAACATTATTTTACCGGTTTGAAGGATCTGATGATAATAAAAGCGCTATGCGATTAAAGATCGAAATTAATACTCGCGAGCATTATGCTTTTTTAAGGCATATTAATAAGCAGTTTACAGTAAACTCGCCATGGTACAGCGGCAATTGTGAGATTCTAACATTTGAGCTTGATGAGCTATTAGGGACTAAATTGCGAGCGTTGTTTCAGCGAAAGAAGGGCAGGGACTTATTTGATTTGGCGCGCGCAATAGAACTCTTGCCTATTAATTTAGATCAAATATTGGGTTGCTTCTATAAATACCTTGAGCCTATGGGCCTATCTATATCCAGAGCTGAATTTGAAGCCAATTTGTTAGGCAAAAGAGATATGTATGAATTTCGTGAAGACATGCAGGCACTATTACCTTTAAAAACTACATTTAATTTTGATCAAGACTTTGTCCTAGTTATGGAAAAACTTATTGCTAAGTTGCCAGGAGACCCCTGGAGAGGTACGGCGGATGTGAGCACAAACACAAAGTCAAAAGCCCAACTAATTGACGCGTTTCAGACCTACCACCACCCAATCTGGACTACGCATTTTATGCAAAATAGCCCTTGCGTTTAGGTCTAAAACTGGTTAATATACTCAGACTTATCGCGGGGTGGAGCAGTCTGGCAGCTCGTCGGGCTCATAACCCGAAGGTCGTAGGTTCAAATCCTGCCCCCGCTACCAGATATTTGATTAATGAAGTGGGCCATGGGCCCATTTTTTATTTGTGTGGATGTGGAAGTACATGAAACGGCATATTGCTTTAGAGACAGTTATAGCCCCGATCGTTGTCGGTCTTGGTTATGAATTAGTAGGGTTGGAATATTTATCGCAGGGTAAACATTCAATTTTACGTATATATATAGATCGTCCCGAGGGCGTTGCTATAGATGACTGTGAAAAAGTAAGTCGTCAGGTAGGCTCGGTTCTAGAAGTAGAGTCTGATCTGGTGCGTGGTGAGTATACCTTGGAGGTTTCTTCTCCTGGGGTGGATAGAAAAATATTCACACTAGAGCAGTTCCCACAGTTTTTGGGAAGAAAAGTGCACCTAACCGTGCATACCTTAGTGAATGGACAACGAAACTTAAAAGGGACATTAAGTGCTGTTAATGATGCTGAGTTGCTGTTAGATATTAATGGTACAGTGATTAATGTAGACGTTGCAAATATTGCACAGGCTAATGTCATAGATGAGAAGGCGAGATTATAGATTATGAGTAAAGAAATTCCGCTTAAATTAATTGTTGGCACTGTTTCAAACGAAAAGGGTGTCTCTGAAGAAGTTATTTTCGAAGCCTTAGAAGCTGCGTTAGTTTCGGCTACCAAAAAGAAGTATGGTGTTCACATCGAAGCCCGTGTTGCTATCGATCGTAAAACTGGCACATATGAAACATTTAGGGTTTGGCACGTAGTAGCCGATCCACAGCAGAATCATCCATTAGAGCTTCCTTTCAGCCAGATTACTATTAGTGCTGCGCAGGTTGATGAGCCAAATATTCAAATCGGCGAAACCATTGAAGAGCAGTTAGAATCTGTAGAGTTTGGGCGCATCGCTGCACAAACCGCTAAGCAAGTAATTATTCAAAAAGTTCGTGAAGCTGAACGTGCTATGGTTGCGACAGAATTTAAAGCCAAACAAGGCCAACTCATAAATGGTGTGGTGAAGAAAGTCGCACGTGAAGGCATTATCGTAGATTTAGGCGGCAATGCAGAAGGGCTTTTAAAGAAAGATCAAACTCTACCTAAAGAGTCATATAGACCTGGTGATCGAGTTCGTGCATATCTTACCGAGATCATCCACGATACCCGTGGTCCACAAATAATGTTAAGCCGTACCGATAGAGGCATGCTAGGTGAACTGTTTAAGATTGAAGTTCCAGAAGTTGGCGAAGGTATTATTGAAATAAAAGCCATGGCGCGTGATCCCGGCGTACGCTCTAAGATCGCAGTTAAAACTAACGACGGCCGTATGGATCCAGTTGGCGCTTGTGTTGGGATGCGCGGTGCGCGCGTGCAAGCTGTTTCTAACGAACTTGGCGGCGAAAGAGTCGACATAGTATTGTGGGATGACAATCCAGCACAGCTAGTTATGAACGCAATGTCGCCAGCTGAAATCGTGTCGATCGTTGTTGACGAAGAATCCGACACAATGGATATAGCTGTTAAAGATGAATATTTATCTCAAGCGATCGGTCGCGGTGGCCAGAATGTAAAGCTTGCAAGTGAATTAACCGGTTGGACTTTAAACGTGATTAGTGCACAAGAAGCACAAGCTAAAAATGAACAAGAGAAAGCAACTTTGTTGCAAACTTTTACTGAACAATTGGGTGTTGAGATCGACCTGGCAGAATTATTGATTGCTGAAGGTTTCACAACGCTTGAAGAAATTGCTTACGTGCCATTAAATGAGCTATTAGAAATTGAAGGCCTGGATGAAGAAATTGTCGAGGCATTGCGTAATCGTGCCAAAGACGTACTGTTAACGCAAGCGATTGCTCATGAAGATGTTACGCAAAAGCCGGCTGATGATTTGTTAGACCTAGAGGGCGTAAGCCTGGAACTGGCAAATAAATTAGCACAGCACGGCATTTTAACGCGTGATGATCTGGCAGAGCTTTCGGTAGATGATGTGAAAGAAATTACAGATTTAAATGACGAGCAGGCTGCCAAAGTAATTATGGAAGCACGTGCTCATTGGTTTGCTGATGAGAATTAGGTGGTAGTATTTTGGGAGAGAAATCGATGGCAGGTGGCGTAACTGTAATAGAGCTAGCCAAACAGGTTGGTGGCATAACGCCAGAGCGATTAATAGATCAATTAAAGCGAGCCGGTATTGACGTCGCGTCAGAGACCGACGTGATCACAGGTGAGGATCGAAAAAAGTTACTTTCATCGTTACAAGGAGAGCAAGCTAAAACTTTAACTCGTACAGTAACGAGTACCCTCAAAGTTAAGACCCCTTCAGGCAAAAATTCGACTGTAAACGTGGTTAGCAAAAAGCGCCGCGTGTACGTTAAACGTGAAAACACAGTGGACGAGAGCGACTTGGTCGAAGCACCAGCAGTTGTTACGCCGCTGCCTGAAGAAATTGCACCAGAATTAACCCCGGTAACCGCAACCGATGTAGTTGCTACACCTGAATCAGTTGTAACGACCACAATGGAAACAACCACTGCCGCTGCCAAGCCAGCAGCAGATGCAACCGCAGATAAAACTGCCGACAAAACTGTGCGTCGTGCACCCGATAAGAAAAAAGAAACTCGTGCCGATAAAGAAAGAACCGAGCGTAACGAACGCGCTGAAAAAGATAGTAAGCGGGTTAAGAGTAAGGCACAGTTACTAGAACAAATCGATGAAGACGAATCCAGACCGCGGCGTTATCGCCCTAAAGGCAGATTTGGTTCGAATAAAGTCAAAAAAGAAGACGAAGTTAATCCGCATGCATTTGCAAAACCATTAGAGCCACAAACTTATACTGTTAACGTTCCAGAAACAATAACTGTTTCCGAGCTCGCAAGTAAGATGTCTATTAAAGCTGCTGAAGTCATAAAAATTATGATGAAGATGGGTGCTATGGCGACCATCAATCAGGTTATAGATCAAGACACTGCTTGTTTAGTGGTTGAAGAAATGGGCCATGTGGCTGTACCAGTTAAAGATTCGAGCCTAGAAGAGTCTGTTGTTATCGCGTATCAAACCGAGATGGAAACAAGACCACCAATTGTTACTGTTATGGGACACGTTGATCATGGTAAGACTTCTTTACTGGACTACATTCGTAGCACTAAAGTCACCTCACAAGAAGCTGGTGGTATCACGCAACATATTGGTGCTTACCAAGTAGATACTCCACGTGGCAAAATTACATTCTTAGATACACCTGGTCACTCTGCGTTTACAGCTATGCGTGCTCGTGGCGCAAGTTGTACCGACATTGTTGTGCTTGTCGTTGCCGCAGACGATGGTGTGATGCCGCAAACGGTAGAAGCGATACAACATGCTAAGGCTGCAAATGTTCCCGTGATTGTGGCTGTCAATAAAATTGATAAGCCAGATGCAGACGTAAAACGCGTTATCACCGAGCTTTCCCAGCACGGCATCATGCCGGAATCTTGGGGTGGCGAGAATATATTTGTAAATGTTTCTGCCAAAGAAGGAACCGGTATTGATTCATTATTAGAATCTATTATGCTGCAAGCAGAAGTAATGGAGCTTAAAGCTAATAGAACCGGACCTGCGCAAGGTGTGGTATTAGAAGCTCGCGTTGATCGCGGCCGCGGTCCAGTAGCTTCGGTATTGGTACAGTCTGGCAGCTTAGCTTATGGTGACATGTTACTTGCAGGCCTGGAATACGGTCGTATTAAGGCCATGAGTAATGATCAAGGTATTTCAATAACCGTTGCTGGACCAAGCGTGCCGGTGGAAGTATTAGGTTTATCTGGCGCTCCACATGCTGGCGATAGATTCCAGGTTGTGGAAGATGAACGTAAAGCACGTGAAGTAGCATTGTTCAGACAAGGCAAGCATCGTGAAATTAAGCTGTCGCGGCAGCAAGCTACAAAACTTGAAGGCTTTATGGATCGCATGAAGCAGGGTGAAATCAAGACTTTGAATATCGTGCTTAAAGCCGACGTGCAGGGCTCTATCGAAGCTTTGGCCGACTCGTTAGAAAAAATATCGAATGCAGAAATTACTGTTAAAGTAATTAGCAAAGCGGTTGGTGGTTTTAACGAATCCGATGTGAACTTAGCCATGGCGTCTAGTGCATTAATGATAGGCTTTAATGTTCGTGCCGATGCTACAGCACGTCGCTTGGCGCAGCAAGAAGGCATTGAAATCAATTACTATAGTATTATATACGATGTTGTTGATGATATACGCAAGGCTGTACTTGGTATACTTGGCCCAGAGATTAAAGAAAAGATCGTAGGCTTGGCTGAAGTACGCGATGTGTTCCGTTCTACCAAGTTTGGAGCTATTGCTGGTTGTATGGTCGTCGATGGCAAGATTAAACGCGGTAACCCGATTCGTGTATTACGCGACAACATTGTAATTTACTCTGGCGAATTAGAGTCGTTGCGTAGATTCAAAGAAAATGTTGCGGAAGTACGCAGTGGTATGGAATGTGGTATTGGCGTTAAAAATTACAACGATATCAAGCCAGGCGATCAAGTCGAAGTATTTGAAATTTATGAAGTAGCGCGCGAGCATATTTGAGGAAGTAGCATTAACTATGGTAAGACGTTCATCTCGTAGCGGCAGGCTGAGTGATTTATTACATCGCGAATTATCTAAACTGATTCGCGATGAATGTACCGATCCTCGTTTAGGCATGGTAACCATATCTGGAGTTGTAGTTACAGATGATTTATCTTTTGCACGAGTTTTTATAACTGTGTTGGAAGATGAAAAGCAGGAGTGTAGCCTCGAGGCTCTAAACCATGCTGCAGGGTTTTTTCGTACCCAGCTATCAAAACATCTAACCTTACGCATCGTTCCAAGGCTACGTTTTATTTATGATGATTCGCTACGCACCGGTAGCCGTATGGATCAACTTTTAAAATCAGTAGTTGACCACAATGTCGGGCATTCTGATGAAGAAGCCAACTAGAGTTATCAACGGTGTGCTGCTGCTAGACAAAGATTGTGGTGCATCCTCTAATCGCGTGTTACAACAAACCAAACGACTCTACAATGCTGCTAAAGCTGGGCACACTGGCAGTCTTGATCCATTAGCTAGTGGCGTACTGCCGATTTGCTTTGGTGATGCAACCAAGTTTGCACGCTTTTTATTAGATGCAGATAAAACTTATTTAGTAACTGCAAAACTAGGCGTAATAACTGCAAGTGGCGACGCAGAAGGCGCGGTTCTTGCCACTAATCCAGTCCCAGTATTTACACCAGAATTCATAAAAACAACCATAGCGACTTTCGTAGGAGCAGGCAAGCAGATCCCTAGTATGTTCTCGGCTCTAAAGCATAACGGCCAACCGCTTTACAAATTAGCACGTCAAAATATCACCATCGATCGCCCAGCGCGAGATATTTTTGTTTATAGCTACAAGCTGTTGAACATGACTGCAGACACTGTAACTTGTGAAATTTCTTGTAGTAAGGGCACTTATATACGTAGTTTAATCGAAGATTTGGGGCAGGCTTTGGGTTGTGGGGCGCACGTGACGATGCTACGCCGTACCAAAGCCGGGCCGTTTGTTATTGAAAATTCGCATACACTTGCCAAGCTAGAACAGAGCAGCGACTTAGATAGCTTGTTGTTGCCTATGGACTGCTTGTTAGGCGGGCTACAAAAAATAGTCCTATCCGACAGCGATACACAGTTGATACGTCATGGCAGGGAAATTGCCAACTCCACACCCGAATCAGCCACCCAGATCGTGGCCCTGTTAACCACCGCAAACGAACTATTAGGTATAGCCGAAGCCCGTAATGATGGCAATATTGTGCCTTTACGACTAGTGGCGGCCCAACTAACTGTGATATAATTCCGCCAGCTTGTCTTATATGGCGAGCATTAATTTATATAACTTACATACCTGGAGGGTTTCATGGCATTAACTACCGTAGCTAAGGCTGAACTTGTGAACAAATTTAAACAGAGCGCTAACGACACTGGTTCTGTTGACGTACAAGTGGCTTTGTTATCGGCGCATATTTCATCATTAACTGAGCATCTTAAGAAGCATAAAAAAGATGTCCACTCTAAACGTGGTCTGGTTGGGATGGTGAATCAACGCCGTAAACTACTTAATTATCTTAAAGGTAAGAGCGAATCCAAATATCTAACACTGATCGGTGAATTAGGAATTCGTAAGTAATTTTTTGAATATTTGAAAAGGACATATGCATTGACAGCAACAATTAAAAAAATTCCATTCGGTACTCGTACCTTAACTCTAGAGACTGGCGTCATAGCACGCCAGGCCTCTGGGTCAGTGCTTGTCGATATGGATGGAACCACGGTGTTAGTAACCGTAGTCGGACAAAATGATCCTAAAGCTGAAAGCAAAGGATTTTTTGCATTAAGAGTAGATTATCAGGAAAAAACCTATGCAGCCGGCATAATCCCTGGCGGTTTCTTCAAGCGTGAAGGCAGACCGAGCGAACGCGAAGTTTTAATTTGTCGTTTAATCGATCGCCCAATTCGCCCCTTATTCCACTCACAGTTTTTCAATGAAGTACAAATTATTGCAACTGTATTATCTATGAATCCAGAAGTAGAGCCAGATATCTTAGCTATGATTGGCGCATCGGCTGCTCTAGCAATTTCTGGTATTCCGTTTACAGATCCTATGGCGGCAGCGCGTGTTGGCTATGCAGATGGTTGTTACATTCTAAACCCAACCCAAAAAGAGTTAGAGAATTCTAAGCTTAATCTAGTGGTTGCAGGTACAGAAAGTTCAGTATTAATGGTTGAGTCTGAAGCGCAAGAATTATCTGAAACAGTGATGTTGGGTGCCGTTATGTTTGGTCATCAACAATTCCAAGCAGTAATTAAGGGTATTCGCGAATTAGCCAAAGAAGTGGGCAAACCGCAATGGGATTGGCAGCCACCAGCTGTTAATGCTAGCTTGCAACACAGTATAGCTGCGGCATATGAAGCTGCAATTTCACAAGCTTATCAAATACGTGATAAACAAGAACGTCAAGATAGCCTAAAAGCACTGCGTAATGAAATCGTCGAGAAATTTGTTACAGCAGCAGATGCAGCTGAGCCAGTAACTGCGGCTGAAGTTTCACAATTAATTGAAGAATTAGAAAGCAAAGTTGTACGTACCAAGTACATTCGTGGTGAACGTCGTATCGACGGACGCGACATGAACACTGTACGCCCAATTACGATACAAACCGGCTTGTTAAGCAGAACGCACGGTTCGGCATTATTCACACGCGGCGAAACACAAGCGTTAGTTGTTGTGACTCTGGGTACTACTAAAGATGCACAATCGATGGACAGTATTCTTGGTCAAGAAAAAGAAACTTTCATGCTGCATTATAATTTCCCACCGTTTAGCGTTGGCGAAATTGGCCAGGTCGGTAGTCCAAAACGTCGTGAAGTCGGTCATGGCAAATTAGCGAAACGTGGTTTGCAAGCAGTAATGCCTACAATGACGGAATTTCCATACGTAATTCGTTTGGTTTCTGAAATTACCGAATCAAACGGTTCTAGCTCGATGGCGTCGGTTTGCGGTGGCAGCTTGGCTTTAATGGATGCTGGTGTACCACTTAAAGCACCTGTAGCAGGTATTGCTATGGGACTTATTAAAGAGAACAACGACTTTGTAGTTTTGACCGATATTCTTGGTGATGAAGATCATCTTGGCGACATGGACTTTAAGGTGGCTGGTACTGAATCAGGTATTACTGCTTTGCAAATGGACATCAAGATTAATGGCATCACTGAAGAAATAATGACCCAAGCTTTAGAAAGCGCGCGTTCTGGTCGTCTACATATTCTAGGTGTGATGAGTAAGTCTTTGACTTCCTCACGCCACGATTTGTCGGCATTTGCGCCGCGTATTATCTCGATGAAGATCAATCCTGAAAAAATCAAAGATGTGATTGGTAAGGGCGGCTCTGTGATTCGCGGTATTATTGAAGAAACTGGCGCGTCGATCGACATCACCGATGATGGCGTGGTACAGATTGCTTCAGTAGATCAATCTGCCGGTTTAGCAGCACAACGTAGAATTGAAGAAATTACTACCGAAGCCGAAGTAGGTAAAATTTACTCAGGTAAAGTAGTGCGTATTGCTGAATTTGGTGCTTTTGTTAATATTCTTCCAGGGCGTGATGGCTTGGTACATATTTCACAAATTTCCCACGAACGTGTTGAAAATGTGAACGATGTACTGCATGAAGGCCAAGAAGTGCAAGTAAAGCTAATTGAAATCGATCGTCAAGGTAGATTTAAGTTAAGCATGCGTGCATTGTTGGACGAAAAAGAGTCTAGCTAAAATGTTGTAATGTAGGGGACGACCTTGTGTCGTCCTTGATCTACCCCATTATCTTTGGTCGTTGTAAAATCTTGTTTGGCTGGACCTCTTCAACCTTTAGAGTTGTTTTTTGCGCCCCTGCTATACTTTGTTGTCTTTCTTTTAATGTTTCAACCACTTCGACATTATTTATTTGTATTGCGGTTTTGAGCAGGTATTGCAAAAAATCAGTATTTTTGATTGAATCTAATATTTTAAGCGCAGGTGCAAAATCATTGCGTGCTGCTGCAAACCTACATATGGATTGCATTGTATTCCGTGCGGTTACTTCATCGCGATCGCATAAAAGATTGCAAATTAACAGCGTGCTGTCAAGATCGAAGGCCGTAGCTATAAAAGCATCGTAATCATCAGAAGTTTTGCCAACCTGTTTCATTAGCTCTGTAGTAACTTCGCTTGAACGATTGTACGTAAGTAGCTGTAATAACAACCCCAGTTGCACTGGCTCTTGTAGTGCGAATGCAATCAGATGTTTTGCAAAACTATTAATTCCAGGTGCTGAAAAATTATACGCAAGGTATTTGATCGTGCGGCTAAATTTGCGATGCTCTTTGAATTTAAAGAATTCGTTATATACTAAAGTTGCCATTTTATTGTCACGAGTAATACAATCTATAAAAAATAAGAATAATGTTTGGCTTTCATCAAGATCAAAAAAACAGGCAATTGCATCATAAATCTTATCGTAGTTTATGGTTAAGTGTCGTACCAGATCCAAAGTGGCAATACTTAAGTTTTTACCTTGCGGTGATGTTACTTCAGCTGCTGAATCTACGCAGACCTTAAACGCATGCGTAAATTTATTCCATAGCAGCGTGTCTCGCATTGAGATACCCTCATATGCTGTATAAAATTTTGAGCTGAGATATTTAGTTGTTAGGTTTTCGTCGTGCGCTGTACATATTACTTGTACTATGGCTCTATGGATATTCATCATCGTGCCGGGAATAAGCGTCTTTTCATGCACGTCAAACTCAAAATGTTTTATTGCCGTATTCAGCCGACAAGTTTCGGCTTTTATCAAGTCTGCTGGTTGTTTTTTGAGAATGGATTCCATCTTGCGTACTCCCGCAAGCTGCAAATTGCTGTGTGAGTCAAGAACATCTAGAAATCGAGACGGATCCTTAAGTACGAGTTCGATAAGAATTATAGCAGAATTTTTTGAGTCAAAAAAAGATCCGTAGTTATAAGCGAATTTATAATCAGCTATTATATCCGGAATAAATCCATATAATAACTGACGGGTTGCTTCCCATTCTGTGGCCTTGAAATCTAGTAATGATGCAACTGTGTCGCCGTTAGCGTTTTTGTCTAAAATAGTTGCGCGGAACAAATTTTGTAATGCCGGTGGTAATGCCGGATCGTTTAAAAACAATCTAATCATGTTGCATGCATGATCTTCGTTTTCACCTCGCAACAGACAATGCAAAAAGGACCCACCGTCGCGGTCAGATTGCATGCGAATCAATTCAGAAAAATGCTGTTTTGCGTCTTTAATCGCGCTTATAAAGGTATCACGAATCCGCCTGATTAACTCGTAATTGCTGCCTTTGTAGTATGTTGCTATATAGTGCAATATTGTTCTATCATCGTAGTCTATCGTTAATATGTTTGTAGCAACACGCTCAAAAATCTTTTCTAATTGATCGTCGGGGTATGCTTTGGCAAAGGCGAGCATCAAAATGGTCTGATTCTCAGAGTTGGTTTTGTCTTTAAGCAATGCTAATAATTGCCAAGGGATCTTAACCGGCTTGGTTTTTCGGTTTACGCTTTCAAATAGCTCCTGTGCTTCAGCTTCGGCCCATTGCTGTGCTACTATTTTTACCGTTCCTGCAGTCTTAGGGTCAGTATAAATATCGCGCCAAATGTCTTTAGTTAATTTAATTTCTTGGAGGAATTGTTTCAATTGCGTCGGATCTGCAGTGTTCAAAGCCAATAATGATGACTTTAGTATAGAAGTTCTTGTTTTATCTAGCTCAGGATAACTGCGTATAACTTCAATATAATCTGTGCTATTTAAATTTAAAATCGCCTGTTCAAGGAGTAACTGTGGATCGGGTTGTTTTGATTTAAAGTGTTTGTCCAGATTGGCCAGCATGCGAGATTTATTCAATTTTACTAGATATATGCCAGCCCAAGATTGAATGCTTTTATGCAGATCTTGATCTTTGCTTAGCTCAAACGCCATTGTGATAAAGTTTTGTGTAGGATTATTTTTCGCATATTCAATTAACTCATCTGCGGTATAACTATTGAGTTTATATAAAAAAGCTCGTTTAGTCTCGATGTTGATATCTGTTCTTCGATGTAGCTTGCTGAGTAAATAGCCGCAGGCAGTTATAGATATATCTAAATTTTGAGTGAAAAAAACCCGATCTTGATCGTTTAGATTTAGATTTTGTAATTGACTTAATATTTGACTAAAAGTCAGGCTTGCCATCGTAGCTAAAGCGGAGATTTTTGGTGTTTTGAGGGAAATATCAGCACGGCGAATTTGTTGTTTTTGAGTCTTACTAAGTTTAGGTTCAACATGGTCTTGCACTAATTTAATCGGTTTGGCTGGCGGCATTTTAATCTGTTCGCTAAGCTTTAATTGATCTTTGATTGCTCGGTTCTCGGCTATAAGCTTGTTTCTTTCGTACGTTACACTTTGTAGCTGGCGTTTATTGTGAGCTGATTCCATAGCCGTATTATATGCAAGTATTGCAGTTTGTTCGGTTCTAAATTGCTGCTCCATAAAAAATTGAATAAAATGCCATTGTTCAACGTTTAGTCGCATTTCTTCGTGTGCTATAATCCAATTTTGTAGTATCCACGGATTAAACGTGACGTTCTCATGGACTGGGGTAACAACTAACCCTGGAATTACAGGGTATTGAATAACCTCGGCAAGTTTATAATAGTGTCGTTGCGAAGATAGCTCTCTGGGAGCTTCTAAGTTATTGATGAACAATACTCGCGCATATGTAACTCCGTCAGGCGCTGTAAAAAATTCATCAATATAATCAAACTGGTTGATTGTGTAAGGCGCACTATAGGTAAAATTTGTAACACCTAGGGTATCGTTATCATTTAGACATCGCAGACCAAAAAAATCACCATCAACGGCAAGCACTAGTTTGGGCACTATAAACTCCAATAATTTATAAAGGTTTTGACTTAGCTAGTTAGCAATGTTTTTGCTATTATGCTAGTTTCCTGTATACTAATCAAAATTTCTCGTAGGAGCAACCCATGCAATACCCCGTATTACGCTTAAATCCTAAAGCCGATTATAGGCTGCGTAATGGACATTTATGGATCTACAGCAACGAGATCGACAATAAATATAATGCTCTTACTAATCTAGAAGCTGGTGCTACTGCTGTAATAGAAAGCGCTACCGGCAAAATACTTGGTCTTGCATATATTAACCCTAATACATTGATCTGTGGCCGGATGCTGCGGGTTGGTAACGTCGAGCCAATCGATGCGCAATTCTTCGATTCTAGAATTCAAAACGCCTTACAACTGCGGCAACAAATATTCCCTAGCAATTGCTATAGGTTAATCTATGGCGAAAGCGACGCCTTGCCAGGACTAGTTATAGATAGATTTTACGACACTGTTGTGGTGCAGATTTCTACTGCTGGTATGGAGCGCTATGTAGATCTAATTATCGCTAGTTTAGACTCGCTACTTAAACCTAAAGCTATCTTACTCAAAAATGACGGCAAAATGCGCGAAGTAGAAGGGCTAGAATCGTATGTGGTTTGGAAAAAAGGCCCATTAGTCGCGACTGTAGATCTAGAAGAAAACGGTGTCAAATTTATCGCTCCGGTTTTAGAGGGACAAAAAACTGGCTGGTTTTACGACCACCGTATGGCACGCGCCAGACTGCGTGATTATGTAAAGGGTAAACGCGTCTTAGATGTGTTCTCGTATATAGGCGGTTGGGGTATTCAAGCAGCAGCTTTTGGTGCTAGTGCCGTAGTATGTAATGATATTTCAGATTTCGCTTTGGGTTATGTGGCACAAAACGCAGCGTTAAATAATCTTAGCAATGTAACAACTATAAAAGGCGATGCGTTTGATGTTATGGATTCACTTTACGCTGCAGGTGAAAGATTTGATGTTATTATATTAGATCCACCAGCGTTTATTCCGCGCCGTAAAGATTTACACAAAGGCATTGCTGCGTATCAAAAAGCTAATCTGCAAGCGCTGCGTTTGTTGGGGCCACAGGGCGGGGTATTAGTAAGTGGTTCATGTTCGCTACATTTACCAGTGGAAGAATTAAGTAATGCAATTCATAGGGCTGCGCTTAAACTTGGTAAACAGGTGCAAATTCTGGAACGTGGGCATCAAGGGCCGGATCATCCGGTGCATCCAGCGATTGCCGAGACTGAATATTTGAAGAGCGTTATAGTATCCTTGGCGCCTCACTAGCTTTAAGCAATCTGCAAGTCTCAGGTGTTATGCCAGCGCTACGCAGAGTCTCCACAAACTGCGTAACATATACCTTGTTCAAGGTTCTGGAATTATGCGCTCTGCCATGCGGGCGATGAAATCCGATTGGTATTACACCCGGTTGTTGTGTCGTAGTGCCGCGCGTTAAATCGAGAGGTTGTCCCAAAGTTTCTGGTGTCGCTGCTTTATGTGTGAAACTGTGGTGATTTTTAAATTTAAATGCTTGCGTTGGGGCATCGGGATCTTTGCTTACTTCTGCGCCACAATCTATCGCAAGTGCGCGCAGCTCAGCCACGGTAATTGTTAAATGTAAACTTTCGCTTGGGTCGAATATGCGTTGTAACAATGCAAACGACTTCTTTGGTAATGGCATTGCTGTTATTGCTGCATCTTCAATATTCTGATTTGCAACAGCAAGGTTTTGCGCCTGGCGCTGCCTAAATAGTAATTCACGCATATCCTTAGTTTCGAATTTAGCTTTTCGTGCATCGCGATTTTGCGCAGCAATTTTTTCCAGCAAAGCTTCTTCGGGTGTGGCGGATTTTTCCTCTTCCTCTAATGGTTTTGATTCTTGTTGTGCATGTTGCGCAGCAATTGCAGGTGGTTGCGCGGGTTTATTCATAGCTAATTCATCTATTTCTTGCTTTAATGATTCAGCTGCGCTATTAATTTTTTGATAGGATTTTGCAAGTAAAATAGTGAAGATTTTGTTTTGTAAGGTATTTTCAGTTTTTAATTTAGCTTTTACACGTTTTAATATTTCATTATATGGCTTACATTGCGCCCTTAACGCCGCAACCTGAGTTTTCAATAGTTCCGATACGGCAGGATTATGCTTAATCTTACTTGCAGAACTGTCACATGATGTAATTAGTTTGTCCAATTGATCCTTAACATTATAGGCTTTGGACACGAAATTTTCTAACGGCTTGTCTGCATCTAGGTTTACAATATCTTTTGCATCAACAATATTATTAACTACCAATGTATTAATTAATTCGTCGAAAAAGTTAAATTCTATATTGGTTGTTTCTAGTTGTTGTTTGATCTTTAATCGTATTGGATCTTCAAGGCTGACAGCCCAGTTGTTTAGGGTGTTTTCGTTGAATGATGTAATCCCAAGACTTGCAAATAGATAAGGAAATAAATATTCGTATGCTGTTTTAAAATATTCAGGTTCAATTTTTGCTATAAATTCATTTGAATAATTTCTTTGCTCTAGAGTCAATGCTATGATTTCTGTAATAATTATATTTTTTTCAGCAACATCTGCTTGATCATCGAGGAGCTCTAATTTAGATATTATTTCATCATAAATATCTTTTATATCTGTGAATAATTCTTCAATCTGTTCTGCGGTAAATTGCGTTGCAACCGGAACATCTTCGTCGCCGTATTTATCATCTAGTGTTTTAAGCCTAACAGCAATCTCGATGCCAAATAAATTTCTATTAAGCTCCTCTGTATTAGCTTCTGAAGGATCAGTTTTTATGGATTCAAGAACGGTGTTACAAAATAGCAGTCTATCTTCACAGAACTGACGCGTAGCAGTTGCTGTTGCGTCAATTTGATCCTGGTTTAACATTGGCATGAGATATAACCCTTATATATTCTTATTATCTGCAAATATGACCGCCACTATTAGCTATAGTTCCATTAAGTATGTATTTACACTAATAATTTTTTAATAAATATCTGTTGAAATGTACAGCATTTGTTGCCAAAATTAATAACCCCGTAAGAAACTGATTTGAATCATAACTATATTATTTCGTGATAGCAATAAGCAGTATATTCACACTCTCTAAATATTTTATCTATTTCTAATTTAGTCTGTTAGATGCAAAATTATTTTTTTTGGAAACAGAATATGCCAGTAATCAGTCGTTTTTTTGGAATAGTAATTATCATGTATTGGAATGATCATAATCCGCCTCATATTCATGTGAAATATAGTGAATATAATGCTATAGTTTCAATTAATGGTGAACTCTTGGCTGGTAATTTTCCACGTAGAGCATTAATGCTTGTTTTGGAATGGCTAGGGGAACACACTGTGGAATTGTTGGAAAACTGGCAAAGGGCGGCAAGTGGTGAGGCTATTAAGCCAATTGCGCCGCTGGAGTAAAATATGTTGCGAGTAACACAAGTAAAATACATAGATAATTATTCACTATGGATTTGTTTTGATGATGGCACGGATGGTGTTGTAGATCTCCGCGATCACCTTAACGGTCCAATGTTCGAACCGTTAAGAGATATTGCTTTCTTTAAACAAGTATCACTAGATTCAGAGCTGGATACTGTTACTTGGCCTAATGGTGTTGATCTAGCTCCGGATTTTCTAAAAGAAAATATGCACAGCTAAACCCCATTAGACCTCGAATCGCGGCAACTTCTTGCTCACCAGTTTGTTCTCAGTTCTAACATACGCTGGTATACCTTGCGCATACGGTGGATACGCTTCCCCCGCGATTAACGGCAATAAATATTCACGACACGCCGCCGTTATACCAAAGCCATCTGCAGTAATATACTCCGGCGGCATTTTCTTTTCTTGATTCGCAACTGCTGCTAAATCAGCAGAACCTATATGCCATTTATACGGCGCGCTAGAATCACGCACAATAGTTGGCATCACCGCGTTTTTACCGGCGATTGCAAACTCAACTGCGGCTTTGCCGGTAGCATAAGCTTGATCAACGTCGGTTTGCGATGCCACATGTCGTGCTGCGCGTTGCAGATAATCGCTCACGGCCCAATGGTGTTTGTAGCCTAATTGTTGCTGTACAATACTTGCTAATTTCGGAGCTACACCGCCCAATTGCGTGTGACCAAACATGTCTTTACCTTGTGATGCAGCTAAAAACTGTCCGTCTGCAGTACGCACACCCTCAGAAGCTACTATCGCACAATAGCCGTACGCTTCAACACATTGTTTTATTCTGGCGCAGAATTTATCTTGATCAAACGCGATTTCTGGGAACAAAATAATATGCGGTGCCTGCGATGCGTTGCTAGCGGCCAGGCCGCCAGCCGCTGCGATCCACCCTGCATGGCGTCCCATGACTTCCATTATAAAAACCTTAGTAGAACTTTCTGCCATTGCCGCCACGTCCAGCCCCGCTTCTAGGATTGATACAGCTACGTATTTTGCAACCGAACCAAAGCCCGGAGAATTATCGGTAATTGGTAAATCATTATCTATAGTTTTGGGGATCCCAATACAGGTTACTGGGTAACCCATTTGTTTGGTATATGCGGCGATCTTGTGGGTAGTATCTTGTGAATCACCACCGCCATTGTAAAAGAAATAACCAATATTGTGTGCTTTGAATACTTCAAGCAATCTTTCATACTGTGCTTTATCTTGAGTGGGATCTTTGAGTTTATAGCGACAAGAGCCAAACGCACCAGCTGGTGTGTGAACTAACCCAGAAATGCAAGCAGCTGATTCTTTGCCAGTATCTATCAGATCTTCGCGTAACACGCCTATAATACCATTACGGCCAGCAAGAACTTGCCCTATGTGTTGCGGATGTTGGCGTGCCGTTTCGATAACAGCGGCGGCCTGAGTATTAATTACTGGTGTTACGCCACCAGATTGGGCATAGATTGCGTTTTTAATCATTATGGTCTCCTAATGTGTTAAAAATAATAGATAGTTAAGATTGGATCAACAATTATTATGGATATTAGGCATTTAACTGAATTATTTGTTGGGTTATTCGTGTTACGAGCCAAACCTTACGAATTACCATATTCGAAGCAATTAGCTGCCGGCCTGGCGGTGTTATTTATTGTGTTGAAAGCAATTTCGTATTTGTGGTTTATAAATATCGTAGATGTATACGACGAGCATAACGTAATCAGTTTAGGCATACCTGGAGCGTTGTTGGTGTCGGTAGTTTGGGTTTTGATGTTATATGCGATAATCCACGCAACTTTTATGTATTACGATATTTTAGAACGCTCGCTCCAAGTCATAACCGCCATTTTAGCCATGGATTGCCTACTAACGTTATGCTTTTTGATCTGGTTGGGCGGTTTAGCGTTGGTTGGATTACCGTTGGCGTCTGGGTCAATTGCTACAGCTGCGATTATCTTCGGTTTTGTACTAATTATGTATTGGCAGTTTATGATTTATATTCATATCTTAGTAAATAGCATGGAGATCTCTATTCTCAAAGCTGGGGTATTTGCGTTATTCTATATTATGTTACAACATAACTTGGCTGAGTTGTTGTTAAATTTAGTTATCACATTGAGTTGAGATATATGAAAATCCATATTTTAGGTATTTGCGGCACATTCATGGGAAGTTTGGCGGTACTAGCTGCCAAGTCCGGTATGCGCGTTTCTGGTCAAGACACTGCGGTTTATCCGCCCATGAGTACGCAATTACAAGAGCAGGGCATTACTATTATCGATGGTTATGAACTATGTGATTTGCCACACGATGCCGACATGATTGTAATTGGCAACGTAATGCGTCGTGGCGTGCCAATAGTTGAGCATATATTGAATCAACAATTGCCTTACATGTCGGGCCCAGAATTTTTGGCACAGTATATCTTACGGGATCAACATGTATTGGCTGTTACAGGCACGCATGGAAAAACCACGACTACAAGTATTTTAACCTGGATATTACAATATGCTGGGTTACAGCCTGGATATTTAATTGGCGGTGTGCCAAATAATTTTGGCATTTCAGCCGATGTTGGTGCTGGGAAATATTTTGTGATTGAGGGTGACGAATACGATTGTGCGTTTTTTGATAAACGCTCTAAGTTTATGCATTATAAACCGCAAACTCTTATTATCAATAACATAGAATTTGACCATGCCGATATTTTTAAAGATCTAGATGCAATCTTAACGCAGTTTCATCATTTGTTGCGAACTATGCCTGGTACTGCTGCGGTTGTTTATCGTGAAGACGATCAAAACATTGCAAACCTGTTAACAATGGGCTGTTGGAGCAATAAAATTAAATTTGGTTTGCACGAGTCGCATATACAACTGCCAGCTACGTTGCTTGGTGATCATAATCGTCTCAACGCATTAGCTGCAATCGCTGCGGCACAACAAGTTGGCGTCACTCGTGAAGTTGCGATCAATGCATTGCAGGAATTTACGGGCGTGAAGCGGCGCTTAGAAGAAAAGGGTAGCGTTGGTGCGATGAGTGTATACAGTGATTTTGCGCATCACCCTACGGCTATTGCTGCAACAATAGGCGCGGTACGCGATAGCATTGCCAAGCAGCGACGTATTATTGCTGTAGTAGATATTTGTTCCAATACCATGCGTGCTGGGGTGCATAAAGATACTCTAGGTGCGGCGGTAGCTAGTGCCGACGTAGCCTATTTTTTTCATCCAGCGGATCTAGCATGGGATGTACAACAGACTTGGCGTGATAGTAAAAAACCTGGTGGAGCGGTGCAAACTCAAGATGCTTTATTGGCACTGATGTTGCAAGAGGTAACTGGTGATGACTTAGTGTTGCTTATGAGCAATGGTGCGTTCGAAGGCTTTGCGCAACGGCTATTGCAGGAACTTAAGGCGCCAGTGTTATCATAAGTCGTTCTTAGGCTTCGGTGCAGTTCGCTTTACTAGGTGCGCATTTTCGTCTGTTTTTCGTTGTAAATAGGGTACTAAATCTTCGAAAAGCTTATCTACAATATTCTTGCCGATATCTGAAGCATAGGCTTTGTGGGCTTCTTGATGGTATTCTGTTGAGCCAGTGATTGGCCAGAAACCTCTTTCGGAATGTATTTCTATGCTGTTAATATTGTCGCCAACAAATTTGCATAACAGCATACCATGGCTGTAACCCTTTGCTAGAGGATCTTCAAATTCTTTATTGAGTATTTCTAAGATCTCTTTTAGACTAAAGCCTGGGAAGGCTCTGGCAATCAACTCACAACCAGCCTCATTAAAAACAAATATTCCTCTTATTTTCCAATCATTATAAACACTATATTCGTTTTCTGGTTTTACATGACCATACTCGTTCTGACCATCTGTGAAGCCGAAAGTACCATATCTTGTAATTTCTTCAGAAAAGAAGTTATGCGGAAATAATGGTTTTTTTGAGCTCGTTTCATGTTCATTCGGGTATTTGTCTTTTGGCATTTAAAGAGCCTCCTTTACTAGGTGGTTTTGTTATGTGTGCATTTTCTTCTGTTTTTCGGAGTAGATATGGCACTAAATCTTCGAATATTTTATCTATAACATTTTTGCCTACATCAGCGCCATAGGCACAGGCGCAACTATACCATATTCATGAATTCCTTCGCGATAACCGAATGTGCCGTAGCGCTTAATTTCTTCATCAGCGTCATGCGGCAATAACCGTTGTGTTTCACGCTTTGTCGGTGGCTTTTCTTTTGGCATCCAAACTACCCCCTTTCGTATTATAATTGGACTGGCGTTTGAGGTTTTGGTTCATCGAACATGTGCAAATAATCCATGACGGCATATGTTTATGAAATCTGTAGGGGCGGCGCTCTGCCGCCGCCCGGATTTAGGCAATTAAATCTTGGGTGGCCGATCTATAACGGCCATGGCCATTGGTTAATAATTTTACAAAACAACAAAGCAGTTTGCTCCGCATCGTAAATCGCAGAATGATGATCATCATTATTAAACGGAATATCAGCACGTTTCAGAGCTTCAGCTAAAACAGTATGCCCGTAAACCATAGCTCCCAAAGTAGCTGTATCAAAACTTGTAAAGGCATGAAATGGATTGCGTTTAACTTTACTGCGCGCAACTGCCGCATTTAAAAAAGCTAAGTCGAACCAGGCGTTATGCCCTACCAGCACGCAACGATTACAACCAGCTTGTTTTTGAATTTTTTGGAGTTTAACAAAAATTTCGGTTAGGGCTGTTTCTTCAGAAACGGCAAACCTAAATGGGTGATGCGGATCGATCTTATTAATAGCCAGACTTTCTGGGTTCAGGTTGCCACCCGTGAAAGGCTCGATATGGTGTTGAAAGGTCTGGGCGGGGTAAAATATACCGTTTTCGTCACAATTTATCGTAACCGCAGCGATTTCAAGCAGCGCATCGCTGCCTGGGTTCAATCCCCCGGTCTCAACGTCGATTACTACCGGGTAGTAACCCCTAAAACGCTGGGCTATTTTAGGGCTGTATATTATAGAGTCTGACATATATATGTTTAATCATGGTTCATAAACGAGCATTATAACCTAATTTCGTCTATAAATATCGAAGCATATACACCCAATTATATTTGTATAATTAAACCTAGATCTGCTTGCAAGTATTCCAAAAGCGTGCAATACTCTAGTCGTTAGAAGACTAAGTCCCTGACAATGAACTGCCCTCTGTACTGGATCACAAGGAACAACCTTCTTATGGGTTCTGTAGAGAAGCAATTACTTTAGCTTAAGAAGGTGAGAAACTCATGCAAAACAAACTATTTATTGGTAATCTTTCGTTTAAACTAGGTGAAGACGATATACGCGAACTGTTCGAAAAATTTGGTACTATCACAGAAGTAGCAATTCCTCGTAACAGAGAAAACGACAAACCTCGTGGTTTCGCGTTTATAACATTCGAAACTGAAGATTCAGCCAAGAAAGCATTAGCTCTTGATGGCCATGAAGTTGATGGTCGTAAAATCAGAGTAAGCATCGCAACAGGCGAAAAACGTACTGGTGGTGCTGGTGCTGGTGGTCGTGGTGGTGAACGCAGAGCGTCATCTTACAACGATTAATCTGTACTAATCGCATTGTACGGCCATGTTGCGCAAGCACATGGCCGTTTTTGTTTACAGGTCTTTTTCGCGATGTTCTTTGCGTTCAATCATTCTGGCGTGATAATCCTTAACTTGACGCATGATCTTACCTTCAAGTTCATCAACTGATTTGTACATGTCGTCTGTAGTAGCTTCAGCAAAAATACCATTATGATCCCCAGCTACTCTGACTTCAGCTTCGGCCTTTTGGGTATGCTTCTCTACTGTTACGATCACATTTATGTTTGTTACTATCTCAAACGTAGATTCAACTTTCCCTAGCTTGTGACGAATGTATGTATCCAAAGCTGGGGTAACATCTACATGACGGCCGATTATATTAAATTTTGAGGACATATTGAAACGCTCCTTGTTGCTCTATATATAAAAATGCTCACCTAAATAAACCTGCCTAACTTGTTGATTATTCAGTATTTCTTCAGGTTTGCCGGTTGCTATAACTTCCCCATTGTTCAGAATATAAGCACGATCACATATATCTAACGTATCACGCACATTATGATCTGTAATTATAACCCCAATATTGCGGTTCGACAGATATTTGATGATTTTTTTGATCTCAGAGATTGAGATTGGGTCAACCCCGGCAAATGGCTCATCAAGCAGTATAAATTTTGGCTCTGACGCCAGGGCACGCGCGATTTCTAGCCGGCGCCGTTCGCCGCCGGATAAGCTTATGCCTAAACTAGCACGAATTTTTTGCAGGCTGAATTCCTCAAGTAGTGAGTTCAATATTTCATGCTGTTTGGTAGTGCTTAATTCTTTACGAGCTTGCAACACCGCTAAAATATTATTTGCAACCGACAACTTTCTAAAAACTGATGGCTCCTGTGGCAGATACCCCAGACCTAACTTGGCGCGTGCGTGTACTGGTAATCCCGTAATATCCACATCATTTAATTTAATTTTACCGCTATCGCTAACAATTAACCCTAGTATCATATAAAAACAGGTCGTCTTGCCGGCGCCGTTGGGGCCTAGTAAACCTACAATGTCGCCTTGCTTTATACTAAGAGAAACATTGTTAACCACCGCGCGCTTTTTATATTTTTTATGGAGGTTTTCTATGATTAAATTTAACATTATGGTGCTCGCTTCGGTTGAAGAATAACGGTAGTACGTTCACGTGGCGAACTGTTGCCTTGTAAAACCTCAGTTACAAAATTATAACTTAATCTTGGGCCAGAGATAGTATCGCCATCTTGGGTTAGTTGCGCCTGATATAGCAAATCTACTTTGTCTTTTTGTGGATAATATTTTATAACTTTTGCAGTTCCAGTCCCGGCCGGCTTCTTTGGATCTTGTTGGGATCTAAATGTTGCTGGACTGCCTGTGGCGATCATTATTTTTATACGATTGCTAGTGTCACTTTCAATCACTAATTTATTAGCTGTTAAATGCCTTGTACCTTGATCTACCTGCACATTTCCAAGATATACCGCTACCCCTAACTTATGATCAAAGCTTGCATGATCCGCAGTAATTTGTACCGGTAATTCTGAATCTGGCTTTGGCGCCGCGGCCAATAGGCTGCTACTTAAACAGCAAATGCAGCTAATTAGGCACAAATACTGTGGTAATATTTTCATGTAATTCAATCCAATTTTTATCAAGATAGCCTAACATACCATAGCCGCTTATAGTTAAACCTGGCTGTTTCATGCTTACAAACTCTGTGCTGCTAATAGTTTCTTGGTTGGGCAAGTATTGCATCGATAAGGTTTCTATTTTAGTAGGGGTTGCATTATTAATTCCGGGGCGCTCTATAACAACCCCCTCAAGCATATCTATTTGCGAGATTTTATCGTTAATAGTTTTATGCCACGCAACTGCTTTATTTGCAGATAGGTACCAAATATCGCCGTTAGTTTTATGTACCGTTACCAACGGGTTTAATAACTCTGAATGGCCGACGTTTGGCAAAAATTCCCAGTAGGCAGCCTGCAGAATTTCTTTAGGTGAGCCAGATTCAGTATAGTTAGTAATGGTAAGCTGTGACATATATTCTTGAGGCTTAGCATTTTGTTTATTAATTTTGAGGCTGCGGGATTGTACGTAAAACCAATACAGCATGCAGGCTAGGCTTAGCAAGATAATGAAATTTTTAAACAAGCTCATAAATTTCAATTATACAACCCCAGCTTTAAATACATCGTGCAGATTCAATGCACCTACTAATTTATTATTACGATCTACCACCGGTAAGGCTGAAATTTGATGTTGCTGCATCAGTAGCACTGCCTCGGTTGCTAGCATATCAGCAAATACTGTTTTGAAATTGCATGTCATTATGTCTTCGATATAGCACTGCTGTAAACTGACGTCTTGGCTGAAGGCACGACGTAAATCCCCATCGGTACATATTCCTATAATTTGTTCCGGCTGCGATTCGGCTACCACCGTCGTCATACCTAGGCGTTTGGCAGATATTTCCATAATAACATCGGCCAACTTGGTGCCTTTATACACTTTGGGCAGGCTGTCCCCGGAATGCATGATATCACTGATCTTAACCAATAGACGTTTGCCTAAAGCCCCGCCCGGGTGGGATCGCGCGAAGTCTTCTTCAGTAAAGCCACGGGCTTTCAAAATGCTCACTGCCAATGCATCACCCAAAGCCATTGCTACAGTGGTACTAGCGGTTGGAGCTAAGTTAAGTGAACAAGCCTCGCGCTCTACACTAGCGTCTAAATTTATATCAGCATATGAGGCAATGGTAGACTTGAGATTCCCAGTGATGTTTATTAGAGTAATACCTAGTCTTTTTAATAAAGGCACAAAGGTGAGTATTTCGTTGGCTTCGCCAGATTTGGATATCAAAATCGCCAAATCATCCTTGGTAATCATTCCTAAATCGCCGTGAATGGCCTCGGCTGGATGTACAAAAAAAGCTGGGGTTCCAGTACTTGCAAAAGTAGCGGCTATTTTGTTGGCGACGTGCCCAGATTTACCAATCCCAATAACAATAATTCGCCCTTTACAAGCCAAAATAGCGCGGCAGGCACTGGCAAAGTTAGCATTTAGCTTGCTAGATAAATGGCTTATGGAAGCTGCTTCAATTTCTAAGACATTTAAGCCTGTGTTAATTAGGGTTTGATCGTCAAAGCTCGTCATTAATGTAATCCAAATACTGTTACCTGTGCGAGTATTCTAGCAAATTGTTACACAAGAAGCATGTGCATACACAAGCATTTTAAAAATACTATAAATAACCACATATTGGACTACTAACATACTATAATCGTAACGCTAGAGTTGATCTGCAGGGGGTGAGTAAAATGAAGAATCATAATGAAATGCGCGACTTGGGAGTACGCTTGGGACTCATATTCGGTGTAGTCTTGTTGTCCTTGGCTTATTTGAGTATGTTACTAGGTATTGGTGCTCCAGTAATCGCTTTGTTGGCAACGTTGTATACAGGTTATGCAGCAACATTGTTGGGTGGGATTATAGGATTTATCCTAGGTTTTATCCATGGTTATATAGTCGGTATGTTAGTAGTAATATTTCGAGGTATTCTCGGGAAATTTATTAAATTCTAATATAAGATGAGCTGCTGACTGTTACGAAGCTGTCTTATAAGATGGACTTAAATGGGTCTGTATAATTTTTTTTGTGCCAAGTATTATGTGCAAAACCATGCGATGCATGAATTAGACAGGTGCAAAGAAACACATAACGAGCTGTTCCAGCCATGGAGCAGAACAACAACACTAATAATAAAGTTATACTAGTTGCGCTGAACATTAATAGCGGTGCAGCGGTCGGGTTGGTGTTTATGCGTGTTACGGCAAGGTAGCAGTATAAGAACAAGAAAGGTAGCAACCATACAAAACGTAACGCAATTTTTACTATGCTAAAGCCAGCGTTAATTAAATCGGTAACTACAGAATGCTCTAAGATTGGTTTTAGTGCTGTGGTAGATAAAAATTTCACCGGATCGCTGCGATCACTAGGCGACGTGGTTAAATTGTAGCTGAATAAGCGCAACCGTATTTTTAGATACAGCCATGGGTGTTGTTTAATGGTTTTATACCAATAATTCCATAGCTCTTCACGTTGCGCAAGATCTTTACCAGGCTTTAGCACGCTGTTGGTTGGAAAAACTAGTGGATCCACCTCACGTGGTTCAAATAATTGTTTTACCCGTTCAAAGTCAAAGTTAGGCTGTTGTAAAATAAAATCGGGGTACATAGGTTTATGTAATTCTAAGCTTATCGCACTCAAATCATAAAGTTTTACCAGCTGCCAAGAATGTGCTTCACGCGCTTGTGGAACTAAAGCAGCATTAACGTTAGCGATGAAAATAATGATTATTATATTAATTAGTACCCCATAAAACGCAGTAGCGCCAGAAAGTTTATAATTGTTAATACAATAACCAACGCCAATAGCGAAAAATATTAACACGTATTGTGCTTGAAATTTAACTGCCGTACCATAACATAATAATAAAATTACCGGAATCAATAAAAAATATTTGAATTTGGTGGTCTTATAAACCATCATAAATGCCAAAATTGCGCCGGCTAATAAATAAGCGTAGGTAAATCCAGTATCTTTAACTATCAACGCTGTGTATGCCAGAATGTTGGGGATCATCGGATATATCGCATACCACCAACGAAATAGACTGTTTTTAAAAATATAGATAAAAATCGCAGCGGCGCAGTAGAGCATTGAGATATGGAAAGTGAACATTAGCCCGGGGCCCGCAGAAATCTGATCCAGATAACGCCATAACAGGCTCATAGCCGGAGGGTGGTGATCGCTATACAACCCAGCTATTGCAGCTGCATACTGCGTGCTTGCATCAGGTGACATAACACCAGGCCAAAGTCCTATCATACTTATGATGTAGAATACGAATAACAGCGACCAAGGGGGTACGGCTTTAGATAGCATGACTTACTTCATAATTTAATTATTAGCTTAATATAACCACAAACCAGTTTGTAAAGCAACTATATTACATTGTAGAGCTGGGGGTGCCGATGCTTCCGTAATGAAATACCAGCAAACATAATATAAATATAGGTATATAACAATGAAAGGCTTCTTAAAAGTACTATTTTTACTTATTATCGTAGTGGGCGTAGCTAGTCCGTTCGCAGCTGGCTTTATGCTCGAGAAGCAGTATAACGAAATGATCGCACACCTAAATCAGGCGTATGCGGGAGAGATAGTATTTACTGGAAAATTTGATCGTGGTTTTATGGACTCTACTGCAAGCACTGAACTTAGTGCCAAAGGCGTGTCAATAGAAACTTTGCAGCATGTAGTGCATCATGGTCCTGTTATAATTGACTTCAAGGGGTGGTTAAACCCTAGTTCGTATGTGCCGCGCGGTTACGGCTTAGCTAAGGTCGATACACAATTAACAGGTAAATTTGCGCAAAAATTAACCAACATATACGCAGGGAAACCAGCTTACAACATAATTACTATAATAGCCTTTAATGGCGACTCGGCAACAACTTTTGTGAATTATCCATTAACTACCCAAGTTGGCGTTGGTATTTTAAAGTGGCAGGGCGCAAATGGTAGCATCGATATAGACAAAGCAGTCACTAAAATCTCGGGCACCATGCTGATCCCTTCTTTGGAATATAGTGAACCGGTGCAAGCTGGGCCTGATACTGAAACGTTACAGCTTAGCAATTTAAAATTCGATTTTAATAAGATGATTGCTGAAGATAGCGACATGCTTAATATCACCCTTGATGCCTTTAAAATATTAAATAAAACTACTGAAGATGTTGGTTTAAATAATGTAACACTAATGTTTACTAAAAAAGCCGTTAATAAAGTAGAAGGTGCGGAATTGAAAACAGCATTTTCTAAGTTAAAGATAGCCCATCATGATGTAGGGCCATTTGCGTTAGGTGTTAAGGTTAGTAATATTAATTCTGCGGCAATGCTGGCTGCAATGCAAGAAAAAATACACAGCAATATCCCATCCGATCAAATGGTGGCAATCCTAAGCACTACACCAACTCTTGATGCCGATCTGAAAGTTACGATGCCAGAAGGCAATATCGATTACACTGGTCACGTATCTGCGGGCGGTGCTAATATTACGAGTGCAGATCCAGCGGTAATAATACCTACTGTAAAAATGTCGCAGAAACTTCAAATCGGCAGCAAAATAGTCATGAAACTGTTGCACCGTTATATTGAAGAACAAGTACATGTGAATGAAAAGGCGTATTTCACAAATAACAAGACCTCGGCCATAACCAACCCATGGACTATGACACCAGAGCAATTAAATGCTATGAGTGTAAAAATGGCAGATGATATGGTTAATATTTTGAAGACTAAACAATTTATTGTTGAGCAAAACGAAGTTATGTCTACTGATGTAGAGTTTGCAAATAGTGTTCTGACAGTTAATGGTGTGCAACATACCAAAGCAGATCTGGATCAGTTGCATAGTCTATTAGAAATTAAGGCACCTGTACCAGTTCCAGCCCCGGTTCCAGTTATAACTCCACCAGTTACACAACCTGCCCCAAGCGCAATCCCTGTGGTGACGGCGCCCGTGGCCCCTCAAGCTGTGCCGGATAAGACGCATTAGTCTTATCCCGTGGTGAGTGGCGAAACAGTAGCGGGCAGATCCTCGCCATAAATGGCCGCGGTTGTGGTTCGATAGGGGGTGTTAGTTGCTCTTCATGCGCTGTTGTTTGAGTTGCGGTGTCTCGGTTCCAAAAGCTACGCCATTTTGCGGCGCAGGCTATACCAAAATTATGAATCTGTTGTAAACAAGCGTCATAGGCTGGTTTAATGAAATTATTCCAAATTGGCATCACAATCGGCTCTGCAAGTAACCAACAAAAAATGCTATATGCGCCAGATAATACCATTGGCAGTAGCACTGTTAGTAGTTGCACGAAGATGTTAGACACTGCGGCCTGAGCTATTAAGAACATGACGTAATTATCCCTTTATTAAAAAATATAATTATTTAGGCGCGTTTTTTAATGCTACATCGTGTGGCAGTAAAGGTCAAGTTACATGACTAATCATGATACACTTTAGGTTAGCAAATCACGCAACACAATATTATTTAGTTGATATAATTATAATGACGTGTGTAATAATCTTGTTACTGTCTCAATTACGTATTCATCAAATCCGGGTTTGTCTAAAGTTTTGCTGCGTGTTTCAAGATCTAAAAATCTTGAGAGTTCATTCGTGAAATCTCTGCTCATTACTGCGCTTTTTAGCATAGATATTTTATAGGCTAGTAACTTATTAAAATCACTGATGCCATAATCATGTATTTTATGTTTCACGAGCTCTGTATTAACAGTTATATTTTGTTGATTGAGCCATTGTAAGTCCCAAATATCGCGATTTTTAATATAGGGCCTGGCGGCATATGCTATGATTTTATCTGCTAATATTTCTTCTAATGATTCTACATAGACAAATGTATCTTCATAACCATCCGGTAAGAATTCATAATTACTAATAATGGGCATAAGTTTTCGCGTATAGGCAGGAATGTTAGCAATTTCTATACGAATTTTTTGTTGTGGAATATTTGTTTGTTCTGGGTGAGTTACTATCGATATTTGCCATTTAGCCACATGAACTTTACTTTGATCTGAAGTCTCAAGTGTATGGTGCTTTGGATCTTTAACTGTAACTTCCATGCCGTATTTATTATGAATATAATTTTCTAGTATGTCTTTAATATACAGAAATTTTTCTTGATTAAAATCAGTCCCGCCAGCAAAATCTAAATCCTCACTATAGCGTCTTAACCTGTAACATAGACGAAGCGCTGTACCGCCTTGAAAGGTTAAACTTGCCAGCACACCAGCGCTGGATAGCGCTTGTAGTATATCGTAATGCAATAGTTCTTTAGCAACTACAGTTCGTAGTGTAGTTAGATTTTGCGTAACGCAAATAGAATCTACTAATTCATTAAAATTTACATTCTGCATATTAGTCCCCTAGATCTATTAGATCGGTGTTGCGTTTAGTCCGTTTTAAGTCTTGCAGTGCAGTTTCAACTGTTGCAACGCGCAAAGGTCTCTTCGCAACAGAGTACACTCCGGATAATATGTTGGAAATAGCTTTTTTTGTGTGCGTAAATTCTATGGTGCCGTATGAGGTATTGTACGTCTGGCTCCGCCCTGTGGTCATTATTGTAAGTGTATCTAAGGGGATTTGCGAAATTACACCGGCTTCGCTTAAGGCAGATTCAAGGCTGACGTAACTATATTCACCACGTCGTAGTGCTTTGGCAATGTGTTCTAGTATATAACTATCCGCGCTTTTTGCCTGAGGATATATGTAAATCCCTCTGCAGGGGCTATGCAATATATTTGCGTGTATATGCCTTTTAAGTGCTGCTTTAACCGTCTTTTCTGGCTCTTCATTAAACCAAAGTTTAATATCGCCCATAGTGAACACAAACTTACCAAGTAAGTCCATGTAGACTAACTTATACATCAATTCATTTCTGTTCATGGTGCACATTAAGCCCATACAAGAGTGGTCTTTATGTATACCAATATAGCCTAATTAAGCGAATGGGTCAAGATACAAAATATTCATGGCTAATCAGGATTCACTTTAACCTAGCAAATCACGCAACGCCGGTGCTGAACATAGTTATATTCTGACCCACGATTGTTATGTTGCTGTTGATTACCATGAAACTGGTGCAGCACTGGGGCTGGACTTAATTCTGTCGCTTGGCTAGCCGTTCTAGCTGCAGCAACTTTTGCATCGATCTCCTTTTTTTTATTAGAGTCATAATGAATTTCGTCAAATGATATTATAGCTTCAGAAGAACCCGGATCTTGTTTGCTTTGCTGTAACCACCTTAATAAGTGTATCAGATCATAATATTTCCGAACGCCATTACTTGACACCCTATACACCGGGTGTTCGGGTATCTCTAGCACAATATTGCATTTAGGAATGTCGTCATCAGCTTCTAATTTATTTTTTTCTGCTTCACTTATCCCATCCAAGAAAGTAGATTGGGAGCTAATCTTGCCCTCTAATGCCACGGTCCAAAAATCACTTAGTGCGTCAATTTCAGTTGGAGCTGGCCTATTTTTATAAAGTTCTAGAATGGCTTTATAATTGTTATTTATTAAAGCTGTTTGTATCGTTATTGTATCTGGGTCATTATTTGCCTGAATATCTTGATGAGATTTCGAACGTATTTCATTATAAAAATTCAGCGCAGCTACGGAGCACGCTGTTAATCCTAGCCAAATGGATCCCACTACGTGTATCCCAACTAATGCTGGTAGAATGCCAATAGCTGGCGTTACTAAATACGCCGCCTGAGTCAAAAATAAGCTAGCTGTTATAAATAGCGGTTGCATGAGCATAAAATATAACCCGGATGTTATTTTTCTATAGCTTCCGCTTACTATATCAAAATTTTTCTTGCGCAACGATGCTGCTTTTGAACGAAGCATATATTCCACGGCTTGGTCAAGCGCGTTTACGGCGCGAAACGGTATGCTAATTATAAAATTAGGTATTGTTAACAATAGCAATTTAGCATAATAAATAACAGGGTTTCTTGTCGCGGTTTCCGCTTGAGATGGTTGCTCGTGTGCGTGCTGTTGTTCTTGTTGTGTTAATGCTTCATTGTAAAGATAGTGCGCTATTCTTGATAAGATTATCGTGTGGTTTATATAGTGGGTTATAATTAAAACACGTCCTTCTACCATGGCCCACCATATATAATGAAAAGCCAGCTCCAAATTTTTATATTCTGTAGCATAAGCTATTACCATCAAAAAATTCATAGAATATAATGCTACAAGCGGTTGTAACAGCGTCATGGATAAAATTGCCGCTGGCAATAAATATATTGCTAGTGCTACACAATATACGCTTAGGTTTAAGGTGGTATGTAATCCGTACAGTGCAAATAGCAACACCCTTTGTATATATTTTGAGCTTTTGTCGTTTGTGGATAATAATCCGCCGATTTTTTGTATAGCAGAAGTTAATCGTATATTTAATTTTCTCCGTATGCCCCGTATCCACAAGTAAGGCTGCTGCGTTGCTAATACGATAGCTTTGATCACATTGAATGAACTCTTTATTGCTCGGCTGAAAGATGACATTATATAATTAACCCTTGTTAACGGCCTGTACCATCACGTTACCAGGCTAACTGCCTGTCGCTCTAGTTCCAACAATTTATTCTTTGCCTCTAATACCACACTTCCAGGAATACCGGCAAGCTTCGCGACCTGAAGTCCAAAGCTCTTGTTGGCAGGCCCAGGTTGTACCCTGTGCAGGAATACTAATTGATCGCCTTGCTCTATTGCAGCAAAGTGCAAATTATCTACCTGAGGAATTTGCTCTGGTAGTTTCGACATTTCAAAATAATGCGTTGCAAATAATGTAAAACACTTGTTTTTCAAAACCAAGTGCTGTGCGATCGACCATGCTAATGCTAATCCGTCAAAAGTGCTGGTACCGCGACCAATTTCATCTATTAACACTAAGCTTTGCGCTGTGGCATGATGTAGAATATTTGCAGCTTCGGTCATTTCTACCATAAAAGTTGATCTGCCGCCGGCTAGATCATCGGCTGCACCAATACGCGTGAATATTTGATCAATCGGACCGATAGTTGCTTTGGACGCAGGTACAAAACTACCGATATGCGCCAGAATAACAATCAAGGCGGTTTGCCGCATATATGTAGACTTGCCACCCATGTTAGGCCCAGTAACAATATGCAGTAATTTGTTGTTGGTAAATACACAGTCGTTAGGTACAAAAGTGGTATTTTGAATTTGCTCCACTACCGGATGCCGTCCCGCCGTAATTGTAATGCCAGGTTTTGTTACTAATTCGGGGCAGACGTAATTCAATTGATCGGCACGCTGTGCAAAATTTTGCAGCACGTCTAATGTTGCTAACGCTTCGGCAATTTTTTGCAGTATCGGTACCTGTAATTGCAGGGATTGTAATAATTGCTCATACAAATATTTTTCACGGGCGAGGGCGCGTTCACGACTACTTAACACTTGATCTTCGAAATTTTTAAGCTCTGGAGTAATATAGCGCTCGACATTTTTCAGAGTTTGGCGCCGTTGGTAATTTGCTGGCAATTTTTGACTTTGATTGCGGCTTAATTCTATAAAAAAGCCATGAATACGATTATAGCCGACTTTCAAGGTACTTAGGCCAGTATTGGCGCGTTCTTGCTGCTCTAATTTAAGTAGGAAAGCATCGGCATCGGTAGATAAAGACCGCAGTTGATCTAAATCGCTGTCGTAGCCTACCGCAATTACGCCGCCATCGCGAATTAATAATGGTGGATTGTCGATGATCGCTTTAGCCAGGGTTTCGCATACCTCTGGCAAGGGCTGTAAATTGTCGTTTAGGTTGGATAGCAATTGCTGTGGGGCTAATTCTTGTAAAAGCTTTTTTATATCCGGCAGCTGTTGTAATGCCTCGCGCAGCCGCAGTAAATCACGCGGTCTGGCTGAAAGCAGGGCCACACGCGTATTAACGCGCTCTATATCACCAATTTTTTTTAAGCATTTGGCGATCGCGATGTAGTTTTGTTGGCTTTGCAGTACACTAACGGCTTGATGTCTTGACTGCAATTCGTTGTGGTCGCGTATGGGGCGTCCTAGCCAACGCTGTAACAATCTCGAGCCCATGCTGGTTGCCGTTTGATCAATTATACTTAGCAACGTGTGCTGTTGCTTGCCAAGAATATTCTTGGTTAACTCAAGATTGTTGCGGCTGTGCGGATCTATGTTGATCGTTTCTTGGTCGCGTTCTACCAGTATATTGCGTATATGCGCCACGTTGCCGCGCTGCGTGTCTTTAACATAGTTAATCAGGCAACCCGCCGCGCTTACCGCTACAGGTAAATTTTCGGCGTTGAAGCTGGCTAGATCTGCGGTACCAAGTTGTTTTATTAGTGAGTTATATGCAGCTGTATATTCAAAACAACTTTCTGGATAACGTTTAATGCTGCATGACTCAATTACTTTGGTCAAATCGATATTAAAGCTTTCTGATAATATTAATTCTGCCGGGCGTACCCTGGCTAACTCTACTGATAGTAATTCAATCGTACCATGCTCGCTTATGGTAAAATGCCCCGTACTAAATTCAAGAATTGCTAGACCATAAATGTTTTTGGTTTTACAGACGCAAGCTATATAGTTTTCTTGATTAGCATCTAAGAATGCTTCTTCAGTTAAGGTCCCAGGCGTTATGATGCGAGTCACTTGTCGTTCCATCGGCCCTTTGTTGCTGCCTGGCTGGCCGACTTGTTCGCAGATCACCACGGTTTCGCCCAACTTTACAAGTCGTGCAATATAATTTTCAGCCGCGTGATGCGGTACCCCCGCCATTGCGATAGGCTTTCCGGCAGATTGGCCACGTGCCGTTAACGTTATATCTAATAGCTTGGCGATTTTAATGGCATCATCAAAAAATAATTCATAAAAATCGCCCATTCTGTATAACAGTAAATCGTTCGGGTGCTCTGCTTTAATACCTAGGTACTGCTGCATCATTGGGGTATGTTCTGGTGTTGGTGCGTTCATATTTAAACTCTACACTGGTCTGGAACTAGATCGTCATAGCTACTGTTACTTACTGCGCAGCCCCAAGAGATCTCCTGCAACGTCGTATTGTAACTCGGATTCAAGGTGAGTGACACAGATCCAGCATCGGAATTTGTGGTGATACTGATTACCCCATCAGCACTTACAGCAAAACTTGCCACGTAATTTCCTAAACTAGCAGGGGCGGTGATACCAGAACCAGATCCAGTTACTGATTCGTTTTCTGATATTTGGTTAGCGATCATAGTTTGTAATCCGGCTGCGCTGCCGATTGCTTCAACTACTTTGCTGCGTACCAAATAATTTCGAAATGCTGGTGCACCAATGAAGCTGATTAGTGCAACAATTGCTATCACCACCATCATTTCTACCAATGAAAAACCATTTTGCCATCTAAAAGTTATTTTCATAGCTAAGCCTGTATTAAGTTCAAAATAAATAAATTGCTGATAATCTACCAGATTTTCTGCTAACCTGTAACGGTTTAGATCAACTTCAGTTAAGGATTGGTGGCAGATGAGTACAACTACAGTATATCTTAAAGATTATTTACCCTCAGAATTCTCGATCGAGCGCGTCGAGTTGGACTTTGATCTAACCGCCACAGTCACCACTGTAACATCGCTGCTGAATATAATTAAAAATTCTAAGAGCAAAACCAATACTAAACAATTAGTTTTGAACGGTGAGCAACTCGAATTACAACAAATCAGTGTTAATGATAAACCGCTTAAACCGGAAGAATATATTTTAACTAGCGAAACATTAACACTAGATAATCTTCCAGATCAGTTTCAGCTACGAATCGTGACTAAGATTAAACCACAAGACAATACTGCGTTGAGTGGGTTGTATAAATCTAAAAATATGTATTGCACTCAATGCGAGGCAGAAGGGTTCAGACGCATAACCTATTATTTAGATCGCCCAGATGTTATGTCAAAATTTATTGTAACTATACATGCTGATAAAAAAGAGCACCCAGTACTATTGGCCAACGGTAATTTAATTGCCCAGGGCGATGATAGTGACACTCGACATTACGCAACTTGGGTCGATCCATTCCTAAAGCCATGTTATTTATTTGCGATGGTGGCGGGGGATTTGATAGCCATTGAAGACAATTTTGTGACCTTATCTGGCCGCTTGGTGAAGCTGAAATTATTTGTGGAACGTGAAAATTTAGAGCAAACCGCTCATGCTATGGCTGCATTGAAAAAAGCCATGGCCTGGGACGAGCAAACTTATGGCCGTGAGTACGATTTAGATATCTATATGATTGTGGCTGTGAACGACTTCAATATGGGTGCGATGGAAAATAAAGGCCTGAATATATTTAACTCTAAATATGTATTAGTAAGCCCAGCTACCGCTACCGACATAGATTACGAGGGGGTCGATATCGTTATTGGCCACGAATACTTTCACAATTGGTCTGGTAACCGTGTTACATGTCGTGATTGGTTTCAATTAAGTCTTAAAGAAGGCTTTACTGTGTTTCGTGAACAACAGTTTACCCAGGATATAACCCAATCTCCGGTTGCTAGGATTGATAAAGCCAAAACCCTGATGTTGCGGCAGTTTGCTGAAGATGCCGGGCCATTGGCGCATCCGGTACGTCCAGACTCTTATATCGAAATCAATAATTTTTATACTATGACGATATACGAAAAAGGTGCAGAAGTTATAAGGATGATGCTGACTTTACTCGGGCCGCAAAAATTCCGTGCGGGCACTGATTTATATTTTGCACGTTTTGATGGTCAGGCAGTTACTACAGACGACTTTGTGACTGCCCTACAAGACGCCTCTGGAATTGATTTAACCCAATTTAAACTCTGGTATACTCAGGCTGGTACACCAGAAGTAACAGTACTTGAAGCATATGATGCAAGCAGTAAGACTTATACGCTCACTTTAGCACAACATATCCCCGATACTCCAGGCCAAACCAATAAACAACCGATGCACATACCCATTGCAATTGGTTTGCTAGACGACAACGGCAATGATATGCCTATTGGCACACCGGTATTATCTCTAACTCAGATCGAACAGAGTTTCGTGTTTAATAATATTGCTAGCAAGCCACAACTATCGATCCTTAGGAATTTTTCGGCACCAGTAAAATTAAAACATGATGAATCGATCGAGTATTTGGCATTTATGCTTGAAAAAGACTGCGATAATTATAATCGTTGGTATTGTGGGCAACGTCTTTATATGAAAATTTTACTGGAATTAACAAAAGATGCACAACAAGGTAATGACTTAAAGCTTCCTGAGTTTATTTACGAGATTTTTGTAAACATACTCTTAGATTCACAATTAAATCTAGACCTCAAAGCTGAGTTGTTAAATCTGCCACCTATACAGATGTTAATTGACAATATGCTGCCTGCAGATCCCGATGCTATATATACAGCTAAGAAATTCATGGTTACTAGTTTGGCGTCTAGGTTTGAAAAAGAACTCCTGCAGATGTATCGCGAGTATGCTCTACATGGGCCATATCAATATACACCAGAGGATGCGGCGCATCGAACTTGCAGAAATACAATACTCAGTTATTTGCTAAGTAATAAAACCCCAGCGGGTATCGTCTTGGCAGTAGAGCAGTATAATAAAGCTAATAATATGACCGACACTATTGCGGCATTAGCTGGGCTGGCAAGCATTGAGTCGAACGAGCGTATCGCAGCATTAATAGAATTTTATGATAGATGGTCTACTAATCCTTTAGTTATTAATAAATGGCTTATGATTCAAGCGACGGCGGATCTGGAGGCTGTTTTAGATCAGGTGCGTGATTTAATGCGTCACGAGGCGTTTGATATTAAAAATCCCAACAAAGTGCAGGCACTTATAGGTGGTTTCTGTGTTGGAAATCCTGTGCGCTTCCATGTCTTGTCGGGCGCAGGCTATAAGTTCTTGGCAGATATAGTGTTAGAGCTGAATGCTATAAATCCTCAAGTTGCAGCACGGATGTTAACGCCATTAACACAATGGCAGCGTTTTTCAGAACAACGTCAAAAATTAATGTGTGGGGAGTTGCTTCGCATTCAGCAATCTGCTAGCTTATCAACTGATGTGTTAGAAATAGTAAATAAGGCATTAAATCGATCTGAATAAGAGTAGGTCGTGTTAACAATTAACACTTCTACCTTACAAAAAGTCGTGTTATGATTCTCAATAATTGCTGAACTTAGTATTTAGTCTCAGAACTTTGTTTTTAAAGGAGTATGAATATGTCCAAGGGAATGAAACGAATCGTTTCTGCTGCAGGTGTCTTGTGTGCAATTGCTGGCCAAAACGCCAACGCAGCCGCATTTCAGTTACATGAGCAAAGCGCAACTTATTTAGGTGTGGCTTATGCAGGCACCGCGTCTGCCGCTGACTTAGATGCGAGTACAGCTTATTATAACCCAGCATTTCTTACCAAAATGCCTAACGACCAAGTTGTTGTGTCTGGTGTATATATTAAAGGCCGCTCTAAATTATACAATGCTAGTGCAATAAACAACGTTGGCACACCTGTGGTGGCTACCTCTACCGATTACCCTAGACTTAATTCCGTGGTACCTGGTTTTAATGCGTCGAAACGTATTAATTGTGACTGGGTCGTTGGTCTTAGTGTCGGTGCACCATTCGGTTTGGTTACCAAATACGACGCTACAAGCGTAGCAAGATACATGGCAACCACATCAAAGATAACATCTATAAATATCAGTCCTGTAGTTGCATATAGAATTACCGATCAATGGTCTTTAGGTGCTGGTTTTGATGCAATGTATATTAGATCCACTTTAGATGCAAACATACATTTTCGTACTGAGGGCTATGTTAATAACAAAGGCGATGCTTGGACTTATGGTTACCATGCCGGTATATCATTTGAGCCTACAAGATGTACCAAAATGGGGTTAGTGTATTTCTCTAAATACTTCCCACACATCTCTGGCAGTGTGACAAGCTCCGGTTATCCATCAGCCACACCACCTACTGAATTAACATCGGATCTAACACTTCCAGATCGTATAGTGTACGGTGTGTCGCATCAATTTAATAATAAATGGCAAGCTATGGGTGAACTTGAATGGGTACATTGGAGTACAATCAAGCAGCTACAGTTAAATTATAACAATGGTCAATATACTTTAGAAAATCTTTCATATGAAAACACATGGAGACTTTCTTTGGGTGGTATGTACCATTACTCATGTGCATGGCTATTTAAAGCTGGATTTATGTTAGATCAGTCTCCAGTAAATACTTTGCATAGAGTAGCACGTTTGCCTGATACAGATCGTTTGTGGTTAGCGCTAGGTGCGAAATACAAACTTACTAAATTCGTGTCGCTTGATGCAGCATATTCACACTTGTTCTTCAAGAACGCAACAATTGCTCAAAGTGGTCAAGTGCCTAATGATACAGCTAAGAAGTTATATGGAAATTATCGTACTTCTGCGGACTTAATAGGTATACAGCTGACGTGGAATTTTGTATAATTTAGAGCGTAGTACTAGTGGGGATTATGGCATTGAGCTGTAATTGGTGATAGGGGTTAATCCCTATAATTTGACGAAAGGAATAATGAAGTTATGCCACGGAAAACTGATAAACGGAATAGATTGATTGAAGCAGCGAAAATATTAATTCATCAGCAGGGTTTTAACCTTACAACGCTGGCGGATATTGCGCAAGAAGCTGATGTTCCACTAGGGAATGTATATTATTACTTCAAGACTAAAGAAGCGATCGGTGAAGCGGTAATTGAAAAGCGTGCTGCAGAATATGCAGACTTGCTTGCAAGATTAGACGAGATCCAAGAACCAAGTTCACGTTTACGTGCATTTGTGGATACAAGTGTAGAAGAGTTAGATCTAATCGCACGTTATGGATGTCCAGTTGGTGGCTTGTGTCAAGAACTAGGTAAACAAGGTGGTTCTTTGGCTGATCAAGCGGCTAAGTTGTTACATGACATTCTACAATGGTCTGAAGCACAATTCCGTAGTTTGGGTTTTGCAGATCGTGCTGAGGAATATGCATTGAACCTTGTGTCTAGTATTCAAGGTATGCACTTATTAACTCACACATTCAAAGATCCTAAACTAGCGAAGCGTCAGACAGATACTTTATTGGCTTGGTTGGAGCAAACTTTAGGAATGAAGTTGGCACCAGTTGTAATGAAGTCAAGAGAAGTTGAAACCGAAGCTGCATTCTAATATGCCAGTCAGCAACGAACAAGCTCTGGACAGTTGTCAAGAGCTTGTTTCGGTTGTAGTTTCTTCAGAATTACAACAGATGTACATGTTTAAAGACCAGCAAGTCCTGCGTACTTATAAAATTTCTACTGCTAAAAATGGCTTAGGCGAAGAAAAGAACAGTTATAAGACACCGCGTGGCATGCATATTATTCGCGCCAAAATCGGTGCAAATTTACCAATCAATGCTATTTTTAAAGAACGTCGTTTTTATGGTGATGTTTATACTGCACAAATGAATTTAGAAAATCCGCATCGCGATTGGATTTTAACCCGTATCTTATGGCTAAGTGGTTTAGAGCTAGGTTTTAATAGGTTAGGCAACGTTGATACTATGCAACGCTATATTTATATTCATGGATCTCCGGATGAGCGCCCTATGGGGCAGCCGACGTCACGTGGTTGTATTCGGATGCGCAATGAGGATATTGTGGAATTTTTTGATTTGGTGTCGTATGGAACGCGGGTTAAAATAGAGTAGGGGCGGCATACATTATTTCTCTATATACAACACGCTAATATACTGCATCGGCACATAATTCTCCGCACTAAAGTATATCGAATTATTAACCTCGCGTTGTAACTTATCGTGCCAGCACAAGACCGGGTACATATTGTCGCTGCTATCAATACTTAGAGTAAATTTGTCTAAAGGCTTAGCCCATAAATCATCCGAATTGTATTTAAAAGTTAATGCTCTAGTTTCTATAAGTGGTTTTTGATCTTTGTTAAGTCGATGCGACAGCGCTATGGCTTGATAGTCCTCCGTGCCTAGACAGTATGCATCAATATTTGCAATATACTTTTCAAGTTGCTCTTGTAAATTATTGGCTGCAACATTGTCTTCTAAGGTCCAATGCACCGCCATATTTACTGCTTTTTTCATGACGTTAATCGGGGCTTTTAACATCGAAGCAACATTATTAAGCTTGACGCTTTTAACTGCTATATTCGGTTTATAATTATATTCTACAATCGTCTTTTGACCAGCTTGAAAGGTATATTGCCAGTAATAATAGGTTTGAGCTATCCAGCTCGGGATGTTCTCCTTTGGATCTATTAACCGTAATGCCAACAATTTACTAATCATAGTGTCGCGGTTACTAGACGCATCTATAATCTGCATTGCCGCTACCGGATCAAATGGTAAGCCCAGAGATTGCAGTTGTGCGGAGACATCGCGACCATCGCTATTTAAAGCGTGTTGCAGCAGTTGTGGCTGTACCGGCTGCGTATCTACACTAATGTTAAGTGGGGTTGTGAATACAAAGGTCTGGCTCACATCTTGATCAGACTGATTAATATACTCCGAAACAACTTTAATTTTTTCTGAACTTATTGAAATATTTTGATTGCTAAGAATAATTGCAGGTGAGCAGACGCTGCTTCCACCGTCGCTAGAAGTTTGACCACTTACTACTGTCGCCCAGGACAATAATACTAATACTAATATCCGCATTGCTTGATCCATCAATTTCATACTATTAAAAGTGTACAACAAAAGGTATTATGGAGCATTTTTAAAATATATAACACAGATGATTACAATAGATAGAGCCAATTTTAAGTTGCCAAACCAAGCAAACGATGTGCAGCGTCTCGAGAACCTGCAAGGGCTAGGCTTGGCTATCGCCTTAGCGGAAATAGCTAAGGCTGCCAGCAATTTGGTAGTAATTATAGTCCCAGATTTTATAACAGCGTTTAAATTAGAGCGTGAACTAACATTCTTCGACATCCCGATTGTACACTTTCCAGACTGGGAAACCTTACCGTACGACAATTTCTCGCCGCACCAAGATATAGTCTCGCAACGCTTGGCTGCGTTGCATAATCTAGCGAAATTCCAGCGTGGCGTGTTGATTATACCCATAGCAACTTTAATGCATCGTTTGTGCCCTCAGGAATATATAGATCAGACCACATTTTTGTTGAAGCGTGGCGATAGTTTAGATTTAATCGAGACCAGAAGGCGCCTAGAAGGCGCTGGTTACCAGTATAACAGCCAGGTGATGGAGCACGGTGAATTCACGGTCCGTGGTTCTATATTAGACGTATACCCAATGGGAGCCGCGTTACCGTTTAGAATCGATTTATTTGATAACGAAGTAGATTCAATCCGTGAGTTTGATCCCGAAACGCAACGTTCTACTGAACCAGTGCCCGAGATTCGTTTATTGCCAGCGCGTGAATACCCATTTACAGAAGCAGCAATAAGCCACTTCAGAAGCAAGTGGCGCGACGAGTTTACTGGGGATCCGCGTAATTGTACTATGTACCAGGACGTTACTGCGGGTCTTAAATCACCAGGGCTTGAATATTATCTACCTTTGTTTTTTGAAAATACCGCTACGTTGTTTGATTATTTACCTACCAATAACTTAATTGTACAGGTTGGTAACATTGAACAAGCAGCGCAAGATTTTTGGCAACAAATACAAGAACGCTACGAACAATATGGCCATGACTTAACCAGGCCATTATTAGCGCCATCGCGAGTATTTATGTTACCAGATCAAATATTTGGTTTAACAAAGCTTTCGCCACAGATTAAATGTTCTTTACAGAGCAATCCAGAATTACCAAGCTTGCAAACGTTACCGCAATATATAGAGTCTAGCTCGGAGCGAATCTTATTTTGTGCTGAGTCCAATGGTAGAAAAATAATTTTAGAGGAACTGCTAGCTAAGCAAAACATCAAACCTAAACTTGTAGCGACCTGGGAAGAATTTCTTACGGAACCGGCACGTTTTTGTTTGGCTGTGGCTGCGTTCGAGTCTGGGGTATTGTTAGCACCGCATAACATACTAGTTCTTACTGAGAATGAGCTGTTGGGCCGTAAAGTAATGCAACAACGTCGTCGTAAGGGTAAGGTTGTTAACCCAGATGTATCTATAAGTAATCTGGCAGAATTGACCGAGGGTGCTGCAGTTGTGCATATTGAACACGGTGTCGGTCGTTATAAGGGGCTGACATTGTTGAAGCTGGCAGATCAAGAGGGCGAGTTTGTAACCCTTGAATATGCTAACAACGACAAATTATATGTACCAGTGACTTCATTACATCTTATTAGCCGTTACAGCGGTGTAGACCTGGAACATGCGCCATTGCATAGCTTAGGTAGTGACAAATGGCAGCGCGAGAAACGTAAAGCCGCCGAGCAAATCCGTGATGTTGCGGCTGAATTGTTAAACATATACGCACAACGCGAATCACAGAAGGGATTTGCATTTGCGCCGCCTGACGATGCGTATTATAAATTTACGAGTGCATTCCCATTTGAAGAAACACTAGATCAACAGAATGCTATCGAGCAAGTGATTAAGGATTTAAGCTCAGAAAAACCAATGGATCGTGTAATATGTGGTGATGTTGGTTTTGGTAAGACAGAAGTTGCGATGCGAGCTGCGTTCTTGGCCGCGCAGGGCGGCAAGCAGGTTGCTGTTTTAGTTCCCACAACGCTTTTAGCGCAACAGCATTTCGAGACATTTTCGGATCGTTTTGCGCAGTTTCCGATTCAAGTTGCGGTAACCTCGCGATTTAGAACCAAGAAAGAGCAAACTGAAGTACTGGACAAGCTTGCGGCTGGCACTTGCGACATCGTGATTGGTACGCATAAACTGCTACAAGATGACGTTAAATTTAAAGACCTTGGTTTATTAATTATCGACGAAGAGCACCGTTTCGGGGTGCGTCAAAAGGATCGCTTTAAAGCGTTGCGTTCTCAGGTGCACATTTTGACATTAACTGCCACTCCGATTCCACGCACTTTAAATATGTCAATGTCTGGTATCAGGGACTTATCTATTATTAGCACGCCACCGGCAAAACGTTTAGCTGTAAAAACTTTCGTGCGCGAACGCAGCAAACCGTTGGTACAAGAAGCCGTGAATCGTGAGTTAAGTCGCGGTGGGCAGGTATATTATCTGCATAATGAGGTCGAGACGATACAACAACGCGCTACAGAATTAAGCGAATGGTTGCCAAATGCTAGAATAGTTGTGGCGCATGGCCAGATGGCAGAGCGTGAACTTGAGCATGTTATGACTGAATTTTATCATCGGCGTTTTAATGTTTTAGTTTGCACTACTATTATTGAAACCGGGATCGATATCCCAACTGCCAACACTATCATAATGGATCGTGCCGATAAACTAGGTTTGGCGCAGTTACATCAGTTACGCGGCCGGGTTGGCAGATCGCATCACCAAGCGTACGCATTTTGTTTAACTCCTCCTGAAGGCGCGATGACAAAGGATGCTGTGAAGCGTTTGCAAGCATTAGAGTCCCTCGATACATTAGGCGCGGGATTTATTCTTGCGACACATGATTTAGAAATTCGCGGTGCAGGTGAATTATTAGGTGAGGATCAAAGTGGTAATTTACAAACCATAGGCTTCAGCTTATTTATGGAATTACTAGATCATACTGTTAAAAGTTTACAGGCCGGGCAAGTGCCAGATCTAGAGCTCACTATTAATGCCGGGCCTATAGTGGATCTGCAAGTTGTAGCTTTGATTCCAGACAAATATCTTGGTGATGTACACAGTAGATTGATTTTATACAAACGCATTGCTAGCGCAAAAAATGTAACAGAGCTAGACGAATTGCGTGTTGAAATGATCGATCGCTTTGGAGATATGCCGGTTCAGACGCAAAATTTATTCGCCGTGACAGCACTTAAGCTGCAAGCACACCAGTTGGGAATTAAAACCATCAAAGTGGGCCCGAAAGGTGGCAAAGTTGATTTTATCGATAAACCTAAAATAAGCCCTGAAACTATTATTAGATTAATAAGGGAAAATCCCAAATGTTACAGTTTTGCTGGTTCTAATAGCATAAAATTTAATATAGAATTACGAGACAGTAGTTTGCGTATTGACTTTATTCAAAAAATGTTGCGGATGCTGACACTTAAAGTTTAAAAATAACGAATTTAGAAGGGGATTCAATGATTAACGATGTAGAACAAGAGCTAAAACATATAGAGCAACAACAATCTAAAGAGTATTATTCTCTGCAACAGGCATATATTGCTGTTTCAGGGCTGTATAAGAAATTGCATGCCATGTTCAAGCAACTAACCGCTGAAACGGATAAGGCCAAAGGCGAATTATATTCGCTTCAAACAGCACTTCTTGAATGCAACATGCGAGATCGAGAATTTTTAGTCAAAAATCCAGAATTGCGACCTCACTTAGAACAAGCCTGTGGCGCTGTAGCAGAGCAGCAGATGTTAAATCTCAGCAGAAAACGCTCCAGAAATAACTCTTTGGGTAGTATTGGGTAATAATTTTAATTTATAATAATGAGGTTTATATGCCACAAAATGAAACAGAAATTGAAGCGCTAATTGCTAAAAATAAAATGCTTCTAGAAAGAAATCAGGAGCTGGAACGTGCTCTTGCTGTGAGCGGCGCAGCAATACAACGCATGGCTTCTGAATTAACTGCGTTACGGCAGGAAAATGCACGTAAAGCTGCGGAAATTCTTAAGTCTTCCCCCACTGTTAAAAACACCTTAAAATGCTATTCAGAGATGAGTATTGCTTTATCTAATGTTTCAAAACAAGACCCTGAGATTGCTACGAAGTACCCGGAACTAGCAGTACATATAGACCGCAGCAAACTGCGGATCGAGTATCAAGAATCTAAATGCCAGCGTCTTAGCTTTGATCTACCAGACATAATTGACGTAACATCAACGTCAGATATTGACGACATTTTTGCCGCTGAACTTAAAGCAGATCGTACATATCCTAAAGCGTTATGGAAGCAATAAGTTGCACTAGAGGTACTGCTACGTTATAGTTTTTGGATTAAAGCTATGGAAGGCTGTCCGTCTTATGTGTAGGTTAGTTGTATTAATAATCACGCTATTTTTAGTTGGCTGTGATGATCAAGCTTGGAATGATCCATACCCACGGCAGGGTGCGGCTGCCAATACTTTGTATACAGCTTTTACAGCGCAACCGCAACACCTCGACCCAGCTGTTTCTTACGATGAAAGTGAATGGCAATTTATATCACAAATTTATGAACCAATTTTACAATACAATTATCTATTAAGACCCTATACTCTCGAGCCTTTAACCGCTGCGCAAAAACCACAGGTAACTTACGATGCGCATAGCAACACTACTACTTATAAGATTACAATTAAACCTAAGATCATGTATCAACCACACCCTGCACTGGCACGCGATGAGGCTGGTCGGTATTATTATCACAATTTAAGCATTAAACAAGCCAAAGGTTATGAAAAAATTGCAGATTTTGAACATACTGGTACTAGGGAGCTATTAGCAGCTGACTATGTGAATCAAATTAAACGCCTTGCCGATCCAAGTTTAAACTCGCCGGTGTTTGGTTTTTTGAGCCCGTATATTTTAGGCATGAAAGAATTACAAGCCGAATTAACCGCCGCATACGCGGCCGATGCTACAGCTAAAGCCTTGGATTTACGTGGCTTTGAATTATCCGGTGCCAAAGTATTAGACGACTATAACTATGAAATTAAAATCCATGGCAAATATGCGCAGTTCATCTATTGGCTAGAAATGTTATTTTTTGCGCCTGTGCCGTGGGAGGCTACGGTGTTTTACTCTCAACCTGGTATGGGAGATCACAATCTGAGCCTAGACACATATCCTATTGGCACAGGGCCATATTATTTAACCGAAAATAACCCGCAGCGGCGCATGCTGTTGCAGAAAAATCCAAACTTTCATGATGAATATTATCCTAGTATAGGTATGCCAGAGGATGCAGCGAACGGATTATTAGCCAATGCAGGGAAAAAATTACCACTAATAGATCAAATCGTCTTCAGTCTTGAAAAAGAAAATGTGCCATACTGGGATAAGTTTTTACAGGGCTATTATGATCGTTCTGGAATAAGTTCTGATAATTTCAACACCGCTTTAGGAACATCTGGTAGTAATGGCTTACATTTGTCGCAAGCGTTACACGACAAAGGCGTGAAACTATTAGTATCGAGTCGCCCCTCAGTTTTTTACTGGGGGTTTAATATGTTGGATGAACTAGTTGGCGGTTACAGCGACAGCGCGCGAAATCTTCGTACTGCCATAAGTTTAGCATTTGATGTAGAAGAATATAATATAATATTCTTTAACGATCGCGGCATTCTAGCAGATGGTCCTATACCACCTGGCATTTTAGGGTATCAGGAAGAGACACACGCTCCAGATGCCGCTGCTAGATTGGCGACAGCAAAGCAATTATTAGCAGCAGCTGGGTATCCAAATGGGCGCGACAGTGTTAGCGGCAAGCAGTTACAAATTTACTTTGATACAATAACAAGCGGTGATCCGGATGAAAAAGCTAATTTTGGTTGGTTACAAAAACAGTTTGAAAAATTAGGCATAAATTTGGTAATTCGTGCCACAGATGCAAATCGTTATGTGGAAAAAATACGTAACGGTACGCAGCAGATGTTTTTTTATGGGTGGACCGCTGATTATCCAGATCCTGAAAACTTTTTATTTTTATTTTACGGTCCTAATTCTAAGGTGCATGGTGATAGTATAAATGTAACAAATTATAAAAATCCTGACTTTGATCGATTATTTGAAAAGATGAAGTCCATGGGTGATGATCCAGCGCGTGTAGCTTTAATTTATGAAATGGTAGCGATACTACGCCATGATTGTCCATGGATATGGGGATTATTTCCACAATCTTTTATACTGTCCAACCCATGGAATGCGCCAAGCAAACCTAGTGGCGCTGCATTAAATACCGTTAAATACGCGTGTTTAGATCCGCTACTACGTCAAAAATTACGCTTAGACTGGAATAAGCCATTAATATGGCCATTTTTTGTGTTTATAGTGACTCTACTAATAATTGTTGCGCCGGCACTGTTTGGGTACTTTAAGAGCATCCGCGCGATTGCGAGGAGAGTAAGCTAATGTGGTATTATATTTTTAGACGCATATTATATGCAATTCCGATTTTGATCGGGGTAAATGTAGTTACCTTCCTGTTGTTTTTTATGGTGAATACTCCCAACGACATGGCCTACATGCATCTTGGTAATAAATACGTTACCAAACAACAAGTTTCTGATTGGAAGCAAGCGCATGGTTATGATTTACCATTGTTCTATAATGCAGCGACTAAAAGTATTACCCAAACAATCTTTTGGCAAAAATCTGTAAAGTTATTTTTATTTGATTTTGGAGCATCAGATAACGATCAAAATATTAACCAGGCGATCGCGCAACGCTATGGTCCGAGTTTAAGCATCGCTATACCTACACTAATTTTGGGACTGGTGGTGAATATTATTATAGCCATGATGCTAGCATTTTTCCGTGGCAGCTATTTGGACACATGGGGAACTATATGGTGTGTTATATTGATGTCTATATCGCTGTTGTTTTACATTGTTGCCGGGCAATATTTAGTGGCAAGAGTTTTAAAATGGTTGCCAATATCTGGATATAGCGATGGTCTTGATAGTATCAAATTCGTAATCTTACCGGTTCTTGTAGCCGTTGCTAGTGGTATTGGTGCAAATGTACGTTGGTATCGAACATTTTTCTTAGAAGAATTAAACCAAGATTATGTGCGCACAGCGCGCGCTAAAGGCCTTGGAGAGCCGACTATTTTTTTCAAACATGTTTTAAGAAACAGCTTAATACCCATATTAACTGGAGTGGTAGTAATCTTGCCATTATTATTCATGGGCAGTTTAATTATGGAGTCGTTTTTTGCGATCCCAGGTTTAGGAAGTTATACTATGGATGCGATACGTAGCCAGGATTTTGCAATAGTGCGTGCTATGGTTTTCTTAGGAACCCTGCTATACATAATCGGATTGATACTTACAGACATATCATATGTACTGGTTGATCCACGTGTAAAATTAAATTAACGAGTTAATATGCCGGTAATATTATGGACAGATGCTTTGGTCTTTATGCTAGTTGCAGTAATATGTGTGGCTGTTATGCATGGCTTTCGCAGCGCTGCAACACGTAAAAAATGGCAACAAATTATGCAGCATCCAACCAGAGTTGTTGCGATGCTAGTTTTGTTGGCATTTATAATTATAGGTATACTCGATTGTATCCATTATCATACCTCTAGTTCAGGATCGCTCCGAAGTATACTTGACTGGATTTTACTGCCGATTTCTGCTGAACTTGAAAGTAGTTATTCAAAGCCATTTGCGACGCATGAGTTTGTAGCCACGATGGTTAAAGCTACCGATGACAGTATTTCCTGGGTCAATGCACCATTACGCTATGTGAGTCCGGTGGCAATTTGGCCATTAATCGCTATGGGTTTACTACAAACATTGTTAATTTGTAGCAGCGTCTATTATATATTTTTGCGGCGCCGTGGTTTAAATAATTTGCGTACGGTTTGGAGCACCATTGCGGTTTTGCTGTTGTTAATATTGATAGCCAGACAGTTGATCCCACATTACCACATATTTGGCACCGATAAAATTGGTATTGATGTTTTTTACGCATCGCTGAAAAGTATTCGTACTGGCCTTATTATAGGTACTCTAACCACTATGATTTCATTACCATTTGCAGTGCTTTTCGGAGCTATGGCAGGATATTTTCGTGGCTGGATCGATGATGTGGTTCAATATACCTATATCATGCTAAGCTCAATTCCTGGGGTATTACTAATAGCAGCGGCGATGCTAAGTCTTGATGTCGTAATTTCACGACACAGCGATACTTTTATGTTCTCAGAGCAACGCAGTGATGTACGATTGTTATTGTTATGCAGTATTTTGGGCCTAACCAGCTGGACTTCACTGTGTCGGATCTTACGCGGAGAAACATTAAAAATCCGTGATCAGGAATTCGTTTTAGCTGCCAAAGTAATGGGGCTGCGAGGCATACGTGTTATCATCAAACATATTCTGCCAAACTTAACACACATAATTATAATTTCTTTGGTGTTAGATTTTAGTGGCCTGGTGTTGGCAGAGGCTGTGCTTTCATATGTTGGTGTTGGAGTAGATCCTACCACGTTTAGCTGGGGTAATATGATTAATGGTGCTAGAATGGAAATGGGACGCGATCCTATCATATGGTGGTCTTTAGCCGGGGCTTTTGCTTTTATGTTTGCTTTAGTGTTAAGTGCCAATGTGTTTGCTGATGCAGTACAAGAAGCATTAGATGCTAGGGCGGTTAGTTATGATTGAAATTAACAATTTGTCTGTATGGCTTAAGGATCCAAAGCAACCATCAAGAAAAATTGTTAATAACATCAGTTTTAACATTCCAAACGGTGCGATTGTTGCACTTATTGGCGAATCTGGTAGTGGCAAAACGCTTACAGCATTGTCATTATTAAGACTATTACCCATTAATTTTGCCTATGCTGCTGCAAGCAAAATCATGTTAAATAATAAGAATTTATTAAATTTACCAGAGCGCGAGATGCGTAAAATTCGCGGTGCAGATATAGCAATGATATTTCAAGATCCAATGACTAGTTTAAATCCCGTGCTTACGGTTGGGTCTCAGGTGTTAGAAGTATTAGCGTTACACCGTAATATTAAGGGACGTTCAGCATATACTGAAGTATTACGTTTATTTGCAGCGGTGCAGCTGCCCAACCCCGGGCAACATTTTGACAGTTATCCGCACGAGTTGTCTGGTGGCATGCAACAACGAATCATGATCGCCATGGCATTAGCCTGCAAGCCGAGTTTGTTAATTGCAGACGAACCAACAACTGCACTTGATGTAACCACACAAGCCCAAATATTGCAGCTTTTAAAGGAATTGCAACAACAAGAGCAAATGTCTATGTTGTTGATTACACATGATTTAGCGATTGCATCACAGCTTGCAGATCAAATTGTGGTTATGAGAGCAGGTGAAATTGTCGAGCAAAATACCTGTAGAGAATTTTTTGTTGCACCCAAGCATGAATACTCGCGACAATTATTAAACGCTGTACCCAAGTTAATACCGAAATTTTCTCCAAAACTTCCTGAAACTACAACACCATTGATGCAAGTTACCGATCTAAAAGTCTATTTTCCTATTAAAAGCGGTCTGTTTCGACGCACTGTTGGGTATACTAAAGCTGTCGATGGAGTAGATTTTGAATTAAAATCCGGGCAAACATTAGCAATAGTTGGTGAGTCTGGTTCAGGAAAAACTACTTTAGCAAAAGCAATAATTGGTTTAATTCCTCAGTCACAAGGCGCAGTGCAGTATATAGGCGGTTGGCATAAAAAACATTCTGATTTACAAATAATTTTTCAAAATCCATATACTGCATTAAATCCTAAGCTACGTATCATCGACAGTTTACGGGATGGCGTTGGTGTTACTAGCGCAAAAATCGACGCCTTGTTAAAACAGGTTGGCCTTAGCCCCGAATACAAATGGCGTTATCCACATGAATTTTCTGGCGGTGAACGCCAGCGTTTGTGTATTGCACGTGCCTTGACCGTAGATCCAAAAGTAATTATATGTGACGAACCAACTAGTTCGTTAGACGTTTCGGTACAAGCACAAGTATTAAAATTGTTACTGGATTTACAAGTCGAGCATAACATTACTTATATATTTATTAGTCATGATCTTAAAGTTGTTAGTGCCATGGCGCATAATGTTGCTGTGATGCATGCTGGAAAAATTGTAGAGTACGCAACTTGTTATGAAATTTTGACTAATCCGCAACATGCGTATACTAAAAAGCTAATAGCTGCGGTGCCGCGTATTAACTAATCAGCGTATCAAAATCTTCGCCTTTAGATTCAATAATGATTTTTAAAGATTTTAAAGCCTCAGATTGCAATTGCCGTACTCGCTCCCGTGTTAAACCTATTTCTTGCCCGGTCTGCTCTAAGGTGGTGGCCTCGAATTCATTTAATCCAAAACGTCGCTCTACTACTGCACGTTGCATTGTGGTTAACTTTTCTAACCAATTTGTAATATTTTTTTTCAGGTTGTTGGTTATAGCTGCATGTGCTGGATCTAGTAAATTACTGCCAATTGTGTCTAACAATGGCTTGTTTATATCCTCAGAAATTGGCATATCAATAGAAATTACCCGTTCATTTAAAGCAAGGATTTTTTCTACTTCTTGTGTGGTTTTATTTAAACGCTGTGCAATTTCCTCTGTTGTAGGCTCATGATCTAATTCTTTAGCAAGCTCGCGACTCACGCGCAGACATGAGTTTAAACGTTTTACGACATGTACTGGTAGACGAATGGTGCGGTTTTGGCTCATGATGGCACGCTCAATCGTTTGCTGAATCCACCAAGCCCCATAAGTAGAAAATCTGAACCCTAATTCAGGATCAAATTTTTCAACGGCGCGAATCAGACCAATATTACCTTCTTCGATTAAATCTAAAATTGGCATGCCACTGCGTATATAACGTCTTGCGATCTTTACCACTAAACGTAGATTACTTTCGATCATGCGTTTTTTTGCCGCCATATCACCTTTTTGGATCAGTCGTGCAAAATAGACTTCCTCTTCTTTAGTTAGTAGCGGAGCAGCACCGATTTCTCTTAGGTAAATATCGGTTGGATCGGGGGATTTGTCCTCATACTGATTTTCAATGCTAGTCAAAGCATCATCACTTAGTACTTCTTTAATAACTGTCTTTGCCTTTGGGTTGTTGACCAACTGACGAATTTCCGCAACAATGGTGTCATTGCTTATTTCATCTAGCTCGATTTCTTTATCAGCCTTTTCAGTATTTAGCGTGTACATGCACCGCACCCCAATTATCTTTTATGTTTTCTCATGTTTATTAGTTCGGCATCTGTTACTACAACTTTAATAATCTTGATGAGCTATCACTAAACATGGCGTAATAGGTATGGTTCTTGACCGCATTATAGGAATATGTTTAAATCTAAAAAAACGCTGGTAAAATTCAGCGAGGTGATAAAAATGGCAATTCCTTTAATTGATACTGATGCTGATCTAATAAACGACACAAAAACGGATCCTAAGGCCGCTCATAAAATCTCACTACTACACAAATTCACCGAACTAATGGAGCGGGTCGACCCCAGCCATAAAGTTGTTTTTATTACTTCTAAAATCAGAACTTTGCCAAAGTGTGTTAAAGAGCGCGTTATAGTAGAGGGTGACTCATATATAAAAAAGTTTTTAGCTACACTGAGTGCTGATGAATTGGATGATTTATTTATTAGTATCACGCGTACCATACTAAACAACCCGCAGGCTATGGAAAATAAAAAGACTGCTGACGCAGTTAACTATCTGGTTTTTGGGGCGCAGCCAAAATCAACACAGATGGTAGTACAAGAAGCCTATGACGCTATAGGCAATATTTTTTCACAAACGTCGCGCGCTGAAGAAAATAAACAGTACCAGCAAGCCAATAAAGATTATCCCGACCGTAAACTTGAAGAACGCGAATATAACTTATGCGGCAATCCATTTGGGCAGATCTTGCGTGAAAATTTACCTAATTTAGAGATTGATGCTGTCTCGTATAGTAAATTTAATCGTGCAATCAGAAAATCGCTTCTAAAATATCAAAATGGCGACATCACGGCCTTGGATTTGCAATTGCGTTTACGTTATGCGCTATCGCAGTTGGCTATTGCATTGGAAAAACGCGGTTTTATAGCCGCTGCGATGCAAATCCGCCGTCAGGTATTTGGCGAGGAGTACACTGGTGATGGTTTGGCTGGCGTATTTGCAGACCAAAATAAAGTGGATCCTAACAAAGTTCGTCCAACAGTTACTACCGATATTAAAGCCAGAGCAGATATATATTTGGATAAGCTTAAAACTACGGCAACAGACCTAGCTAAATTTCTTGGCTTAGAGACCAAACCTGTTCCAGGAAACATAGCGACTCACGAGATAAATAAACAAGCGGCTGACTTTATAGGGAAATTAGAGGATTTTCCAACTGATGAAGAAGCACGTCGCAAATTTTTAAACCGTGTTGCCAATGTGCGCATGGCGTATGTTAATATGGCACTAGATAAACAGGCGCGTGAAGGTATTAATGATGATGACGATCTATTTGACGATCTGCCTTATAACTACGAAGATTTGTCTTTTGCGTTTGAAAATCATTTGAATAAACTAGCCAAGCGTATACAGCCTGATAATGAAAAGTCGTACTTCCCTACACCAAAGTAAAAATTGACGCACTCATAGGGTAATGCGTTTTGATGTATTCTTTACAAGGAGTAATTTGTGCATAAGGTTTCATTTTATGCAGCCATAGGGTTGATTGTTGCATGTTTAAATTTGTACAGCAGTTATGCGTATGCACATCCCATACATCCGCCGCGTTGGACCGCAGTAGAAAACAAGTTCTTGTCTAAAAGTGGTCGTCAGCAGACGTACTCTAAGGAATACTTTCCTGTTATTGAAGTTCGTAATCAACACGAGCTTGGTAAACTAACTGCACTCAGATTCATAGAATGGGTGCAACATAACCCTAAGGGTGTTGTCGCTTTTACCAGCGGTAACACTCCAGAATTCTTTGTAAAATTTCTAGATTTTTACAAAAATAACTGGCACAAACCCCAAGTTCAGTCTGAATTACGAAGTATGGGTATTAAAAGTAAGAACTTTCCCGATACTAGTAATCTAAAGTTGGTGCAAATAGAAGAAATCTATCCGATGTCGGAATCACACTATAAAAAAATTAGCAACTATATACGTCGCCATTATGTGAAAATTCTAAAAATTAAACCCGAGAACCTTTTGTTAATGGATGTTAACTCTAAAGGCATCCTCGCAGAAAAGGGCATGAATGTAGTATTTATGAATGGTAAAGTAGATTTATCTATTATGCAACGTCCTGCAAATAGCCAATTGGAACGCTGGCAACAACAAGCAATAAAAGAGGTTAATACTTTCTGTGATGCTTATGAAAATAAAATTAGATCGTGGGGTGGCATAGATTTTTTTATTGGTGGCTTAAGCTATAACGGTTCAATCGGGTATACGGAGTCTGGTGTTAGTATAAACTCTAAGACGCATATTCATAGACTTGATTATGAAGCAGCAGCAATCTCCTCAAAAGACCTTGGTGGTATTGAATATGCGCGTGGTAAGATTGCAATCACGATTGGTTTGGGAACTATTGCGATTAATCCTAAGGCCGTAATGATCCTGATGGTGTTAGGAGAAGCTAAGGCTGTAAGCGTGCGTGATGTAGTTGAGAATAAAATGGATCCAAAATATCCAGCAACTATGCTACAAAAATTTCCTAATAGTAGAATGTATATAACTTATGGATCTGCCAAACTTCTAGATAACCGTTATACAGAAGATATGCGCTTTAAGGTGAAGCATGGTTGGATGCAGCAACAGATCGCCGAAGTGATTATTGAAGTTGCATTAGCTAAAAATAAGGAGATATTATCACTAACAGAGAATGATTTGCGTGGTTATGAGCGTGGCCGCATGCTGTTGGAAAATTCTCCTAAACCATTGCCAGCAATTCTAGTCGAGGTGCGTAATGAAGTTATTAAGAAAATTGAAAATGGCTTACTGTTACGTGCGAACAAAGCTAGTGTAATAATACATACCGGGCCGCATCACGATGATATTTTCTCAGGATATTATCCATTGTTTGATTTTCTAAGTTACAAATATAAAAATAATTTTCTGTATTTCACTAGTGGCTATAATTCCGTTTCAGATAATTATATTTTGTCTGTTTTAAGTCGCGCTAGTGATGGATGGATTGATAAAGAGCAAAATCTTCTTTTGCATAAGTCTTATGAGAAAACTTTACAAAAATTTCATAATTATTTCTTAAGGCAAGATGTAGAGAAAATGAAGATGTTAGAGACAACAATTGCCCTGAAGCACTTGGTGTCAATTTATAAAATTAAGAATTTAGATGAACTTAAGCATAATATACGCTGGTTAAAAGATGAGTATTTTCCTAATAAACAACCAGGTGATTTAGATGTGGCAGAGATCAAGTTATTCAAGGGAATGATACGAGAGTCTGAAGCCGATCTATTATGGTCACTACGGCATATACCCACCCAGAATATTCATCATTTGCGAGCTGAATTTTACTCAGGGCGTGAATTTATGAAAACACCACGTTATGAAATAGATGTAGTGAATTTTATTACGCAATATAATAAGTTTAAGCCAGATATAATCACGGTTGCAGATGATTCTGAAAGTGCATTGACACCAACAAATTATAAGGTATTACAAATTATTGCCCAGGGATTAAGATCTAAGCAAACAGCTGTTAATGACAAACTACAAATATGGGGATATAGAAACATTTGGTCGCGCTATAAGTCCGCAGAAGCTAATATTTATGTACCAGTATCTGAGCGTATGATGGTCTCGCAAAAGCGTGTGTTTGATGCATGTTTTAATACGCAGAAACAATCCTCGTTCCCATCACCATTTTTTAATGGCGATTCTGTCTCCCTAACGACAAAAATTCAACGAGATCAGTATACAGAGCTAAAAGTATTGTTAGGGTCAGAATATTTTTCTAATAACCCGGTGCCAGAATTAAGAAATGCTGTCGGATTTGTATTCTTAAATAGAATGTCATCAAATGAATTGTTACGACGAGCTGAAGATTTACAACAGGCTATAGATTTGGAAGAGGCTTATATAGCGAGTAAGAAATGATTTCAATCAGGTAATGGAATAAACTCCGTCTCGCCTGGCACTGCAGCAAATTTTCCATTTTCCCAGTCACGTTTGGCTTGTTCAATTAGCTCTGTGCTACTTGCAACAAAATTCCACCATACTTCTCGTGGCCCATCTAATGGATCACCACCTAAAATAACCATTGTAACCGGGGTTATAGGATTGACTGTTACAGAGCATGCAGTTTTAAAGATTAGCATGCGTCCAGCAATAAATTTTTCTCCTGCGATTTCAAGTTCACCAGATAGGATGTAAAGCGCGCGTTGCGAGTAATCATTTGGCATTGTAAAACTTGCACCTACCTGCACGTTTACATCGGCATAAAACAATCGTGAAAACGTTTGTACTGGCGAGGTGTGCTGCATTATTGCTCCAGCAATAACTTTAACTTTATAGCCATCGCCCTCTATTACTGGCAATTTATTTGCTGCATAATGATTAAATTGAGGTACAGTTTCCTCAAATTTCTTCGGTAAAGCCACCCAAATTTGCAAACCTTCAACTTGCTCTGCACTCTGACGAATAATAGGATCCGAGCGCTCTGAATGCACAATTCCTTTACCGGCTGTCATCCAATTTACATCACCAGGCGTAATTTTTTGCACATTGCCCAAATTGTCACGATGCACAATAGTTCCGGCAAATAAATAAGTGATTGTTGCTAAACCGATGTGTGGATGTGGGCGCACATCAATACCAGATCCTGGCGGAAAAGTTGCAGGCCCTAGATGATCAAAAAAAATAAATGGTCCAACCATTTTATGTGTTGTCGATGGTAGTACACGTCTTACACTAAAACCACCTAAATCTTTAGCATTAGGTATTATCAGTGCTTCAATAACACTGCAAGCTTGATCGGATTGCTCTGCCGGTTTATTACAAGAAAGCCAACTCATATTCTACAACCCTTAAAAAGCCCAACAACTGCAACCTAAACCCCAATCACTTAATACTTCTTCAAACGTATGTCTGATTTTCTTCGGAACTGGATGCACAAAACAACAACTGGATTTTAATTCAACCGCCTCAAATCTACTATGCTCATGTCGCGCCTGATATCCGCCAAAATATCTTACCGGCGACCAATCAGGCATAGGATCTGCCAGCTTTGGAGCAAGATTAGAAAAATTACCTGCACCATACACAATCTTACCACCGAGCACAGTAAGCACAGCAGTAATATCTCTTATTCTATCGCCATCGATCTCAAAATAATCTTCACTAAGTGCTGCAAAGTCGGCCAGTAAGCCTGGTTTAATCTCACCCTTTATACCTTCTTCATTCGAAAACCAAGTATTTGCAACAGTCCAAAGCTTTAGAGCCTCAAGGCGGCTCATGAGATTTTCTGCAGGATAAAGTTCAAGTGCACCACCCATAGTTTTCCCAGTTGTAAGCCAATAAAGGCTGTTCCATGGGTTATAACTGGCCACACGAGTGGCATCAGTTCCAGCACCTACTGGAATTCCAGCTTTTAACATCGATCGGATTGGTGGGGCACGCTCAGCAAGCTTTTTACCATATCTTTCTACAAAATACTCGCCTTGATAGCACATGCGATTTTGTACGGCAATTCCACCGCCTAACGCTTGAACTCGATCAATGTTCTTATCTGTGATGGTCTCTGCATGATCAAAAAACCAATGAATACCATTAAACGGAATGTCTTTGTTTACTTTTTCAAAAACATTTAATGCTCTTTCTATCGTCTCATTGTAGGTCGCGTGCAATCTAAATGGCCACCGTGCTTCAACTAGGGTACGCACGACTTTTTCTAGATCATCCTCCATTGAATCCGGCATGTCTGGACGTGGCTCTCTGAAGTCTTCAAAATCAGCGGCGGTGTAAACGAGCATCTCTCCACCACCATTGTGTTTGTAAAAATCATTTCCTTGCCCTAACTTTACTTCTTTAGTCCACTTTTGAAAATCTAAAAGCTCTTCTTTAGGTTTTTGAGTAAATAGATTATATGCAATTCTAATTGTCAATTTATTATCATTATCGAGACGCTTAATAACCTCATAGTCTTCAGGGTAATTCTGAAAACCACCACCAGCATCAATAACTCCAGTAAGACCAAGCCTATTCAGCTCATGCATAAAGTGTTGCGTGGAATTAATTTGATACTCGATTGGCAACTTTGGCCCCTTGGCGAGGGTAGAATATAAAATCAAAGCATTTGGTTTTGCTAACAGCATTCCAGTAGGGTTGCCATTTCTGTCTCGAACGATTTCGCCGCCCGGTGGGTTTGGTGTGTCTTTAGTAAATCCGCATACTCGAAGTGCTGCTCCATTAAGTAAAGCTCGATCATAAAGATGTAAAACAAAAACTGGCACATCGGGGGCAGCTTTGTTTAATTCTTCTATCGTAGGATTTCTTTTTTCAACAAACTGGAGTTCGGTATATCCACCTACAACTCTAACCCATTGTGGTGCTGGAGTTCTTTGAGCTTGCTCCCTCAACATCATTAAAGCAGTAGCTAGCGATTCAACCCCATCCCAACGCAACTCCATATTATAATTGAGTCCACCGCGTATAACATGCATATGACTATCAATAAGACCAGGGATCACCCGTCTTTTTTCTAAATCAATAATTTTGGTATTTGGGCCTTTGTGTGCCATTACATCTTTGTCAGACCCTAAACTAAGAACTCTCCCATCTAGAACTGCAATTGCAGTTGCACCTTCAAATTTACTATCATAAGTAGTAACTTTTGCATTTATGAAAAGACTGTCTGCGAATTGTGCTGTCATAACATACTCCCTTAATGTGGGCTAAGCATTGTTTTTGCGTAAATTAGACCTAGCCCATAAGCTCCACCATTTTCTACAGCCGTAGTAACCGTTTGATTATAGGTTTCGCTACGCGCCCAGTCTCTTTGCAGCTCTAGCAAATAAGTTAAAGAAGTTAGTGGCCGCATCCCTGCCTGTAGCATTCGTTGTATTGCCATTTCATGAGCTTCAGTGCTGACATCGCCACAAGCATCGGTAATAACATATACTTCATATCCTTGCTCTATAGCCGACAATGTTGGATCTGAAATACAAACCGACGTCCACAGACCTGCTAGCACAATGCGATTTTTGTCAATTATATTAACTTCTTTTATAACATTTACATCTTCCCAGCAGTTCATTGACGTACGATCGATCGTCTTCTGCTCAGGAAATACATCTTTAATTTCATTAAACATTGGACCAGAGAAGGTTTTCTCTGCAACCGTGGTTAGAATAGTTGCAACCTTAAATTCTCTGGCAGCTTTAGATATTAATGCTGCATTGTTTCTAAGGCTAATAGCATCTATAGATTTAGTAGCAAATGCCATTTGCGACTGAAAATCAATCAAAATTAGTGCGTGGTTTTTGGGAGTAAGCAAAGATTTTGCTGGTGTTGCGGTTGCATTAGTCATATGAACATCCTTTTTCATTAATGGCAGACATTTACACAGAATATTATCTAGTCTAGCCTGGGAAATATTTTCTGCAAATGTAATGTTACATAACTAATTAAGTTGTTCCATAGCTTCTTTATCTGATAACCATCTATGCTCTTTCTCTAATACCTGAAATTGCAAGCGCGCTAATTCTTCATTAAATTCCCATTTATTAGATTTTATAACAGCAGTATACTGTATCCCAATAAATGGTATGTTTAAATTTTTACATGTGGACTCTACAGATTGCAGATTGCTTAATTTGTCGTCAATAAAAATTACTTTTTTCGGTTTGATATTATTATGTTTTAAAACAGCATCTAATAATACACCCTTTGTAGCTAAGGCAGTAAATGTCACGCCATTTTTAGTTAAAGGCACACCGTGTTTAGCTGGTATTTCCGAAAAAGTGTGATCTTTTAAATTATTAAATTTACGAAAATCTATACCAAATTTATTTAGACGTGATAGGCCCCAATCTTCAAATTTTGCTATTTTACCTCGCGGCCCGGTTGGAATATAGGTAATGGCAATGATACTTATTCCCCTATTTTTTAAATTATGGAATGTATCTAATATTTTATCTTCAACTAATTTTATACCTTGTTCTTGAAATATTATTGATCTTAAATATAGTGCCTCTTCTTTAGATGTACGTTCTAATAATTCTTCTTCTAATTTTAGAAAATGTGGTTTATGTTGCGGCTTTAATATTGAGTCGGTTGTTTCTATTATAACCTCGTCAATGTCGAAAATAACTAAAGTATTTTGATCCGCTGAATGCAAATGTGATTCTAGCATGGAAAATTCAGTGGTTTCTAATATTTCCGCAAATCCAATTTGCGCGTATATACTTATAATCACTAGGAATATAAAGACTTTTTTAATTTTTCTTGCCCTACATTTTTAATAGTGCCAAATATTATCATAACAAGGTAACTGAAACCACTAGTGCATGTCCGCAAAAACCATATTTTTCACCAAGTAAAGTTGACTTGCTTATAGGGTAATGCGTTTATATGTATTCTTTACAAGGAGTAATTTGTGCATAAGGCTTCATTTTATGCCGCCATCGGGTTGATTATTGCGTGTCTAAGTTTATACACTAGTTACGCATCCGCGCATCCCATACATCCGCCGCGTTGGACAGCAGTAGAAAATAAATTCTTAGTTAAAAGTGGTCGTCAGCAGACGTACCCTATGGAGTATGCTGCGGTAATTGAGGTTCGTAATCAATATGAACTTGGCAAACTAACTGCGCTCCGGTTCATTGAATGGGCGCAACATAACCCAAATGGTGTTGTAGCATTTACGAGCGGTAACACCCCAGAGTTTTTTGTGAAATTTCTTGATTTCTATAAAAACAACTGGCGCAAGCCCCAAGTGCAGTCAGAATTACATAGTATGGGGATTAAATGTAAGAACTTCCCTGATACTAGTAATTTAAAACTGGTGCAGATAGAAGAAATGTATCCAATGTTGGAATCACATTATAAAAAAATTAGCAATTATATTCGTCGCCATTACGTAAAGATTCTAAAAATCAAACCCGAAAACCTGCTATTAATGGATGTTAATGCCAAGGGGATTCTTGCTGAAAAGGGTATGAATGTAGTATTTATGAACGGTAAAGTAGACTTTTCGATCATGAATCGGCCGCCTAGCAGCCAGCTAGAAAGTTGGCAGCAGCAAGCGCTCAAGGAAGTGCAAGCGTTTTGCAATAGCTATGAAAATAAAATTCGCGCTTGGGGGGGCATAGACTTTTTTATCGGTGGTGTAAGCTATGGTGGGTCATTGGGGTTTATTGAACCTGGTTCATCTGCAGATTTAAAGACTCATATTGCTAAACTTGGCTATCGTACTGCAGCGCATGCTGCAAAAGATTTAGGTGGTATCGAGCATTCGCGTGGTAAATTGGCCATAAGTATTGGCCCAGGCACTATTACTTTTAACCCCAATGCAATATTAATAGTATTAGCCTGTGGCGAAGCAAAAGCTCTAGTGGTGCGAGATGCAATTGAGAATAAGCTCGATACCAAATATCCAGCCTCATTATTGCAAAAATATCCAAATAGTAGGTTCTATATTACCGATGGTGCTGCCAAGCTATTAGACGCGCGCTACACCGAAGATATCAGATTCAAGTCTAAGCACGGTTGGATACAAAAACACGTTGAAGAAGTCATAGTAGGTGTGGCGCTTGCCGAGGGTAAACAAATATTATCTTTGACTGAGGCCGATTTAAATAAGCATGAACGCGGCAAGTTATTATTGGACTGTCCTCCCAAGCCATTTGCCACTATGTTGCTTGAAGTGCATTCAGATATTGTTAAAAAAATTGATGCTGGCTTAAAACTAACGTCTAATAAGCTTAGCAAGAATAATAAAATATTGCATACCGCACCACATCATGATGACATCATGCTTGGATATTATCCGTTATTTGACAGTTTTAGTAATAAGTATAAAAATTATTTTTCGTATTTTACTAGCGGTTATAATTCGGTTTCGGACGGTTATATATTAGCAATCATAAATCGTGCTAGTGATTGGTGGTTAGATAAAGAGCAAGATGCAATTTTACGCAAACCGTACGACAAAGTTATCGCAAGATTTCGCGGCTACTTCGTAAAGCAAGACTTTGAACAAATGCAAATGTTAGAAACCACCTTGGCAATGCGTCATCTGGTAGCAATCTATGATCTAAAAACTATTGAAGAATTAAAACAAACCATACGCTGGCTTAAAGACGATTATTTTCCCAATAAGCAGCCTGGTGATTTGGATGTGGTGGATATAAAAAATTTGAAAGGAATGATGCGTGAGTCAGAGGCAGATCGTCTTTGGTCATTACGTAATATACCACTTGGGAATATTACACATTTACGTTCAAAATTTTATTCTGGACGCGAATTTATGAAAACACCGCGCTATGAAGTAGACGTGGTTCCATTCATTAGTCTTTATAATAAGGTTAAGCCAGATATAATTACCGTGGCCGATGATCCACAAAGCGCGCCACCGATTACCCATTATCGAGTGCTACAGATTATTGCTCAAGGCTTACGTTCTAAAGATACCGTGCAGAATCCTAATTTACAGCTATTGGGATATCGCAACGTTTGGTTTAGGTATCGAGTTTCAGAAGCAAATATTTTTGTTCCTATAACCGATCGGCGTTTAGCGGCGCAAAAACGTGCGTTTCATGGTTGTTTTAGCACACAGAAGTTAGCTTCGTTCCCATCACCGTTCTACGATGGGGACTTTTCCGCGTTAACTAATGTGATTCAACGCGAGCAATTTCAAGATTTAAAAATTTTGTTGGGTGAAGAGTATTTCACTAAAAATGCCAACCCTGAATTGAAAAGCGCAGCTGGATTTGTGTTCCTAAATCAAATGGCAATTAACGATTTTTATCGGCGTGCTGAAGATTTACAGCCATCAATAGATTTGGAAGAAGCATATATAGCGAGTAAAAAATGAGTATAGAGATTCTTGAAAGTTCAGATAGTGATTATATGAGGGTTGCTAGAGCCATCACGCGCTTTAATCTTGCGCATTTGCCTGCTAATTCTAGTGATAATATGACCTCGTTGGGCTATGTGATTAAAGATTCGAATGTCGGTATTATAGGTGGGGTTTATGCCAAGCTATTGCTTGGTAATTGTCTATCTATAGATATTTTGTGGGTGGAGGAAAAATATCGTAACCGCCGTTATGCAACCCGATTAATGCAGGTAGTAGAGGATGCGGCTATACAATTAGGATCCAAGCTATCTATAGTCGATACTTTTGAATTCCAGGCTCCTGAGTTCTACAAAAAATGTGGTTATGAAATTTTCGGTATCTTAGATGATTGCCCTTGTGTTGGCAATAAACGCTATTACCTAAAAAAGGTTCTATCAGTGTAATACTGCATCGCTAGATTCGAGCAGGCAACAATTACGAAACTGTTTTCTACTGCCGCATGGGCAGTTTTCGTGACGCACGATATGCAACTCGCGCTGCAGCGTAGATTTTTGTTCCCCTAACCAGTAAGTATATAAAGCCTTGACTAGATCGGGCAGGTTGGTCAGCAATATTTGTTTGTCGCGTTGCCATTCAATCGAACGATTATGATCAGGCGTGGTATTGATCAAGTCTGTTAGCATAAAAAAAGTTGCGCATGCTTTGGTAATAAAGTCTTCTTTGGCGTGCAGCCAGTCATCTTCATTCCATACTAAAGCTAAGCAATAACCATTACACCATTCTTGTACCGTGCTGTACGCAGCGGTTGTGGTGGTAAGGTTTGAATCATGTGGCGACAACAGAAATTCAAAGCCATTATTTGATTGTAAGTTCGCCGCAATTTGTTTATAAATAGTTATCAACTTCTCTAGCATAATATGTACTGGAGTTTGATCGTTTAAAAATTTTATTTCGCCTACAAGTATTGGTATCCAATCACTTGGCATAAATAATTCCGGGAATGACGCGATGGCAGTGATAAAGCCGTGCGCTTTTACTAATGTCATATCACTAGTTTGATTTCTTAAAAAACTGTCTAGCGCAATTAGCTCTTTGCTAGTAAGCCTTTGGAAGGTATTATTTTTCATCGTCTTAGGTTAACATATGCATATGCAGCAAGTAAAGAAAATCACAGAATTAGTCGAGCGTATTATAGGTAGAAAACTTGACTACGTCGCAGATCGTCTCGACCTGATCCAGGTCGAAACACCTATGGTTCAAGATGTGCTTGTCTTGATCAGGTATTATCTAAATAACCCACATTTAGTTACAGAACAATTTATTGCGGATTTAGTCACCGAGCAACTTAGCAAAAATGATTTACACATTAATATCGATCATCTTCCTAAAAGTGACAACTGGCAACAATATATACAGAAGTTAGATCGGTTATTAGAGCAGGTACGTTATCGTCGTGCGCATAATTTTGAATTCGATCAAATTATGCCAACGCAACAACAGCTACATGAGTTGCAACACGAGTGCCTTGAACTAACCGAAGCATGGTATGGTAAAGGCCATGGAACTATTGCCTGTTTTTACCTGTATTTTGTTGCAATGGGTCAGGAAGCTTATATAACTTGTTTTAAATATAGCCAAATCGACAAATATGTTTCAAGCGATGGCTATATTTCTCAAATAAACTTAGATCAACGTCGCGCTTACTATTTACAACATGAAGAAACCTTTTATCATGATTTCGTGAGGCAAGGCGGGCGCTGGGCGCGCGGTAGAAGTGAGATTGATGCTACGTCGGTGTCGAATATCTTATACTATAAAACAGCGCAATTATTATTAAACTATCGCTTTGCGCAACAGCTGGTTGTTGATGCACTTGGCTTAGAAAATTATGGACAACTGCCATATGACCAACGCGTGGCTTTATGGAATCTACTGCAACAGCATTTTCCAGCGCACAGCACATTAGACGAAGACAATATTTTTTATAAATTTGTAGAATATTTAAATTTGCGGCCTGGCGAGATGTTTAATTATTTTTCAGCAGATTTACCAGAAGCTAATCACGTTTCCCCGCAAATGCTATTTGATATCGTTAAGATCGTCGGGATCCAAAGTAAATATCTAGTTTTGTTGAGCCGCAACTTTGTAGATAATTGGCCACCGAAACGTTACCTGACCTTACAATGGCAACGTAATAGCGGTGAATTTGAGTTTGCACGTGTCTGGCCTAACGAGATGCCTTATGCACCAGGGCATGGTTTATCGCTTTGCGGCGACGGTTTAGTAGAGGGGGAGGGGCCCTGGGTTGGGGTAGCTTATGAATGGAATACCCCGATCAATTTTAACGCAGAGCGCGATAACTATTCGCGCGATATTGAAAAAATTTTCAAAGAATTAAAATTAGTATGTCCAAAAATAAAATATAATAGTTTATTGCCAGGGGAAAAACTGCTAAGTATATTTCAGAACACTGTTTCGTACTCTACAATTCAGGCCACCCAACACACGCATATTATAAGTTGCACTATAAATAGTTATCCTATTTACTTGTTACAGGCAGATTCTGAATTAGCAGTACCACAGCTCGGGGCGCGTTTTCAGTTAGTAGCGGTTGGTACCGATGTTGATGCCTTTTTTCTAAAAATATTCTTTACCGATCTAGACAACCAAGCATTGCTGGATTTCTTAATACAAATGAATGAAGATTTCTTGTCACAGTTCGGCGGCTTAGATAAAGTAGATTGTTATTTACAACTGTTTTCAACTGAATCAGGTGACTTTGTATTTATCTATGAGCCGCATGCGCGTTTGGTGCAGCTAGAACCTAATAAATTTTTGAATCCAGATAATAACAGCATAACGCCACGCCGGCCGCAATTGCTGCGTCCCACTAGCGGCAATCTAAGCGAATTAACTAATGAAATGGCCGCCGGCTTAGGTTTCCTGCGCACCTTCTTTGATCAGACTTGTAAACGCGGTACCAACAAATGGCTCACGGAATACATCACTCGTTATGTGACGTCTCATCAATAATTTGTTTAGCAATGCGTTCCGCACACGCTAGACGCTCAGCTTTATTTCCTAAAATTTCTAGGCCACCCGAGCATAACTTGTTAATCGCTGCTTGTACTCTATCTGTGTCTACGTCTGGCATCGCGGCAATAGCTTGTTGTAATAAATGCAATGGATTAGTAGTGTCTTGTTCAACACCTAATAGGTCGCTCTCGGTAGTTTCAGTTTCCACGATCGCCTCCTGCGGTTACTGCTATGTATATTATTAATTCTTTACATATTACAAGTTATGTCAAGTTTTTAAATAAAATACACAAAAAAATCTAAAATTTTTAAAAATCGACGTGCAATTGGAGATATAACTGCCATAATTAAGTTAAGAAACAGGACAAAAATTATGGCACTGACTCAAACCGTAACCAAGTTAGATACTTACAAAGAATACCTGCAGGAAATTGGCTCTGTTCCAAGTTATCAACTCGACAAATGTTTTTCTTGTGGTTTGCCAGCGGTTTGGTTGTATATGAAATCAATCGGTTTGGAAGATGTTTTCTTTGATATTTTGAGTAAAATTAAAAACAGGCACTTATTGTTTAAAGAATTATTTTATTTGCTAATTTTAACTAACAGTGCGAATAAATACTTCCCCCATGTTCCAGAGAATTTCTTGAAAATTGAGATTCCACCAGAAGTATTAGACGCACAGCTAGAGGTGCAGAAGCCAGAGTTTGAGATGGCGTATGCATTTAGCCGTGATCAACTGAAATACACATTAGAGCAGATCGTTAAACCTAACAAAATGGTTCGTATTGGCGATAGACGCAAAGCAGTGGGGATTATGTATCGTGATGATACGTATTGTGTATACCATACCGATAATCCGCGTCCGCTCGAGTTTAAGAGCTTGGACGGTTGCGTGGATTTAATATTAAGAGCGATGAAATAACATGGCAATTATGGCACCAGTCTTACATATAGTAGTAAACGATGTTAATCCAACTCAAAAGGTTAGGTATGTAGATGTAGCCGAGTTAACACAACAGTTTTTGAGCAAAACACCAATATCAACTGAACAATTACAAGAAACTTTAAAAGCTTACGTTTTAGCAGGCACCAATTTAAAAACTATAGAATTGTTAATACAGCATGGCGCCGATGTAAATTATACTTATACTGGCGGCGATAAGTTATTACATATGGCGTATCAAAATGGTAATACTGCCGTAACTAATCTGCTATTAAAAAATTCTGCTGCATTCACATCCCAAGAGAAAAAATTTTTCCTGGATATAGATCCAGAATTTGCTAGCAGCGTTGGATTTCTTAAGGCTGGTGAAAAACCTGAACCCACGGTTGGTTTTAAACCTGGCACTTAAAAAATATTATTGCAACTACACAAATTACAAAATCTAACACGATCACCGGGTTGATTGTCAAAACTAACTATTTGCTGTAATCTATAGCCTATGTAGTTATATCAACGGGAATGTTTTATGAACATGAAATTCTTGGATTTCGAACAACCAGTAGCCGAACTCGAGGCCAAAATTGAAGAATTACGCTTAGTTAGTAACGATTCTGAGATTAATATAAGCGATGAGATATCTAGACTCGAAGGCAAAAGCCGTGATCTAACCAAGTCAATATTCAAGTCACTAACTGACTGGCAGGTGGTGCAATTAGCGCGTCACCCACAACGTCCATACAGCCTGGATTATATAGAACGAATTTTTACCGATTTTGACGAATTGCACGGTGACCGTGCATTTTCCGACGATAAGGCTATAGTAGCCGGCCTTGCCAAATTAAATAACCAGCCAGTGTTAATTATTGGTCAGCAGAAAGGGCGTGATACTAAAGAAAAAGTGGCGCGTAACTTTGGCATGCCACAGCCAGAAGGCTATCGTAAGGCATTACGACTTATGCGATTAGCCGAAAAATTTAATTTACCAATTATAACTTTTATTGATACCCCAGGCGCCTACCCTGGCATCGGTGCAGAAGCTCGTGGCCAAAGCGAGGCGATTGCTAGGAATCTAATGGTGATGTCGCAGCTACGTGTGCCAATTATCTGTGTAATTATAGGTGAGGGTTGCTCCGGTGGTGCTTTAGGTATTGGCGTTGGCGACCGTACTTTAATGTTAGAGTATTCGTACTATGCGACGATCTCGCCCGAGGGTTGTGCCAGTATTTTGTGGAAGGGCGCTGATCGCGCTGCTGAAGCTGCAGAAATCATGTGCCTAACAGCCAAAAAACATCTTGAGCTAGGTATTATTGATGAAATTGTGCCAGAGCCACTGGGAAGTGCTTACCGCGATATCGAGATGATGGCAAAGACCTTAAAAGACTCTTTAACTAAAAATCTAAACCTCTTGCTAGCGGAAACAACGGCTGACTTATTAGAGCAGCGTTACAGAAAGCTAATGGCTATGGGTATTAACCACTAAGTAAAATGTTAACAACACAATGGTTCACCGCGAGTGTAAGTACAGAGGCTAGCAGGCAACGACAAATTTGGGTTGCCTACAGTGGCGGGGTAGATTCCCATGTGTTGTTAGATTTAGCGCGACGCAGTTTCCCTAATGCGCGTGCGGTGCATATAAATCATGGGTTGAGTACGTTTGATGATCAATGGCAACAGCATTGTGAAATGGTATGTGCTGCTCTAGATGTTCCGCTGCAATGTATACGAGTTAATGCCATTGCAAAACCGGGGCAAAGCCAAGAAAACATAGCACGTATTGCCAGACGTAACGCCTGGCGCAGTATGCTGATCGAAAATGATATATTATTGATCGCACATCACGCTGAAGATCAAGCCGAGACTATTTTATATCGTTTACTGCGCGGTGCTGGACCCAAAGGCTTATCCGGAATTAAATCTAGAACTAAATTAGGTGCGGCGATATTGCTGCGTCCATTATTAGATATTACAAAACAACAAATTCTAGAATATGCGCAAATTAATAATTTAAATTGGGTGCAAGATCAAACTAACGACAGCAATAGTTTTGATCGTAATTATATTCGCAATACAATTCTGCCAGTAATGTTGCAACGCTGGCCTGCGGCAATTGCTAACATTAACCGTGCCTCTGAATTATGTGATCGTGCTGCTAGTTTAATATCGCAGCAAGCAGCAGCTAAATTACATAATATACTTTTAACTGATAATACCCTAGATTTAATTAAGCTGTCACAAGAATCGCAGCATTGGCAACATGAGGTGTTGCGATTATGGTTGGCGCGATGCGATATTACCCCAAGTTTGCAACAATTAGAAATTATATGCTCCGAAGTAATTGGCGCACGGATTGATGCGCAGCCAGCGTATATTATAGCTAATTGGCTTTTAAAGCGCAGTAACAATAAATTGTATTTGCTGAAAAACGAAGCGCTACCCATATCGATTCATGGCCGTAAAGCAAAAAAAATATTTCAGCAACACGGCATCCCGCCATGGGAGCGCGCCAAATATCCATTAGTTTTTGCAGACGATAAACTAGTAGCTATTGTGGGGTTGTGGACTGCGACACCAACTTAAAGCGTGGCACTTCTTGACCTTCATGCTGCACATTGCTGAAAAATATATCTTTAGGACGAATCCATATTTGAGATAGATCGTGCATCGCTCGATATACCACTAGTTCTTCGTGCGTTTCTTCATGGTGTCCTATGGCGATTACTTCGTATTGATTGCCTTTGTAGTGTTGGTAAATGCCAATTGTAGATATATTTTTACTCATTATTTCTGCATCCTCCCAGAATTTACTTACACACCAGCATGCCTTTTTGTACCGCCGGGCGTTGCAGACAATGTGCTAACCAACGCTTAACATGGTTAAACTGATCTAACTCTAATTGCTCATCAGCCTTATAAAACACATGTAACGCATTTATCCACGGAAATATCGCCATGTCGGCAATAGTGTACTCACGACCAGCTATATAGGTATGAGTACCCAATTGATGTTCGAGTACCGCTAATAAACGTTTTGCTTCGTTGCTGTAGCGCTCCAACGGGTATGGATCTAAACATTTATCTTTAGCATACCTAAAAAAATGTCCGAATTGGCCAAACATTGGGCCAATTCCGCCAACTTGGAAAAATAGCCATTGTAAAGTTACACAACGCAACGCCGGATCACTCGGCAAGAACTTTCCAGACTTTTCTGCCAGGTAAATCAAGATTGCACCAGATTCCATGATATTGATTGGTTTGCCATGCGGCCCATCTAGATCTGTTATGGCAGGAATTTTAGAATTTGGGTTAATCTTTTTAAATTCTTCGGTAAACTGATCCCCCCTCATTATGTCGATACGATGGGCGTCGTACGCTAATCCCATTTCTTCAAGCGCAACGCCGATTTTTTGTCCATTTGGAGTGGCCAGGGAGTAGAGCTGAATTGAATGCTGTGTCATGAGTGTATCCCTTTGTTTCTAGCTATATCTTACTCGTTTCATGCGTTACGTCAACGTTAAGTGTAAATACAGATTACAAACAATCTGACCTTGCAATAAGCCGCGATTGGTGGTAGTATTCAGGCAATAATAAGCTAACAGGATAACTGGATATATGTATGCCTACTGATAATAATGACACTTTGGTAAAAGAGAAATTACGAACTTTGTCTGCAAAGCAGCCTAGCAAATGGGATTTAGAAGGGGATTGGCCTAGTCGAATAACTGATTATCTAAATAACCGCAAACTACAAAATAATCTAGAAGCAAAGCATGTATTACAGGCGGGGATGTTATTGCGTTATCTTGAACCAAAGCTAATGCCAAGCATGTTTTTAGCATGGTTGCGTAACGATGACCAACATAAATCCACACATGAATTGTTAGCCAAATTGCATGGGATTGTATTGGGAAGCGACTTTGCAATCAAAATATCTAAAAGCTATCATTTTTACGGAGACACGGCTTCAATCGACACCGAAAATATGCATTATGTTAAGAACTCGTTAACATTAACAAAATTACAAAGCATTATAAGTAAAAAGCCGCCATACTCCGAAAAAAGCTTGCATGCTTACGCTCCTTATATCATACAACTTATGTATTGTGATGGCATAGAAACATTCAATTCGATCCCTGAAAATTTATATGAATTTTTAACAATTTATCTAAATAATCTATCTGTGCAAAATAAAATTACACCTGCACAAGTATTGCTGGCCGGAATTTTATTGCGTATGCAAGACAAAGGCGATCAAAAGGTTACAGCTGAAGCTAAAGATAACCTGGTGTCAGTTATGTTGCAAAAAAATATTGCCTTGCTGCAAATT